>Ga0265313_10003732_pt1 | contig 12115 bp, 14 predicted proteins | sample 4123metaG_FD_203122 | JGI IMG/M metagenome (GOLD analysis project Ga0265313, IMG submission 203122) | Rhizosphere microbial communities from Carex aquatilis grown in University of Washington, Seatle, WA, United States - 4-1-23 metaG | ecosystem: Host-associated > Plants > Roots > Rhizosphere >...
ATCGACCTGGGTCGTCGGCGTGCCCTTGCCGGGATGGAAATTCTCGGCATTGAGAACGACATAGAGCTTGCCGTCGAGATCGACGATATTGCCTTTGCGGAGCGAACTGGCGATGACTTTCACGATGCGGGTTCCCGGTAGCGGGCGGCGGCAGGCCGCGGTTTGCGGCCGCACCATACCCATCTTGCCGGCAGATGCCAGCCCTTCGATACGTCAGACTGACGGGAGATATCGTGTCACGACGCGCTTTGCCGATGTGGGATAGAGCCCGGCACGCCGACCGGCGGTCCCACCTCGTCGCCCGCGCCCGAATCGCGGCGGCGCTGCGCGAATGGTTTGCCGGTCACGACTTCATCGAGGTCGAGACCGCGGTGCTGCAGGTCTCGCCCGGCAACGAGACCCATCTGCACGCTTTCGCCAGCGAGTTGATCGGGCCGGGCGGCGAGCGTGGCACGCTTTATCTACGAACCTCGCCGGAATTCGCCTGCAAGAAACTGTTGGCGGCCGGAGAGCGCCGCATTTTCGATTTTGCCCGGGTGTTCCGCAATCGCGAGCGCGGCGCATTGCATCATCCCGAATTCACTTTGCTGGAATGGTATCGCGCCAACGAGACTTATGCGGCGTTGATGGAGGATTGCGCGGCGCTGCTTGAGGCTACGGCACGCGCTGCCGGAGCGACTACGTTTCGCTGGCGCGAGCGAGAGGCCGATCCATTCGCGGCGCCGGAGCGGCTCACCGTCGCCGATGCGTTTGCCCGCCATGCCGCCATCGACCTGCTGGCGACGCTCGGCGACGGCGAGGGCGACCGCGGAAAACTGGCCGCGGCCGCGGCCAGGGCCGGTGTCGCATTCGGACCCGACGACAATTGGGGCGACATTTTCAGCCGCGTCATGGCCGAGCGGATCGAGCCGCAGCTCGGCAATGGCCGCGCCACAATTCTTTGCGAATATCCGATCACGCAGGCGGCCCTGGCGCGCGCCAAGCCCGGCGACCCGCGCGTCGCCGAACGCTTCGAGCTCTATGTCTGCGGGGTCGAGCTGGCCAATGCCTTTGGCGAGCTGACCGACGCCGCCGAGCAGCGCAGGCGCTTCGAGGCGGCAATGGCCGAAAAGACGCGCATCTATGGCGAGCGCTATCTGCTCGACGAGGGCTTTCTGGCGGCGCTGGCCGACATGCCGGAGGCATCCGGCATCGCGCTCGGTTTCGACCGGCTAGTGATGCTGGCAAGCGGTGCGCAGCGCATCGAACAGGTGCTATGGAGCACCGTCCCGGAGGTTTAGTCCGTTATGCCGGTCAAGCCCGGCCATGACGACTGGAGATACAGTCATGAGATCATCCGACAAAACACTTCGCACGCCGGCGCAATTGATCGCGCGCGGATTGGTGCCGCGCCAGCAAGCTGATGCGCTAAGCGAGGTCGCGTCGCACTATGCAGTCGCCATTCCGCCGGCATTCGCCGCGCTGATCGACCCGGCCGACGCCAACGATCCGATCGCGCGGCAATTCGTGCCGGACGCCCGCGAACTCCACACCGCGCCGGGCGAAGATGTCGACCCGATCGGCGACGACGCTCATTCGCCGGTCGAAGGTGTTGTGCATCGCTATCCCGACCGCGTGCTGCTCAAGCTGGTCCATGTCTGCGCGGTCTATTGCCGGTTCTGCTTCCGCCGCGAAATGGTTGGCCCCGGCAAGCCGACAATGATGTCGAAGGCCGCGCTCGAAACGGCGCTCGACTACATCCGCGCGCATTCGGAGATCTGGGAGGTGATCCTGACCGGCGGCGATCCGCTGGTGCTGTCGCCGCGGCGGCTGCGCGCGGTGATGACCGCACTGGCCGCGATCGAGCACGTCAAGGTGATCCGCATCCACACCCGCGTTCCGATCGCTGATCCGGAACGCATCACGCCTGAACTGATCCGGGCGATGAAGGCAAAGGCCAAAGCCGTTTATGTTGCAATTCACGTCAATCATGCGCGCGAACTTTCGCTGTCGGCGCGCGCCGCCTGCGCGCGGCTCGCCGACGCCGGATTTCCGCTGCTGGCGCAGTCGGTGCTGCTGGCCGGCGTCAACGACAATGAACACGCGCTCGGCGATCTGATGCGCGTCTTGGTCGAGTGCCGGATCAAGCCGTATTATCTGCACCACGCCGATCTCGCCCCCGGCACCGCGCATCTGCGCAGCACCATCGCGCGCGGTCAGCAATTAATGCGCGGGTTGCGCGGGCGCTATTCCGGGCTCTGTCAGCCGACTTATGTGCTGGACATTCCGGGCGGCTACGGCAAATCGCCGATCGGGCCGAACTACATCGTCTCGGTGAACGGCCAGTCCAGTTACCTAGTCGCGGATTTCAACGGCGGCGAGCATCGCTATCCGCCGGCGGATCGGTCAGCGGTGCAACAGCGCCAAATCCATCAGCGCAGCGCCGATCGCCAGACCGGCAAAGCCGATGAACACCACGGCAACCACCGCATGCCAGACGAACTCGACGTCACGCCGCAAGGTTGAAGCTAGGTTTCGACTGATCATGGCCTGACGCTCCCATAACGGCATACGCAGGACGATTGAGATGCTACGCGCGTCAACGCGCGACCCCAATAAAGTGTGCGTAAAAACCTCGGGAACAAGGCACATATTGGCGCATGGCTGATATGTGACATGCTTATGAGGCGCGGCACATTGGCGCGCCCTACGGGAATCGAACCCGTGTTTCTGCCGTGAAAGGGCAGCGTCCTGGACCGCTAGACGAAGGGCGCGTGGAATGCGGCGGCAAAGCGCGGCGAGGTATAGAGAGCTTCGCCAAGCGCGGCAAGCCGCGCGGGCAGGCTAGGGATTGGCCGCGGCGGCTACCACTTGCCGGTATTCGGCATCGATTTCCAAGGTTCCTGCGGTGGCAGTGCGGCGCCTTTTTGCAGGATCTCAATCGAGTGCTTGTCGGGTGAGCGCACGAAGGCCATGTTGCCGTCGCGCGGCGGCCGGTTGATGGTGACGCCGGCCTTCATCAGCCGCTCGCATGTCTCATAAATATTGTCGACCTCGTAGGCGAGGTGGCCGAAATAGCGCGCCTCGCCATAGTCCTCGCTGTCCCAATTATAGGTGAGCTCGATTTCCAGCGTGGGACGCCCGGCTTTCTTGCTGTCCTCGATCAGCTTGAGGTCGTCCGACCCGGCCAGGAACACCAAGGTGTAGCGGTTTTTGTCGTCGACCCGGCGGCGGGTCTCTTTCAATCCGAGCTTGTTGACGTAAAAATCCAGCGCGCCGTCGAGATTGCGCACGCGCAGCATGGTGTGCAGATATCGCATTGGTGTCTCCTGATCGGGGGATTGATCCTACAATGGTTGCCGCTGATGTCGAAACTGGCCGGGTGCGGCTGCGCGAGTTCCTCGAACGCGCCGACATCGTCGTGCCGTTCACCGGCGCCGGCATCTCGACCGAATGCGGCATTCCGGATTTCCGCTCCCCCGGCGGCATCTGGACCAGGAACCAGCCGATTTCGTTCGACGATTTCGTGTCGAGTCAGGCGATGCGCGACGAAGCCTGGCGCCGCCGATTCGCCATCGATGAGAAATTTGCCGGCGCGAAACCCGGTCGCGGTCATCTGGCGCTGGCGAAGTTTTACCGCGCCGGAAAATCGCCGGGGCTGATCACGCAGAACATCGACAATCTGCATCAGGCCTCCGGCATCGCGCCCGATCATGTGGTCGAGCTGCACGGCAACACAACCTATGCCACCTGTCTCGACTGCGCCCGGCGTTACGAGCTTGGCTGGGTGAAGGAGAAATTCCTTGCCGAAAACGAACGTGCGCCGGACTGTCCGCCCTGTGGCGGCTACATCAAAACCGCGACGGTTTCGTTCGGCCAGGCGATGCCGATTGAGGCAATGCGGCGCGCCGAGCAACTGACCCGTGCCTGCGATCTGTTTCTCGCCATCGGCTCGTCGCTGGTGGTATGGCCGGCGGCGGGATTTCCGGTCATGGCGAAACGCAACGGCGCCGCGCTCATCATCGTCAACCGCGAGCCGACCGAACTCGACGAGATCGCCGATCTGGTGGTGCGCGCCGATATCGGCGAGACCTTCGCGCCTTTCATCGCGCACTGATTCGCCGGCACTACTGCTGTGCAAGACTTGTGTGCAAGCACATTTTACTCTTTGCGGCGCGCGCCTCGGTGTTATCTTGATTTGGACAGATTCGTCGAAGCGCTCTTGAAGAGGCGCTCAACAAACGGCGCGTACGGCGTCATGGCGTCGGACGGGATCGAATCAAAAATGCCTGGGGGCAATCTCGGACCAGATACGGTCCACGAATTCGCAGCCGGTGAATCGGCCGCCGATCTGATTGAGATGTCGGGGGTTATCAAGTGGTTCGACGTCTCCAAGGGCTTCGGCTTCATCGTTCCTGACAATGGCGCGGCCGACGTGCTGTTGCACGTCACCTGCCTCCGCCGCGACGGGTTCCAGACCGCCTATGAGGGCGCCCGGGTCGTCTGCGAGGTGTTGCAGCGCCCCAAGGGCCTGCAGGCGTTCCGCGTGCTGTCGATGGATGAATCGACCGCGGTCCACCCCTCGCAAATGCCGCCGCCGCGCACCCATGTCTCGGTGACCCCAACCAGCGGGCTCGAGCGGGCCCAGGTCAAATGGTTCAACCGCTTGCGCGGCTTCGGTTTCCTGACGCGCGGCGAGGGCACGCCGGACATTTTCGTGCATATGGAGACGCTGCGGCGCTACGGCATCGCCGAGCTGCGGCCGGGGCAGACCGTGCTGGTGCGGTTTGGGCCGGGGCCGAAGGGCCTGATGGCCGCCGAGGTGCGCCCGGACGGCGGCTCGCTCGGCTTCGCCTCGCACTAGCCGCTTTTCCCATTGCGAGCATGCGGTTAGGCGGCTATGTCCGCCTGCATGCGTATGCTTGCAGCACTGGCCGCGTCCGTTCTCATCGCCTTCGTGCAGTTTGCGCCGACACCAAGCCGGGCAGCCGATCCGCATACTCTTGAGATCGCCAGCAAGAGCGGCGTCCATGTGTTTGCGGTCGAAATCGCCGACAACGACGCGACGCGCGAAAAGGGGCTGATGTACCGCAAGTCGCTGCCCGAAGGCACCGGCATGCTGTTCGACTTCAAGAAGGAGGAACCGGTCGGGTTCTGGATGCAGAACACCTACATCCCGCTCGACATGATCTTCATCCGCGGCGATGGCCGCATCCTGCGCATCGCCGAGAACACCGAGCCGCTCTCGACCCGCATCGTTCCGTCCGGCGGCCCGGTGCTGGCGGTGCTTGAGGTGATCGGCGGCACCGCGCGCAAACTGGGCATCGCCCCCGGCGACCGGGTGGCGCACCCGATTTTCACCGCGCGGTAGGGTCGGCGTCAAAGCTCGAACATTGGTCGGGGCGGCAGGATTCGAACCTGCGACCCTCTGCTCCCAAAGCAGATGCGCTACCGGGCTGCGCTACGCCCCGACAGGCGAGGCGATACACGGTTCGCAAATCCCCAGCAAGTTGCAGGGCGTTACGACTGGTCCTATAGGCTAGGGCCGGAAGCGCCGAGGAACAGTGAATGACCGCCCGTATCTACCAGCCCGCCAAGACCGCGATGCAGTCCGGCGCCGCCAACACCAAGGACTGGGTAGTCGAATTCGAGCCGGAGCAGCCCCGCACCGTCGAGCCGCTGATGGGCTGGACCTCGTCGGGCGACATGAAGCAGCAGCTGCGGCTGAGTTTCGACACCAAGGACGAAGCGGTCGCCTATTGCGAGCGCAACGGCATTGCCTACCAGATATCCGAGACCAAGCCGGCGGCGCGCCGGGTGATATCCTATTCGGACAACTTCGCCTTCAACCGGCGCGACGCCTGGACGCACTGACGGTCAGGCGCCGACGACGACTTTGCCGCCGGCGCCGGTGCGCTGGCGCAGCAGCGACAGGAAGCGGTCCTCCGGCATTGGTTGGCCGAGCAGGAAGCCCTGGCCATAGTCGCAGCCCATCGTCACCAGCGCGCTCGCGTCCGAAGCCTTCTCGATTCCGACCGCCACCACTGTGCTGCCAAAGCCGTGCGCGAGATCGATCACGGTCTTGCACAGCGGCGCGTTGACCTTGTTCGAGGCGCAGTCGGTGACGAAGCTGCGGTCGAGCTTGAGCTCGGCAAACGGCAACTCCTTGATCTTGCTCAGCGCCGCGTGAGCATGCCCGCAATTCTCGACCGCGAGCTTGACGTTCGACGGCTCGAACGTCTTGGCGAGCTCCGCCGCCAGCGTGAGATCGCCGATGATCTGGTCTTCGCTGACGTCGATGATGAGGCCGCCCCATTTGTCGGACGGCTTGTGATGCGCCTTGACCAGATCCGGCACCGGCAACTTCACCAGCGCCGGCACCGGGATGTTGATGGCGATGGCGAGGTTGAGACCGACCTTGGAGAATTTGTCGCCGGCACTGAGGGCATTGAGCAGTGCGAGCTCGGCGAGCTTGAACAGATCGGCGTCGGAGGCGCCGGCCATGATGGCGAGCGGCAGCGCGATGCCATGCTGTGGATGACGCGCCCGCGCGAAGGCTTCGACGCCGGCAAGCCGCTTGCGGCGCAGGTCGATTTTCGGCTGGAACCAGAATTCGATCCATTTATTCGCCAGCGCCTCGCCGAGCGAGATCTGTGCCGTCGGCTGGCCGGCATTACCGATCTTGAGACTGGCGATGATTTTGCCGATCGCCTCGGTGCCGAACGGCTTCTTGAGCACCGGCAGCATGTTGAGGTTATGTTGCCCGCCGATGGTCTTGACGTGGTCGAGCACGGCGGCGCCGCGATTGCTCATGAGCTGAACGGCGCCGAGAAAGCCCTGCGTGCCGAGCGCAATCACCGACTCAATGGCGTCGCCCGACTCCAGCGAGATGTTGTGGAACACGACATCGGGCTTCTTGTCGGCCAGCGCCGCACGCAAGGCGGCGCCATCGGTGAACTCGACGGTGTCGATGCCGGAGCCGTGCAGCGCGAGAGAGAGAAAATGGCGGATGCTGGCATCTTCATCGACCAGGAAGCAGAGCGGGACGCCGGCCGGCTTGCTGTCGGCGACCAGCGGCGCCGACGCGGCCGGGGGCGACGGTGCCGCGTGTTGGAGGGCTTCTGCCATCGCCATGCGTTAGGGTGGAAGACGTTATGCGCGGGTTAAAATTGGGCCAAACCGGTTAATTATTTGTTGCGACGGAACTTTGGCGGCGACTGCGTCGAACGAAAGCGAAACCGCGCGGGACAATGCCCGCGCGGTTCTCTTCGTGAACGCCTCAATTCCGCAGCCGTGACCGAATCTTACGCGCGGCGCTTTTTTGTAGCCTTGCGGGCCGCGGCTGCGGCCGGCCGTCGCCGCGCCTTGGCTCGCTTCGGCGCCGCGTTCGGCTCTTTGGTCACCAGTTTGCGTTCGGCGCGCATCATCGAACTCATGACGGCCTCGACGGCGGTTTCCGCTGCGGCGATCGCGGCGGCCGTGGCGGCCTTGATGGCGATCGCTTGCACGCGGTCGCCGGTGGATTTCGCCGCGCTGACGATCTGGCGCTTGGTCTTGTTTACAAAACTGTTTCTTGAACTCGCTTTTGCCATGGTGTCTCCGAAGCCTGTTGGGGGTTGAATGGATATGATGTGGTCTTAAGCGACGCGGCGTCACTGCTTGCGGGCTTTGCGCTTTCTCGGCAGTCGTCGCGCGCCATTTGCTCGCGAGCCGGGTTCGGGCCGCGAGATCGGGTCGGCACTTGAGGACATCGCCGGCAGATATTTGAGCGCAGCCTGCGCAATCTGCGGCAGGACGTTGGCCATGTTCGGTGACAGTTTCTTGAGTTGGTCGAACGACGCGCCGCGGCTGATCTTACCCGCCAAAAATCCGATCTCGAAGGCAATCGAGGAAGCCAATTTTGGGTTTTCATTGACGAAGGCCCAAAACAGGCCGGGCTCGGATTTAGGTCGAGGTTTGCTCACGGCGATTCCCAAATGATGCGGCATCCCCGCCGCACGAGAGTGCAAGGCACGCTCGACAACCCGCGGGAACCCGGAGAGTTCCCTAGCCCCGCCTCGGTGTTCGCTGTCCGGTCGGCGCAATCAGGGCGTCACATAATGCGGGTCGTATCCTTGATCCCCTCCTTGCCAGCCTGTTCGGAAAGCGCAAATATTCACGTCCCACCGCAAGCCATCTAGGGAATTCGGGGCGGATTTCCCCTGCGTGGTCTGGTGCCGGGGCTTCAGGGGGAACGAACATGCAGTTTTTTGCTCGCAATAGTGATCGCCGCCCAGCTCAGTGCGTCCTCGTCGGCTTTCTGTCGGCGCTTGCGGTTTTTGCCGGCACGGTGTTGCCGGCAGGCGCCGCCAAGCTGCATCCGCTGGCGATCTCGGCGGGAGGTGGGCACACCTGCGCGCTGACCGGGACCGGTGCCGTGGAATGCTGGGGCAGCAATTTTTATGGCCAACTCGGAGCCGGCGCGATCGGCGATCAGCACACGCCGGTCGCGGTGCCCGGACTCACCGGTGTGCTGGCCATTAGTGCCGGCGGGGAACACACCTGCATCGTCAACAAAGATCACGGCGTGATGTGTTGGGGCGACAATAGCAGCGGCCAGCTCGGCGACAACAACGCGGAAGCCAAGGCCTACTTTCCCGTTGCGGTGTCCGGCCTCGCCAGCGGCGTCGCCGCCGTGGCCGCCGGCGGTTCACATACCTGCGCGCTGACCCAGACCGGCGCCGTCAAATGCTGGGGCTCGAACGCCAGCGGCCAGCTTGGCAATGGCGACGGAACGGGCGCGCAGCACCCTGTGCCGGTCGACGTGCGCGGTCTCAGCAGCGGCGTTTCCGGCATTGGATCCGGACAGGCTGGCAGCTGCGCGCTGACCGTCGGTGAAACCGTCAAATGCTGGGGCTGGAACGGCAGCGGGCAGCTCGGCAACGGCGTCAAAGGGGGGCAAAGCCCGACCCCGGTGCACGTCAAGGCGGCTGGCGGCGCGATCGGTCTGGCGGTGGGCAGCGATCACAACTGCGCTCTGACCGAAGGTGGCGGCACCGTCAAATGCTGGGGTGAGAACGTGGTTGGCGAATTGGGTGACGGCAATACGAATCCACAGGCCACCGCAGTGCGTGTTCATGGGTTCCACAACCCCGTCGCCGCGATCAGCGCGGGGAGTTCGCATAGTTGCGCCATCATCCAGGGCGGCGAAGCGCGCTGCTGGGGCAACAATGTCTACGGCATGATCGGCAATGGCACGCACAATGTCGCGACCTCCGCGGTCCGCGTCAAGAAGCTCGGCACGGCGACATTCATCACAGCAGGCAGTGCTCATAGTTGCGCGTTGCTCGCCAACGGCCACGCTAAATGCTGGGGCAGCGACGAGTTCGGCCAACTCGGCAATGGATTTACCAACGACAGTTCGACGCCCGTCAACGTCACCGGTTTTTAGCGGGCGCTGATCGCTCCATTGTGGCGGCGGCGACATCCGGGTCAGCGGCGCGGACCAGGCTCTTGATGCGGAACTGCTCTAGCGCCTGCATTTTCGGAGGTCGTCCGCGATGACGTAAGCCGCATCGATCGCTCTCTTGGTCGCCGCTGCAGCGTCAGAGCCGGGATCTAGGGCTATTTTACCGTGCCCGACATCAAGTCGAAGCCGGAATGCGAAAAGGTCTATGCGCAGCTAAAAGCCGACGGCCGGGCCGCTACTGGCATTGTGCACGATCACACCTGCATTGCGCATCGCAGATAACATCCAAGCATGGCTTGATGCTGGGAATATGCCGGAGGCGTTTGCGGGCGAATAGAAAAACAGCACGCCGTGCGCGTTAGTTTCAGTCTGATGGAACTTTGGCAGAGGCCGGGTAATGCGCTAGTCTCAATGATGGGCTTCGGGGAAATATACAATGTCTCTTCGTGACATATGCCGCTGCATGGCGGCATCTTTTTTTGTGGCATTTACGTTGTGCCAGGCTTCGGCTTCACAGGCACGGCAAGCGAGCACTGTCACTTCTTCGCTGGCGTCGCAGGGCGAATGGAATGCCAGCACGAGTTACGCCAAGGGCGACATCGTAACCGCGCGGGGCTCTTCATGGATTTCGCTGAAGGCCGGTAACACGAACAAGGTGCCGGGGCAGACAAGCCCATCGACCACAGCCTGGTGGGATATGTTCGCGCGTGGCTTCAATCCAACCGGCTCGTGGTCGAACACCACCGAATACCAGCCTGACGATCTGGTGACCTCGAATGGCCAGACCTATCGCGCCAAGGTCACCAATCAGAACAGGCAGCCGACCAATACAGCGAATTGGGAGTTGCTCGCGACAAAGGGCGCGCAAGGGCTACAAGGCACACAAGGGCTGCAAGGCACCCAAGGATCGCAAGGCGTACAAGGAGCCGCCGGACCGCGCGGACTGAAGGGCGACAAAGGTGATACAGGCGCGGCCGGAGCAACGGGGGCTACCGGACCAGCGGGTCCGACTGGTCCGGCCGGCCCCAAGGGCGCAACCGGCGCCACCGGTGCAACTGGCCTGCAAGGCCCCGCAGGTCCAACCGGTGCGCAAGGGACGCAAGGCACACAAGGCGTAACCGGCCCGCCGGGGCCGACCGGCAATACCGGGCCAACGGGTCCGCAAGGCCCCGGCGCGCTATCGATGGTGATGACCTCAAACGGGAACAATACGACGAGCTGGTCGATCGACGGGACGTCTCACACCCCCAGCGTCAGCGTGACATGCGATCTTCCCGATGCGTATGGGGCGCCGCAGAACCTCGCGATCGATATAAATCCTGCTTGGAACAGCAACCACACTGCGACGATCCCCTACACGCGGACCGGGGCCGTTGCGATGTGGACGCCGACTTTAACTCCGGGCCAACCAACGACGAGCGCACCGTTCGATTTTGGCCAGGGCATTTCGTTCCTAATCTCCGGCTCTGGCGCCAGGGCGGTCGACGCTACGTTCATTTACCTCGACCAGGCGGGCAACCAACTGCAGTTCACGCTGCATGGGACGCTAAACAACGGCAGCTCTCTGTGCGTGTTTCAGGGTTCGGCTATTCCGCTTCAATCGATGCAGCTCTTGCAATAAGCCCAACAGTCGCAACTCGCCGATACAAATTTGCCGGCCGGATGTTGCGGCCTGCATGGCGCGTTCGGGAAGTGCCTATTCGAACGGCTGAAAACATTCTGTTTTGCTGCTACCGGGGCTAGCCAAATCGCCGATTACCGGATTCCATAAGCGCCCCGACCCGACGCTAGTAACGCCGGGCCGGGGCTTGCCATCAACCGCCACGCAGGGCGACCGATGACCGAATCAAATCTATCAAACCGGCTCGTTGGTACATGATCGCATCGAAGCGCGGGGGCAATTTCCTGACGATCTGGCGGCAACTGATGTCAGCGACGAAACGCGGCATGCCTATGTGGCTGCAATGAAGGCGGAATGGGAGTCTTCCGAAGCGCGTCGATTGGATAGGACTTATAACGTAGCTTGTGGCGTTCTTGATAAGCTCTGCAAAAAGATCATCACGATGCAGCCCAATACGCTCGTCGGAGTTGGCGTTCAGGCGCTTGCCACAGCAATGATGACCGAGCCTTCGGGCTATTGGGATGAGCCGGTCGACGAACGGGATGTCGAGATCGAATTTACAACTAGATTTATCGCGAATGTGTTGGCGGCGGCAGGACGCTCCTTGCCGTTTGCCGAAGGCAAGGAAGCCTGAGACGAGGCGATTTCTGCTCCCTGCTGAGCATGTCGCGTCTGTGTCGCGTCGACGTGCCAACACACAACGAAACGGCAGGGCAATAACCATTTTTCGGTCTATCCAAACAACCGTAGCACTCGGCTGGTGAAAAAGCAGGGCGTATATCTTTGTAAGTGCCCAGGCGCATAAACTTTTTTGTCGATCTCGCGCCCCGGGACTAACGCGCGGTAAAGGGCGGAACGAAATTCAAGCGCCTATTCTCCCGAACGCCGCTGAGCATAGGGTAGAAGTTCTGGATGCACGGTTGGGCCGCTCTCTTAACGGACCTAATGTTGCGGACTTGCCATGGCGGCGACGGAAAAGCGAGCACTACTGCGCCAGATAGTCCGCTGGGATCGTCCACCCGCGTTCCCACCTCGAACAACGGCGAGTTGTTCGACGTCACCATGTC
>Ga0265313_10003733_pt1 | contig 12115 bp, 8 predicted proteins | sample 4123metaG_FD_203122 | JGI IMG/M metagenome (GOLD analysis project Ga0265313, IMG submission 203122) | Rhizosphere microbial communities from Carex aquatilis grown in University of Washington, Seatle, WA, United States - 4-1-23 metaG | ecosystem: Host-associated > Plants > Roots > Rhizosphere >...
CGAACAAATGAGGGGCGGGCGGAAGGAGCTTCTTTCGGAGACGGAGAAAGCGCTGGAGAAGGATCGCGGCCCCCTTCCGTATGGGTTAATCGGGGTGGACGCGATTCGGGCTCGCGCGGGGATGACGAATTTCTTCCGAGAGTGTGCGTCGCGAGCTGCTCGGTGACGAAGGCGTCGCCCGCCTCGGCTCACTCGGGCCCGACAAACGTCGCCACGGCAACAGCGAAGGCGTCCACCGCGTCGAGTCCCTCTGGTAGCTCGCGCCAGAGGCGCTCCACGTCGACCGTGGCGTAGGCGTGTGCGATCCGGTTGGGCAGGCCCGTCGCGGCCGTCATCGCGCGTGCGAGCCCAGCGTCGAACACTCCGTGCTTGGCCAGAACGTCGAATCCTTCCGCGTACGACGCGGGCACGCCCCAGCCCTCGTCGGTGGCAATGTGAAATGCGAGCGCCAGCGCGTCGAGCAAGACGTCGTTCGCTCGAAGAGCCTCTGGCGACGTGGAACGGCGCGACCGCGCCTGGAGGACGCGCTCGCGAACCAGCGATAGCTTGCGAAGTACGAGCAGGCGGTTGGTCATGTCCGCGGCCTCGTACGTGCCAGGACCGCGCGTCGCCAGCGCTCTGCCCCCGCTTCGAAGAGAGGCGCGAAATCGGCGTGCTCGATCGCGGCCTGAGCCTGGAATTGCGCGGCCGAGCCGGCAGGCTTATCGAGCAGCACGCGCCCTCCGCGCGCGACCTCCCACCGGAGGAGCGTACTCGCAAGGTCGAGCCGAACGAGATCGACCGGCCGGCCGCACAGACGCTCGAGATCCGCCTGCAACTCGAGCTCTCGACCCAACGGCAAGTCCGGTTCGATGGGAAGAATGCCCACGTCGATGTCGCTCGCCGAGTGGAGCCGGCCGCTCGCGGCCGACCCGAAGAGGATCGCGACCCGCAGGAGAGTCCCAACGGGGGAGGCGGCCAGTCCGGAGACCAGGACGTTCTCGATCGTCTCGGAGGCCGCCGTCATCGCTCAAAGGGTAGCACCGGGTCGCCGTAACCATGGAACGGCGGGTGAAGGCGCCTCCAATGGTCGCCCCCGGCGCATCCAAGCTGTCACCAATACGTCGCGTAGCGCGCACCCGTCTCGTGGTAGACGACCGCGGGGTGTGGCCGCGGCGCACCCCGTCACGCAGCAAGGACCGGCCATGAGATCATTTTCCCCCTGGATTGCCATCGTCGCCGCCGGCGCGGTCCAGTGGCTGGTCGGTTGCTCCAGCGACGACAACAGCAACCCGTGCGATGACGCGTCGCCGGGTGAAGCCTCGACGAGCGACGGCGCGGGGGGCGATGTGACGTCCCAATCGACGGGCGCGTCCCAAGACGCTTCCTCGGAGCAATCGCCCGGGCTGGACGCTACTGTCGCCGACGTGGGCGTCGGGACCAGCGCGGACGCTCGCAGCGAAGCCTCGGACACCGGAGCTTCTTCACGGGAGGCTTCCGTCGCCGCGTCGGACGGCGAGGCGGGTGCCTCGGACGCCGGCGCGAAGATCTCGGACGCCGCGGCGACCTCGGACGCCGCGGCCGACGGGGGCCCGGGAACCGTCACGTTCACGTCGACGCTCGCCGGCATCCGAATCGCCAATTGGTCCCCCGGCGCCCCCGCCATCGACTTCTGCATTGCCCCCCACGGCACGACCGCTTTTCAAGGACCCATCCTCGCGAACACGGCGCCTGCCCTCGTGGACGCCGGCACCTGCCCGCCCGGCCCCGTGGGCCTCGCGTTCACGGAGGTCAGCTCGTATTCGCTCGTTCCACCGCAGCAATACGACGTCCGGCTGGTCGTGGCCGGGGCCACCAGTTGTTTTCCCGGAATCATCGACGGAACCGCGCTCCCGAAGCTCGGGAGCAGCACGTTCGAGACGGTCGCATTCATCGGCGAAACGGCCGCGATGGGGAGCGCTCCGGGGCAAAAGGTCACCGGCTTCCTCGACGACTGGACCCCGGCGCCGGCCGGCGTGGCCATGCGGTTCATTCACGCCGCGCCGTCGCTCGCTGCGCTCGATTTGGGGACGGGGACTGGATCGAGCTTCCAAACCCTCTTCGCCAGCGTGTCCTTCGCCAGCGCCGACACGGCGGCCAAGGGGCTGGACGGAGGGTCCGCGTCCGTCGACCCCAACGCCTATGCGCTGATCGCGCCGCTTTCGTCCGTTGCACTGAGCGCCCGGACGCACGGAGCCGTCGCGGTGGACGGCGGCGCGGTTCCACCCGCAGCCGTGGCTCCGAATGTCTCGGCCGCCTCGGGCAGCGTCTTGACGATCGTGGCGATCGGTGCGGTTGCCGACGCGGGCGGGCCGGCGAGCCTTCTCGAATGTGTCGACAACGCGGGAACCGCCTGCACGCTCGCGAACTGCACGGTCATATCGAACTAGGGCGTAGCGGCCGGCCGAGCCCCGTCGGCTCCCTCTCGGCGCCTATCGCTCATCTCGAGCGTACCGCGCCACGCCGTCGCCCTCGGCGCAGCACCGCTCCCACCCCGACGAGGCCGAGCGCCCAGGCCGCGGCGCCTGGCGATCTCGCGCGCCATCCCACCGCGCAGCTGCTGGAGTCCGTGGCGCACGGGTTGGCGCCGCCCTCGACCGAACTGGCGGCAGGACCGGAGGCCACGCTATTCAAAGCTCCTGAGTCGAGCGATCCGCACTGCTGGAGGAAGCCGTAGATAGGCTGCGAGTTGCACGTGGTCGCCGAGACCGGGCCGTTCAGCGTCATCCGCGACCCGTTCGGATTGTAGATCGTGCAAATGCCCGCGATGTCGTCGGGCGTGAGGGTGACCGAGCCCGCCTTGTAAAAGGCGTACATGATGGCGGTGGGATCGCCCGAGTGCGCCAGACCGAGAAAGTGGCCCGCCTCGTGGGTCAAGATGCTCGCGAGATCGAAGCCGCCCTGGGGGACGGGCCCATTGGCCACGATATGAAAGTTGGCGGAGTTGATCTCGATGGCTGCCCCGAGGATTTCGCCGTTGTCCAGATCGACGGTGAGGGTCGTGAAACCGATGGCGTTTGCCGAGTCGCCGTACGGCCACGCGTCGTCTCGAAAGATGATCGGATTGTTGTGCGCCTGGGACGGCACCGAGTCGCACTGGACCGCCGGGAAAAGCGAAGGGGTGATGCTCGGTGAACCGCCGCCGGTGCAGGCGGCGGTGGTCCACGTCGCGAAGGCTTGTGTGGCAACGTTCGTGGCGTCGTTCAGCGTGACCCACTTGCTCGCCCCCTGCTGGAGGCTGAAGCTCACGCACTGGTTTCGCCAAAAGAGGGTCGGTAGACCCGTCGAGGCGCCGAAGCAGCCGGCGTCGGTAGGGTCGTACGCGACCGGCGGACTCGCGTTGACTTCGCGGCAGAAGGCGTGCGCCTGCCCAGCCCAGAGCGCTGCTCCAAGTGCGACCAAGAACGCACAGGCTCCCAGCCGCGTAGATTGCACACGTCCCATTTTCGGCTGGCTGCGTACCACGTTCTCGGGCGAGGGGGCACTGCACAATAGGTGGTGTACCCCTCTCGCCAGGTTACATTTGGGTGACGCGGCTCAGTTGAAGCAGGTCGGGCACTTGGCCGCCGCCGGCGCGGTCGCGGGCGCAGTGAGGCCGCAATTGAGGACCGCCAGGCCGACGCCGCCGCCGCTGTGCGTCGTGTCGGTGAAGTGCGAAAGGACGGTCGTCGGGTCGGTCGAGCCGATGTCCGTGTCGATGTTCGAGGCGCAGACACCGATCGCGGCGGCCGGCGACGAGAGGCAGGTCGATCCGGTGTGCGCGCCGCAGTAGCAGTTGCTGACGCTCGGGGGGAGTTGGCTGAGGGAGCATTCACTGGCGGGGTTCGCGCCGCTACTCGTGAGCGTGCACGTAAGCGCGTCGAGGCATTGCTGCGTTGCCGCGGCAGACGCGCCCGACACGTTGGGGTTGTCGAACGGCGGATTCACTCCGGCGCCGTTGGGATCTCCGCACTCGGAGTTCGTGACCGAGATGCCGGATCCATTCCCCGTCGGACCGGGGCCGCCGGTGCCCGACCCGTCGAGGCAGGCGTTCACGACGAGGCAGGTGTAGCAGCTCCCGTTCGTGTTGATGCCGGCGCCCTGGCCGTTCTTCAAGATGTCGTGGGCGACGATGATCGCCTCGGTGGGCGTGCAAACGCCGTTGGGGCTTGCCGCGCACTGCACGCTATTCGCACCGCTTGCCGCGCAGGGCGCCGTGGTGCAGGCCGAGACAGCGCCACCGGACCCGGTGCCCGTGTCGATGCCCGTGTCGACCGCGCCCGTGTCGATACCCGTGTCGACGGTGCTCGCGTCGACGACCGCGTCGCACCGGAGAATCACGGTGAGCGACCCGACGTTCGGGCACGATGCCCCGCCGTTCGAGATCGCCGCGGTGACGGTGATGGTCTCCGTTCCCGCCGCATTGCAGGTGAACGTGTTCGACGAGCCGGTGCTGCTCGCGAGTGCGCCGAAGCCGCCGGCGCCGCCCCAGGTGAGCGTCACGTCCGAGCTCAGGTAGCTCGGGTCGATTCCCGCCGCGGTCAAGCTGATTGTCTTTCCGACTGTGGTCTCGTTGGGCGATGCCGTGAGCGACGTTGCGGCCGCACATGCGCTTCCGACGATGGTCGCCTCCAGCGAAGCATCGGCCGTCACGACGACCGTCCCCACGTTTACGTCGGGCGCGCTGACGCCCGCGTCGATGATCTCCGAACAGGCCAGGGTCAACGCGACCACGTTCGTTTGATTGGCCAGTACGCCGAAGGAGGCCGGTCCCGCCGAGCAGCTGTCGCCGCTGCTGTCGGTGGCGCTCAGCGAGAGCGCGTAGCCGGCGGCGACGGGGAGGGTGAGCGAGAAGCCGACCGTTTGGCTGCCGCTGACATCGACCGATCCGGTGATCGTCGAAAAGCCCGCGAGGGTCGCGTTCGTGACGGTGTACTGCACCGAGCTCAGGGTGATTCCCGGAGCGAGCTGGAGCTGTAGCGTCACGGTGCCGGTCGCGGACGAGGCGCCAGGCGCCCCTGCGCCGACCACCCCTGTGTTGCTCCCGCCGTTCGAATCCCCTGTAAGACCGGGCGCGCTCTGCGAAGAACAGCCGACTGCCGACACCGCGCCGATGGCCAGGCCCAAAAGTACCGAATTGCGAATGATCTTCATGAGAATGTTTCTCCCTACACCCAAGTCTGTAAGGCGCTGGCGACGATCTACAACTGGGGTCACGAAGTTATCAAATGTTTCTGCCGGGGGTGAGATTGCCCAATGTCTGCGCCGAGTAAGAAGTGTGCGTTGCGCAATCGAAACAGAGAATTCGCCCTTCAGGGCGTGCAAGTCAGCGAGGCCATCAGCGATCCATTCGCTTTGCACGACGCGCCGCCGTCGGAGATCGAAGCCGTTACGGAGACGACTTCCATTCCGGCCGCTGCGCACGTGAACGTATTCGAGATCCCTGTCGTGCTCGTCAGGCTCCCCGCGCTCCCGGAAGCTGTCCATGTCAGCGTGACGTCGGAGCTTTGCCCGGAAGGATCGATCCCCGATGCCGTCAGCTGAACCGTTTTGCCCACTTTCGTCTGGTTGGGCGCCGCGACAAGCGAGTTTGCCGCCGCGCACGGACCGCCCAGCGTGGTTGTCGTCAGAGACGCATCCGCGGTAACAGCCAGGATTCCTGTCGTGGGGGTCGCGTCAGGCGAAGCTTGGCCCGCGTCGTTGGCCGGACTCGAATCGGAGGCGGCTTCCGTGGGCGCGCTGTCCGCGAGAGCTGCGTCGGAGGGAGCCGCTTCGCCCGGCGCGTCTTGTGCATCGGCGTCATCCCCGCCCGTCGCGGCGTCCATGCTAGAGCCGTCGTCGCCCGAACCGCCGTCCGCGCTGCCGCCCGAATTGGGCGAGCACGCCGCGCTCCAGGGGGCCCACGCCGCGAGAGCGAAGACGAGTGCGCGGCGACGGTGCCTCATCGAAACGAGGCCCCTCTCTTACGCGAAGGCGGATGGTCCGCAAGGTCGGCGAGGGCGGTGGTCAACAAGTTGCAAATAGATCACGCGATGGACGCGAAGCGCCAAGGTCCACTCTTAACCTCACCCCCCGGCCCCCAACCCCGGCCCCCTCTCCGCTCGCGGAGAGGGGGAGCAGCGCCGGTATCGCGAGACCCGCAGACACCCCTCTCCGCTTGCGGACCGCTTGCGGAGAGGGGCCGGGGGTGAGGTTCTTAAGGCCCGCACGCACCCGAGTCCGACGCGGCCGCGTCGGCCTTCCCGCACGGAGCTCCGGGCGGCTCGCAGTCGAAGAAGGCCGAGAGGGAAGTGACTTCCTGCCCGGTGCAGAGGCCACTGTCCGAGGCCGCGAGGGTCGCGGTGATCGTCAGCGGATTGTGCGCGGTTGTTTCACACGCAAACGTCGGAGTCGCGGCGTTCGCGTCGGAGAAAGCCCCGTCGCCCGCGGGAGTCACGGTCCACGTGATCATCGGGTGGGGACCCTTGGTCATCACCCCGAGCTGCGCGGGTGTGCCGATCACTTGCGCTGCGGGGTTGAGCGAGAGCGACGTGATGCTGGGACACGCGATAAAGGTGGACGTGATGAGCGGGACCGACGCGTCGACCGCGGCCGAGCCGGTCGTGACGTCGGCCGGCGCGACCCCCGAGTCGACGGGAACGACGCAAGTGACGGCCAAGACCACTTGAACCGTCTCGCCGGCAAGAACCGTGAACGGCATCGTGGTGCCGCTGCACGGGTCGCCCTCGGTGTCGGCGCCCCTCACGGTCAGCGTGTAGCCGGTGCCTTGGAGGATTCCCCCAGCGACCCACTCCACCGCCTGCGCGTCGCCGATGTTCACGGTGCCCGTGTACGGAGCGCCGCCGTTCGTGATCGTCCAGTTTAGCGACGTCAGAGTCACGCCCGGGCCCAGCGACAGGTGGCTGCCGACCGTCCCCGTGTCGCGGCCGTTGGACCCGACGACACCCACGCGCGCAGGACCACCGGAATTGGCCATTGCCGCGCCCACGCCGGCGGGGCCGGCCTTCACGACCGGTCCCGAGCAGGAAATGACTGCTCCGGCCCACGCAACGAGGCCGGCTCCGAGTGACGTGCGAACGAGATCCATCGAGGCGACCCCCCGCTACCCTTTCTCTACGCGAAGCGCCGCTCTACCGCAACGTTACGGCGCCCCAAAGACGGGATCTTCAAATAAGAAAAAGGGCACCGACCTTTCGGTCGATGCCCTTTCCTTTCCTAACTAGTTACGTACGAGTTACGAGTGCAGACTCAGCTCAGTTGAAGCAGGTCGGGCACTTCGCGGCCGCCGGGGGGGTCGCGGGGGCGGTGAGGCCGCAGTTCAGGATCGCGAGGCCGACGCCGCCCGGGCTGAACGTCGTGTCGGTGAAGTGCGAGAGAACGGTCGTCGGGTCGGTCGACCCGATGTCCGTGTCGATGATCGATGCGCAGACGCCGATCGCGGAGGCGGGCGACGAGAGGCAGAGCGAGCCGGTGTTCGCACCGCAGTAGCAGTTGCTGACGCTCGGGGGCGCCTGGCTGAGCGAGCACTCCGAGGCGGGGTTCGTGCCGTTGCTCGTGAGGGCGCAGTCGAGCGCGCTGAGGCAGTTGGCGGGGTTGCTGGTCGACGCGTTGGGGTTGTCGAACGGGGGATTCGAGCCCGCGCCGTTGGGATCACCGCATTCCGAGTTGGTGACAGCGATGCCCGAGCCGTTGCCGGCTGGGAAGGCCGCGGCGGAGCTGTCGATGCAGGCGTTGAGAACGAGGCAGCTGTAGCAGCTGGTCGTCTTGGGCGCGCCGCCCAACTGGCCGTTCTTGAGGATGTCGTGGTTGATGATGTGCTGCTCGGTCACCGTGCAGACGCCGTTCGGGCTCGCCGGGCAGGTGACGCAACCCGCCGGGGTGTTCACGCCACCGGCGAAGCCGGTGCAGGGAACGGGAGGCGGAGCGACGCAGACGCCCGCCTGGCAGACCGGGGTGCTGCCGTTGCAGACGTGGGGCGCCGCGGGACCGCAACCGCCGCAGTTGTTGTTGTCGGTGAGGAAGTTGACGCAGGTCGCGCCGCAGGCGTTCGGCAGGGCCGGGTTGATCTGCGCGCACGTCAGGGTGCCCGACTCGCAGTTGAAGAACGCCGAGAGCGTGGTGAAGGTCTGGCCCGAGCAGAGACCGCTGTCCGGATTGGCGACGGTCGCCGTGATCGTCAGCGGGTTGCTCGTGGAGTTCGTGCACGTGAAGGTCGGGTTCGCCGCGTTCACGTTCGAGAACGTGCCGTCGCCCGCGGGGCTCACGGTCCACGTGATGAGCGGGGTGGGGCCCGTCGTCGAGAGACCGAGCTGCACGGGGACGCCGGCGACCTGCTCGGCAGGGTTGATCGAGAGCGAGGTGATGCCCGGGCACTGGACCGGCGGGGTGCCGATCAGGGTAACGCCGGCGTCGACTTCGACGGTGCCGGTGCCGACGTCTGCCGCGACCGACGCGTCCGGCGGGACGACGCAGGTGACGAACAGGCCGGCCTGAACGGTGGCGCCGGCAACGACCGGGAAGGCCGCGCTCGTTCCGTTGCACGGGTCGCCGGAGCTGTCGCTGCCGGAGACCGTGATGACGTAGCCAGTGCCCGCGGTGATGCCGCCGGCAACCCACTCGACCGACTGCGCGTCACCGATGTTGACGGTGCCGGTGAAGCTGTGCGTGCCGTTGCTGATCGTCCAGTTGAGGGCCGTCACGTTGACGCCCGTGCCGATCGTCAGGTGAGCGCCGACGGTGCCGGTGTTGCCCACGGTGCCGTTGAGGGTACCGACCTGGCCCTGGCCCGGGTTGGTGTTGCTGGCGGTGCCGGTGCTGCTCGAGCCGTGGCCCGAACACGCGGCGACCGCGAGCGCCGCGACAGCGATGCTGGCGGCGAATGCGTTCCTAATGAGTTTCATCGAGATACCTCCAAAAGAGTGTTGTCTGGTGCCCTGATCCCCGGGGGAGCAGTGGCAGTTCGCCGGCGCCTATACACAAGTCCTAGGCCAAGGGCTTCGGAACTCACGATTCATGCGAAAAATCCGATTGCTACGAGTTTCATCGGGCGCACGCGCTCGTTGCAATCCACCGAAATCCGGAAGTCGCTTCCGAATTTCGAGCGCACCTTATGCCAGTCTCGGGAGCTTGGGGACCCCCCTGTGGAAGAGTTCACAATCTTGTCGCGGAGCGGGCATCTAGCCGCGTGCTACACGGTCTCGCGTCGCGCGGGTCGGAAGTCCGTGGGGGCGCGGGACAATTTCAGATGCAAGAAGCGAGCGAAAGAAGCAAGGGATTCGCGCAGGCGGCGTCCATTCGCGTGGGTGCGCCCATTCTCGCATTCGCGGGGCTGGTCAGCGCTCTTCTAGTGGTTGGCTGCGCCGAGGAGAACTATCCGGTCGGCCTTTGGATGGCGCAACACCAGGAGCTGGACGCGTCGGCGCCTACGCGGTCGGATTCCGGAGCGCCCCAGCAGGGGAGTTCCCCGCCGGCCGCGGGGGTCGACGCGGGAACGCCGCTTTCAACGCGCTCTTGCCCGCAGGCCGCCGCCCAGCCGCTTCCGCAACGGCTCGTCGTGATGTCGACGGTCTCCACCGCGGCGCCCGACCTCGTCTACGTCTCGGATCTCTTCGAGCGTTTCAAGTCGATCTGCGGAGGGTGTCACGGGCCGGAAGTGGACCCGCCGGGCCAGGGCGGGTTTCAGATCGAGTCCTCGAACGCTTTTTCGACGGCGATGACCAAGTGCGTCCTCAAGCACGTGACGTCCGACGGTCCGTCGAATCCCATTAACACGGCCGATCCGTGCATCGCGCCCAACAACAGAGATCCGAACGAGCCGATGCCGCCGGCCGGCCAGGCGAACAGCGGGCCGTACGACCAGCGCGCGGAGACCGACCCGGTGAAGCAGTTCGCGGAGCTCGTGACGACGTGGCTCGCGGCCGGAAGTCCCCAGTCGTTTTCGCCGGCGGGCGCCGCCGCGCCGACCAGCGATGCCGGGGCGGACGCAAGCGCGCCGGGCCAGTACTCGATGACCCCTCGACTCGGCGACACGATGACGAATATCGGATCGTGCGTTCCCGACAAGTCGATGGTCGGGGTCGAGCAAAGCCTGAGCGTGAAGCTCGACGCGATGTTCGCGGGGCTGACGAAGGCGGCGCCCGGCGCCGGCGTCCTCGCCGCGCAATTGATCGGCCTTCCCGAGCATCTTTCCGAGACGGACCTCGTGACGTTCGACACAGCGACGCTCGCCCAGTACGGCGTCATTGCGTACCAGCCGAACTACCCGCTCTGGTCGGACGACGCGGGCAAGCTTCGGTACGTCCGCGTTCCGCGCGGCACGTCGATCCAGCTCAACAAGAGCACGCAGGAATTCACGATTCCGCCCAATACGCGCTTTTACAAGACGTTCATGAAGAAGATCGTCGACACCGACGGTAGCTACCGATATCGCAAAGTGGAGACGCGCCTCATCGTGTCCCGGCCGGACCAGCTCAACGCCGACGGCACGTACACGCCGACCGCTCTTTTCGGAACGTATCAGTGGAACTCGAACGAGACCGACGCGGTTCTCCTGGAAGCACCGCTCCGGGACGCCCTGCCGTTTTCGGACACGCTCATCCAGTACACGACCGACGAGCAGCTCGCCGCGGAGGTCCTCGCGTCGAATCCCAAGAGTCCCCTGGAAGCGCTTCTCGAGAACGGAGCCGCTCGCCACTACGCGATTCCGTCGAGCGACCGGTGCGTGCAGTGCCATATGGGCAGCAACAGCGCGAGCTTCGTCCTCGGATTTCGACCGGTCCAGATCAAGCGAAGACCGGACGGCGTGGGCGGGTCCATCCTCGAGCCGGGGCAAGGCCCTCTGGGGGCGGACGAGCTCACGCAGCTCCAGCGGCTCGTCGACTACGGCGTGATCACCGGCGTCGACTCCCTCGACGATGTGCTGCCGCTCGAGCAATCGGAAGGCACGCGCGCTCCGCGCAGCAGCGGGCCCACCGACAACTACGAGCTCATCGCCCAGGGGTACATGGTCGGCAATTGCGCGCACTGCCACAATCCGCGCGGCTTTCCGTCCGTCACCAATCCGGTGCTCAAGAACGTCCTCAATTTCTTGCCGAGTGCGACCGGTGGGATCTTCCAGTTCCCGCTCGAGCGCTTCAGTCCGCGCATCGGCCGAGGACCCGGCGAGGAGACGCCGATTCCGTACATCACGCCGTCGCTCATGGACCAGCCCTCGGCGTACTGGAAATCGGCGGGCGATGATTCCTATTTCCCCGGGCTCGCCACCGGTACCCCGGATGAACTCAACTACATTCTTTATGCTCCGTGGCGGAGCTTGATTTTTCGGAATGTGAACACGCCGTTCGCGTACCAGAGCAATCTCGCGCTCTTTCCGCACATGCCCATGAACACGCCCGGCTTCGACTGCCGCGCTCAGCAGATCATGAGCAATTGGATGGTGAGCATCCCGTCGATCCGCAAGGACCCGGAGATCCCCGAGTACGCATTTGCTCCGGTCTCCGACGCCATTGCCGCCAACAAGCTCGTCGGGGGTACGTCCGTCGACGTAAACCCGCAACCCTACGTTGAGGTTTTGCCCGGTGCTCCCGGTTACCCCGACGCCGTGCTCGCCGCCCAGAATCGAGTCAAGATCTTGCAGAGCGGCCACAACCCCGATCTCAAGGCCGACAACGAGTACAGCGTCTACAGCTATTGTCCGAACACGTCGGACATCGTCGATCCCGCGGTCCAACTCGACCCAGTTTGCCATCCCGTCCCCATTCAGGACGACTCCATCGTGGCGTCGGGCCAGGCGCCCGGACGGCCTCACTGGGTGAACACGGACCTGTCGCAGGTTCCTCAGCCAATGGGAAGCTTCGCCGTAAAGCGAACGGACTGGCCCACCACCATCGTGGAGCAGAAATTTCCCGACCCGGCGCCGGCGTGCGGCCATACCCTCGACGAGGCGATTGCCGTTCAAAACGAGGTGAAAAGCACGGTCGCCGTCCTGCAGAACGTGTTTCTCGACTGCACTCCCGTGCCCGGCTCCAGCGGACTTTGCACGACGCCGACCGGGCAGGTAGTAGAAGACTTTCGTACCTACGCCACGACCGAAGTGCCTTTTGGCCTTTGGCAGAACAAA
>Ga0265313_10003737_pt1 | contig 12110 bp, 8 predicted proteins | sample 4123metaG_FD_203122 | JGI IMG/M metagenome (GOLD analysis project Ga0265313, IMG submission 203122) | Rhizosphere microbial communities from Carex aquatilis grown in University of Washington, Seatle, WA, United States - 4-1-23 metaG | ecosystem: Host-associated > Plants > Roots > Rhizosphere >...
TTTGGTTTTGCTTGAGAACATTTTTCGCAACTGTTCGGGAGCCGAATTTTGGGCGCTCAAGCACCTCCTAATCGGGCTACTTTGCATACTGGCGTTCCAACTCCTGTCGCGGGTTCCGGAGTTTCTTACCCACAGCGAAGATCCCGAATTGGCCATCGTCAAGCCGATCGTCTTTTTGCTGGCGCTGCCTCTGTTTGTGGTCAGTTCCATCCGCTTTCCCAATCTTCAAGTGCGGCTACATTCCTCACGTGCCTTTGTCTTTCACTCGGCAACCCTTATCGCCGCGGGAATCCTGCTGCAGGGGGTGGCAATTGCGGCCTTTTACGTTCGCGTATATGGCGGCTCTAACGGAACCGTCTTAGCTGTAATTTTGCTTTTTGCAGGAGCCGTCGCGATCGCGGTCGCGCTCGTTTCAGGCAGCATCCGCGCGCGTGTTCGCCGCTTCATCAACGAAAATTTCTTTAGCCTGAAATACGACTATCGAGTCGAATGGGAGCGGGTGACGCGAGCTCTTGCCCTATATCCCGAACAGGGCAGCGCGGAGCGTGTCCTGCGAACCCTTTGTGACTTGCTTGATACTTCGGGAGGTGCCCTTTGGATATACCGCGCGAGTTGGCATCAGTTTCTTCCGGCGGCAAAGCTCGGCTTTGAACACGAGTTTGTCCCGATCGCGCAGCAAGATCCCCGACTCGCTCCTTTCCTTGAATCTGAAACCTCACTGCTCAACATATCGAGCGACTTTTCCGCCGTCGCATGGCGGGCCAAATTTGCGAATTACTGGATCGTGGTGCCTCTCCGCTACCGCTCGACCGTGGTCGGGGTCGCAATCCTTGCAAAATCAAGAGCGCCCAAGAAGCTGGATTGGGAAGATGAGAACCTTCTTCGTCTCGTCGGTCTTCAATTGGGCGCCTACCTTATTCAGGAGGAAACTGCACAGTCCCTGGCTGACGCGCGGCAACTTGAAGAGTTCAACAAGCGCTTCGCATTCATCGTTCATGACATAAAGAACACAATCGGGCAGCTCAGCCTGTTGGTCCAAAATACAACTCAATTCGGTCATAAACAGGAATTCCGAGATGACATGGTCGTCACGCTGCGAAACGCCGTGGAGCGCCTGCAGGCGTTGCTAAAAAGTCTAACCCTCGTGGGAAGTGAGAATGTTCCTGGCAGTCGACCCTCGGAAGTCATTGATTTGGTTGATTTTTTGACCAAATTTACGAAAGAAAAAAGTAGTCTCGGACAACCGGTGACGGTTAATACAAAATATCCCTCGCTTGGCCTAAAATTATTGGATGTCAGCAGCTTACGAGCCGTATTGGAGCATGTTGTGACCAACGCGTTGGAAGCGACGGGCAGCAACAAGCCTGTCGAAATATATCTTACGGCCGGAGCGCAGGCAGCCGAGATCCGCGTTCGCGATCACGGGCCTGGAATGAGCGAAAAGTTTATCAATGAAGAACTATTCAGGCCGATGCGCACGACCAAGGATGGCGGATTTGGAATCGGCGCCTATCAGGCACGCGAGCTCATGCGCGACCTAGGTGGCGATATTGTAGTTACGAGCAAAGTTGGAAGCGGAACCGAGGTAATCTTGATGTTGCCTAGGATCGAACCACAGGACCCTGCCGGAGAATGACAAAAGCCTCGCCCGAGATCGCCTCCGCAGAACCCGATCCGCAAGAGAACATCTTGTTGGTTGAGGACGATCTTGGTTTGCAGAAGCAAATGCGGTGGTCATTGGCGCCGCACAAAGTCGATGTCGCAACGAATCGTCAGGAAGCAATTGCGAAGCTAACTGATGACGCGAGCTACCGAATTGTCATTCTCGATTTGGGCCTTCCTCCCGACGAAAACGGTGCCAGCGAAGGCTTGCGCGCCCTTGATGAGATCCTCAGCCACAACCCGAACGTTAAGGTCATTGTAGCAAGCGGCAATGTCGACCGGGCCAATGCGGTTCGTGCTGTAGCCAAAGGAGCCTTTGATTTCATCGCAAAGCCGCTGGATATCGAAGTTCTGAAGCTGGTCATCGAGCGTGGCCTGCGAATGCACAGACTTGAAGAGGAAAACAGGAACCTCAGAAAAGAGGCAAATCAAGGCCCAGCTGGTCTTGTGTATTGCTCTTCTCGAATGGCGCAAATTGTTCAAATGGTCGAGCGCGTCGGACCGATGGACGTCAGCGTGCTCCTGGTCGGAGAAACCGGAACTGGAAAGGACGTCATCGCCCGAGCGTTGCACAGCGTCTCGCCGCGCCGTGCCGGTCCTTTCGTCGCCATAAATTGTGCGTCAATCCCCGAAAATCTGCTTGAGAGCGAGCTCTTTGGCCATGAGCGCGGAGCGTTTACCGGCGCGGTAAAGCGCACGCAGGGCAAGTTTGAGCTCGCCGATTCCGGGACGCTGTTTCTCGATGAAATCGGCGACATGCCGATTGCCTTGCAGTCCAAACTTTTGCGTTTCCTGCAAGAACGCCGCCTCGAGCGGATCGGCGGACGCGAATCCATTTCGGTCGACGTCCGTCTCATTTGCGCGACGAACCAAAATCTCGAAAAGCAGATATCCGAGCAACGCTTTCGTGAAGACCTGTTTTACCGAATAAACGACGTCCGCATCGAGCTTCCACCGCTGCGACAGCGCGAGGGCGACGCGATCGTCCTCGCGCAGCATTTCCTCAATACCTACAACCGAATTTACTACAAGAAGATATCCGGATTCACAGCAGATGCCATCGATGCGATATCAGTCCACACTTGGCCAGGAAATGTTCGTGAACTCGAGAACAAGGTGAAACGCGCTGTCATCATGGCCGATGGAAATCGCGTTTCTGCCAAAGACCTCGACCTGGCAACTGAGGGAGCAGAGCCTCAGGGTCGAGACTTAAAGTTGGAAATTGAGAAACTGCAAAAGCGCCTTGTGCGTGAAGCTCTCGCGATGACCGACGGCAATGTCACTAAGGCGGCAAAACTCTTGGGCGTGAGCCGACCCCACCTGTACAGTCTGCTTGAGCAAAATTAGCTACCCCTTTTTTCCAAAACTCTGGAGCGACACGTGAAGAAATCAAGCAAACCTACCCCCGAACGATTCGCTCGACGCCACGCTGCTGTGCTTACCCTAGGCGTCGCACTCTCGTTTGTCGCGTTCGGAACGGAGACATTTGCTGCCCTCCCACCCGCTACAAGTAACCCGCAACAGCCCACCGTAAGTGATGCCGCTGTTCGACAACTCGTTTCCCAAGCACAAGACGCACTCAAATCCGGCAATTCGCGTCTGGCACTGATTCTTATGAAGAACGCGGTCAATGCCGCGCCCCGAAACGGCGCCATCCGAGCACAGTTAGGCTTGGTACTGCTTCGCACCGGAGATTCCGTTGGCGCCGAACGTGAGCTTAGGCAGTCACGCGTCGATGGAGCTCCCGACTCCCTCGCATTGCGCTGGCTCTACCAAGCAATGCTCATACGGCACGAAGAGCAGAAATTGCTGGATGAATTCCCCGAACCGGCGGCGACTGATCGCAGTGCCGGAGCTGCCGATCTCTTTAAGGCAAGGGCCTTGGCATATCAGGCCGTGGGCCGCCCGGCGGACGCGCTGGCCTCAATGGATCACTCCTTGGCGCTGCACCGCGACGTGCCGTCGATCCTGGCAAAAGCCAGACTCGCCGAGGAGCAGGGAAATTTGGCCATGGCCAAGAGTCTGAACGACGAGGCCCTTGCTCTCGACCCGAATAGCGGTGACGCGCTGATGTTCAAGCTTGGTCTGCTGATCCTCACCAACGACAACGCCGGTGCAATAAAGCTCAGCAACCAAATCCTCACTCTCACGCCGCAAAACGTCCCTGCCCGCATCGCGCGCATTGAGGTCTTCCTCAAGCTTCGGCAGGACAGCAATGCGAAGGCTGACGTCGATGCCATTCTTAAAGCCGCTCCCGGCGCAGCGATCGGACTCTATTACAAGGCGCTCCTATTGGCCCGCACCGGTGATTTCAAGGGCGCCTGGCACATTGCGCAGTCTCTGCCGCCAGAATTCCTTCAGTCGCAACCCTCCATCGCTGTCATGGCGTCCCAGATGGCGATCAGCGCTGGTGACATCGAGACTGGCGCATCCATTCTAAGTGGCGCGCTGAGCAAGAATCCTGATTTGGTGGATGTGCGCTTGAGACTGGCTGCCGTGCGGCTGAAACAGAATAGTCCAGACGCTGCTCTGGGCGTTTTGAAACTTGTGAAAGATCCCAATGATCCGCGAGTTCTTGCCATGCTCGCCCAAGCCTACCTCAAGCTCAAAAGATACGGTGACGCTCTCGAAATTCTGGACAAGCTAAATGTCCCAGGCAGTGCCGGCGTTGGAATCCAGCGCGAACGCGCGCTAGTCGAAATGCAGACCGGGCAAACAGACGCGGCGCTCAAAGATCTTATCGAGCTTGGCGCAAAGCAACCAACCGACCCAACCGTCGCGGCCCCCCTGATCGCCGCTTTGGTCCAAGCAAAGCGTTACCCTGAAGCCTTGGCTGCCGCAGACAGGTTGGGCAGCGATCCAAAGCAGCGCGTGCAGTCCTACTTCTTTCACGGCCAAGTCCTCATGGTACAAGGCGATGCCGCGGGCGCGTTAGCCGCGTTCCAAAAGGCGCTCCAAATCGACCCGAAACATCCTACAACGCTGTATTTCAGGGCGGGCATCTTCGAAGCGCAGCACAAATACGCAGAAGCGTCTCGAGACCTGCAGGTCCTACTGTCAATTGACCCCAAGAACGTTGTCGTTCTTGTGAAGCTTGCCGAGATCGCGGCGAGACAAAATCAGGATTCAGCCGTTCGCGATTTTCTCGCGAGGGCTATGAAATTTGAGCCCAAAAACCCGACTCCACGCATTGCGCTCGCGCGATTCCTCGTGGCGCGCCATGATCTGAAAGGAGCGCTGTCGGTTGCCAACGACATGGCGCAGACTATTCCGGGAAACCCAGATGGACTAATGCTGTTGGGCCAATTGCAATTGGCTTCCGGACAGAAAAGCCAAGCAGTTTCAACATTTCACCAATTGTGTGGATTGTTGCCCCGCTCAGCCGATGCGCAATTGCTTCTCGCCAATGCTTTATTCTCCAATGGCGATCGTGATGGCGCAGCCGGAGCAATCGATGCTGCGGCAAACATTGATCCAAACAATGGCGACGTTCGCACGGCACAAATCAATCTATTGATTGCCAAAGGTGATCTCACAGGCGCGGTCAATGCAGCCAGAGCCTTTCAGCTCGCAAATCCCAGCACGGGCGCCGACGTTCTACTGGCAGACACTTTGGGACGAGCCAAGCAATTTGATCAAGCGACAGCTGTCCTAACCAAGAGTCTGGCTACCAAGCCAGACAGTCGCGTTTTGCTTCGCCTTGTGCAATTGACTTCCAATTCAGGCGACAGGAAGAAGGCAGAGCGCCTCATGGCTGACTGGGTCAAATCGAACCCCCGTGACAATGAAGTACGCGTTCAGTATGGCACTTTTTTGATGCAAGACGGTGACGCAGTTGACGCCGCTGCACAATACGAAGTCGCATTGAAACAGGACCCGAACAATGTGGCTGCTCTTAATAACCTTGCGTGGCTACTACAGAAGAATGACCCCAAGCGCGCCGTAGCGATGTCGGAGCTTGCGCTGAAGCTATCTCCCAATTCCGTCGACGTCATGGATACGCTTGGTTGGATTAAGCTGCAGCAAAAGGATGCAAAAGGAGCAATTGCGCAAATCAGCCACGCGCACTCTTTGCGGCCGGCAGACGGAGAGATCACCTATCACCTCGTTCTCGCAACCGAGGCAAATGGCGATCACAAGTCCGCTCAGACCCTTTTGAAGTCGTTGCTCGCAAGCGGTGCCAAGTTTGATGATATGGCCAAAGCAAACGCACTAGCTTCGTCTTGGCATTGAGATGCAATTGAGTTCGATGAGCAGTTGATCTGGAAGCTTAGCGGCGGGTTAGGGACCGTTTTGCGAAGCGCGCCGCGCGCTCGATGATCAAGCCGGGTCGGCGGCGCTGCGCCCGGCACCAGATCAACTTGCCTTTATCCTCGGCAAGCCTTGCTTTGTAGGCGCTATCTCCCGCTAAAAAGTCATAAGTATCCCAGCCGCGAGCCATCGCTCGATCGATTGCGAGAGCGTGCGCGATCAGGCCAGGGCGTTGACGATTGCTGCTGCCATAGACAAAGCCACTTTGATAGTTTGAGACAGTGCCAGAAAGCTGGAAATTGTAGAGGTATCCCAGCACTTGGGCACCAGCCGAAAGCCTTAAGAGTTCCACGTTGCCCGTTTGGCTATGAGCCGAGATCAAATCTCGGTGGAAATTGCGCGCATATTGGGAGTCAAATGCTCCCGATCTGCCCTTCGAACGCCAATAGGTGTCGTGGAGTTTTATCAGTTGCTCAAAAAATTCGACTGCCTCGACGGCCGAGCGAGCCGCGCGCAACTCGAGAGCACCCGTCTCTTCATAAAATTTCCGAGACTGGCGAATTTGTGCCCGAAGGTTTGGAGAAAGCTTATCGGTCCACGAACCCCCTTCTTCGCGGGCCTCTAACAAATTCACGCAATAGTCTGGGCTCATGCGATCGACTTGCACACTTAAGCCAGCGATGGTCGCGGCCTGTGCAACTTCCTGCGAGACGCCGCCCAAGAGTAGCTCGTCCCATTCTCCAAGAGCGCTCGTGCTTTGCAGAGCACGGAATATGACGGGCAGGATATTTCTTTGGTCGTCGCCCGCCATCAAAAAATTATTGTGTTCGATCATCAAGCGATCACGGCTCTTCTCGCCGGTCTCGTTCAGACACAATTGTCGCACGGACATCATGTGCCGTCGCGACACGTGGTTTTGCAAAAAGGCCAGAGCGATCGTGCGCGATCCCTGTCGAACACGGACTACGGCAGGCTTCTTGGATTCGTGCGAGTGCCAGCTGCCAATCCAAGCCCACGATAGAAAAAAGCTCGGCTTGACCAGTGATTCTAGCTCGGTCCACTCTCGCGCAATCTCGGTCGTATTGTAGTTGAGATCGAACTCGATTTCGATGCTCATACCTGAAGCTTCCTATCCAAGCCCTGGCACAAGCAGCGGACCAATCAAATTGGCCAGAGGGAGCGGGAGCCGTTTCCAGGCCTCGATCAAAAGCGAAAATTTCGGATTGAGAGGGTTTTTGTCGGGCAGTGAACAGCCGGGTCGCAAATGATATTCGTATTCCAACCATTGGGGTTCAAAACCCCAATTCTTTTTGAATGCGAAGGCGCCCGTCCCTGCCTTGCTCCGTCCAAAGTCGAAGCGACGATAGCCGCGCGCAGCGGCTCGCCGAATGACCTCCCAGTAAAGAAAGTCATTGGCTCCGTTGCGTCGGGCGCCCGTCGTGCCGCCGCCGTAGTACGGCAGCACGGTGTCTCGATGGTAAAAGTTCAACACAGAACTGACCGGCACACCCTGGTCTTTGACCACAACAATGTCGCAATCCTTGCCAAATTCGCGTTTCAGCTCGGCAAAGTAGCGCTTTGAAAACACTGGCGTTCCCAGATTGCGCACGCTCTCTGAGTAGACCCGGAAAAGCTGATCGACACTTTCGTCGACCTCGCTACATAGCGGGCCTTCCAGCGTCTTTCGAACAACTGCGCGTTGCTTGCGTGGGATTGCAAGAAGATTCGTCTTGTCGTCCTCAGTAATTGGACCGGCAAACATGGCATACAGATCCTTTTTCGCTATCCATCCCTCATGAACCGCGCGTTTGCCGCGAAACTCCAAGTAGGGCGACCGCGTTTCGTCCTGAATGGCGAGTGCGGCACTCGTCAATGCTGCGTCGGCTGCGTCGTCCAAGGATATAGGTCCGCCCTCGACGCAAAAGGGTGCAGCTAACAACGCGTTGCCGAACAGGATGCTTCGTTGGTGAACAAGTGGAAGCAGACCTACGATTGCGCCACCGCGTTCGGCCAGAAGATAGCGCGGCGCAAGCCCAAAGACTTCCTTGAATATGCGCCGCCATCCGATGCGGTGAAAAAAAGAACCATGCGCCTGGGCGAAGTTGTCCCAATCGACGGCATCGTCGCGGCGATATTCACGAACGCGGACGGCGCCGTCGACTTTTGCACTGTCGGACATCACTAGCGCCGTCTGGCTGGACTGAGGCTGCACCGGGTCGACCTATAGCGTGCGACTGATCCCGAGCGTAATCCGATAATCTGACAGACTACCTGTTAAAGGAGAGAGGGCGTTAAGCGACGCGGACGATTGGCGATCAAGATAGTCACCCCGAAGATAGGCACGCATCTCGCGGGTCATCGTATAACCAAGGTTGGCGTTTAGATCGAAGATCCGCGCTGTTCCGCCCAGCTCTTGGGTAACACGATACGAGCTGCTTACACCCGCTTGCATCAGCGGAGAGATGTCTCGGGAATACGCTGCGCGAACTCCCCAGCTCTCCGTCCTTGGTAACCCCACAACCGGAGTGCTGAGAATCGTTCGGCGCGTCCCAAACAGCGTCAGCGCAGCATGATCGCGTTGCCAATCTTCCATGAAGGCCAAGCTAACGGTCTGATTTCGCGAGATCTGCTGGTCGAAAGAGTTGCCGCCCAAGGACTGCGGACTGAACACCGAAAGAGATGACACGCTGCCGTTGCCATAGACATCGGCTTGCGTCGTCAGATCGCCAGTTGTCGTTGCTGTCAGATTTATCAAATTGTTGAGCAACTGACCTTCCGGCGTCGTGATTGTATCGTCGAGAGATCCGACGAGCGACGAAGTGGGCGTGATGTTGTAGTGCAGGCTTCCGACGTAACTGGCGTCATTATATTTGCGGCCGGCTTGAATCTGAAGGGTAAAGTCGGGACCCCACGTCCACTCGAAGCCGCCGAGTGCAACTAGACCAGAAACATTGCGACTCAGAGGTATGGTGTTGGTCACCGCGTCGTAGCCGACGGTTCCCAGCAATTGAAACTCGTGATTAATCGCATAACGCAAATTGCCAACACCTGTCTTCTCCGACAGAAGACCCTGTGAGCGGTCGACCTCGCTGAATGCTCCAGCAAGAGCCCAATTCAAGCGAACAAAGTCTTGTCCACTCGAAAAGATTTGTGTCGCCGATCTGCTTGTCACATCTTGAGGCCCGGGAAGGCCGGGTATGACGGGCGTGATCGAACTGCCGCCCGTACCCAAAAAGTAAGTTGAGCCATAGTTCGCTGTGGTTTCGGAGGTCATGAAGTCTCCGAACCTGAACCTCAAGTCGGGTTGAACGAGATAGCCAAACGAGTTGTGAAAAGCACCCGAAATGACACGGTTTCCCGCTGTGGCGATACCAATGTCGCTGGTCAAGACCGGCGCGGCGAACGCTCTCGCGCCGATTGTGAGGTATTCGGGAATCGCGATGACACTGCCGACAGCGCTAAAGCTGTCGTTGAACTGCGCGGAGCGCGTACCCTCCGCATAGAAGTCTGCGTAAAAACTATTTGTAGCGTCCAAACTCACCCGTCCGGAATGCTCGTGCAGAAAACCGGACGCGCCCGCAGTCAGAATGACGTCCGACTTTGAGCCCCCCGATAGACCGCTTGCGTTGTTCGTATAGGCGACGCTTCCTTCAACGGTCGCGCCATATTCAAAAGGCGGCGGTGTCGGAACGGCAGCACTTGCCGCGCTGTCTGTTCCGGAAACCGCTTCATTCGCCGCCACGCTCGTCAGTGCTGGAGGATCAGCGGCCATGGGTACAGCGCTCGACGTCGAATCGTCGGCACGGGCTCCTAATGAAACGCATGCTCCCAAGACCGCAACGGACGCCGCCAGGCGCAACGCTTGCGCAAAGCGCCGCGCCACAAACGGTCCCTTGTGTGGCAGATTGCGCAAGGCTGTTTCCCCGTAAAAAATCAATGAGCCGTGTGCAAAATCAGAAGAACGACTGGGGAATGATGATCACGTCGCCTGGCTGAAGATCGGTGTTGGCGCTCATGTCGCCGTCCTTCAACAAGTCCGTCAGTCGAACAATCGACGTCTCTTCATGGCCGCCGGTATTGCGGACAATCTTGGCGCGATTTCCGGCGGCGTACGCAGTCAGGCCGCCAGCTTCAATCATCGCATCAAGCACGGTCATATGCGCTTTGTACGGAATGGCTTTGGGCGCCACCGCTTCGCCGACAATGCGAATTTGCTGATTGTAGGGTCCAACAAAACTGCTGACGATCACAGTAACAATCGGATCGGACACAAATTTCTTGAGGCGGCCTTCGATCTCACGCCCAAGCTCGGCCGGCGTGCGCCCTGCTGCCACGATGTCCTCAACAAGCGGTGTTGAAATTCGGCCGTCGGGGCGAACAGGGACCGTCGTTGAAAGCTCAGGGCTGCGCCAGACCGAAATTTGAAGCGAGTCGCCGGGCCCGATCACATAGTTAGCGGTATCCGCCGTCGCAGACATCGAAACCGGGCTCGCTTTGGGTCCGTTGGCGGTACAGCCGCCAAGAGCAACAAGTCCGGCAGCCGCGATAGCAAGGACGATCCGAGCGACGGAGCGTCCAACCGAAAAACGTGAATTCATATCAATACCCCCAAGATAGGACCCTCTAGCTAGGATTCCCAAGCTCATCAGACGTTAAACTATTGAATCCTATGACACAGTGCAACGTGCAATCAAGTTTTTGCGCGGCGGCAAGGCCGCGCCCCGCTCGGTGTCAAATTAAACAAACCCATGTACCCGGAGAAGCGGCGCGAGCGCAAACACCCACCCAGCCCACAGACTCGGCTAGGACGGCGGAGACCTGCCAAAGCAATGAAGATCTGTCCAGCCAACCCCAAAAGGGCGATTGGCCGCAACGCTAAGCGGCGATCGGCCAGAGCGCTTCGTGAAGGGCACTGAGCGGCAGAACGGCGCGTTGAATGACTTTGTCGTCGAACCAAACACAGGCCGCCGTGGCTGTCTGGCCGGCATCGCCGATTTGAATGGATTCGATCGTCATGTCGGGCCCACCCGACTTCAAGCAGACCACGTCACCAAGATTGAACTGAGCCATTACGCATTCCCCTGTCTGACCGATGCGCAAAGTATGGCGGACCCGCGGTTTTGGCCCGGTTAATCGAAGGACCTGTTTTTGGGGTATTTGGCGAAATGTGAGCGCGCGCCCTGCTGTTTGTTGCATCACGCTCCATCAGACGAACGCAGGCTGTTCGCGTGATCGGGGTGTCGGAAATGGGCTCTCGGCCAACCGGCAAACGGCCGTTACTGTAAAAAACGATTACACATCAGGCATTTCGCTCGCGAGAGAAACATTTAAGTATTTGAAAATATTGTGTAATCAAATTTTGGCCCATGAATTGCTTATAGTTAACCATAGCGGGTTCTCGACCAAACTGGAGTCGCCCATGAATAAACTCAGATTGCTGAGCTTGGCTGGATTGGCAGGTATTGCTTTAGCCTCGGCCGCCTCAGCCACGCCGATCAAGGTCAAGCCGCCCGCCATCAATGCAACTGGTGATGTAGTTGCGTACTACGTGTTCGCGGATGCCGCGGACACAAGCCAGCTTGGGGAGGTTTCGCCCACCTCCATTCCGTTCATCTTTTGCAATCACGCCCCCCTGTGCGGCACCCAAAACACTGCGGGTGACAGCTTAGACCTTGGCGTTCAGTCCGGTCCGCTCGTGTTCAGCTTGGATAATATGAGCCAGAGCACGACTTTCACCAGTGATGCGCCAGATGCGGATGGCAACTATCATGTTGTGATCACACACAATTACGCCGACTTTGGCCTTGGCGCACTTCCAGCCGGCGTGCCGAGTGGCCCCGATGTGACGTTCGTTGCTTGGGAAGACAAGACTTTGGGTCAAGGCAGCGACTTTGACTACAACGATCTGATCTTCGCTTTCACGAACACATCCTCGACCGTGCCTGAGCCCATTACCCTGTCGATCTTGGGGGCAGGCATTTTGGGCTTGGCTGGGCTGCGGAGCCGCCGCAAGCGGAACGTCTGAACCCGAAACTCAACCAGAAAAAGGGCGGCACAACCTGTGTCGCCCATTTTTTTGCGCGGCCAGAGACGCGTGACATCGCGTCTCTCTCAAGTCACGCCTGTCGATAGCTAGCTGCCTGGGTCGCCGCGCCAACAGAGTTGTAACAAACGTTTACAGATTAGTGTCTGCAGCA
>Ga0265313_10003739_pt1 | contig 12105 bp, 10 predicted proteins | sample 4123metaG_FD_203122 | JGI IMG/M metagenome (GOLD analysis project Ga0265313, IMG submission 203122) | Rhizosphere microbial communities from Carex aquatilis grown in University of Washington, Seatle, WA, United States - 4-1-23 metaG | ecosystem: Host-associated > Plants > Roots > Rhizosphere >...
CCGGCGAAGGCGATCGCCGGCAAGAAGAAGACCGTCTAAAGGAAATCCCACATGGTCAAGACAGCCACCGCGCGTCCGCGCCGTCGCGAGCGCAAGAACATCACCTCGGGCGTGGCGCATGTGAACGCCAGCTTCAACAACACGATGATCACCATCACCGACGCCCAGGGCAATTCGATTGCCTGGGCATCATCCGGCAGCGCGGGCTTCAAGGGGTCGCGTAAATCGACGCCCTATGCGGCCCAGATCGCCGCCGACTCCGCCGCGCGCAAGGCGATGGAGCATGGGGTCAAGACCCTGGAAGTCGAGGTGAAGGGCCCCGGTTCCGGCCGCGAATCCGCTCTGCGCGCGCTGCAGGCCGCCGGCTTTACCATCACCTCCATCAAGGACGTGACGCCCATACCGCACAACGGCTGCCGCCCGCCCAAGCGCCGGCGCATTTAACGCCGGTTGCCGGCTCGTGACCGGCGCTGGCGAAACGCGAACGCAATCAAACGGCCGGGAACCATCCCTGCCTTACCTCCAGAGGTCGAAACCGTGATTCAGAAGAACTGGACCGAGTTGATCAAGCCGAACAAGCTCAATGTCGAAGCGGGCACCGACGGCAAGCGCCTGGCCAGCATCGTTGCCGAGCCGCTGGAGCGCGGCTTCGGCCTCACGCTGGGCAATGCGCTGCGCCGCGTGCTCCTGTCCTCGCTGCAGGGCGCATCGGTGACGTCCGTGCAGATCGACGGCGTGTTGCACGAGTTCTCGTCCATCCCCGGCGTGCTCGAGGACGTGACCGACATCGTCCTCAACATCAAGATGCTGGCGCTGCGCATGCATGGCGACGGCCCGAAGCGCATGCGCCTCAAGGCCAAGGGTCCGGGCGAAGTCGCGGCCGAGTTGATCGAGACCGGGCATGACATCGAGATCCTGAACAAGGACCTCGTGCTGTGCACCCTCGACCAGGGCGCCACACTCTCCATGGAGTTCACCGTGGAGAACGGCAAGGGCTATGTGGCTGCCACCACCAGCCGGGCCGAGGACGCGCCGATCGGGCTCATTCCCGTCGATGCCCTGTTCAGCCCGGTGCGCAAGGTCACCTATAAGGTGGACAACAGCCGCGTCGGCCAGAAGACCGACTACGACCGCCTCACCATGCAGGTCGAGACCAACGGTACCGTGACGCCGGAGGACGCAGTCGCGCTGGCCGCACGCATCCTCCAGGACCAGTTGCAGCTCTTCATCAATTTCGAGGAGCCTTCGCTGGCCCAGGAAGAGGCCAAGACCGCCGAGCCGCCGTTCAACAAGAACCTGCTGCGCAAGGTGGACGAGCTCGAGCTTTCGGTGCGCTCGGCCAACTGCCTGAAGAACGACAACATCGTTTACATCGGCGATCTGGTGCAGAAGACCGAGGCGGAGATGCTGCGTACGCCCAACTTCGGCCGCAAGTCGCTGAACGAGATCAAGGAAGTCCTGGCGCAGATGGGCTTGCATCTGGGCATGGAAATCCCCGGCTGGCCGCCGGAGAACATCGAAGAGCTGGCGAAGCGCCTAGACGAGCCTTACTGAGCCGGCGGAGTAACTTCGGGCCTTGGTGGCCCAACCCGGCCTACACGGTCCCCGGCGGACGCGCGGGGTCGGGCAGCGCAATCGGTCTTGATCGGCCGGAACGGAAAGGAGAGCGCCCATGCGTCACGGTCTCAGCGGTCGAAAGCTCAATCGCACCAGCAGCCATCGCAAGGCCCTGTTCGCCAGCCTGGCGGCGGCCCTGGTGAAGCACGAGCAGATCCGCACCACCCTCCCGAAGGCCAAGGATCTCCGGCCGGTCGTGGAGCGCCTGGTCACGCTGGGCAAGCGCGGCGGCCTGCATGCGCGGCGCCAGATCATTTCCGTTCTCCAGGACGAAGGGCTCGCGGCCAAACTGATCGGCCCGCTGGCCGAGCGCTATGCGGCCCGCAAGGGCGGCTACACCCGTGTCCTCAAGGCCGGATTCCGCTATGGCGATGCGGCCCCCATGGCGGTGATCGAGTTCGTCGACCGGGACCCCGAGGCCAAGGGCAAGGACTCCGGTCCGGTGCAGGGTCAGCCGGCGGCTGAGGGCGCTGCGGCCGAGGCTTCCTGAAGCCGGGCTCAAGCGAGGGTTAGCCCGCTTGCGCCACTTTGCCGCGCTCCTGGTCTTCGCAGCGGCGTTGCTCGCCGCCGGCGCGCCGGGCGCGTCGGCGCAGGTTGTGCCGAAGTCCGAGGCGGAGATCACCTTCAGCTTCGCACCAGTGGTGAAGCGGGTCGCCCCGGCGGTGGTCAATATCTACACCCGCAAGGTGGTGGAGAGCAGGGCCGCCTCGCCGTTTTTCAACGACCCGTTCTTCCAGCAGTTCTTCGGCGGCCAGTTCGATTTCGGCGTTCCGCAGCAGCGGGTATTGAGCTCGCTCGGTTCCGGCGTGATCGTCGGCGCCGACGGCCTCATCGTGACCAACAATCACGTGATCCAGGACAGCGACCAGATCACCGTGGTCCTGAACGACCGGCGTGAATTTCCCGCCAAGGTGGTGACCGCTGACGAGCGCATCGACCTGGCGCTCCTGCGCATCGATACCGGCGGCATGAAGCTGCCCACTCTGGCGCTGGCCGATTCAGACCAGCTTCAGGTCGGCGATCTCGTGCTCGCTATCGGCGATCCCTTCGGCGTCGGCCAGACAGTCACCAGCGGCATCATCTCCGCGCTCGCCCGGACTCAGGTGGGGATCAGCGACTATGGCTTCTTCATCCAGACCGACGCGGCGATCAATCCGGGCAATTCGGGCGGACCTCTGGTGACCATGGACGGCAAGGTCGCCGGAATCAACTCCGCCATCTTCTCCAAGACCGGCGGGTCGGTGGGGATCGGCTTCGCCATTCCGGCCAACATGGTGGCGGCCTTCCTTGCCGCGGAGAAAACCGGCGGCCATCTCGAGCGCGCCTGGATCGGGGTCAGGGGCGAGAGCGTCGGCGTGGACATGGCCGAAGGGCTTGGCCTTTCCCATCCGACGGGTGTCGTGGTCGACGAGATCTATCCTGGCGGCCCGGCCGCCCAGGCCGGGCTGCAGCAAGGCGACGTCATCCTCGCGGTCAACGGGAAGGAAGTGGATGACCAGGGCAGCCTTCAGTTTCGCCTCGCGACCTTGGCCGCGGGCGGCGAAGCGTCATTGAGCGTGCAGCGCGGCAAACAGCAAATGAACCTGCCGGTTCGCCCGGTGCCGCCTCCGGAAACGCCCCCGGCCCAACGCACCGAGCTCGCCGGCGCCGAGCCGCTGGCCGGCGCGACGATCGCCAATCTTTCGCCCGTGGTGGCCGATCAGCTGCAGCTTGCCGATGTGTGGCACGGGGTCGTGATCATCAAGATCCGGCGCGGCGGCTATGCCTATCGCCTCGGTCTTGCCAAGGGCGACATCATCGAAGCCGTCAACGGCCAGCACACGGCCAGCGTGAACGATGTGCAGGATGCGCTGAACGCGGCCAATGGAAGCTGGGAGATTACCTTCAACCGGGATGGGCAATCCCGGACCCTTCAGATTCAGTGAAGGCGCAGTTTCGGTGACCCGGTCGAGTTCGGCCATCAAGAAGGGGCGGCGCTGACCGGCCTCTTCGAATCCCAGGCCCCCCGCCCGCTGGCTGATCGCCTCCGCCCGCGCCGGCTGGAGGAGATCGTCGGCCAAAGCCATCTCCTGGCCAGCGATGCGCCCATCGGGCGGATGTTGGCCGCGGGCCGGCTATCTTCCATGATTCTTTGGGGCCCGCCCGGCTGCGGCAAGACCACGCTCGCGCGCCTGCTCGCCGACAAGACCTCGCTTCACTTCGAGCCGCTGTCGGCCGTGTTCTCGGGTGTAGCCGATCTACGGCGAATCTTCGAGGCGGCCAAGGGCCGCCGGGCGGCGGGGCAGGGCACCTTGCTGTTCATCGACGAGATTCACCGCTTCAACCGGGCCCAGCAGGACGGCTTCCTGCCCTATGTGGAGAACGGCACCGTGATTCTCGTCGGTGCGACCACGGAGAACCCGTCCTTCGAGCTGATCGCGGCCCTTCTCTCGCGCTGCCAAGTGTTTGTGCTCAACCGGCTCGACGATTCCGCCATGGAAGAGATCCTGGTCAGGGCGGAGGCGGCTGAAGGGCGGAAGCTGCCGCTGCTGCCCGAGGCCCGCCAGGCGATGCGTGCCATGGCCGACGGCGATGGGCGCTATCTGCTCAACATGGCCGAGGAGCTGTTTCTGTTGCCGGCCGGTTCGACCCTGGACATGGCGGGACTGGCTGCCGCCGTGCAGCGCCGCATGCCTCTCTATGACAAGGCGCAAGAGGGCCACTACAACCTCATCAGCGCGTTGCATAAGTCGCTGAGGGGCTCCGATACCGATGCCGGGCTCTACTGGCTGGCACGCATGCTGGCGGGCGGCGAGGATCCGCGCTACATCGCGCGCCGCCTGCTGCGCTTCGCAGTCGAGGACATCGGCCTTGCCGACCCGGACGCGGTCGTGCAGGCGCTCGCCGCCTGGGAGACCTATGAACGCCTGGGCTCGCCCGAGGGTGAACTGGCGCTCGCCCAGTGCGTGATCTATCTGGGCACGGCGCCCAAGTCCAATGCGGCCTATACCGCGATGTCCGCCGCCAGGGCCGCGGCCACCGAGACCGGCTCGCTCATGCCGCCCAAGCACATCCTGAATGCGCCTACCCGACTGATGAAGGACCTGGGTTACGGCAAGGATTACGCCTACGACCACAATGAGCCCGAAGCCTTTTCCGGCCAGAATTACTTCCCCGACGGAATGGCCCGCCAGGCCTTCTACAATCCGGCCGAACGCGGCTTCGAACGCGAGATTCGCAAGCGCCTGGACTATTGGGCGAAGCTCCGGGCCGAACGCCAGGGAAGCTGATCTGCAAACTTCGCATGGCTCCGCAAGGCCTTATGTCTGCTTTGAAGTTGTACCCTTACACCGATGTCGCTAGTTTCCGCCCTCTCGCGGCGAAGACGAAGGAATTGAGATCAATGCGCGATTACCTTTCGCCCGAGCGCGATCATGTCGCGCTGCTTTGCATCGATGCCCAGCGAGACTTTTGCCTTCCCAATGGCCCCGCCAAAAGCGGCGGTGCGATGGGCGCGGTCGGCGCCATGAAGCGTTTGGCCGACGGGTTCCGCGCCAAGGGCCGGCCGATCGTGCATGTGGTGCGCCTTTATCGCTGCGACGGCTCCAATGTGGAGCTCTGCAACCGGGCGTCGATCGAGGAAGGCCAGCGGATCGTCATGCCCGGCACTCTGGGGGCCGAGCTCGTCGATCAGCTGAAACCCGATCCCACTGACCGTCTGGACGCGAGCCTGCTGCTGGAGGGGCGCTTCCAGGAATTGGGGCGACGCGAGTGGGTCATGTACAAGCCGCGCTGGAGCGCCTTCCACGGCACCGAGCTTGAGCGTCACCTTCGCGGCCTCGGCATCACGACGTTGGTCATATCGGGCTGCAATTTTCCCAATGGACCCCAAGCGACGGTCTATGCGGCGAGCAACCGCGACTTCCGCATCGTGCTGGCCACCGACGCGCTATCGGGGAGCAACGATGTCTCGCTGGCGGAGCTCGCCCGCATGGGCGTTTATCTGATGACGGCGGATCAGTGCCTCAGCTGGATCTCCCGCGAGGGCCAGGTCGCCGCCGCATAGGCGCGGGCGCCCAGGCAGCCGAAATCGATCTGACTTCCCCATGAGTGCTGCTTCGATCGCCGTCGGTCCGGCCGAGGGGGAGTTACGCCTCGATCGCTGGTTCAAGCGCCACTATCCCGATCTGCCCCATGGCCGATTGGAAAAGCTCCTGCGCACCGGACAGGTCCGGGTCGATGGCGGGCGCGCCAAGGCGGGCCAGAGGCTGCAGCCTGGCCAGATCGTTCGCGTGCCGCCTCTGAACCTGACACCTGCGCCGGCGCCCGGACGGCCGCCGGGCCGTAAGATCGCCGGTGCAGAGGCCGCCGCAGCGGAGCTTTTGCGCCGCGTCATCCATCGCGATGACGATGTCCTCATCATCGACAAGCCGGCCGGGCTAGCGGTTCAGGGCGGAAGCGGCACAGACCTGCATCTCGATGCGTTGCTCGATGCCTTGCGTTTCGGCGCGCCCGAGCGCCCGCGCCTCGTCCACCGCCTGGACAAAGACACCAGCGGCGTTCTCGTGCTGGCACGTAACGCCTCGGCGGCCCGCTGGCTCGCCGAAGCCTTCCGCGACAAGGAGGCGCGGAAGGTTTATTGGGCGATCGTGGTCGGCCTGCCGAAGCTCAGCGCCGGACGCATCGACCTGCCGCTGTCCAAGCAAGGCAGCATGCACGGCGAGCGCGTGCGCCCTGATGAAGAAGGCCGGCGCGCCGTCACCTTCTACCGCGTGGTCGAACACGCCGGGCGGCGCGCGTCCTGGCTCGCCCTCATGCCCCAGACCGGACGCACCCATCAGCTTCGTGTCCATTGCGCCGAGATGGGGACGCCCATCCTGGGCGACGGCAAATACGGCGGAAGCGCTGCCTTTCTCCCGGGCGTCGACTTGGCAAAGCGCCTCCATCTCCATGCCCGGAGCATTGTACTCCCGCGGCCTCAGGGCCGCCCTGGGGGCGCCCCTGGGGACGCCGTCGTGTCCGCCAAGGCGCCGCTGCCCGGGCATATGGCGGCGACCTGGAAGTTTTTCGGCTTCGACCCCACGCCGGCCGAGGAGCCTCTGGCGGACGTCGAGGCCTGACGGGAAACCGTCAGGCGATTGAGACATTTCGGCAAGCCGTTCACGGGATACTTGCGTGCGGCCCCGGCAGGGTCGATCATTTATGCGGCTGAACGCCGGCCATAGAAGGAGACTCCGGATGCGCCTTAGAACCGTCGTCATAGGGGTCGTCGTGCTGTTCGTGGCGCTGATCGCCACCGGCGTCGCCATCCTGATGTCGATCGACTTCAACCAGTACAAGGGCCAGATCGCCGATGCGGTCAAGGCAGCGACCGGGCGCGAACTCACGATCAACGGGAATTTCAAGCTTGGCCTGTCGCTCACCCCTTCGGTCGCGGTGGACGATGTGAGTTTCGCCAACGCGCCCGGCGGATCGCGTCCTAACATGCTGACATTGAAGCATTTAGCGGTTCAGATGGAGCTGATCCCACTGCTCTCGCGCCAGATCAAGGTGGATAGTCTGGTGCTGAATGGCGCCGACATCCTGCTGGAGACTGACTCCAAAGGGCAGGGCAACTGGGTGTTCGGGACGCAGGGCGCCGCGGGCGCGACTGCTACCACTACCGCGCCGGCGACCCCTGCCGGGACGATGCCGCTGCCCCAGGTGAGCACGATCCAGATCCGCGATTCCCTCGTGACCTACCGCGACGGCGTCACCGGTGCCAGCCACAGCTTCAAGGTCGACAAGCTCGACGCCACTACGGGCAACGGCGTGATCAATATCGCCATGTCCGCCGTGCTGGGGAAGACGCCACTGAGCGTTACCGGCAATGTCGGCGCGCCGGAACTCCTCTCGGGCTCGGTGCCCTATCCCCTCGACCTCAGCGTCACCAGCGGCAATACGACAGCGTCGGTGAAGGGCGAAGTGGCCCAGATCACCAAGATGCAGGGCATCAATCTTCAGATGTCGGCCAAGGGTAACTCGCTCTCGGACCTGAACGGCCTTGCCGGTGTCAGCCTGCCGCCGCTGGGACCCTATAGCTTCGCCGGCGTAGCGACCGATGTCACCGGCGGCTACAAGGTGACTGCTATGCAGCTCACCATGGGCGGCAGCAGCCTGACCGGCGACGTCAGCGTTGCGTTGGGCGGAAAGCGGCCGAAGGTCGCGGCCAATCTGGCGGCGACCAAAATCGATCTGAAGGATTTCGGCGTGAAGCCGTCGCCGGCCGGTGGCGGATCGGGCGGTTCTTCCGGCGGCAGCAGCGACGGACGCGTGTTCCCGAATACGCCGCTGCCTTTCGCCGGGCTGATGGCCGCAGACGCCGATCTCAATCTCGCGGCCCAGCAGATGATCAAGGCGCCGGTGACGATGGAAAACGTCAAGCTGGTGCTGTCGCTGGCGAACGGCAGGCTGCAGGTGAAGCCCTTCTCTGCCGGGATCGCCGGCGGGACTCTGGTCATGAACCTGACGGTCGACGGCGCCAGAACGCCTGCGCCGATTTCCCTAGACCTGGTCGAGAATCAGGTAGAGGCGGGCAGTCTGATGGAGGTGATGGCCGGCAGCAGCGTGCTCTCGGGCGGGAGGGTCAACATGAGGACCGACGTCACCGGCGCTGGCAATTCCGTGCGCGCGATCATGGCGGGCCTGAACGGCAAGTTCGACGCCACCATGGGATCCGGGAATATCAACAGCGATTTCGCCAAGCTCATGTTCGCGGATCTGTTCAAGATGTTTTCTTCCGGCGGCGACAGTTCGAACCTGAAATGCGTCGTCGCGAGCTATGAAATCTCCCATGGCCTCGCCAACACGCGCCAGCTCGCGATCGAGACCAGCGGGGTCACGATCATCGGCACAGGCACGATCAATCTTGCGACCGAAGGCCTCGACCTGCACCTCGTGCCCCATGCGACCTCGGCCAATCTCGCCGCGCTTGCGATCCCCATGCAGGTTGGCGGCACCATGGCCCATCCCAATGCCGTGCCCGATGCGGCGGCCATGGCGACCGGTACCCTGAACACGGTGTTGAGTACGCCGGGCAACGTGCTGGGCACCGTCGGCAGCATCGCCGGCATCGGGGGCAGTCAGCAGGCGAGCGGCGGGGCCGACACCGGTGCCGGCTGTGGCGCCTCGGCCATGTCCTCGCAGAGTTCGACCTCGACCCAGAAGAAGCAGACCACGACGCAGTCTTCCGGCGGCGGACTCCTGGGCGGTGTCGGCAACGCGGCCACGGGTGCCACCAACGCCCTCAAGAGCCTGCTGCCCTGATCGAAGCATCTCGTCGCCTGTTTAAGGAGGCCGCCGTCCAGGAGCAGGACGGCGGCTTTCGCGTTTACCTAGACCGTCGGGCTCTTACGACGCCGGCCAAGGCTCCCTTGCATGCGCCGAGCCGGGCGCTGGCAGAAGCCATCGCCCAAGAGTGGCGCCGGCAGGGAAACCGGATCCGGCCCGCGGACATGCCGATCACCCAGTTCGCCAACACGGCCCTCGATCGGGTGGCCCCTCAGCCGATGGCGGTCGTCGAGGGGCTGCTCGCCTTCGCCGGCACGGACCTCGTCTGCTATCGGGCCGAATCTCCGGAGGCGCTGGTCGAACGCCAGCAGCAGCTCTGGCAACCTTTGCTGGACTGGCTGGAAGGCAGGCATGGCGCGGCGCTTGCGGTGCATCGGGGCGTCGTGCCGCGGCCCCAGCCGGCGGATGCGATGCAGCAACTCGGCCGGCACCTCGCCGGCCTGGACGCCTTCACTTTGACCGCGCTCGACAATGCCGCCCGGGCTGCCGGCTCCCTGGTCATTGGCCTCGCTCTGATCGAGGGACGGCTGGCGCCCGATGAGGCCTTCGCTCTCTCCCAACTGGATGAAACGTTCCAGATCGAGCGATGGGGCGAGGATAGCGAAGCGGCGGCCCGACGCGGCGCCATCCTGGCGGAATTCGGCCTCGTCCACCGCTTCCTCCAATTGCTTCGAGATTAAGCCGCCGATAGAGCCTGATCGTCTGAAGCCCGCTCGGCTTGAGACGTGAATCGGGCTCTAATTCCAACATGTAGAGTAAGATTCACGGGTCAGCTTGAAGAGAGCCGCCCCGATCTTGCTCTCGCCTCGGTCCCGGGATTTTGCTATTGGCTCATTCCTGAGGGGAGCAATGCGCGAGATTCTTCGACAGCTCGAGGAAAAGCGGGCGGCGGCCAGGGCCGGTGGCGGCAAGCGCCGGGTGGAGGCGCAGCACGCCAAGGGCCGACTGACGGCCCGCGAACGCGTCGAGCTTCTGACCGATCCGGGCTCCTTCGAGGAGTGGGACATGTTCGTCGAGCACCGGAGCAACGACTTCGGCATGCACGACCAGAAGATTCCCGGCGACGGGGTCATCACCGGCCACGCCACGGTGAACGGCAGGCTCATCTTCGTCTTCAGCCAGGATTTCACCGTCTTCGGGGGCTCCCTCAGCGAGTCCCATGCGGAGAAGATCTGCAAGATCATGGACCAGGCGATGAAGGTGGGGGCGCCGGTCATCGGGCTCAACGATTCGGGCGGCGCCCGCATCCAGGAGGGCGTGGCTTCCCTGGCAGGCTATGCCGAGGTGTTCCAGCGCAATGTGCTTGCCTCGGGCGTCGTGCCCCAGATTTCCCTCATCATGGGTCCCTGCGCCGGCGGAGCGGTCTATTCCCCGGCCATGACCGATTTCATTTTCATGGTCAAGGACAGCTCGTACATGTTCGTGACCGGACCGGACGTGGTCCGCACGGTCACCCATGAAAACGTGACCCACGAGCAGCTGGGCGGGGCCTCGGCCCATAGCCAGAAATCCGGTGTGGCCGACCTCGCCTTCGAAAACGACGTCGAGGCGCTGCTGCAGTTGCGGCGTTTCATCGATTTCCTGCCGCCCTCGAACCGGGAAGCAGGGCCCGTCAGGCCGACCCCCGATCCGGCCGATCGGGCTGAGCCTTCCCTCGACACTCTGGTGCCGGCCAACGCCAACAAGCCCTACGACATGAAGGAGCTGATCGAGAAGGTCGTGGATGAGGCGGATTTCTTCGAGCTGCAGCCGGATTATGCGCGCAACATCATCATCGGCTTCGGGCGCCTGGAGGGAGCGACAGTCGGCATCGTGGCCAATCAGCCCACTGTTCTCGCCGGCTGTCTCGACATCGATTCCTCGCGCAAGGCCGCCCGCTTCGTGCGCTTCTGCGATTGCTTCAATATTCCGATCGTCACCTTCGTCGATGTGCCCGGATTCCTGCCGGGCACCGCCCAGGAGCACGGCGCTATCATCAAGCACGGCGCCAAGCTGCTCTTCGCCTATGGCGAAGCGACGGTGCCCAAGGTGACGGTGATCACCCGCAAGGCCTATGGCGGGGCCTACGACGTCATGAGTTCCAAGCATCTGCGAGGCGACGTGAACTATGCCTGGCCGACGGCGGAGATCGCGGTCATGGGGCCCAAGGGGGCGGTGGAGATCATCTTCCGTGCCGATACGGGCACGGCGGAGCAGATCGCCCAGCGGACGGAGGAGTATCGGGCCAAATTCGCCAACCCCTTCGTCGCCGGCGCCCGGGGCTTCATCGACGACGTGATCATGCCGCACTCGACCCGCCGCCGCATCTGCCGGAGCCTCGCCATGCTCCGCGGAAAGCGGCTCGAAAATCCATGGAAAAAGCACGACAACATTCCGCTATGACCGGCCCTCATGCGCCAGCGTCCGTCGCCGGCACCGGGATTCCGGGACATCCCACATGAACGATAGTGCCAAGCCGGCGAAGACGGAGAAGACGAGCGGCGGCCCGGCCGCGAGGCCGCCCTTCGCCAAGATCCTGGTGGCCAATCGCGGCGAGATCGCCTGCCGGATCATGCGCACGGCCCGCGCCATGGGCATTCGCACCGTTGCCGTCTATTCCGAGGCGGATGCGGACGCGGCCCATGTGCGCGAGGCGGACGAGGCATTTCCCATCGGCCCGGGGCCTTCGGCCAAGAGTTATCTGGTCATTGAGAACATCCTGAAGGCGATAGAGGCGGCCGGCGCCGAGGCGGTGCACCCGGGCTATGGCTTCCTCTCGGAGAATCCCGCCTTCGCCCGGGCACTCGAAAAGGCGGGGGTGGTCTTCATCGGCCCGCCTGCCTCCGCCATCGCCGCCATGGGCGACAAGATCGAATCCAAGAAGCTGGCCCAGAAGGCCGGCGTCAGCGTGGTGCCCGGCCATCTCGGCGTCATCAAGGACGCCGAGGAGGCCGTGAAGATCGCGCGGACCATCGGCTATCCAGTGATGATCAAGGCTTCGGCCGGCGGTGGTGGCAAGGGGATGCGTGTCGCCCGTAACGATGGCGAGCTCGGCGAGGCCTTCCGCACCGCCTCCGGCGAAGCCCGATCGAGCTTCGGCGACGATCGGCTGTTCATCGAGAAATTCATCGAGCAGCCGCGCCACATTGAAATTCAGATATTGGCCGATGCCCATGGCCGTTGCCTCTATCTGGGCGAACG
>Ga0265313_10003740_pt1 | contig 12104 bp, 12 predicted proteins | sample 4123metaG_FD_203122 | JGI IMG/M metagenome (GOLD analysis project Ga0265313, IMG submission 203122) | Rhizosphere microbial communities from Carex aquatilis grown in University of Washington, Seatle, WA, United States - 4-1-23 metaG | ecosystem: Host-associated > Plants > Roots > Rhizosphere >...
AAGCACGGAAAAGTTACGGTCAGGTTCTTCGTCCGATCAGACGCAGAGACAGCGTGACTGAAGCGAAGGTCAGGAGCAAAGCCAGGACGATCCAGCCCAGGCCGCCGACATTCGCCGCGCGCAGCAACCCGGCCAAATCGGATGATAGTCCCGTCCAGATGGCCGACCAGATAGACGGTCCGGGTGTTTCGGGCAGACGTTGAGTCCCGCTCCCCAGGAACGCCGCCACGCACATCGCCGCCAGAGCAAGCACACACAAGACCAGGCCCGGCAGAGCGCGCGTCCACGGGAAAGGAATCGGCGCCGGCGACGACGCTTCCCGTCGCACCGCATCCATGACGTTCCTCACGAAGCCGGACGATGGCACAAGATCCTGTTCCTGGGAAAGAATGCGATCCAGTTCGTCGTCTTTCATACGTTCTCCTTCAGTTTGCCACGCAGTAGCTCCCGCCCACGAAACAGTCGTGCCTTGACGGTTCCCTCCGGCAGGCCCAGGCTTTGCGCCGCCGCCGGGACATCCATTTCGTGGAAGTAGAAAAGATCCAGGGCCTCGCGATACTTTGTGGGAAGCGTAAAGACGGCCCTCCGAATTGTCCGGTCCCGGTCCTCGACTTCCAGAACTCCACCCTCCATGCGTGAATCTCTAGGCTCCGATACATCGTCGATCGACACGATGCCCGCAGGGAGTCGCCGCAGCTCGGATCGATACAGGTTGGTGGCGAGCGCGAACAGCCAAGTCGAAAAGGCGGCATCCTTCCGCCATTGGCCAAGAGCGCGGTAGGCGCGCAAGAACGCCTCCTGAGCTAAATCCTCCGCGCGGCCGCGATCCCGGCAGAACCGGTATGCCAGATTGATCAGCGGACTTTGCCAGCGGCGCACGATGTTCTCGAATGCGTCGACATTGCCGGCCAGGACCTGCTCGACGTCGGCCTGGTCGTCGCTGGCGCTCACGCGTGCTCCTCCGTAGGTCCGACCAATCCAGGCCAGCGCCGGTTGCATTTTCTCTATGGAATCAAGATTTTCTCAAAAAACGCAACCGGGGCCGATTTGCCTGTGTCGTACCGTTCGGAGGCCAATTATGGATGGAGATCTGGCAATGGCTCTCGGATGGAGCGTGGGGCTCATCGCCCTCTTTACGTTCCTCTCGATCGCGGCGTGGACGTCGGCTCAGCGTAAGGAACGGGAAGCCTTTTACAAGAGTGAGGCGATCAAGAAGATCGCAGAGATGCAGGGCACTACCCCCGAGCCTGTGCTTCAAATGTTACGCGAAACGATGTCGGCGTGGAAGGATCACCCCAGTCCGGCCAACATGGGCCCCTATCAGGCCAAAGTCTACTACCGGGCGGAAACCATCAAGAAACTTGCGGAGATGCAGGGCGCCGGAGCGGAGTCGGTCCTCTCGGTCCTTCGCGAGGAAGAGCGGGTCAGCGCGCGGCGCACTCGGGAGGGCCTGAAGCTCGGTGGATTCATTACCTGTGCTGTGGGCCTGGGGTTGCTCGTCACTCTCCGGGGGATCGTGCCTGATATGCCGGTGTATCTGGTCGGCTTAATTCCTGGCCTTGTCGGTCTTGTTCTCCTCGCTTATGGGTACACTGATTCGCCCAAGGATTGACCATTGGCGGGACCTGGCCGAATGTCCGTGCTCCGTATGGCCGTTATCGTGCATCTGTCACTGCAGGGAGAACCCGCGTGCGATCTCAAATTCGACTCGGCAAAGTCTTTGGCATCCAGATCGGCCTGCACTATAGCTGGTTCCTGATCGCCCTGCTGATCGCCTTTTCTTTAAACGCCCAGTTCCATGCAGCGAATCCTGCATGGTCTGCCGGGCTGGTCCTGGGTCTCGCCATCGCGACGGCAGTTTTGTTCTTTGTATCCCTGCTGTTGCATGAGTTGGCGCACTCTCTCGTGGCCCAGGCGCACGGGATTCCGGTGCGCGAAATCACCCTATTCGCGCTGGGCGGGGTATCGCAGATCGAAGGGGAATCGCCCAACGCGAAAACCGAATTCCAGATTGCGATTGTTGGACCGCTCACCAGCATCGTGATCGGCCTGCTTTGCGTGGGAGCGGCCTTGGCCTTGCCCGGCGCCATAACCCCTGCAAAAGCCATGCTGACCTGGCTGGGGTATATCAACCTGGGCTTGGCCGCCTTCAATCTGGTTCCCGGGTATCCCCTTGATGGCGGGCGGGTTCTGCGATCGCTGCTGTGGTGGAAATCCGGCAACGCCGAGCGGGCCACTCATAACGCCGCGGTCACGGGTCAGGTGGTTGGTGGACTATTCATAACGCTGGGGATCGTGCAGTTTTTCATCGGAGCGAACTTTGGCGGCTTGTGGATCGCTTTCATTGGCTGGTTCCTGCTTCAAGCTGCCGGGGAAACCCGTCGGCAGGCCACCTTGAAGCGGGCATTTGAAAATGTACGCGTGTCCGACATCATGTCGCACGATTGCGCCACGGTCGACGGCCGGCAGAGCATCCAGGACCTGGTGGAGCGCCTTTTCAAGAGCGGCCGGCGCTGCTTCGTGGTGATGGACGACGGGCATGTGGCTGGATTGGTGACGCCCAATGAGATTCGGCACGTGAACCGCAGCCAATGGCCGGTGACGCTGGTCGATGCGGTGATGCGGCCCTTAGAGGGACTCCACGCCGTTCCGCCCGATACGCCGCTGGGGAATGCCCTCGAGGTCATGGCCAAGGAGAATGTGAATCAGCTCCCGGTCATGTCCAATAGCCACCTGGACGGGGTGCTTTCGCGGGCGGAAGTGCTCAACTATCTGCAAACGCGCGCCGAACTGGAGCAATAACAAGGAGTTGCAAGATTGAAACCAACTTGGGGCAGGGCTCATCTAACTGATTAGAAGTGAGTTAGAATAAGAGTTTCAACGTCCATGCAGTGGCATATCATCAACCATCACGATTACATCGACGGGCCCTTCGACAGCTACGAGACGGCCCTGCGGGAAGCGTGCGCGCTCGGTAAGGAAACTCGCTCTGAGCCCCGCGTTCGCCGGCGCGCCCAGGATTTCTTTGTTTACAAGGCGCCTTACGATCGGACTGAGCACTGGCAGCCGGAATACTGGATCTGCACCAAGGAAGCCGCGATCGCCGAAGGCGTCGCCGAGGACATCTTTTCGCAGCCTCTTCTCGAAACCTGGCGATAGGCATCTGGATTGCTATCATGTAGTCCAAATGAGCAAACCAGCCGTCTTAGCGGTCGCCGGGATAATTGCGCTGTTCAGTGGCGTGTTCTCCGGCATCATCCGGGCACAGAGTAAACAGGCCGACAAACAATCCAGCGCGGACAGCGTGAAGCTGATCGATTCCATTCAGGGTCCCAACCTATACAGAGCCTATTGCGCGGTCTGCCACGGACCAAATGCTAAGGGCGACGGTCCCATGATGATGTTCCTCAAAACGGCGCCGTCCGACCTGACGCGAATCTCGGCCAGGAACGGCGGCATGTTCCCGCTGGCGAAAGTACGCCAGATCATCGCCGGCGACGAGCCGCGTGCAGCCGGACACGGAACCCGGCAAATGCCCATCTGGGGCCCGATTTTTTCGCAGGTCGCCTGGGACCAGGATCTCGGGCGAGTGCGCATCGATAACCTGGCTAGATATCTCGAGAGCCTGCAAGGTAAATAAGTGCCCGCCGCGGGTAACAGGACCGCACTACTGATCGACCCGGTCTTCAAGCAGCACGACACCGGCCCGGGACATCCGGAACGGCCAGAACGTTACGATGCGCTGACACGCGCGTTCGAGAAGGCTGGGCTCACCAAGTCTCTATTGCACGTCGCGACTCGTCCGGCCACCGACGACGAAGTTGCGTTGGTCCACACCCGCCCTTACATCGAAACCGTGAAACGCGATATCGCCGCGGGCGCCACGGAGCTGAGCACCGGCGACACCACCATCAGCCCGAGGTCGCTCGAAGTCGCTCTGGATGCAGCGGGCGGCCTGATGAACGCCGTCGACCAGGTTTTTGAGAAGACAGCCGCGAACGCGTTCTGCGCGGTGCGTCCTCCAGGACACCACGCGCGTCCGAACCAAGGCATGGGTTTCTGCATCTTCAACAACGTCGCGATCGCGGCGCGCTACGCCCAGCGCAAGTACGGTATCGAGCGCGTGCTAATCGCCGATTGGGATGTCCATCACGGCAACGGAACGCAGGATACCTTCTATAGCGACGGCTCGGTGTTTTTCTTCAGCACGCACCAGTCGCCCTGGTATCCCGGCACCGGCGATGCCCACGAGACCGGCGAAGGCAAAGGCAAGGGCTGCACCATGAACTGCCCGTTTCCGGCGGGCGCCGGACATAGCGAAATCCTGGGCGTGTTCCAGGACCGCCTGATGCACGCCGCGGATCTCTTTAAGCCAGACCTGGTTCTGATTTCGGCGGGGTTCGATTCACGCTTTGGCGATCCTCTGGGACGCTTCACGCTCTCCGATCAGGACTTCGCCGATCTCACCCGCGTGATGCTCGAAATCGCGGATAAACATGCCGGCGGCCGGCTGGTGTCCGTGCTCGAAGGCGGCTACGATCTCGCGGGGCTCGCGTCGGCGGCGACGGCGCACGTGCAGGCACTCGCACGCGGCCACTAAGCCCGAGCGGTCAGTGCTGCTTTGATTCGCTCCGCCGTGAACGGGACTTGCCGGATGCGCGCGCCCGTCGCATCGAAGATCGCGTTAGCGATTGCCGCGGCTACCAGAGTGATCGATGTTTCGCCCGCGCCCATCACTTCTCCCTCGCTGCGGTTGATTAACACGGCATCGATCTTCGGCACCTCGAAGCCCAGCGGCAGGCTGTGATAGGTTCGCCAATCGACCGACGTAATCTTCTCGTTGTCCCAGGTGACTTCTTCGCCCAGGCAACGGCTCAAGCCCTGGAGCGCGCCGCCTTCCACCTGGTTGCGCAGCCCGTCGGGATTCGAAATCGGGCCGACGTCGCTCGCCGCGACCATGCGCTTGACCACGATCTTGCCCGTATCCTGATTCACTTCGATCTCGGCGACCAGCGCCGTGTAGCCGTTGTCGCCTTCGTAGAGCACGCTGGCCGCGCCGCGCCCGCTGGCGATACCCGTTCTCCGATTTCCAGGCTTGGGCGAGGGCCGCGTCTCCCAATTCGCCGTCTTCGCGGCGGCCTGAAGCACTTCTTTCAAGCGCGCGTCCCGCAAGTGCCGCAGCCGATACTCCACGGGATCGGCCTTCACCTTCGCCGCAAGCTCATCCATGAACGACTCGTGCGCAAAGGTGTTCTGGAGCCTCGCCGGCGAGCGCAGCGGCCCCGTGAAGAAGCGCGATTCCACGGCATGCGTCAGCACGCGGCCGCTCTGTACAGTCCCGGTGACGGCGGCGAGGTAGGACGGCACACCGTTGCTGTTGTTGTTGACTCGTGCGGGTGCCCTAGGAGGCGGTGGACCAGCCGATCGCGGCGCGAACTCCGCGGGAGGGAATCCCAGCAGCGAACCCGTGATGATGTTCCCCGGCCGGTTGGTTCCCGGACGATTGCCCAAACCCGGCGACCACGATTCGTGATCCCACGCGATGATGTTCGCGCTGGAATCAAGCGCAGCCCGCTGATCGATCACGTATGCGGGACCATAATTCTCAAACGCCATTTCGTCCTTGCGTGTGAGCTGCACGCGCACTGGTTTGCCGACTGCCTGGGACAAGATCGCGGCATCGTACGTCACGGTGTCCGCTCCATTGACGCCGTAGCAGCCCGAGCCGCGCCGGAAAATCACGTGAATGTTCTCGGGCTTGAGGCCGAGGATCATTGCTGAAGTGCTTTTCTGATACCAGACGGCTTGCGTTGCGGAATAGATGGTGGCCCGGTCGCCTTGAACGTCGGCCACGGCGCAGGAACTGCCCATCGACCCGTGCATCTGGTACGGATGAAGATAGGTGGCCTTCAGAACGGTCGCGGCGCCGGCGACCTTGGCGTCGACATCGCCCGAATCCACCATGAGCGCGTCGCGGGCGGGCATTCTGCGCAGGGAATCGTGGAACGTGGCCTGATCGGGAAGCGCATTTCCGGGATTCCACGTCACCTTTAACTTGGCGGCAGCTTGGATCGCCTGCCACGGCTTCTCGGCGACGACGCCTATGAAATTCTTCTTGACCACGACCTTCACCACGCCCGGCATTTGAGCGACGGAGCTTTCGTCGACGCTCGACACAGTCGCATCCAGCGACGGCGGACGAACTACGCGTCCGTGCAGCATGCCCGGCAGCCGCACGTTGTGGACGAACTCGAATTTGCCGGTTACCAGATCGGGAAGATCGGGGCGGGGAATGGGCTTGCCCAGAATAGTCCACTGACTGGGGGATTTTCGCTTGGCTTTGGGATCGAGCGCGAGACTGAACTTCTTGCCTTCTATGAGCTGGCCATAGGTCACGCGTTGCGATCCGCTATTTTGGACGGCGATCACGCCGTCGTTCGCAACAAGCCGATCAACAGGTACGCCGAGCTTCTGCGACGCCATGCGGAACAGCGCCTCGCGCGCGGTGGCTCCAGCCTGCGCCAGATTGTCGGAATTGAAATTCGCCGGATGCGATTGGCTCCCGGAAGTATGCGCCTGGTCGGGCGTCAGCGCGGTATCGCAGTAGATCAGCTTGACGCGATTGAAGGGAACCGATAGCTCTTCGGCCACCAACTGCTGCTGCGCTGTCGAAATCCCCTGGCCCAGCTCTTCTTTGCCGCTGTATGCAGTGATGCTGCCGTCGGCCGCGATGGCGATCCATGAATCGAGCTGGTTCAGCGGCGGAGAACCTTGAAGAGGGCCCTGCGCCCGAAGGCTGAACGTGACGATTAAGCCCCCGGAGGATTTAAGGAAATCACGCCGATTCATCGTGCGTACCTCTGAATGGCTCGCAGCATCCGCACGTTCGTGAAGCAGCGGCACAGCACACCCGACATAGCCTGCTGGATCTCGGCTTCGGTGGCTTTGGGGTTCTTATCTAAAAACGCCTTGGCGGTCATGATCACCGCGTTCACGCAGAAGCCGCACTGCGCGGCCTGCTCGTCGATGAAAGCTTGCTGGATCGGATGCGGCTTCTCGGGAGTGCCCAGACCTTCGAGTGTGGTGATGTCGGAGCCCTCCACCGATTTCACCGTGGTCACGCAGGAGCGGACCGCCTGTCCCTTCACGATCACCGTACAAGCTCCGCACTGGCCCAGGCCGCAGCCGAACTTGGGACCGTTCAATTGCAGATCGTCGCTGAGGGCGTAGAGAAGCGGCGTGGCCGGGTCGAGGTCCAGTGAATGGGTCCGGCCGTTGACCTTCAGAGTGATTGCCATCTCGTCTATGATTTTAGACCTACACTAACAACCATGGTGGAAGTGGTGGCCGCAGTGATGATGCGCGACGGGAAAATCCTCGTCGGCCAGCGCAAGCGCGGCGGCCGGCATCCTCTGAAGTGGGAGTTCCCCGGTGGCAAGGTCGAACCCGGAGAGGATCCGCGGGCGGCGCTTGCGCGCGAGCTGCGCGAGGAGTTGAACGTAGAAGCCGTCATCGGCGAAGAAATGGATTCCTACCAAGTAAGTTATGGAGACGGCTTCCGCTTAATGCTGCATTTCTACCGCGTCACGCAGTTCCAGGGAGAACTGCGCAATCTGGATTTCGAACAGATTGCGTGGGAGAAACCCGAACGGCTTCCGGAATACGATTTCCTCGAAGGCGATGTTACTTTTGTTTCAAAGATGGCGACGCCGCCGGCGCAGGCGGAGTAACGTAGAGCGTGAACGGCGCGGAGACCCGCGTGCCCACTCGCACCGTCATGAGCTGCTGCGTTGGATCCTGTGATGTTGAGGCCGGCAACACCGAAGCTAAAGTGAATTGAACTTTTGTCACCGCCGACTGAGCGACTGAATCGAGCTCGGTCGCGATGTGATCCACGCCGCCGACACTGATGTGCACGCTCGAAGCGGAAAGGGATTGCGCCGACCCGAGCAGTTGCGTGACATCCAGGGTAATCGCATCGCCGGGCGCCGCCGGATGCGACGCGTCAACGGGCACGGGAGACTTCCCGGAAGTGTCCGCGGCGGCTTGGATCACCGGGGGCTGCGCATCCACGTTAAACAGGATGGGTGCGATCGAATCGCCATTCGGTGAAATCAGTTGCAGAACCGTGGGACCCAAGGGCGTTGCTCCCGGCACCACCGCGAGAATATTCGAATTGGCGTCGACCGTGAAGGTCACGTTCGCGCCCCCGATGGTGAGCGTCCAGCCTTGCAGATTGGCGGGCAAGCCGGTCGTGGAGACGACGATGGTGCCTCCGCTGGGCACGCCGGGCAGGCCGGTGGCAAGATTGAGGACCGGCACACGGAGGCTGATCTGTTTGGCCGCGGCAGGGTTTATTTGTAGGCCGGCGGTCAGCGTCACGGCCTGTACTCCGGTGTCGGCGGTTACGGAAACCAATCCCGCTGAAGCGCCGCTGTTGATGGATATGTCCAGCAGCGCCTGGCCGGGGTTAACGATCCAGGTCCGCCGAACCACAACGTCGCTCGATCCGAACCCGATCACCGTCTGCCCGTCCACGAAATTCGTGTTGAATCCGTCGACTTCGATCATGGTATCTGTGCCGATGGTCACATTGGCGGGAGTGATCGTAAGTGAGGGATTACCAGCGGATGCATAGGTGAACGTCGGCGGAGGCAATTGGCCCATCGTCTGCATCGAGGTCTGCCCGTCGCTCGCGAGAGCCTCAAGCACGGCGACGTGATTCCCGATAGCGGGCGGCGGGGTGACGGCAAAGCTGCCATCGTCGTTCTTGTGGATCGAAGTGGCGGCGGCGCCATCGAACATCACGCGGGTGTCCAGGCCCAGGTTGTTGCCTTTCAGTATCGCCGTGGCATTGCCCAGGGCGTCGGTGGATCCGGAGACGGAGCTGATCGTCGGCCCGGCCGTCGGCACTACTGTAAAAGCGGCAGGCTGCACGTACAGATCGTCGGAGGTCGTGACCGCCAGAGCCACCGGCGTGGGTTGCGAGACCGGATTGGCGTCGACGATTGTTTTAAGGTACGGACCAATGAAGAAGCTGAGGGTATCCGATTCCAATTGCGCCGCGGGGCCGATCACGCTCAGCCTCATCCCCGGCGTGAGAGCGGCGGTGTTCCCGACTAACGTACCAGGTGCGCTGAACACCATCCAGTTCCGGAAGCCCGAAACCAGGGACGGCGCTTGAACATATGCCTCCTGTCCCGAGGGGCCCAGATAGGCCAGAATGTACATGTCATAAATGCTGGGGCCGGTGCGCGGTTCCACCAGGAAATTGACATCCCCGGAGATGGCTCCCGCGGTCACGGCGGTGGTGGTCGCCTGCGTCCAATCCCGCGTGTGCGGGAACAATTGTCCGGCGAATCCGGTGACAGCGGCGAAAGTGCCGCCGTTCGAATCGGAGGGCGGATGGATGGCCGCCGGCGTAACCTCATCTTGCTGCGCGGGGGGCAACGGCTGCGTGTACACGTAATAATCGCCGGGTGGAATCCCATCGATCCGATAACCGCCGTCGGGATTGGTCAGCGTGCCAATCGCCGTCCCATTCACGGAGAGTGCGACCACGCTCGCCATGTTGACCCCGTGCCCGTTGAGCAGAACCCGTCCCGCGATACTTCCCGTGGAGGCTGTGAACGATCCGGTGGGGTAGAGCAGCGAGATGCCGGCGATATCGTCCGCCGCCAGCGGCTGCGCTTTCGTCGTCGCACGAGTCGTGGAGGTGGACATGGTCGCGGAAACCATGGAATGTTGCAGACCCAAGCTGTGCCCGAACTCGTGCACCATCGTCAGAAAAAAGGCGTCCGAATAGCTGGCCTGGTTGTCGACTGTCAGATCGCTGCGTAATTGCAGTTTGGAGCGGAGAATCGGCACGAAGCCGGGACCTTTGGTGAGGTCGCCGATATTGGCTGGAGTGGACGGGAAGGTCTGCGCCAGCAGGCCCGGGGGCATGTCGTCGTCAAACACCACGTCTATACCGGGCGTCGTTTGCGGCGTCGCCCCGAAGGTTTCGAACCCGCCGAAACGCAGACGAATAGCCGAGCTCTGGACGCCGTTCCAGGTTTCCGCCGCCAGCCGGATCTGGCTCACCAGCGCGTCGTAGTTGTCGCCAGCCACCAGCTTCGAGGGCGGCTGGTCGGAAATGAAATAGGAAACTGTTTTATCGGTGAGCGTGCTCAGATCGAACTTCGCCGGATATGCCTGGAAGGGTCCCGTGCTTCCGGGGAAGTAGATCCAGTAGTAGTAAGCGGAGGAGACTGTGGAAAGCGAGAGAAGCAGGGCCGCCAGGATGGCAACACGTGCGATCGCCTGGTGCCCGGTCCGCATCTTTATTTACTGACTCCCACCTTCGCGACTCCCAATTTCGCGGCTCCCAATTTTGCTGACGCCAGCGCCTGGAGAACGTGCATCCGCAGATCCTGGAGCGGCATACGCACCGCATGGTCATCCACCGGGAGTCCCGAATGATTGAGCATAAGCTCGGAGGCGGCGGGACGTTGAGCCACCACCTCCCCCGAGCCCTCCCCCGAAAGCTGGAACACTCCCTGTGAAAGTCCGATTATCTGGGTCAAGCCGGAACGGCTGGTCCACAAGAACAGCACGTACTCTTGCCCCGGTTTCAACTCCGGAGCTCCCGTTACACTCTGCCGGATCCCGTCAAACGCGCCGCCCGGTACGGCGACCTCAGTCGTTGGCTGACGATTTATTGGTTCGGAGGACTTCCAGGTTTCGAGCACATGCAGCTCGAAGTAGGTGTAGATGTCGGTCCCATGTGATCCGTGTGTCCCGGCGTGCGATCCAATGACCCGCGCCCGGACGATCGCGGTCGACTTCTGGGCCATGTCGTCCAGCGTCAGTTGCTCGAGCGTAGTGGCCCAGGTGGGCAGGATGACGCTGAGGGTGAACGCCAAACGGGCTATAAGTCGAGTCCGCACACGCATATCTATCGGATTCCAGGGGCTTCTACTGCATGTAGCAGCCCAATTCGAACCTCGGTAAACTCTGATACTGCAAGACTTAGCTGCATGCCGCCGGAGGGTTTTGTGGATCTTGGACACGGGCTTGAGACAGAATGGAACATTTCGCAGTTCCCCTGTCTCATTCGGGAGCGCTTAAGCTCTTACGGACGAACTGAACGATCTCGAACATGGGCCGGCCGTTAGAATCGGGGATCGTCCGGACGACTTCCTTGGCGTAGCCGAGGGACTGGGCAGCCCGATCCAGCCGTTCATCTACGTTCGGGAACACTTCATGCGCGGGAACGTGGTCCAGAATCAGCCCGCCGGGATCGCGCAGCATATCCTGAATCTCGGCGAGTTGTTCAGGACTGGGAGAATCCGTCGTGACCGGTCCGGTCGCACTGCGAAGATCCAAACGGCCCTGGTGCAGAAGATTGAGATTTTCGGAGAGGCCCCAATCGATCAGGTAGAAGGTTCGGCCGGCGTATTCGTCCAGACTGGCCGACAAAGGATTGAGCGCATCGGTCCAGACATCGCCCGCTCCGTCTCGTTCGAACTGATACAGGTACTGATTCAACACCAGCAGGTTCATGGCGATCATGACGGCGGCAGCGGCCCATGCGAGCGGCCGCCAGGGCAGGGAAGCGAGCGCTATGGATGCGAACAGGATCGGAAAGGGCCACAGCAAAATCACGTGGTGGGCAGATGCGCCGGCATCGTGCGTTAGGGCCATCAGGAGCCAGGCAACTGTCATGAAGACCGATGAAAACCGGGCTGCGCGGTATTTCCACCACCACGGCGCGGCCAGCATCAGGGCTCCGAAGACGTAGTAAAAGCCGGTGCTACGGTGGGCGCCTAAACGGTCATGAATCCACACTGCGGCGCGCCCGCGCAGGGATTGCGGAGCCTTGGGATCTGGCCACCACTCTTCACCGGTCATGTAGCCGAACAGGGACGAACCGTTGGCGGCCAGCTTGACTTGGATCCATTTGCCGGGGACGCTGCGCGGGTCCAGGTGCGCGTTCTCCGTCACTGTGGCGTTCCTGTTGGTGAGGTTGTAGATCACCAGCGGCAGTGCGCCGCCCACGAACGCCGCTGCGGCCACCACCACTATGCGTGGTTTCAAGCAGCGCTTGATTTCCGGCCAGAAGA
>Ga0265313_10003741_pt1 | contig 12102 bp, 6 predicted proteins | sample 4123metaG_FD_203122 | JGI IMG/M metagenome (GOLD analysis project Ga0265313, IMG submission 203122) | Rhizosphere microbial communities from Carex aquatilis grown in University of Washington, Seatle, WA, United States - 4-1-23 metaG | ecosystem: Host-associated > Plants > Roots > Rhizosphere >...
ATCGACCGCGTCCACGACGGCGAGCAACTCGTCCTCGCAATCGAGCAAGGTGAGCTGGCAGCCGTCGCAGGACGAGAATTTCCAGACCGCTACCCGAGGTTTCTTCGCCGCGTCGGGCATATCAAATTTCCTTCAATGCGAGGATGTGGCGAAGACGGTCATGGGTGAAAACCGGCCCGTCCTTGCACACGAACACCGGGCCGAACTGGCAATGTCCGCAAAATCCGACCGCGCATTTCATATTGCGTTCCATCGATAGATAGATGGCTTCGTCGGGCATGCCCGCTTCATGCAATGCCGCCGCTCCGAAACGCATCATCACTTCGGGGCCGCACACCATGGCGATGGCACTGGCGGGATCGAAATCCGCCCGCTGCACCAGTTTGGTGACGACGCCGACATGACCATGCCAATCCTGGTTGCCATGGTCGACCGTCACCTCCACGGTCGCGTCGAGGCGACGACGCCAAGTCTCGAGTTCGCGATGGAACAGGATATCGCCGGGACTGCGCGTGCCGTAGAGGATGGCCACCTTGCCATAGCGGTCGCGTTCCGCCAGCACCCGGTAAATCGAGGGCCGCAAAGGCGCCAGGCCGAGTCCTCCGGCGACAATGACCACGTCCCGGCCGGCCGCCTCGGCCATCGGCCATCCCACCCCGAACGGACCGCGCAAGCCGAGCGATTCGCCGGGCCGCAAACGGGTCAATGCGCCCGACACCGGTCCGACATCGCGGATCGTATGAACCAGCGTTCCCCGATTGACCGGATCGCCGCTGATGCTGATCGCGACTTCGCCAACGCCGAAGGCCGTCAGCATGTTGAACTGGCCCGGGGTGAACGTGAATCCGCCGTCGATATCGATCTCAAGCGTGACGATCTCGGGCGCGTCGCCGCGGCGGCGAGTGACGCGCACAACTCGCGGCACCATCGGATCGGCGCTGGCCGCCGGCGATTTCGCCAGATCAAGCATCGACGCCATAGACGTCGAGGACTTGCAGCCGCGTGGCGTGCAGACGCTGAATCACCACTGGCATGACGCGCTTCATCATCTCATAGCCGAAGTGATGGTCGGCCTCACATTTGTTGCGCAGGCATAGCGCGTCGATCGACAATGCCCGCACCAATCCGATCGCGCGTCCGTCATAGCTCCAGCGATAGGGCGGGATCAGCCAGGAAACGCCGCACACTTCGCCCTCGTCGACCGTTAGGAACGAAATCGCGCTGCGGCCGGGTGCGGAGATTTCTAGGGCAACCCGACCCTCACGCAGCAGATAGAACTGGTCGGCCGGCCCGCCCTCGCGAAACAGGTATTCGCCCGCCTCGAAGCGCACATTCTTGGCGCAGCCGGTCACCAGCTTGACGTACTCCTCGTCGAGCCCGGCAAAGAACTTGTGTTCGCGGACGATCCGCTCGAGTCCTTCCATGTCCCGCTCCCTATTTCGTTTCGCTGTCGCGGATGGCGCGGACTTCCTCGGTAATATCGATCCCGACCGGACACCAGGCGATACAGCGACCGCATCCGACGCAACCCGACGACCCGAACTGATCGATCCAGGTTGCCAGTTTGTGCGTAATCCATTGGCGGTAGCGCGATTTCGTGCTCGATCGCACGCTGCCGCCATGAAGATAGGAATAATCGATAGTGAAGCAGGAATCCCAGCGCCGCGACCGCGACGTCTCGTCGCCGGTGAGATCGCTGGTCTCCTCGACCGAAGTGCAGAAGCAGGTCGGGCACACCATGGTGCAATTGCTACAGGTCAGGCAGCGCTCTGCGACGGCATCCCAGCGGGGGTGTTCGAGATTGCGAAGGAGAAGATCGTGGAGATCGTCCGACTTCATTTCGCGGCCCATCGATGAGGCGGTCTTGGCCACAACCGCCTCGGCGGCCTCACGCTCGCTTTCGCTGGCCGCGCGATTCGGCAATTCGCTCAATACTTCGCGGCCGTCGTCGCTGCCGGCTTCGATCAGGAAACCGTGGCCGCGTTTGTCGATCAGTTCGGTAAGCGACAGATCGAATCCCGACTCGGCCTTCGGCCCGGCATTCATCGAAACGCAGAAGCAGGTGCCCCCCGCTTTGCCGCAATTGACCGCGACGAAGAAAGCGCCCTTGCGCCGCGCTGCGTAATGCGGGTCCTTGTTGACGCCTTCGGTGAGCACCTTGTCTTGGATGGCGATTGCGCGAAGCTCGCAAGCCCGCATGCCGATGAAGGCAAGCCGCTCGTCCGCGATGGGCTCCGGTATGACGCGGACCTCATCGTCTTTTCGTTCGGATTTCCACAATTTCTGTACCGGAGGGTGCAGAAATTTCTTCCAGGAATGCGGGCCGACCGCGTACCCGAAAAGAGCTTCGTCGTCGCGTCGCAGGAGCCGATAGCGGCCAGCCTCCTGGTCGTCGGTCCAGCCGCGCGGTAAATCCTCGATCGACTCGATATCGTCATAGACGATCGCCTGGTCGCGCAGCCGTGGCCCGACGGTGCGGAAGCCGCGCCGGCGCAGCGCATCGAGCAATTGCTGCAAACCGTTGACGTCGATATAGGCCGATTGGGGAGCCTGGGCAGAATCGGACATGTTGGATATCCCTCTCTCCCCCGTCGCCAATCTGGGGCCGTTGCCGCGACCGCGTCAACGATAGAAATGTGAAGGCGTTGAGAGAGCCTAGAGGATGGGTATTGCCCGCAGGTTGACCTGGATCAATCGGGCAACCCACCCTCCGCCTATACTCAACATCCGTGGCATCTGGACAGCGGCTAACGCGTGCCGACAGGGGTTGGGATATTACAATGGCTCGCAATCTCCACGACATGACCCCGACCATCGACTTGACCCTTCAGAAGGGTTCCGGTCCCGCGCGAGCGCGGCGTCCTGATTATGTCGATCTCCTGCCGCCCTGCAATCATGCGTGTCCGGCTGGCGAGGACATTCAAGCCTGGCTGGCGTTGGCTCAGGCAGGCGAATACCGCCAAGCCTGGGAATCTCTCGTGCGTGACAATCCCATGCCTGCCGTTCACGGCCGCGTCTGCTATCACCCTTGCGAAACGAGTTGTAATCGAGGGTCATTGGATGCGTCGGTCAGCATCCATGCGGTGGAGCGTTTTCTGGGCGACCGCGCCATCGCCGAGGGCTGGAAGCTTCCGATCGACGCCTCGCCATCCGGAAAGCGAGTCCTGATCGTCGGAGCGGGCCCGAGCGGCTTGTCGGCTGGCTATCACCTGGCGCGGCTTGGTCATGCCGTGGAAATCCACGAGGCCGGACCGGTGGCGGGCGGCATGATGCATTTCGGCATTCCCGCCTATCGACTGCCGCGCGACGAGCTGATGCGTGAGATCGGCCGCATCGAGGCGATGGGCGTCAAGATCGTGCCCAATCGCAAGGTCACCGATATCATGACCGAGAAGACCGCTGGTCAATTCGACGCGGTGTTCATCGCCATCGGTGCCCATATCGGCAAGCATGTCGAGATACCGGCTCGCGATGCCGTGCGCGTGCTTGACGCGGTTGCCCTTCTGCACGCGGTCGACGGCGGCGAGGCGCCGCGCCTGGGTCGTCGCGTCGTGATCTATGGCGGCGGCAATACGGCGATGGATGCCGCGCGAACGGCCAAGCGACTGGGGGCGGATGAGGCTTTAATCGTCTATCGCCGCGATCGCGCGCATATGCCGGCGCATGCTTTCGAAGCCGACGAGGCCATCGAAGAAGGCATCAAGATCAAGTGGCTCTCCAGCATCAAACAGATCGACGGCTCCGAACTGACCGTGGAACAGATGGAACTGGATGAACACGGCCGTGCGAGGCCTACCGGTCGCCTCGAGACACTTAAGGCCGACTCAATCGTTTTGGCGCTGGGCCAGGACACCGACAGCGGCTTCCTGCGCGCGGTTCCCGGCATCGTCTTCCAGCCCGACGGAGTCGTGGAAGTCGGCCCCGACATGATGACCGGCTGTCCCGGCATTTTCGCTGGCGGCGATATGGTGCCAAGCGAGCGCACCGTTACCGTCGCGGTCGGACACGGCAAGAAGGCCGCGCGCCATATCGACGCTTGGCTGCGCGGCGTCACCTACGCCAAACCGGCGAGCCATCCTCTCGTCGCTTTCGACATGCTGCACCTGCCGGTGTTCAGTGACGCCGATCCCTCGGCACAAAAGGTTTTAGCGGGCGCCGACCGGTCGGCGGGCTTCGACGAAGTGGTGTCGGGCTTGTCCGAACGCGAGGCGCGCTACGAGGCGCAGCGCTGTCTGTCCTGCGGCAATTGCTATGAGTGCGACAGTTGCTTCGCCGCCTGTCCCGAGCAGGCGATTGTCAAACTCGGTCCCGGCCTCGGCTTCGAAGTCGAGTTGAGCAAGTGCACGGGTTGCGCCGTGTGCTTCGAAGTCTGCCCCTGCCATGCGATCGATATGATTCCGGAGGCCCGCCCATGACCGAGGGCAAACGCGCGACGCTCGACGGCAACACCGCCGTCGCCCATGTCGCCTATCGCACGAACGAAGTCTGCGCGATCTTCCCCATTACGCCCTCATCCACCATGGCCGAACTGGCGGACGAATGGGCCGCGGCCGGAGTGAAGAATATCTGGGGCAATGTGCCCGTCGTCCAGGAAATGCAGAGCGAGGGCGGCGCGGCCGGCGCCGTCCATGGCGCGCTCCAGTCAGGCGCATTGACCACGACCTTCACGGCCTCCCAGGGCTTGCTGCTCATGCTGCCCAATATGTTCAAGATCGCGGGCGAGTTGACCCCAACTGTGTTTCATGTCGCGGCGCGCGCCATTGCCACCCAGGCGCTGTCGATTTTCGGCGACCATTCCGACGTGATGGCGGTGCGTGCGGCGGGCTTCGCCATGCTGTGCTCGGGATCGGTGCAGGAAGCCCATGACGCGGCCTTGATCGCTCAGGCGGCAACGCTCGAATCGCGGATCCCATTCATCCACTTCTTCGACGGGTTTCGGACTTCGCACGAGATCAACACCCTCAATTTACTGAGCGACGATCAGATCCGGGCGATGATCGACGACAAATACGTTCATGCCCATCGCGCCCGCGCGCTCGACCCCGAGCATCCCTTCGTACGCGGCACCGCGCACAACCCCGACACTTTCTTCCAGGCGCGCGAGGCTTCGAATCCCTTCTATGCCGCGGTTCCCGGGATCGTCCAGGCTGCGATGGATCGTTTTGCCAAGCTCACCGGGCGCCAGTACCGTCTGTTCGATTATGCCGGCCCCGCCGACGCCGAGCGCGTCATCGTGCTGATGGGTTCGGGTGCCGAGACCGCTGGCGAAACGGCCGAGGTTCTGACCCGACGCGGCGAGAAGGTCGGCGTGCTGCAGGTCAGGCTCTATCGCCCTTTCGCGGCCGAGACCTTTGTCGACGCCTTGCCTGCGACCGTGCGCTCTATCGCCGTGCTGGAAAAAACCAAGGAGTCCGGGGCCGGCGGCGAGCCGCTGTTCCTCGATGTGGTCAGCGCGCTCGCCCGGGCCGTGGCAAAGGGCAAGCGCAAGACCATGCCAATCGTGGTCGGCGGCCGCTACGGACTCGCCTCGAAGGATTTCAACCCGCAGATGGCCAAGGCGGTGTTCGACGAATTGGCGAAACAAAACCCACTCACCGATTTCGTCGTCGGCATCCTCGACGATGTTACCCACGATAGCCTCGAGCCCGATTCGAATTTCTTGATCGACCAGACTGACATGGTGCAGGCCGTATTCTACGGTCTCGGGGCCGACGGAACGGTCGGCGCCAACAAGAACACCGCCAAAATCATCGCCGAGGACGCCGGTCTCTTTGCGCAGGCCTATTTCGTCTATGATTCCCACAAGTCTGGCGCGCAGACGATCTCCCATCTGCGCTTCGGACCTCATCCGATCCACGCGCCATATCTGGTCCAACGCGCGACCTTTGTCGCCTGCCATCAGTTCAATTTTCTCGAACGTTTCGATGTCCTTCGCGAAGCGGCCCCCAAGGCAACCTTCCTGCTTAACAGCCCTTACGGGGCAGACAGGGTGTGGACACACCTGCCGTGGTCGATGCAGCGGCAGATCATCGACCTGAAACTTCGCTTTTTCGTGATCGACGCGTCGAAAGTCGCTCGCGATGTCGGCATGCCCGGGCGCACCAATACGATCTTGCAGACCTGCTTCTTCGCTCTATCGGAGGTTCTGCCGCGCCTAGAGGCGATCGCGCAAATCAAAAAGGCCATCGTCAAGACCTATAGCGGCAAGGGCGACGAGATCGTTCATAAGAACTTCGCGGCGGTCGACGCCACTCTCGCCCAGCTTTTCGAAGTGACGGTGCCTGATGCTCCGACGAACAGTTGGGATCGGCCTCTGGTCGTACCAGCCGATGCGCCCGCCTTCGTGCAAGCGGTAACGGCCAAGATGCTGGCCGGTCGTGGCGATGAGTTGCCCGTCAGCCTCATGCCGATCGACGGCACATTTCCGTCCGGCACCGCGGCCTGGGAAAAGCGCAACATCGCCGATTCCGTTCCAGTCTGGGAGCCCGACACCTGCACCCAGTGCGGACAATGCAGTTTCGTTTGCCCGCACGCGGTGATCCGCGCGAAATACTACGATGGCGCGCAATTGGATCATGCGCCCATCCATTTCAAGTCCGCGCCGATCAATGTGCGCGGCTTCCCCGACGTGCGCTTCACACTGCAATTCTATGTCGAGGATTGTACGGGCTGTAGCCTGTGCGTCGAAGCTTGTCCGGCGCACAGCCTCATCGATCCAGCACGCAAGGCGATCAATATGCACGACAAGCTGCCCTTGATCGAGGCCGAGCGTCAGAACATCACCTTCTTCGAGTCCCTGCCGATGAACGACCGGGCGCGGGTCGATTTCGCCAATGTCCGCGGCGTGCAATTCCTCGAGCCGCTATTCGCCTTCTCCGGCGCCTGCGGCGGCTGCGGTGAAACTCCCTATCTCAAGCTGCTTTCGCAATTGTTCGGCGACCGCGCGCAGATCGCCAATGCCACGGGTTGTTCGTCGATCTATGGCGGCAACCTGCCGGTCACGCCCTGGTCGAAGAACAGCGAGGGGCATGGCCCGGCCTGGTCGAATTCCTTGTTCGAGGACAATGCCGAATTCGGACTGGGCTTTCGCCTCGCCGCCGACAAGCATCTCGAACTCGCCAATACCCTGGCGCGCGAACTTTCGCCGCGATTGGATGCCTGCCTGGTCGACAAGATCCTGAAGGCGCCGCAGGTTATGGAATCGGATATTCGCGCGCAAAGGCAACTCGTCGAGGAACTCCGAGCCCAACTGATCGGACTGGGCGATGATTCCAAGGCCAAGAATCTACTCAGCGTGCTCGACCATCTCGTCCGCCGCAGTATCTGGATCGTGGGTGGCGACGGATGGGCCTATGATATCGGCTATGGCGGACTCGATCACGTTCTGGCCAGTTCGCGCGATGTCAACGTGTTGGTGCTCGACACCGAGGTCTATTCGAACACCGGTGGCCAAGCCTCAAAGGCCACGCCATTAGGCGCCGTCGCCAAGTTTGCCGCCGCCGGCAAGCGCGTGTCACGCAAGGATCTCGCATTGCAGGCGATCGCCTATGGCAATGTGTATGTGGCTCAGGTGGCGATGGGCGCCAATCCGCAGCAGACGCTGCTGGCCTTTCGCGAGGCCGAAGCCTATCCCGGTCCGTCGCTGATCCTGGCCTACAGTCATTGCATCATGCATGGCATCGACATGCAGTTCGGCATGAAGCAGCAGGACCTCGCAGTGGCCAGCGGCTATTGGCCGTTGTTTCGCTACAATCCCGCTATGCGCGATATCGGCGAGAATCCGTTCCGGCTGGATTCGCCGTTGCCGACGATCAGTTTCAAGGATTACGCCTACAACGAAATCCGCTACAAAGGGCTGGCTCAGTCCAGGCCGGAAGAGGCCGAGGAACTGCTCGCCCAGGCGCAGCAGGCGATCGAAGAGAAGTATCGGACCTATGAGGAAATGGCAGGTTGGAAGCCCGAACGGTTCAATCCGGCATCGGTAAAGTGAACTAGCATGTCCATCCGCAATCTTGACAAGCTGTTTAAGCCGACTTCGATCGCCGTCATCGGAGCCTCGCCGAAGCTCGCGTCGGTCGGCGGGGTACTGTGGCGCAACATCAGGCGCGCCGGATTCACGGGAACGATCTATCCGGTCAACCCGCGCCACGCGACCTTGGACGGACAACAGGCCTGGCCCGATATAGCCAGCCTGCCGGCGACCCCGGACCTTGCCGTGATCGCCACGCCGCCTGACACGGTACCCGGGCTTGTGAAGGAACTGGGTGCGCGCGGCACCAAGGCTGCGGTGATCATCACGGCGGGGTTCGGCGAGCTCGGCGCGCACGGCAAGGAGTTGCAGCAGGCGACGTTGGATGCGGCGCGTCCGACTTTGATGCGCCTGGTTGGTCCGAATTGCGTCGGCGTCATGGTCCCCGATATCGGTCTCGACGCCAGTTTCTCCCATATCGCGCCGCGCCGCGGCGATCTGGCTTTCGTCAGCCAGTCGGGCGCCATGATCACGGCGGTGCTCGATTGGGCGGCCGCGCGCGACATCGGCTTCTCGCACGTGGTTTCGCTCGGCGACATGGCCGATGTCGATTTCGGCGACATGCTCGACTATCTCGCTACCGACGCCAAGACGCGCGCGATCCTGCTGTATGTCGAAGGTCTGCGCGAGGCGCGCAAGTTCATGTCGGCCGCACGCGCCGCCGCGCGGCTCAAGCCCGTTCTTGTCGTTAAGGTCGGTCGGTTCGCCGAAAGCGCGCGCGCCGCAGCCTCTCACACTGGTGCCCTAGCCGGCTCGGATGCCGTCTACGATGCAGCGTTCCGCCGCGCCGGCATGTTGCGGGTCGCCGACATGACCGAAATGTTCGATGCCGTGGAAACGCTGGCCTTGACGCGGCCGCTGCGCGGTGAGCGGCTCACGATCCTGACCAATGGCGGCGGACCAGGTGTCCTCGCGACCGACGCTCTGATCGGTATGGGGGGCCATCTATCCCAGTTGAGCCCAAAAACCGTCGAGCGCCTCAATGCGCTGCTGCCTCCGACCTGGAGCCACGCCAATCCAGTGGACATCATCGGCGACGCCAATGGACATCGCTACGCCGACGCGATGTCCGCATTGCTGGACGACGATGGCAGCGACGCCATCTTGGTGCTCAACTGCCCGACCGCGCTGGCCGATCCCCAGGAATGCGCGCAATCCGTCATCGACGTGATGAATGACGCCAGACCGGGTGAATCGGGGACGAAGCCGACGGTACTGACTTCGTGGCTTGGGGAACAATCGGTGGCAGCGGCGCGTCAACTCTTTGCCAAGGCACGGATCGCAACCTACGAGACTCCCGATAGTGCCATTCGCGGCTATATGCATCGCGTGCATTTTCGCCGCAACCAACAGCTCTTATTGGAGGTTCCAGCCGCCAGACCCGACACTTTCGAACCCGATGTAACTGCGGCCCGCTCGGTCATCGAGCGAGCGGTCGGCGAGAAGCGGGAATGGCTCGAAGTCGAGGAGATCGCGAAGCTGCTTGTGGCCTACGGCATCCCGTATGTGGCGACCGAAGTGGCCGCCGATCCCGCCGCGGCTGGCCGCATCGCCCGCAAGTTCAATGCTCCGGTCGCCATAAAAATCCTATCGCGCGACATTCTTCACAAGTCGACCTATGGCGGAGTGATGCTCGATCTTCCCGGACAATTCGAGGTCGAGAAGGCCTGCCATGAGATGCTGGCGCGGATCGCGCAATCTCTGCCCAAAGCACGGATCGATGGTTTCATGGTCCAGCCGATGATCCACCGCCCCGGCGCCATCGAATTGATTGTCGGGGTGACCACCGACAAAGTGTTCGGACCGATTGTCATGTTCGGTCATGGCGGCACAGCGGTGGAGCAGCTGCAAGACGCTGCCCTGGAGTTGCCTCCGTTGAACGATGCGTTGGCGCGGGCGCAGATGGCCCGAACTCGCGTTTGGCGATTGCTTCAGGGTTATCGCAGCCAGCCGGCCGCCGATATCGGCGGCTTGTCGCGGACGCTGGTTCGCGCGGCCCAACTTGCGGCCGATTTCGGTCAAATCGCCGAGCTCGACCTTAACCCGTTGTTGGCCGATGCCGATGGTGTGATCGCCGTGGACGCGCGCATTCGCGTTGTGCCGAATACTCGAGCAGCCGCGGAGCGGTTGTCGATCCAGCCCTACCCGAAGGAGTATGAAAGTGAAGCCGTTCTGCCGTCGGGAACGAAGGTCCGGCTGCGTCCTATTCGGCCCGAGGACGAGGCCCGGTTGATCGAAGGGGCGACCCGCATGGACCCCGGCGATTTGCGCATGCGCTTCTTCGCGTCGATGAAGGGACTGACCCCCGCATTGGCAGCCCGCCTGTCGCAAATCGACTATGCGCGCGAGCTCGCCTTGGTGGCCCTGTCGGGCGAGGCGAACGAGGGCGTCGGCGTGGTCCGGATCGCGGCCGATCCCGACAACGCGAAGGCCGAGTTCGCGGTGACGGTCCGCAGCGACTGGAAAAGCAAAGGCCTTGGGCATTTGATGATGACGCGAATCATCGATATCGCGGGCGCCCGCGGCATCGGCATTCTCGAAGGAAGTGTCCTTCGCGAGAACGCCGCCATGCTCGAAATGTGCGCCAATCTCGGATTTTCGTTTTCGGACGCCCCGGACGATTCCACGATCGTGCACGCCGAATTGAAGATCGGCGTGCCCCGCTAGAGTTGCCCGTGTTCAGTTCCGTTGAGATTTTGCACGGCGCGAAGCGCGGCGTCAGCTACGTCCGCCGGCATTTCGCTTGCGTTCAGACGGCGCCAATCGGTGGGCCGGTCGCCCCAGGTCAATTGTTGACGAAGGACATCGATTTGCGCGTCCGAAGCATCATTCTGCCGCGAAAGGACGCGCCGCTCTAGAATATCGACGGGCGCTTCGAGCCACAGACCTTGGAACGGGACGCCCGCATCCCGCGCGAGTGACGCTACCGCAACTCGTTCGGCAAGATTCAAGAAAACCGCATCTACGATTACGGCCCGAGCGGACTCAAGGCAGGTTCGCGCCTCGTCCAGCAGTTGCCGATACGTCTCCTCGTGTGAGGCGCGAGTGTATGAGGCCGGTGGCAACGATGTCTCGGGAGTAACGCCCGCCATCCGCTTCCGGATGATATCCGAGCGAAGAACGCGCGCGCCCGGCGTCGAGGCCAATGAGGGCGCCAGGCGATAGGCGAGCGTCGACTTGCCCGTGCCGCTCAGACCGCCCACCGCAACGACTCTCGGTGCCGTTGGCGTAAGCAATTCGAGCGCCAATGCAAGATAGCTTTGCGCCTGCGCGATCAGCCCCGAAACGTCGCCTGCCTCGTGATGATGCCGCGCTGCCGCGATCGTGACCTGCGCCCGGATTGCCGCCCGCACGGACATGAACAGCGGCAGGGCCGCCAAACCATCCACCTCGTCGCGCCGATCGAGGTAGCGATTGAAAATGGCGCTGGCATGGGACTCGAGGCCGCGATGGTGGAGGTCCATCAATAGGAACGCGAGATCGTAGAGCGTGTCGGTGGTCGAGATGGCGGGATCGAACTCGATGGCATCGAACAAGGTCGGAACGCCCTGGAACAGACAAATATTCTGAAGATGCAGATCGCCGTGGCAGGCGCGTACGTGGCCGGATGTGCGGCGACGTTCGAGCAGCGGGGCTTGAGCGTTGAGGGTCTGCAGCGTCCGATCCGTCCAGGCCTCGACGTCATCGCGGGCGAGTCCATGATCGACGGCAAGCCGCAGGTTCTCTATCGTGATGTCGATGGCCTTCCGTAGACCATCGAGACCGCCGAAATTGGGTCGAATCTCCGCCGCGTCGTGTACCTGGGCGATCCGATCGGCAAGCGGTTGCATCAGCTCGATCGGCAAGTCGTGCCTCTCGGCCATGCGGTCGAATTGGTCTTCCTGATCGAAGCGAGACATGACGACGACCCAGTCGACGGGCGAACCTTCGCCGTTCAGGCGGAGATCACCATCATTCGACCTGACGACTGGCTGCACGCCAAGGTAAAGACTCGGCGCAAATCGCCGATTGATCTCGAATTCGGCCGCGCAAGCCGCGCGACGCAACTCGGCCGACGAGTAGTCGAGATAGCT
>Ga0265313_10003742_pt1 | contig 12102 bp, 15 predicted proteins | sample 4123metaG_FD_203122 | JGI IMG/M metagenome (GOLD analysis project Ga0265313, IMG submission 203122) | Rhizosphere microbial communities from Carex aquatilis grown in University of Washington, Seatle, WA, United States - 4-1-23 metaG | ecosystem: Host-associated > Plants > Roots > Rhizosphere >...
CAGATCTCCGGCGCGCGAGGGGTGGACGCGGAGACTAAGCAGGAAGGGTGTGCGCTGCTGGCACTGGTAGGCGATGTCGAACCCGATCCGGATTTGCATGAACGCTCCAATGCCGCGGGATGCGGCAAGCTTGTTCCAGGGATGCAAGACCGAAGCCAAAGACCTCGTCAACGGCGACCCATGCCGTTAGGTTCCCCGCCATGGACCTTTCCGCCGAGGAGATCGAGCGTTACGCCCGTCACATCGTTCTGGCCGATGTCGGCGGTCCCGGCCAGCAGAAACTGAAGCGGGCGCGTGTGCTGGTCGTCGGCGCCGGCGGCCTTGGCGCACCGGTGATCCAGTATCTCGCCGCCGCTGGCGTTGGCACGATCGGCGTCGTCGATGATGACGTTGTGACGCTATCAAACCTGCAACGACAGGTGATCCACGACACCGAGGCGGTCGGCCGCCCGAAGGTGGAGAGCGCCAAGACCGCCGTCGCGCGGCTGAACCCGCACGTCGCCGTCGAGACGCATGCGCTCCGCCTGACGAACGAGAACGCCGCGGAGTTGGTCGGGACGTACGACATCGTCGCCGACTGCTCCGACAATTTCGCCACGCGCTATGCTCTTTCCGATGCGTGCTTCTTCGCCGGCAAGACCCTGGTGGTGGCGGCGGTCGGGCAATTCGATGGATCGCTGACGACGCTCAAGCCTTACGCGTCGGCGAACGGTGGAACGCCGAACCCGACCTATCGCTGCCTGTTTCCCGAGCCGCCGCCTGACGGGCTCTTACCGACCTGCGCCGAAGCCGGCATTCTCGGCGCACTCGTCGGCGTCGTCGGCTCGCTGCAGGCACTGGAGATCATCAAGGAGATCGTCGGTCTCGGCCAGGATCTGGTCGGACGCCTGCTGCTGTTCGATGCGCGCGATCTCCGCTTCGAGACCATCGCCTACCGCTGGAGCCCGGCCAATCCCCTGACCGGCACGGCGGCGAAGCGCGTGGTCCCGCCCCGTTTTGGGACGCGGTGAACCGCGCTCGTTGAGGCGTTCTTAACCGAAGGCGGCGATAGTCGCGTCTTTCGGGGAGTGTGTTGCGTTGGGGAAGGGTCCGATGCGCGATCGCGCAAAAAGGACGGGGCTCGGATTGCTCGGCAGGGGTCTTTCTGGTCTCGCCATCATGGTTGTTCTCGCCGCGGCCGCGCTCATGGTCGGCCAACGCGTCCATGCTGCCAGCGCGCCGCCGGAAGACGATACGCCCGACGCTGGTGTCGCCATCGGCAAGAGCGGCCTGCCGGTCCCCCGTTTCGTCAGCCTCAAGGCCGGGCGCGTCAACGTCCGCGTCGGCCCTGGCGAGGACTACAAGGTCGCCTGGGTCTTCGTAAAGTCGGCGCTTCCCGTCGAAGTGATCGCGGAATTCGACACCTGGCGGCGGGTGCGGGATTCGGACGGGCAGGTCGGCTGGGTGTTCCACAGCCTGCTCTCCGGCAAGCGCACCGCTGTGGTGACGCCATGGACGAAGGGCGATCCGCTCCCGATCCGCGCCAAGGCAATTGCCGCCGCCTCTGTTACCGCCTATCTGCAGCCCGGTGTGCTCGCCTCGGTCGACCAGTGCCGCGGCGGCTGGTGCGACCTGTCGGGAAAGGGCTTCTCCGGCTGGATCGAGCAGAGCAAGCTGTGGGGTGTATACCCGGACGAACAGATAGACTGACGGCAGGATTGTCTGCCTGTATTCTCGTCCGATGATCTATGCGATCGGCACGCGGCTGAAATACGAACGCGCTTTTGCCGCCGGGCCGGTGGCGAAGGGCGGGCGCAATGTCGGCCGGGACGGGCGAACCTACCCCGGCGGCTTTGTGTTCCGGACCGCCGACGAGGCACGCCATTTCCTGGAGTCGAAGGGCCTCGCCGGGACCCACATGGTGATGGGCGTCCTCGCGGATTGGGACGCCGATACCGAGGAGGAGGCTGGCACGCCCTACCGCCGGCTGGTGCGCGACGCTGACGCAGTAAAGCTCGACGACTAGCCTCGGATACGGCGGAGCCGCACCACCACGTCGACGCGGCTGATTGCGTAGCCCGGCGGCGGCTCCGGCACCCGGCCGACGCCCATCTGTCCGTCCGGGATGTCGATCACCTCGTTATCGTCCTCGACGAAGAAGTGATGGTGTTCGCCGGTGTTGGTGTCGAAGTAGGTCTTCGAGCCGTCGACCGCGACCTCGCGCAACAGCCCGGCTTCGGTAAACTGGTGGAGGGTGTTGTAGATCGTGGCCAGTGACACCGGTACATGCTGGATGGAGGCCTCAGCATGAAGACTTTCCGCTGAGATGTGCCGGTTGCCGTGAGCGAAAAGAATGGCGGCGAGGGCCATGCGCTGGCGGGTTGGGCGCAGCCCCGCTTGCCGCAGCATCGAACGGACCTCCGCCCGGGTTACGCCGCCGCGGGCGTCGGTGTGTTCAGTGATGGTCATGGTCGTCTTTCTTCAACTGCCGGCGTTCAAGGCGCCGGTGTTCAGCCCTAACTATAGGTTCACCCCGTCGTCGTTGCAACGAAACCGGCGCACATTCGGCCGGATCGGCGGTTGGCAGCCGCCGCCGGAAAGCCGACGGGGGCGGCCCGTCCGGGGTGCTTATGGCGACCGGTGGGATGCTATGTTAAGAGGGCGGGCCGGCGAAGGCCGCCGGATGGTTGGCCGCTTGCCGGCGGCAAATGGAGCGGCCCCTGAATGCGGCAAGGAGCGGTCACGGAATGACGGCTGTCATGTCTGAAACGACGACCGACGAGCGGGCATCGAGCTTCGACTACGAGGCATTGATCTCCTGTGGACGCGGCGAGCTGTTCGGCCCGGGCAACGCCCAGCTGCCGCTGCCGCCGATGCTCATGTTCGACCGCATCACCGCGATATCGGAGACCGGCGGCGAGCATGGCAAGGGTCACGTGCGCGCTGAGCTCGACGTGAAGCCCGATCTCTGGTTCTTCGCCTGTCATTTCAAGGGCGACCCGGTGATGCCGGGCTGTCTTGGCCTCGATGCGCTGTGGCAGATGCTGGGTTTCTTCCTCGGCTGGCTCGGCAATCAGGGCCGCGGCCGGGCGCTTCAGGTCGGCGAGCTCAAGTTCTCCGGCATGGTGCTGCCGACGGCGCGGCTCGTCGAGTATGGCGTCGATCTGAAACGCGTGCTGCGTTCCAAGCTGGTGCTCGGCATCGGCGACGGCTGGCTGAAAGTGGACGGAAACACCATCTATCAGGCCAAGGACCTGAAGGTTGGTCTGTTTCAGGGCGCCGCTTTGCCGGCAATCGGCTGAGGCATTCGCCTCGCTTCGAATGGAGATGCGTGAGGCATGAGACGCGTTGTCGTCACCGGCATGGGCATCGTCTCCTCGATCGGTAACTCGACCCAGGAGGTCGTTGCCAGTTTGCGCGAGGCGAAGTCGGGAATCAGCTTCGCCGAGGATTATGCCCGTCTTGGCTTCCGCAGCCGGGTGCACGGTGCACCGCAGCTCGATCCCTCGACCATGATCGACCGCCGCGCCATGCGCTTCCATGGCGGCGGCACGGCGTGGAATCACGTCGCCATGGATCAGGCGATCCAGGACTCGGGGCTGGAGTCGGGCGACATCTCGAATATCCGCACCGGCCTCATCATGGGCTCGGGCGGTCCTTCGACGCGTACCATCGTCGAGGCCGCCGACATCACCCGTGAGAAGGGGCCGAAGCGCGTCGGCCCGTTTGCCGTGCCCAAGGCGATGTCGTCGACCGCCTCGGCGACGCTGTCGACCTGGTTCAAGATCAAGGGCGTCAGCTACTCGATTTCGTCGGCCTGCTCGACTTCCAGTCATTGCATTGGCAACGCCGCGGAACTCATTCAGTTCGGCAAGCAGGACCTGATGTTTGCCGGCGGCTGCGAGGATCTCGACTGGACGCTGTCGGTGCTCTTCGACGGCATGGGCGCCCTGTCCAGCAAGTACAACGACACGCCCGAGAAAGCCTCCCGCGCCTATGACAAGAATCGCGATGGCTTCGTGATCTCCGGCGGCGCCGGCGTCGTCGTGCTGGAGGAGCTCGAGCATGCCAAGGCGCGCGGCGCCCGCATCTACGGCGAGATCGTCGGCTACGGTGCCACCTCGGACGGCGTCGACATGGTGCAGCCGTCAGGCGAGGGCGCCGAGCGCTGCATGAAGATGGCGCTCGCCAGCGTTCACGGTAAGGTCGACTACATAAACCCGCATGCCACCTCGACCGAGGTCGGTGACCTCAAGGAGATCGAGGCGATCCGCGCGATCTTCGGCTCCGGCGACAAGTGCCCGCCGATCTCGGCAACCAAGTCGCTGACCGGCCACTCGCAAGGCGCCACCGGCGCTCATGAGGTGATCTACTCGCTGCTCATGATGAAGAATGGCTTCATCTGCGAGAGCGCCAACATCGATGAGGTCGACCCCGCCTTCGCCGACATGCCGATCGTCAGGAAGCGCGTCGATAATGTCGAGGTGAACACCGTCCTGTCGAATTCCTTCGGCTTCGGCGGCACCAACGCGTCGCTGGTCCTCCAGCGCTACAATGGATAAGAGGCCGCGGGGAGCCGTAGCGGGGGCGTTGTTATGAGTACGGGGATCATGGCCGGCAAGCGCGGTCTCGTCATGGGGGTGGCGAACGACCATTCGATTGCCTGGGGTATCGCCAGGCGTCTTTCCGAAGCCGGCGCCGAACTCGCCTTCACTTACCAGACCGAGCAGCTCGCCAAGCGTGTCTTGCCGCTGGCGAAGTCGATCGGCTCCGACTTCGTGCTTCCCTGCGATGTCGGCCTGAAGCCGGACGATCCCGGTCCGCTGTCGCTGAACTCGGCGTTCAGGATGCTGGGCGAGCGCTGGCCGACGATCGACTTCGTCGTCCATGCCATCGCCTTCTCTGACAAGAACGAGCTCAGGGGCCGCTACGCCGACACCACCCGCGACAACTTCACCCACACGATGCTGATCTCGTGCTTCTCCTTCACCGAGGTGGCGAAGGCGGCGGCGCCGCTGATGAAGAACGGCGGTGCGCTGGTCACGCTCACGTACGGCGGCTCGGTGCGCGTCATGCCCAACTACAATGTCATGGGTGTTGCCAAGGCGGCGCTGGAGGCCTCGGTCCGCTATCTCGCGGCCGATTTCGGCGACGACAACATCCGCGTCAATGCGATCTCGGCGGGCCCGGTGCGCACACTTGCCGGTTCGGGTGTTTCGGATGCGCGCCTGATGTTCAACTACCAGAAGCGAAACGCGCCGCTGAAGCGCACCGTCACCATCGAGGAGATCGGCAATACCGCCGTCTATCTTCTTTCCGACATGGGCTCCGCCGTCACCGGCGAAATCCACTACGTCGACTCCGGCTACAACATCATGGCGATGCCGCGGCTCTCCGAGCTGAAGGCGGTCGAGGCCGGCGAAGCGCGCGACACGGAAGCGGCCGAGTAGCCGGCGATTCCCAGTTGCGCCGACCACAGGAGAGGCTGAGCCATGGCCATCGCCAGGAACACGATCTGCCTTTGGTACGACAGGGACGCTGAGGAGGCGGCTCGCTTCTACGCCGGCGTATTTCCGAACAGCGCCGTGCATGCCGTCCACCGTGCTCCCGGCGATTTTCCTTCCGGCAAGGCAGGCGACGTGTTGACGGTCGACTTCACGGTCGCCGGCATCCCATGCATTGGTCTTAATGGCGGGCCGATGTTCAAGCACAGCGAAGCCTTCTCGTTCCAGATCGCGACCGACGACCAGCAGGAGACAGATCGCTATTGGAACGCCATCGTCAGCAACGGCGGCGAGGAGAGCATGTGTGGCTGGTGCCGCGACAAGTGGGGCATCTCCTGGCAGATCACGCCGCGCGTCCTGACCGAGGCAATGGCGGCCGGCGGCGACGAGGCCAAGCGCACCTTTGCGGCGATGATGACGATGAAGAAGATCGACGTCGCCGCGATCGAGGCAGCCCGTCGGGGCCGCCGATCCTAGCTCGACGGAAGGCTGCGTCAGGCCGCGGCTTCCCGCTGCCGGAATGGTCTGCTAAGAGCCGCCCACCATGACGACCGGCCCGCAGAGCAACATCCGCAACTTCGCCATCATCGCCCACATCGACCACGGCAAGTCGACGCTGGCCGACCGCCTGATCCAGACGACCGGCGGGCTGCAGGCGCGTGAGATGAAGGAGCAGGTGCTCGATTCGATGGATATCGAGCGCGAACGCGGCATCACGATCAAGGCGCAGACCGTGCGCCTGAAGTATCACGCGCGCGATGGGCAGGATTACATCCTGAACCTCATAGACACGCCCGGCCACGTCGATTTCGCCTACGAGGTCTCGCGCTCGCTCGCCGCCTGCGAAGGCTCGCTCCTGGTCGTCGATGCCTCCCAGGGCGTCGAGGCGCAGACGCTCGCCAACGTCTACCAGGCGATCGACAACAACCATGAGATCGTGCCGATCCTGAACAAGGTCGACCTGCCGGCGGCCGAGCCCGAAAAGGTCAAGCAGCAGATCGAGGACGTGATCGGGCTGGACGCCTCCGACGCGCTCCTGATTTCTGCGAAGACCGGCCTCGGCATTGAGGATGTGCTGGAGGCGATCGTCCATCGCCTGCCGCCGCCAAAGGGTGATTCCGAGGCGACCCTGAAGGCGCTGCTCGTTGACTCCTGGTACGACGCCTACCTCGGCGTGGTCGTGCTGGTGCGTGTCGTCGACGGCCACCTGAAGAAGGGCGACCGCATCCGTATGATGGGCACCGGCGCCGCCTATGACGTCGAGCGCGTCGGCGTGTTCACGCCCAAGCTGACGCCCGCCGAATCGCTGGGGCCGGGGGAGATCGGCTTCCTCACCGCCTCGATCAAGGAAGTGGCCGACACGCGCGTCGGCGACACAATCACGGACGACCGCAAGCCGGTGGCAACCATGCTGCCCGGTTTCCGCCCGGCGATCCCGGTCGTCTTCTGCGGCCTGTTCCCGGTCGATGCCGCGCAGTTCGAAGATCTGCGGGCCGCGGTCGGCAGGCTGCGCCTGAACGACGCCAGCTTCTCCTTCGAAGTCGAGACGTCCGCCGCGCTGGGCTTCGGTTTCCGCTGCGGCTTCCTCGGCCTCCTCCATCTGGAAATTATCCAGGAGCGGCTCGAGCGCGAGTTCAACCTTGACCTCATCGCCACAGCGCCGAGCGTCATCTACCAGATGACGCTGACCGACGGCTCGACCATCGAGATCCACAATCCCGTCGACATGCCGGACGTGGTGAAGATCTCCGAGATCCGCGAGCCGTGGATCGAGGCGACGGTGCTGACGCCCGACGAATATCTCGGCTCCGTCATCAAGCTTTGCCAGGACCGGCGTGGCGTCCAGAAAGAATTGACCTACGTCGGAACCCGCGCGCTGGTGAAGTACGATCTGCCGTTGAACGAGGTGGTCTTCGATTTCTACGATCGCCTGAAATCGGTCTCCAAGGGCTATGCCTCGTTCGACTATCACCTGACCGACTACAAGCCTGCCGACCTGGTGAAGCTGCAGATTCTGGTCAACACCGAGCCCGTCGATGCGCTCGCCATGCTCGTCCACCGCACGCGCGCCGAGTTCCGCGGCCGCGCCATGGTCGAAAAGCTGAAGGAGCTGATCCCGCCGCACATGTTCGTGGTGCCGATCCAGGCCGCAATCGGCGGCAAGATCATCGCCCGCGAGACGGTGCGCGCGCTGCGCAAGGACGTGACCGCCAAGTGCTACGGCGGCGACGCGACGCGCAAGCGCAAGCTGCTGGAGAAGCAGAAGGAGGGCAAGAGGAAGATGCGGCAGTTCGGCAAGGTCGATATCCCGCAGGCTGCCTTCATCGCCGCGCTGAAGATCGACGAGTAGGTTTTCGTGACGGCGTCCGCGACGACCTCACCGCCGCTCGTTACTGGGTTGGAACGTGGTGCTTGAACGACTCCCAGCCCGAGCAGTTCGACGAGGCGAACAGGCCGCTGCCTTTCCAGCACACATCGATCGAATACTGCAGCACCTGGCCTGGGCGCTCCGACATCGTGAACATGTTGCCTGGCATGTCCTGCTGCGGCAGGCCCATGATACTCACCACGAATGTCGGCGTTTCGTCTTTGAAGCCCTCGACGGCGGTCATGTAAACGATATGGGTCCGCCCGTCGTCGCTGCCGGTCACGCAGACAAAGCGCTTGCAGTCGGCCCACGCGCTGGCGGCGGTGGACAAAAGCACACCCGCGGCGAGGAAACCGGCGAGCACAGTTCGGTTAAGCAAAGGCATAGAATCCTCGGGAGCAGCGAGAGCGTGTGTCGCTCAGAGCTTATCCCCAAGCCCGCCGGATTCAACCGGGGTGCTACCAGATCACGCGGTCAGCCATGCCTTCGCTTCGCCGACGTCGGCCGGAGCAAAGACACGGACGCTCGCGGGCATCAGCCCGTCGAGAGCCGCGACCGAGCGGGCATACGGGCCATCGTCGGCGACGAAGGCGATGCGGTCGAAATCGGTGAAGTGGCGGGTGCCGAAGACGCCGTCGTCATAGGCGGCGCCACGTTCGTAGCCGTCGAAATCGCCGGTGGCGACGTAGAGCAGGCGAACCTTGTCCGTCTGCTCCAACGCCCATTCGATGGTCGGCTCGAACACGCTGGTGCGGTCAGCATCGGTCACGCACCCGTGCGCCTCGAATCCGACGGCGCCGATGGGCAGGTCTGCGATGGGCTTGAACATGAGGGGCCTCCTCGAATTTCTCGGTCAGCCAAGCAAGCGTGTGAAGTGTTAGGGGCCGCATGCGATGCTTTGGTGACGCCTTCGTGGTCTTGGCGGCGCGAAATTCCGGCGCTTCGATGGCCGCGACGCCGGCGCACGACTAAGCGGTTGTTCGTGCTCGATTTAGGTCGATAATCGACACCGGGCGAGGGGACATGGCAGCAGGTAACGATCTTGCGATCAGGCGGACATAAGCGGCGTCTCCTGTTTGTTGCGGCTGCCCTCGGCTGTCTCGCCGTTGCCGGCGTGGCAACGGCGACGATCACGCTCCCGGCGAAGGTGCTGTTCAGCCGTGTCGCGACGCCAAGTGCCGGACCGCCGCGGCCGATCGGGTTCTACGCCAAGGGTTGCCTCGCCGGCGCCGACCCGCTGCCGCTCGACGGGCCGCACTGGCAGGTGATGCGCCTGTCGCGCAACCGCCATTGGGGCGTGCCGGCGCTCGTCTCTTATATTGAGAAACTGTCCGACGCCGCCTCGAAGATCGGCTGGAACGGGCTGCTGGTCGGCGACATGTCGCAGCCGCGCGGCGGCCCCATGCCGACGGGCCATGCCAGCCACCAGATCGGCCTCGACGTCGATCTCTGGTTCACGCCGATGCCGAACTACACGCTGACCGCCGACCAGCGGGAGACGATGGGCGCGACCTCGCTCCTTATCCCCGGCAAGCTCCAGGTCGATCCGAACAAGTGGTCACCGGTCTTCGGCCGTCTGCTTGAGCAGGCGACGTCCTTCCCCGAGGTCGACCGCATCTTCGTCAGCCCGGCGATCAAGAAGGAGCTGTGCGAGACCGGTGGGACCGACACTGCCTGGCTGCGGAAACTCCGCCCGTGGCCCGGACACGACGATCATTTCCATGTCCGCCTTGCCTGTCCGGCCGGCGTCGCGGGCTGCGATGAGCAGGATCCGCCGCCCCCTGGCGATGGCTGCGATGCCTCGCTCGATGCGTGGTTCAAGCCACCCCCACCGCCACCGGCACACCCGGTCAAGCCCAAGCCGCCGCCACCGCCGATCACGCTCGCGGATCTGCCGAAGGCCTGCACCGACGTGCTCGATCAGGGAAACACGCCTGGAACGACAGAGGCAGCGTCCATGCCGCTGCCGCGTGTCCGTCCGACGGCGAATTGAAGCGCCTAGCCCTTATGCGTGGAGGCGCGCGCCATGAACCCTGTCGGTTTGCGGCGATAAATCTGGTCGCCGAGGGCAAAAGCTTCCGCTTCCAGCGTATTGCGCTGTTTGGAAATAAGCGACAGCTGGCCCATGAGCGACAGGTCGCCGGTTGGCGACAGCGCCAGCTTCTCGGCCAGCAGGGCTTGGTCGTTGTCAGACCCGAGCACTTCGCCCAGGCGTTCGAGTTCGGGGGCGATCTTGATGGCGCGTTTCGGTAGCCGCTTGCGCGCCAGCCTCAGTACGAACCAGAGCTGCTTCACTGACTTCCGCCAATTGTGGAGGTCGGGCGTGGCGAGCGTCTGGCGGGCGCGGTTCATGGCCTTGCGGCCGCGCGCGTAAGCCCGCCGCACCGCCTCGCCGATCAGTTCGTCGCCGTCGAAGCTCGCATCGAAGCCGCCGACGATCGCTGCAGCCGATGCAAGGCGACGGTTGACCTCGCCGATCGGCGTCTTCTCGCGGTGCGCAGCCGCCGCCTCGGCGTCCAGCGTCGTGACGACGCGGTCGAGGCCGAGGTCCTGCGGGTCCTCGGCGGTGGCGGCCAGCGATCGCGCACTCGCCGCTACGACGTCGGCATCGCGGGTGGTGGCGAGCAGCCGGGCGGTCTCGCCGAGGTTCCTGCGCAGCAGGATGGCGCGATCGCCGAAGGCCGGCTCCAGCACCCTTAGGATAGTGCGCACGCGCTTCAGCCGCTGGCGCACGCGATGCACGCTCTCCTCGCGCGAGGCAACGGTGCGAAACTCGCGCGCTGCGGACTCGAGATCGCGCCGGGCAAGCCGAATCAACGCCTTGGCGGCGTTCTCGTGCTTGCCCACGCGATGCACCATGCCGTCGTCGCCCCTGGCTGCCTTGCTAGTGGGCGGTGACGCCGGTGCCGACCTGGCAGGCGACGCCGGTCCCGCCCAGCCCACAATAGCCGGCCGGATTCTTGGCGAGGTACTGCTGGTGGTAGTCCTCGGCAAAGTAGAACGGCGGCCGCTCGACGATCTCGGTGGTGATGGCGCCATGACCCTTCGCCTTCAGCGCCTTGTCGTACGCTGCCTTGACCTGTTCGGCGGTCGCACGCTGTTCGGCGTTCGCTACATAAATGCCGGAGCGATATTGCGTTCCGATGTCATTCCCCTGACGCATGCCCTGCGTCGGGTCGTGGGTCTCGAAGAACGCCTTGACCAACCCCGCATAACTGACCTTTTTGGGGTCGAAGGCGACCAGCACCACTTCGTTGTGGCCGGTACGGCCGGTGCAAACTTCGCGGTATGTCGGATTCGGCGTGTAACCGGCAGCATAGCCGACTGCCGTTACATAGACGCCCGGAATCTTCCAGAATGCCTTCTCCGCACCCCAGAAGCAGCCGAGGCCGAACAGCGCCGTCTCGATGCCGTCGGGGTAGGGGCCCTTCAGCGGGCGATGGTTGACGAAGTGAGTCTCAGCGGTCGGGATTGCCTCGGGCCGCCCCCGCAGCGCCGTCTCCGGGGTCGGCATCTGGTCCTTTTGGCCGAAGGCGAGATCGAAGATGCTCATGATGCTTGCTCCTTCTACCGGCCACGCGCCGGCGGTTTTTCTTCTTCTTGTTGACGAGAGAGTTCACGCATAGGCGAGTCTGACGCGCCGCCGCCGTCCGAGCCACGTCAGCAGGAAACCGAGGAACCCCAGCACACCCCAGGTCGGCAGCAAGAGCAGCCACTGGACCACCGGATCCCAGACCCAGCCGCCGACCACCGGCTCGACGTGCTGCTGGACGAAGCCCTGGGCGGACACCAGCGCCGATGGGGCGATGGCGAACAGGGTTGCGCCAAGCGGCGTCACTGTAAGCTGCGACAGGGCAAGGGTCTTGGCTGCATCAACCACGACGGCAACGAGCGCGCCCGCCACAAACCACAGACCTACGAAGCGCGATGCGAAGCCGATCATGGTTGGCGGCCGGATTCCCTTGTTTTGTTGGGGCGGCCCGGCTGCCCACGGCTGTTTTTCCGGGCCGACCCCTACGTGGTTGCGGCGCATTTCGGCCGCAATGGCCGGCGCCGTCAACTCCCGGCGAGCGGCCTGTGAACGCTTGCCTGCGAAGTCCCGGCGGCTATAGTGCCGCGCCCTGAGCACGGAGGGGTGGCCGAGAGGCTGAAGGCGCACGCTTGGAAAGCGTGTTTACGGGCAACCGTAACGCGGGTTCGAATCCCGCTCCCTCCGCCAGAGCCCAATCCGGCCCGATCCGGCAGAGACCG
>Ga0265313_10003744_pt1 | contig 12096 bp, 11 predicted proteins | sample 4123metaG_FD_203122 | JGI IMG/M metagenome (GOLD analysis project Ga0265313, IMG submission 203122) | Rhizosphere microbial communities from Carex aquatilis grown in University of Washington, Seatle, WA, United States - 4-1-23 metaG | ecosystem: Host-associated > Plants > Roots > Rhizosphere >...
AGCGCTGAATTATGCCATGCAGTTTGCCCGCGATCTGGATTCGTCCCTGGCGGAGAAGTTCGTGGGCATGTACGTCAACCACTACACCGTGGATTGCGGGGAGCTCGTGCCGAAGGCTGCGCAAAAGCTGCTCGATATGGGGCACGAGGCTGGAATCATCCCGCACCGCGTCGTACTAGAGTTTGTACGTTGAAACGCTTAACACTTCTATTTTTTTCGGCAGTCCTGACCTTCGCGCAAGCCCCCCCGCCCGATGCACCGCAGCGGGACGCAAAAGATAACCCTAGCGACGCCCGCCAGCGCGCTAAAGCCGTACGCGCGATGGCCTCGCAGGGGCAGGATGCCGTCCCCAAAATCGCTCCGTACTTGCGCGACGCCGACACATCGGTTCGCCTGGAAGCCGTCAAAGCCCTCGACGATATCGGCGGGCCCAAGACAGTCGACGCGCTGGTCGAAGCCGCGCGCGATAACGATCCCGAAATTCAGATCCGCGCCGCCGACGGATTGGTCAACGTCTATCTTCCGGGTTACCTCAAAAACGGCATCAGCGGAACTCTGAAGCGCGCGGGCGATTCGATCCGTGCGAAATTCACCGACACCAACGATCAGATTATCGATGCCTACGTGGAAGTGCCGCTGCCAGTGATTCAAGCTCTCGGCCGGCAGGCCCGCGGCGGAGTGAGTTTCGAGAGCCGGGCGAATGCCGCCCGCGCCCTGGGCATCCTGCGCGGACAGGCCGCCATTCCCGATCTCCTCGAAGCGCTCAATTCCAAGGACAACCGCCTGATGTATGAATCCCTGGTGGCCTTGCAAAAAATCCGCGATCCAGCGGCGGGGCCCGGCCTAGCGTTCCTGCTGCGCGATCTGGATGAAAAGGTTCGCATCGCCGCTCTCGACACCACTGGGATTCTCCGTAACCAGAGCGCCGCTCCGCAAGTTCGCGACGCCATCGATCATCCGCTCACACCCAAGACCCAGCGCGCAGCGTTGAATGCGCTGGCCATGCTCGCGGGGCCAGCCGATCCCACCGACCGCGGCATTTTTCTGCGCTATTTAAATGATCGCGATGACGGACTCCGGGCCGCCGCCGCCGAGGGTCTGGCGCGGCTCAAGAATCCCGCCGATCGGCCAGTATTGGAGAAGGCATTTGAAGCCGAGCGTAGCGCTAATGCCCGCCTCTCTATGGCCTTCGCCATCGTCTCGTTAGGTAGCCGTCAGATGAGCGAATTCAGCCCGCTCCAATATCTGCTGAACAACCTCAACGTGAAGGCGTATCGAAGCTCGGCGATCGCGTTTCTTACCGAGCTGGCGCGCGATCCTGAAGTCCGCCAGGCGATTTACCCGGTCCTGACGCACGCCACCCGCGATGAGAAAACCGGAATCAGCATGGTGCTGGCTCGTTCCGGAGACCGGGATAGCGAACCGTACCTGGAAACGTTGCTAAACGACCCGGATCCCGAAGTGATGCAAGAGGGCACCCGCAGTTTGCGTACTCTTCGAACAAGAGTGCGGTGAACCCTATTTTGCTTTCTTCTGCTTCTGCTGTCCGACGCGGATCTTGAACTGCTTCGCCTGGGCTTCCTGGTACGCCTTCCAGTCAAAGCGCTGGGAAGCTTCCGAAAGATACTTGTTGACGTCGATGTCCTTCGGCAACACCGCCATAAGGGATGCGTTCATGGAGCCGTCCGGGCTGGTGATGCGATAGCGTTTGACGTTGGGAATCGACATAGCCTTTTTAGAATACCACGGGCCTACTTCTGAGTCTCTGGCGCCGTGGGCTCTGCGTCCGCAGGCACCACCGTGACGCGGACTGCCTCGAAAGCCCCGTCTAACGAGACCTGCATGTCAATGTCAACGGTTTCGCCAGGCTTGAGTGATGAAGCCTTAATTTCCTTCAAGCCGTCCTTGCTCTGGCTGTAGATTTTGGTCTTGTGGATCAGCCGGAACTTCATCTCGTGATCTTCGTCCACTTCCACGTATAACTGGGATCCCGACATGGACTTAACAGTCCCGTGGGCCGTGGGGAAAACTCCTTTGGGTGCATTGGGATCCGCGGGAGCCACGGATCCGCCGCGGCCGGTGGAACCCTTGGCCCGTCCTTGTCCAGTAGCCCCCTGCCCGAAGCACAATCCTGCCACTAAAGCGATGCAAGCTCCGACCTTGGCAAGGCGTTTCAGCACAACCAATTGATGTTAGCCACCACGGATAAGTTACTTGATTTCAGCGACCGGATCTTATGCTTAGGATACGGTTCTCAAACATCTCTTCATCCATCACGGCGGGGCTGGCCGCGGCAAGAATCGCGTCGCCCTCGGCCGGCGGGTAGATTAGCTGCGTATTGATCCTTCGTTTGATCGCTTTCGCGTCTTGACCGGTGGCTTGCACGGTCCGATCCCAGCCTTTGGTCAACACGGCACCCGATTCACCCAGATCCAGGCACGTCGTGTAGAGTGGCTGTCGATAAACTTGGAGCGGCAAACCCGCCAGATCGGCGGCCGCGTTGTATCCCGCGAATCGCCCGGTCACTTGCGCATGCTGGCAGGATTGCAGCGCCGCGTGCTCCCCGTCCGCCGCTGCCCGCGCCACGTCGCCGGCCGCGAACACGTGATCGATTCCGGCATTGTTTCCAATTAGCCGCAGCTCAGACGTCACCGCAATCCGCCCGAGACCATCCGTTCGCGTCGAGATCTTGCCGGCCAGCGGGCTGGCACGCATTCCGGTGGTCCAGACCAGCGTCTGGCAAGCGATCCGTTCCCCGTTCGATAACACCACGCCGGCCGAATCCGCGCTCGTAATCGTAACCCTCGTCCGCGTTTCGATTCCCGCCACCGTCAGCGCCTCGTGAATGGCCGATTGCAGCCCGTCATCCGGACTTGATCCGGCCAGACTTGCCCCAATCCGGCTCGCGAGATCCACCATAACAACGCGAACCTCGCTGCCCCCGGCGATTTCGCGCAGACGTTCCGGCAGAGCAGTTGCCAACTCAATTCCGGTGAAGCCTCCTCCGGCGATTACCACCGTCCATCGGCCTTCGCTCTCTGGCCGCGCGGCCAGCCCGTGCAAATGCCGGTCGAGAGCCGAAGCGCCCGCCAGAGTGTCGATGTCGAATCCGTGCGTGCCGGGCGCTCCAGCAGGCCGAGCCAATTGGCTTCCCGTAGCGAGAACCAGTCTGTCGTAGGAAATCGCGGGCCCATCTTGGAGTCGAACCACTTTGCCCGCAACGTCGATCGACGTGATTTCGCCCTGCTCGAATCGGACGCCGATCGCCTCCAACCTCGGGATCAGTGGGACCGCCATGCTCGATGGATCTGGCTCATACAACCGCGGGCGAATGACCAGTTGGTCATCGCGCGAGATGAGTACGATTTCGAGCGACGCGAGAACCTGGGCATCGCGACGCAATCGGGCCGCCGCAGCCGCCGCCCAGAAACCCGCGAACCCGCCGCCCGCAATAACTAGGCGGTGCATTAGCCCAATTCCCGATCCATCCATGCCAGGTAGCTATCCGACCCGTCCACCACCGGAACAGCCAGTAATTCCGGGACCTCGTACGAATGGATACCGCCGATAGTAACCCGTAGTTGATCCATGAGCCCGCGCCGGGTTTTGATGATCAGCAGCCATTCCGCCGTGTCTTCCACTTGCCCCTTCCAGCGATAGATGCTGCGGGCGCCGGGCACGATATTGACACACGCGGCGAGATGCTGATCGACCAAGGCATGCGCGATTCGTCCAGCCTGCTCCTCCGAATCGCAGGCGGAGAACACCACGATCTTATCGGTCATTTGTGCGACTTAGCGTCCGGCCATTTGGCCATCTTCTTCTGAAGAGCGTCCTTCTCTTTGGGATCTTCCACTAGCTCGATGTACTTCGAGTAGGCCTCCCGCGCGGGGCCATACTGATGAAGTTTCTCTCGTGCTTCGCCCAGCTTCTGGAACGCTTCCGCCGAACCAGGATCCCAGCGCGTTGCTTCCAGGTAGCGCTTCGCCGCCGCGTTGTAATTAGGTTTCTTGAAGTAGTAGTCTCCGGCGCCGATCTCTTTTTTGGCCTGCACCGGATTGAGCGCGTACACCTTAGGCGCCAGCGATTCGTCCTCTTCCGGCGGCTCAGCGGGCTGCGTAACCGGTGGTGTCGCGGGCTTCTGAGCACTCAGCACACAAGCAAAGAGAGCAGCTGCCCAGAAGACAGCAGCAAAGTTAGCGCGTGCCACAATTTAAGTATAAGACCGTCTTCCGAGTTGCGCGCCCGTGCCGCCGAACTTCCGGCATCACCCGGAGTGTATCTCTACAAGGACGCCCATGGCGCGGTGATCTACGTCGGCAAGGCCAAGAACCTTCGTGCCCGGGTCCGCAACTATTTCCTGGATGACCACCTGGACGACATTAAAACCGGCACGCTCATGCACGAGGCGCGCGGCCTCGACTTTATCCAGGTCGATAACGAAAAAGAGGCTCTAGCGCTCGAGAACAACCTCATCAAGCAGTGGAAGCCGCGCTACAACATCCTGCTGCGCGACGACAAAACATACCCTTACATAAAGCTCACCGCCGAGCGTTACCCACGTGTCTACGTCACGCGCCGATTAAAAAAAGACGGATCCACCTACTACGGGCCGTATTTTCCAGGCAATCTCGCTCACCGGCTGGTGCACTTCATCCATCGCCATTTCAAAGTTCCCTCCTGCAATGTCGATCTCACGCGCAAACACACTCACCCGTGCCTCGAATATCACATCCATCGCTGCCACGGACCGTGCGTCGAAGGCCTGGTAACCGACGAGCGCTACGCTCAGTCTGTTCGCGACGTCCGCCTGTTCCTCGAAGGCCGGCACAAGGATCTTGAGCAGGAGCTGCGAGCTCGCATCGAAACCGCCAGCCAGGCCACGCGTTATGAAGAAGCCGATGCCCTGAACCACCTGCTGCGCACGGTGGAAGAAGTCGCCGAAAAGCAGAAGATGGCTGCCGCCGAAGGCGACGACACCGATATCTTCGCGTACTACGCCGAGCCGCCTTTGGTCGCCGTGAACCTGTTCCATCTGCGCCGCGGACACATTGTCGATCGCCGGGAGTTCTTCTGGGAAGACCAGCGCCAATTCGATCCGCCCGAATTCTTCGCCTCGCTTCTGAAGCAGGTGTATCTCAACGATCCCTATGTCCCGGGGTTCATTCACGTGCCGGTGGAATTCGAGGACGCGCCCGTCCTGGAGGAGTACCTTACCGAAAAACGTGGCCGCAAAGTGGAGATTCACACCCCTCAGCGCGGGCAGAAGAAAGCCATGCTGGCGTTAGTCGAGTCCAACGCCCGCCACAGCTTCGAGCAGCGTTTCCGCGTGATGAAGCCTTCCTCAACCGCCATTCAGGAAGCCTTGCGCGACGCCCTCAGTCTGGAAAAAGCCCCGAAGCGCATCGAGTGCTTCGATATTTCGCACATTCAGGGCACCGATAAAGTCGCCAGCATGGTGGTGTGGGAAGACGGCCGGATGAAGAAATCGGACTATCGGAAGTTCATCATCCGCACCGTCGAAGGCAATGACGATTTCGCTTCCATGCGCGAAGTCATTACGCGCCGCTACGGCCGCTTGCAGGAAGAAAAAGCCGACCGTCCTGGTTTAGTTCTAGTCGACGGCGGCATCGGCCAGCTCCACGCTGCCGCGGCCGCGCTCGAATCTCTAGGAATTACCGACCAGCCTCTGGCATCGATCGCCAAACGGGAAGAGTGGATCTACGTTTACGGGCAGGAAGACGAGCCGATTATCCTCGACAAATTTTCGCCGGTGCTGCATCTGGTTCAACTGGTGCGCGACGAGGCCCATCGGTTCGCCGTAACCTTTCATCGCACCCGGCGCAATGCGGATCGCCTGCGCGGCGAGCTCGCGCGCATCCCAGGCATCGGAGAAAAAACTGCGGCTAAACTTTTGCGGCACTTCGGGAGCCTGGACCGGGTTCGCGAAGCCCCAGAGGAAGAACTGGCAGGGGTAATCGGGAAAGCAGCGGCGCGCAAGCTGCGCACGGCGCTTGATCCTGCAGTGCCCGCGGCCGCGGCCCCCGCGGAATTCACGATCCTAGAATAATTCGGCGATCTGCTTGGCGGTGTCGCGCGCTTCCAGGTGAATCAGACCGGCGTTTCCGCCTTGCGGGCTGAGCACCACCAGCACGGCTTTCGCGCCGGCCGAGTACACGAATAGAGCGCCTTCTTCAGCTTGCACCGATACTTCGCCGAGCGCGCCCGCGTTCATGGTTTCACTCACTTTGCGGCCCAAGGCCGTCGCAGCCGCAGCCATCGCCGCGACACGATTGGGATCGGCGCCGTTTGTAAACGAGTGCGCGATCGGCAGTCCCTCGCTGGACGCCAGCAGCACACCTTTCAACTCCGGAATGGCGTTCCGTAACGCCTCTAAGTGGTTCTTCAAAGCTTCCACCTTGGCCATGCCTCAACCTCCCCAGTGCTCCCGCTTTATGCTCCCGCTGATTCAAGTGATTGCGGTGTTATATTCATCGTCACCTAGGAAAGGAACTTTAGGCTCGCTAGCTAGTGAAAGCGCGTACTGCCATTAGGGTCTTCGGCGTAACTCAACTCGCACCCCGCTTGGGCCGCCCGTACTCGTACCTGGTTCGCGCTTGAACGGGCGTTTCACCTAACGCCCTCTAAGGTGTCTGCCCCAAAAGCCCTAAATAAGTGCTTTACCGCAGAGAAACCTCTAAGTCCCCTCTTTAGCATCGGGCCTAACGTGACGATGTAACCTCCGTATGCAGTGTCTTTTCTGCGGGAAGGAGCTTGCCCTTCTCAAACGCTTGAGGGGTGGGGGCGAGTTCTGCTCCGAGGCTCACCGCAAGGAGTACCAGGAACAGTACGAGCAACTCGCGCTGGCCCGGCTCTTGCAAGCCAAGCCTCCCGCCGAGTCTCCCACCTCAGGCAGAGTCCCGCTCGTTCGGCCCTCCGCCGAGCTTACCAACGCGCCGGATCCGCGCCTTGAAAGCTCTTACGAACGTGAACGTCCCTACGAAGAGGTACAAGCTCAGGCTTGGATCGAGCCTCAGCCCGAGCATCAAATTGATTCGCCTTCGCCCGTCGCGATCTCTGTCGGGATCCTGGAAGCTCCGCCCTCCGAAGAATCCGGACCCGCGCCGCTCGCGGGATTCCTGAGTGAACCGGTAGTGCCGGCGGTGACTCCGTTCGACCAGGCGGGCCTCCTCGACCTTGACAGTGAATGGGAGCACGTGACCACTCCTCCCAGCCTTTCAGCAATGACGGCTTTTACAGGCTCGGAAGCGTCAGCGGGCTCGCAAGGATGCCTGCCCCCCGCCCCGCGTGTCGAGCTCGCTCTTTCTCTGCAAGCCCTGGAACACCACACACGAACCAGCGAACGCGGATTGGAGCTGCGCGAGTTCACGGGCCCGGCTCCGGTCATAGAACTGCAACTGCGCCCCGAAACCGGAAGTGAACCGGCCGGAGCCGACGATGTTATGGAGATCTTCATGTCGCCTCATCCTCCCCAGAAAGCCAGGCCTTGGCTCGGGGTCCCGCGCGGATTTCCCGCGGCGCCGGCCGAGCTCGGCGATCTGGCACGCCTGGATTTCGCCACTACCGGTTTTGCTTATTCGGACAGTCCGGTCGCGGTGCAGCCAGCCGCGGTGCTGGCTCCCGAACTTCCACAAGCGCCTCCGCAAGTGTTTACCGAAGCGCCTGCCCCTGTTTATGGCGAACCGGCACCCGACGCATTCGTCGCGCCCGACCTAGTAACTGAAGTTTTGCCGGTCACGCTTCACGGCTTGGCCGCCGCCCGCGGGAAATTGGCACAGGCATTCCCCTCCGCCATCTCCGCGGCTTCCGACGTCCATATTCCGCCATCCGCAACTCTGCCGCTGCGCCCGGCCATTGTTTTTGGGCCGCCTCCTGCTCCAGCCCGCGCAGCCGAAGCTGCAACTCCGCCAGCGGAATCGAAACGGGTTCAACCGACGCCGGCACAGTCACTGCCGGCGCAGTCCCGGCCAGTACAGCCCACCCCTGCACAACCGAGGCCAGAAGAACGTCGATCGTCGGTGGTTCCCGCGCCCAAGCCGGTGCCGGTCAGGCGGCAAGCAACTGCCGAGACCGCCATTCAAGAGAGGGCTCAAGAGAAGGTTCAAGAGAGAGTTCCAGAGAGGAACGCTCCCAAAGTGTCCGCTCCCGCTGCGCCGGTTGCGCCCAAGCCCCGGGAAGCCGCGGCCGCATCAGAAGCCCCTATTCCCTATGAGCTTAAAACGACCGAAAGCGCTTGGTCCAAGCTTTCCGGCGGCGTCAAAATTGGAATTGCAGCTGCGGCGATCGTAGCTATTTCGGGGATCGCATACCTGGTCACGCGCGGCAACGGGAAACCTGCCGCCGATGCGCCTCCTGCCGCCGTCTCCTCAACCGCCACGGTGGCCAGCGGAGTAGCTATTCCCGGCGGTTGGATTGACGATTGGGCGAACGCCGCCAAGTCCCGGCGCCATATTTCCGTGCTCAGCGGCTCCGCCAAGCTCAGCGACTATCGCCTGGAGTTTCAGGCACAGATTGAATCCAAAGCCATCGGCTGGATCTTCCGTGGATTGAATCCGCGGAACTATTACGTCACCAAGCTAGAGGTTGTCACTCCCGGCCTGGAGCCAACCGTCGCGCTGGTGCACTTCGCCGTGGTCGACGGTCAGGATGAAGACCGCGTGGTGGTTCCGCTGCCTATGAAAGTGCGTGTCGATACCGTCTACAAGATCCGGTTCGAAGCCTTCGGCAATCATTTCACCACTTGGGTTCAGGACCAGAAGATCGCCGATTGGACCGATAGCCGTTTTGGCTCCGGCGGCGTGGGATTCTTCTCCGAACGGGATGAGAAAGCAGCCTTGCAGGGAAACGTAAACGTAGTGGCGCTGGTGCCTAAGAACTAACGCAGGAGTGTGGAGCGCACAGCGCGGGCTGCGCTCCGGGATATAGGGAAACATCGCGGCCCGCTGCGTTGTGCGCGATTTAAGGAGTAGTTATATGTCGCTGAATGACGAACAAGCTTTCTTTGTAGACAACGAACTGATCGAACGGCTGATGCGGGGCGATACCCCCGCCACCAAGCCCAAGACCCTGCGCCCCGCCGAAACCAGCGCCCTGGGGAACGCGGTGAAGCTCGCCGCAGCGGGCCGCCTGGACGAGGCGGTCAAGGAACTGGAAGGCGCGGCTGCCCGTGGAGAAAAACCCGCCGAAGTTTACTCCGGCCTGGGCCATCTGCGTTTCGAACAACAGAAGTGGGGAGAAGCAGCCGCCTGCTACTCCAAGGTGATCGCGGCGGAGCCCAATAGTGTCACGGCGCACTACAACCTGGGCCTTGCCCTGGAACGCCAGGGTCAGTTCGATCAAGCCGGCCGCTCCTTTGAAACCGCCCTTTCGCTGAACCAGAGCCTGTGGCAAGCCCACACCGGGCGCGGCCTGTGCCTGCTGCATCTCGGCCAGCCCGATCAAGCGTTGCAGCATTTCGACCAGGCGCTCAAATCCAGTCCCGGCCAGGACCGGACCCTATTCGGCAAGGCCGTGGCGCTCCATCAACTGGGTAAGTTTGACGAAGCCGCCGAGATTTACCGCAAGCTGCTGCCCAGCAACGCGAGCTCGGCCGAGCTGCTGGTGAACCTCATCACTCTTTCCATGGCGCGCAAGGACGACGCCAAGACCAAAGAGTATTCCGACCGCATGCTCAAGATCCGTCCCCAATCCCGGCAAGCTCTGGAGGGTCTAACCGCCGTCGCGCTCTCTCGCGGAGACTTTAGCGGCGCCGTGCAACACTGCTCCAACCTCGTCAAGATCGCATCCGATTCGTACGAAGCCTGGTTCAACCTCGGCCTTGCCTATCAGAAAACCGGCCGTATGGATCAGGCAGGAAACGCCTATCGGGAAGCCGCCAAGCTGCGTCCCGATGCTCCCGAAGCCAACGCTCATCTGGGCGTGCTGCTGGAGGAACGGGGCGACCTGAACGGCGCCCGCCACGCTTGCGAAGCCGCTTTAGCCGCTGCTCCCGATTCGCCCGGCCTGTTGTGGAACCTTGCATTGCTCGACGAGCGCGAGGGTCGCGCCGAGGATGCCGAACGCCACTTCGCCAAATTGGTCGGTCTGAAACCGGATTTTGAGGATGCCGCTTTCCGCCTGGGTTTCCTGCAGATCCAGCGGGGCGATTTCGCCGCCGCCGTGGATTCGTTTGAGGTGTGCACGAAGAAACGCGGGGATTGGGTGGAAGCCCTGGTTAATCTCGGCTTGGCCTACTGGAAGTTCCAGGACCTGGACGGCGCCACGCAGACTTTCGAGAAAATCTTGTCGCTTCAGCCGCAGAATACGGACGCGCTGCGCGCCCTGACCGCTATCGCTATCGAACGCAAGGATCACAATCGCGCCTGGGACCTGCACCAGAAGCTGACTGGGCTCGGCGAGCGCTCCCTGGAGTTGTCCTACAACCTGGGTCTCTTGCTGCAGTCCGCTGGAGATCCTGACAGAGCTGCTCAGTGCTATCAGTTGGCGTCGGAAACGCAGCCCGATTTCCCCGCGGCTCTCACCAACCTGGGCCATGCCCTTATGGCATCCGGCAAGGACGAAGAAGCCCGCGCTGCCTGGAGCAAGGCCGTCGAAGTAGACCCCGAACTGGCGGCCAAGTACTTCCAGTAGATGCTCGGCCTGACTACGTAACCGGTCTAATCCTAGCCTGACGTCCGGCCGCAGCCTCCGAATGATTATCGGGGGCACAAACTTGACACAAGAGGCGCTTCAAGCCCTCCACATCGGAGTGGACGGCGTCGATCTGCCACCAGATTGGCTGGTCGATCACGCTCCCACAGGCACAGAGGGAATCGATCGCTTGGGCAACGTCAGCTATGACGTGGCGATCATAACCCTTCCGGTGTCCGATTTCGCGATCGAAGACCTTCTCGATCGACTCCTCTCGTTGCGCCGATCCGTTCCCGTCGTGGTCTGCGATCGTAACGCCCGTCTGGCCGATGCCGTGCACTACATGCACCTCGGCGCATACGATGTCGCTGGTCCCGAAGATGATGCGGTCGCCATGATCCAGGCTGCCGCCGATGCCTGCCGGAGCCGGCCGGCCGAAGCCGTGGGCGAGCCCTGGCGCGCGATGTTGGTGGGAACCAGTCCCGCGATACGCCGCACGGCCGACGTGATTCGCCTGGTCGCCCGTCGTCGTTCCACGGTTCTGATCAGCGGTGAAACCGGCACCGGGAAAGAAGTAGTCGCACGAGCCTTGCACATGGCAAGCCCGCGCGGCCAGTTCCCGATGATCGCCGTGAACGTCGCTGGCTTACCCGAGACGCTGCTCGAAGCCGAGCTGTTCGGCCACGTAAAAGGCGCTTTCACTGGAGCGTCGCAACAGCGCATCGGCCGCTGCGAACAAGCCCACCGGTCGACGCTCTTTCTGGACGAAATCGGCGATCTGCCGCTGGAGGTCCAGACCAAGCTTCTGCGCTTCTTGCAAGAGAGGGAATTTCAGCGTGTGGGTAGCTCGGAGACCATCCGCGTAGACGTTCGCATGATCGTGGCCGCCAACGTGAACCTCCTGGATCTGGTCCGGAAAGGAACGTTTCGGGAAGATCTGTACTACCGCTTGAGCGTGATTCCCATCACTGTCCCGCCCTTGCGCGAGCGGCCTGAGGATATCCCGCTTTTGGCGAACCACTTCATCGCCAAAACCTGCCTGCAGGAAAACATTCGCCAGCGCCGTCTGGCCCCGGCCACGCTCGCCAAGCTGCGAGGGTTCCCCTGGCCCGGAAACGTCCGCCAACTGGAGAACGCGGTGGAGATGGCTATCGCATTCAGCGGGGAGCGCGAGCTGCTCATCCCTTCCGATTTCACGCTCACCGGCGGCCTCCTTCTCAGCAGCACGCTTCAGTCGATCGCGGTCTCCGACGCCGGCCTGAATTTCGACCAGACCGTCGGCCGGATCGAGCGCCAGATCATTGAGGAAGCGCTAAGGAAATCCCACGGCAACAAGACTGTCGCCGCCGGGATGCTGGGTTTGAAACGGACCACGTTGACCGCGAAGCTCCGCAGCCTGGCCGCTGCCGCCGGCTGACGTGGCACAGGCCTTCAGCCTGTGCTTTT
>Ga0265313_10003746_pt1 | contig 12095 bp, 10 predicted proteins | sample 4123metaG_FD_203122 | JGI IMG/M metagenome (GOLD analysis project Ga0265313, IMG submission 203122) | Rhizosphere microbial communities from Carex aquatilis grown in University of Washington, Seatle, WA, United States - 4-1-23 metaG | ecosystem: Host-associated > Plants > Roots > Rhizosphere >...
ATTTCCGTTCACTTCTGATTTGTCAATCAAGCGTTTGAAACTACCACCCTTTTTCTCCTCCACCCAGATATCGCCGGCGGTGCCGCCACGGTAGCGTTTCCATTTGGCTGGATCGGTGTTGTTGCGCCCGATCACAAGACGATTGTCTGTGCTCTTACTGAGCGTGACGACGTGCCCGAGCTTGAGCGCCTTCGCCTCACCGCCCTGAGCCGAAATTGAAAATGCTTCTGCTTCTTTGATATAAGGCGATCTGGCTTCGCTCGTAAAGAAAATCTCTCGGCAGTCCTTCGACCAGCCCAGAGCCAGGGTCATGCTGCCGCCCATATGAGTAAGACGTCTAGGCGCGCCACCATCAAATGGCATTGAATAAATTTCCTGATGCCCTTCTTCCTGCCCGGTGAATGCGATTGTCGAGCCATCAGGAGAAACTCTGGGTAAAAGAAACTCGCCTTTGCCGGTGGTGAGGCGCCGGGCCAGCCCACCTTTGACTGAAACATGCCAGAGATCATCTTCGCAGGCAAAGATTATCGAGTCGCCGTGAACCGTTGCATACCTGTAATAACCCTTTTCTCTCATGGCAATTCACTCCATTTTGTTCTTTCTTTCACAGCAAAGTCCTATTAAAAGTGCTGCGAGCACCTGTTGCCGTCCATATACCTGGGATTCGGCATGTGCGGGCTTGAAAACCAGTCAGCCCGACTGCCGAATTTTAGCTAGTTTGGCGGCCTGATTTATGAATTGGCAATGGCGCCGGGCGACGCCTGGCGATGCAATCTATCGAACAAGTGAGGCCGGTCGGCTAGAATAAGCGCTTTGTCGGCCTGACTAAAATCAAGAGGTCTTATATGGGTCTTTTCGGCACCAAGCAACCACCTAAGGGCACGGTAGAAAGCGTCGTCTCGATGCTTTCGGCATATTTCAAAAGGCGCAATCTGGAAATTGACGGGCATGTGCTGGACGGTGACAACGAAAGTTGTGGCTGGTGGCTGAAGGAAGGCTCAGCCAAAGTCTATATTTTCTTGCAGGAAGACAAATCAGGCAATATCGTCCTCAGGGTCACCAGTCCAATCGTTCATTTCCCGGATCTGGACCGCGAGGCATTCTTTTTGCGCTGCCTCGAGCTCAACCAGGATCTCAGTTGCTGTTCTCTCAGTGCACACGAGGAAATTATTCTCGTCACATCGCAAAGACCAATAGCCGGGCTTGATCCGGAAGAATTGAACACGCTGATCTGGAATGTCTCTCACGCTGCCGACGTAATCGACGATTTGTTCTCCCAGCAGTTTAATTGCCGGGTTTACGACGACCGCTAAAAAAACCCAGACCGCGGGACCAAAAACTGCCACCCGCATTTGGTTTCAGGCGCAAAAGCGTGATTATAGGACGCTTAGAGCGTTCGTTAAATCTTGCCTGCCGCTGTCACGAGGTAGATTAGAGAGAAACCGGTGGAATAACATAAATGGATGCTCTTTGGCGTCTTTGGACAACCCCAACCTGACCCCAATACAAGGCGATGGTGATTAATGCACGACAGAACGACTCAGGTCGATAGCTTTTACCAGATAGTAGTCTCAGCAAAAATAGTTGGTCCGGAAGAAGCGCAAGAGGCGCAAGCAACAGCCAAAAAGCTGGGCATGTCGCTCAGTCAGGCGATCCTGATATTGCGCCACGCCACTGAGCCCACTTTGCGCTTTGCCATGGACGCCAACGAGCTGGTCAAAGCCGAGCGCATCAATGTTGATACTGCCATTCAAGCAGTCATTTGCGCCCGCCAAAACGAATTTTCAATTTTGGATGCGCTCAACATGATGGGCATTGTCCTGGACAGACCGCCGCCGCCCAAGGTAGAGACCAACGCCTTGACCGAGCTGATGATCGAAGCATCGGCACTTACTATGGAACAGTTGGGCAGCGCCATCAAGAAAGCCACTGAAACCGGCATGCCTCTAACCCGGTCCATCATCTTCAACCGCTATCAGAGCCGCCGAGTGGTCCTCGAATCGATTGCTCTTCTCAAGCTGGTTCGCGAAGAGAAAGTGGAAAAATCAGAAGCCGTAAGAGCGCTCAGAATGGCTTGCGATAAGCGGCTTTCCGTTTGGCAAATCATGTTCGAGCAGGGCATTCATAAAGATTGCGCCGGCGCCAGCTTGCGTCTGCCTGAACTGCTGGCTATGTCGATGGTGGTTTCAGAATCAGATCTTATGGACTGCCTGGAGCACGAAGTTTTGCTTGAGGTGCCGTTGCACAAGCTGCTTCTGGATGCTGGTTTGGTCACCCATTCGGTATTGGAGTCTGCGATGACCATGCTCGATCTGGTGCAAAGCTATCTGAAACCTTATCAAGCCGCTGAAGCATTGCGCAATTGCAAGATCAAAAACATCGGCGTCTATCAAGCCATGGCGGAGTTAAACCCGCCGCCCCAGATGCAGCAGGAGCTAATGCGCTTCGGTGATTTGCTGGTGGCGGCAAAAGTAGCCGACCGCAGCGTCATTGAAAAAATCGCTTCTGAGGGCGAAAAACCGGTGAGAGTTGGCAAAAAATTGCTGGATGCCAATATAATCAATGATCAGATGCTGTACAGCGTCTTGCGCACACAATCCCTCTACAAAGAGGGTTTGCTTTCATCAGAACAAGCAATTGACCTTTTGAAGATGTGCGTCAAAACCACTCTCACTGTAGATGAAGCAATCGCCAAGTTAGGTTGGACAATACCGATACGCATGCAATGGAGTTGGACATAATCAATGGAGCCAGAGAAAAAACGTTGAGCGTCTGCCTGAAAGCAGCCGTTTCGACTGGTCTTCTTTGCGTCTTCATATCGGCATTCTCATCCGTATTCAACCCTGCTTTTGCGCAAACATCGGTAAGCCAATCAAATTCAAGTTTGACCGAAAACGTTTTGCCGCCTGAGGCAACTGCAGACTTACAGCCAAACCGGGCGGTTTCTCAAAGCAGTGAAAGTACATCGGCACCAAAACGCCGACCCAAGATTGGACTGGCTCTGGGCGGTGGTGGCATGCGCGGAGCCGCGCACATTGGTGTACTGGAAGTACTGGAAAGAGAAGGAGTGCACGTCGACTATATCGCCGGCACCAGCATGGGCTCTGTAATCGGCGGGCTATACGCAGCCGGAGTGCCGATTTCACAACTGGAAGACGAGTTTACTCGCGGTCTGTACATGAAGCACTTCATGACTGCGCCTGTCAGTGTGAGGTTGGCTGTAGCACCAGCTTTCCTTTCCTTAAAAGCAATCGGCTCTCACCAATATGACGGTCTGTATCGCGGCAACATCTTTCGCAAATTTGTCAACAAATCCGTTCCCCAGGAAGACAAAAACATCGAGTCGTTCAGAATTCCATTTTGTGCAGTCGCCTTGAACTTAATAGACGGCAAGTCTTATGCCATCGACAAAGGCAATTTCGGCAGAGCCCTGCAAGCCAGTTGCGCGCTGCCGATGCTCAGACGGCCAGTGCAGATTGACGACAAACTTTTCGTCGATGGCGGCGTGCTCAACAATTTGCCCACTAAGCAAGTGCGCGATATGGGAGCCGACATAATCATTGCTGTAGACGTCGATGAGCGCATCGATAATTTGCCCATGAGCGAGTTTGAAAAACTCGGCAGCGTTGCCCATCGCGTCATTTGCCTGCACCTCACCAAAATCGATCAGGAGCCGCTCAAGCTGGCCAATGTCGTCATTCACCCGGAAGTAAATGGAATCAGAATGGTCTCCACCAAGCGCAAGGATGCAAAAGCTGCCGTCGCCGCAGGAGTTGCGGCTTGCGAAAAAGCACTGCCCGAAATACGCAAGTTGGTCGGACCGGAAAACCTGATGGTGGAAGGCAAAGTGCTCGGCACTCCCAGCCAAGAAGCTGACACGCTAAAGAATTAAATTGACTCGAGCCAGAAGCTTATGAATAAACGGGCGATGGAGTCATCGACTTAGTGGCTGCTGCTTCCAGCAAACGCAATTCATCTTCGATGTAGCTTTGCAAATCGCCTTCCAAAAGCTTTTGCACATCTTGCATGAATCTGGCTGCCGGTGCTCCGTCAATCAATCTGTGGTCGAAATTCAAAATGAGAGTCATCATCGGGCGCACTTCAATGCATCCTTCTCTGACTACAGCCCGCGGCTCGACCATACCAACACCGAAAGTAGAAGTGCTGACGCAAGGCGGAATCAGTCCGCGGCAGCCGAATTTGCCCAGGGAGGAAACACCAAAAGTGGCTCCCATATAGCGCAGACGAACCTTGGGAAAACGCATTCCCAGCCAGAGGATAAAGCGCCTGAACAACCAGGGCATGTTGTTGAACTTATGTTCGATATCCAGTTGCGGAATATTGGCGATATCGTCTTCGCCGTAGGCGCGCAATTCTTCTGCCAATTGCACAAGCGGCTTGGAATCGGGGGACTGGATAGAACCAAAAAATACGGCCGGCTGCGGTCCGACATAACGCTCAACCGTGAATCCGGCAACGATATCATTGAAAGTTACCGTGCGCCCCCAGGGCAAAATGGCGGTGCGGCTGGCGGGATGCAAGCGCTGGGCTATGCCTATGGCCTTCAAAAGAATCGCGGTGGCTGTCACCTTGATCCCTTTTTCTCGTAACTGCTGACGCAAGGTTTCCGCCCACGTCATATCAATTTCGTAAAACATGTAAGTGGGTACTGATCCACGTCCGATCACGTTGATCATGTCGAGGACGTTCCACCTGGCCCGTGCTAACCACGAAAAGGATAAGTTGTTTGCCACCCTATACTGCTCCTGAAGGCGATTGGGGACTCTAAGAGATGCCGGTCTTCAATAATAATAGAGAAGCTATCTAAAGTACTCCTATTATAAGCGCAGGACCGGTTTTCAAGAATACGATTTGGCACTGATTTATAAATTGCCAATCAGGTCCTCCAAGGACCAGGCTTAAGGCGGATATTTCGGCCGCCCTTTGTAGCGATCAGGCAACATTGGCAACCGAGAAGGCATCAGCCTCATACAATCGTCTTCTTGACTAGCTAGACGCAAACTAACCGGGACAGTTCCAGCATGTGTCGTGCACCTCTACAATAGTGGGTGCAATGACCAGGAAAATTTTAATGCGACAATCGATCAGCTTCGCCGCACTGGCCTCCACCATGCTTGTTCTTCAAAGTTGCAGCCAGACCAATCCAACTATAAGTAACGAATCGGTGCGACCGGAGAGCTGGCAGCCCCATTTAAAGCTGGTTGAATCAAAGGATCTGGACCTCTACCCGCAACATTGGCGCGCTTACGTGCCTGTCTACTCCCACATTTACACGGAAGACCGAGACAGGGTGCTTAATTTAGCCGAGACCCTGAGCGTGAGAAATACAGACGATGCCGATCCGATTGTAATTACAGCGGTCCGCTATCATTCAACCACCGGCAAACTAATTCGAGAATACGTGCCCAAGCCGGTTTTGCTGGAATCCATGGCGACTGCCGATTTCGTAGTCGGTCAGGATGATACCTCCGGCGGTTCTGGAGCTAGTTTTATTGTCGATTGGCAGGCCGCTAAGTCCGTCAATAAGCCGCTCATCGAAGCGATCATGATCAGCACAGGGGCCGGGCGCAACCTCTCCTTCGTTTGTCGAGCCATCGATTTGCCGCCGACCAAGCCCGGTAAGGCAAAGCTGGAAAGCAAAGCCGATCGGGAGCCGAAAGGCAACCCGGCCAAATAAGTTCCAGTCGGGCCTTCTTTACAGCCGAATCACTGAAAGATAATTGAAAGGTTGAATCTTCTATCTATAAGAATGCGCCTGCGACTCTACACTCATCGGCATTTGCTTTCTCTTTTGATACTGCTTCAAGGCAGAGGTCATCAACTTTCCTTGAGCAAAACGATTCTTGCTGGCCTGAGGCACCGTTTGGGCAAGTGATTCGGCATAGGCGGTCGGACGAGGCTGTTCGGTGGCAGGACTGAGATTGAGACGACCGAGCACATCAGAAACCATACGCTGAGCGGATTGCAGAAGCGATACCATGCCGCCGGCATCAAGATTGACCGTCGGCACGTCGTCGGCAACGAAGTCAACCATGGAAAAGGTATAAGTCCTTCTGCCCAGATTGAGAACGTCATCATGATTGAGCAAAGCCCGCCCGTGGATTGGCTTTCCATTCAGGAGGGTGCCGTTTGTACTGGCCAAATCCTCCAGGAAATAGCAATCGCCGACGCGTGTAATGCGCGCCTGTTTGCGGGATGCCGTCAAATCTCCTTCCAGTACGATATCGTTCTCGCGCGAGCGGCCGATATGCACTTCATTGTGAAGGAGGCTTGATTGAAGTCCGGTCGCCAACTCTACAAGAGCAGCAGATCGGCCATAAGCGGTTTTCTTAGTAATTAAGTTAGACACGGTGGTAAGTTTTTAGAAGCGAAAGGGAAAAGCAACAAGGCTTCCTCGGGTTCCAGAGAGTTTATTCTTCAATTGTGGAAAAGTTGTGGCATGAGGATAAATTACGAGAATCTAGCTACTAAATAGTGACTGAAAACGAAATCCATGCCTCACGAACAAATCTATCCCAAATTGGAGCTTTTCTCCGAAACATCCATCGGCAGTGCTTTAGCGGGAAGCGCTAGAGATCTACCGCCCGCTATCGTATCGGGCGAACATAACACCAATGTGACTGTCTTAGTTAAAAAATCAGAGAATTGCCAATTTAGGCAGCTTGATTGCGGCGAGCCGGACGCCAGTTGAGGACGCAAACACCATCGGAGCAAGATGGAGAGGATTCAGCATCATTAGATAGGAGTTGTTCCAACTCATTGTCTGTGACTTGATCCGTCAAGTTGATAACCGATTCGTTGGTAGGTTCAGACTGATGGTTTTTTTCTTGAAACAACATTTGATTCACCTATCTACCTTTCTGTCCTGGATTCCATCATGAAATTCCGCAGTTAAAGAGAGCTTTTACTCCGAGGACCTTGCTCCTCCGGACTCTCCACTTGCGTGTTTGCTTTGCTGAGTGAAAAGACAATTTTCCACCGCCATTGTTCCCGTGCGAACATGATTGTCCATTCAGCTTGTGAAATAAATGTGGAATTACGCACAACGAGCGATATTTTGCCTGCCACAAAATATTCACAAACCAGCCACAGATATTTCACAACCTCTGTATACGCTACTAATCTCATCCGACCGTATTAAATAAACGATTGGTGGGCGCGGACTGAGCCTTATTTAGAAAGTTCCTGAAAAAGTTCAAAGTAACGAAAAGTCTTTCAAAGTTAAACTGCCCAAACAAAAAGAAGCTGGAAATAATTTCCAGCTTCTTTCTTAATTGAGGCTGAGAGTCGCTTTTCTAGATGCTGTTCTCCCAGAAGTTGCCACCGGATGCTGCAACAGGCTCTTTGTCTTGCGCAATTGCCGTCACTTCGTCTGTCAGACCAGCCAGTGCTTCCTTCAGTCTCTCTACCAGTTCGCTTGAAAGTCCGCCCACCTTAACAGCTGCGATGATTTCAACTGCCTCAGAGCGCAAGAACTGTTGCAATTTTGGTGCGCAGGCTGCGAACTTGGACGATTGCAAATGCTTCATGCAGGAGCTTCTTGCCTCTTCAAGCTGCTTCCAGTCGATGTTAGCACCGGACAAGTACTGGGCGAGTGTCTCACCGAATACACGCGTCAATTCTTTGATTGCGGCAAGCAATTCTTGAGAAACCGGAAGCTGTGCGGACTTGGCTTGCATCAACTGATCTTGTGCATCGCCATTCAATCCCCAGCAGTCGGAATTCCCGACAACCTGTCTCCTGAGCTTGTTGAGGTTTCCTCCTCCTCCTTTAGCGCCTCCTCCTGAGCCTCCGGAAAGCTGAGAATTTCCCATATCCCAGTTGCCGGTTGATCCCGGAGCAGATGACGATCCCCAGCTTGAAGATTGAGGTGGCGCGCCCCAGTCCGGCTCCGATAGTGATTGGGACTGCGTTGTCGGTGCCTGCGGTGGTTGCGGTGCCGGTGCCGGGCATCCGGCTGGATACGGAGGTGCGTTAAACGATCCTCTCGCCTGAGGCTGCGCTGAACCAAATGTCATGGAAGCAAATTGATTCATAGACACATTTGCTGCAGCACCATCTACGCCCAGCGCCCAATCTTTCGGTTGATGCACAGGTTGAACCACGGTGCGGCGACTGCCATCTTTGTTGGTCACCTCGGCATGATCGACTGCGATAAAGGCAGTAAATCTGCACAATACCGAATGGCTGACGGACAGCTCAATGATGCGGTTGCGAATTTTTTGGCGATCGCCTGCCTCTTCTCTGAAGGCATCTTCGAGATCGCGGATGCGCGACTTGGCATAAAGCGAAGCGACAGCCGGCAACTCAATGCGTTTTTCACTGACCTCTTCTACAAAAGGAGTGCCGTCAGCACGCGTGCCTTTAATACAGATTTTCTTTTTGCCTTTGCCGGTCAGGATTCCTTGCGACATCTTGAAAAAGATAGTGGCAGCGCGACCGCGGAAAAGATCGGGCAAATTGGCGGGTGTTATGGTTTCGGCTTCCAGATTTCCGTGTGTTGCTTCCAATTTCAACCCGGTCAAAACAGGAACACCAATCTCGCGACCAATCTGGCTGAGAGCTTTTTCCAGCTTGGCGCCCGGTGTTACCAGCGCGCAAGTTCCTCCACCCAGGGTGGCCATGCGGGTCATGATGCCCCCGTTGACGGACGTATCGATACCGACTGCGAAAACTCGCGCGTCGCCCAATTCGGTCTGCAAAAGTTTGTACACACCTGATTCATCGCCGACCTGCCCGTCGGTCAAAATCACCACGATGCCTGTGGCATCGGCTTTATTTCTTTTCTTAAATTCGCCAAGCGACTCAGCCAGAGCCGGTCTCAACTCAGTGCCGCCGCGAGCATTGATGGTGCGCAAATAAGCTTTGCCACTTTCAATACCGGCTTCGTCAGCGCAAACAAAACGCCCGTCAACACTGGTAGACCATTCTTTATGCGGTTGCATCCATTCATTGATCGTGTCGAAAGCACAGATCGCAAAGCGATCCTGGGGTCCGAGCGTGTCTAAAAGGATCGAGCAGGATTTAGCTGCCGAAGCCATTTTCGGCCCGCCCATCGAGCCGGAGCGATCGACAATGAAAATAACGTCTCGGGGGACGCCAAGGAATTTGTCTTGCTTGGGAGAAAGCACCGTCAGCATACAATATGTATTGCCCTTGCCGTCTGCATAACTGACCAAGTTTGGTTTCAGTCTCTTCTCCGCCAAAACCCACTTGAGGATGAAGTCTCTGTTCATGATCTCGTCTTCTTGCGAGAGTTCGACCTTAATGCCGCCGTCGCCTAATGAAGTACTGACCACATGCTGAGAGGAAGTCAGATCTTTGATCTGGAAAGCCCCTTCTTGTGACTGCATGATTTCCACTGCCACTGAAAGCTGAAGATTGTCTTTGGCACCGGGCACCAGGCGCGGTGGCGATATGCGGGAAGCATCAGGAACCTGGTCGGTATCGGCTTCCACTCCGAGCCCGGCCGGAGCGCCATTTATGGCATTGCCGGCAATATAGCGCGGTGATACGACCAGAGGCAGTCGGATTTCGCAGGTGCCATCCTCGAAAAATGGCAAGCGTTCCGAATACTTGATCTCGACCATAACTTCTTCGCCGGGGGCGATATTGCCCACCTGCATGGTGAAAATATCGTCGCGCTCTTGTTCCATAAGGGCCGTGCGTTTACCCTCGGTAAGCGCCGCTTGATAGTCTTGCCGCGCTGCTTCGCGTTCTTTCACTTGCCCTTTCACAACACGTGTTCCGACTCGAAGCTCAAAAGACGTGACTACAGCCGAATGAGCAAGCGGAAAAATGTAGACCGCTTCTAAATGATCGGGGAATGTATTGCGAAATTTCTGCTTTACTGTCACATCGCAAATGCGGTCGGCGACTTTGGCATCAATGTCCACACCTGCCAACGGCAGTTCTTTCTTAGTGCCGGATAGTTCGGCAATAAGAGTACCGAGAGCTCTTTTGGCCAGCTCTGTGCTGGGGTCGAATAAAGGGATAGTCCTTGCGGCTGGATCTGACATTACCTTAACCTCCATCGTGTTCAGGTCGGCGCTTATCTTTGATGATTAAATGCAAAGCGGCGCGCATCATGTTTAAAACTGCTTCTGTATCGGATTCCGGTGACCACCCGTCTTCGACCATAAGCTTCAGGCCAGGCGCTACAACTATCTCTCTCCAGAGTACAGGACGAGATTGCACCTCGTCTCTTTGAAATTTACTCTGCTGAGCGATTGCCGCGGTCAAACCCTCGAGCTCGGCGTCTGCGAGCCCGTATAGCTTTGACTGTATTTCCTGAAGCGGTAAGTGCAGGGTCTGCATAGCTTTGATGGCCAGTAATTGCAGAATGTGCCTGCGCCCGTAGATGCCCTGCCTGCCGATGATTTGCGGGCGATCTATGAGGCCGAGACTGGTGTAGTAGCGGACTGTCCTCACATCCGGCAGGTCCGATACACGGTTGTCTTTCTGGATTCCGATCAGCCCCAGTGACGTCACAAGCTGTCCCACTTCCGTAAGAAGCTCATCCAGGGTAAATGCGTCGTGTCCTTGAACAACCATGACAGTATTGTCTCAAATTACTGTCATGCTGTCAAGATCTTCAAGAACCGGGTCCAGCAGGGCTGGTTTTACTGGGCTCTTGAGCTTTACAGCTTTATCGAATTGTCCAAAACCAACCAATCCTATAAATAGGTCGATTTCGATCTCAATAAATGGAACCGATTGCTAATTCTGCAGTCCTACTTGCTGGCGTAGGCCCAGGGAAAGAGACCTGGAAATTTCTAGGAAGGTAGGGCAGCCCGCGTAAAAGACTATGAAAGATGGAGATGGAATCATGAACGCAAAAGTACTACTGGCCGCATTTACAGTGAGCATCTTGGGCTGCGCTGTCGTGCCTGCGCTGGCTGACACTGAAACAATAATCCGCACCACTACAATCACTCAACCTGGCACAACCATTTCAAGTCCGGTTACTGCAACCGAATTCACACTTTCCGGCTCGGGAGACTATGTAGTAGTAGATCCTTTGACCGGCGCACTAAAAGGACCTTTTGATCCTATTAGAGGATACGTGTCCGGTTCGCTTAGCCCCGGTTGGGTCGTATTAGATCGATCGAGCAATAGAGTACTGGCAGGTTTTGACTCATCGGGACGCCTTGTTTCGCTTTCCGCCCTTCCTGCATTCGATCCCTATGTGGCAACGATTGATTCACGCCGCGCCGATTTAGAACGCTATATCAATGAATCACTGTCACTTGGCAAAATCAGTGCCGATCAAGCCATGCATCTGCGCTCCGACCTGGCCACCATTTCCGCTCAGGAAGAAGGCTATAGAGTTGGTGGACGAGCAATCACCTATGATGAAGCGCTCTCCATTGCCAATCGCTTGAATGACTTAAATGACACTTTGAGCGGCTATGTTCCGACAATCGCTTTCAGACGCCTGGTAGGAACAACCTACGTCACAAGTGACGGCTCTGTGGTTACTCCCGTCACCACCGCCTATGTGCCTTCCCAGACGGTAATCACTCCGGCACGCGTGATCAGTGCTCCGTCCGTAGTCGTCACTACCGATGACATCGGCGGCAGAATGATTCTGATGACGCAGCGCATCGACGACGAATACAAAGCCGGCCGCTTGACCAGCTACGACGTTTCCCGACTGAAAGAACGTCTCAACGAAGTATCTACACGCCAGGTGAAGTATACGAAAAATGGCTGCCTGAGCGACAGCAAGCGCAAGTATCTCTCGGAAAAACTGGATGATGTTCAAACATCTTTAGATCGCGATATCGCCAGCACACAAAGAGCGCGTGCCCGCATCGGCATTCGCGTTAACTAGAAAGACATGAACGGGCAACAAAGAGGCGGCCGAACCGTCTCTTTGCCCGTTCGATAAGCAAAGGAGAAATATCAAGTTTCCCTAAGTCCTGATTCGACAGACCAATTATTGATGCAAATAGGGGCGTTTTTCGGCAATAATCATGAGTATTCGTTTTCGCTCTAATTACTTTTAGTCTCCAGAATGCCTGGGACTAAAAGGCTCCGAAGGGGAGCCAAAAGAGGACTCGTGCCGAGAT
>Ga0265313_10003747_pt1 | contig 12087 bp, 10 predicted proteins | sample 4123metaG_FD_203122 | JGI IMG/M metagenome (GOLD analysis project Ga0265313, IMG submission 203122) | Rhizosphere microbial communities from Carex aquatilis grown in University of Washington, Seatle, WA, United States - 4-1-23 metaG | ecosystem: Host-associated > Plants > Roots > Rhizosphere >...
CGGCACGTTCCTCATGGAAGACGGTGAGATCGATGCCCGGCTGAGCGCGCAGTCATGGTCGGGCACGGGCAATGCCACCTTCGATTTTGCGCCGGGCCTTGGGCAGAGCGACTATGTCGTTCTCTCGGACGCCTACACCGCCGATACCACGCTCAGCCTCAACCTGGTCGGGCCGTCCGGACGCGCGCTGGGCGACATCCCGCTGATCGAGGTCGGCGGCGCCGATACCGGCACGCTCGAAGTCTCCGGCCTGCCGGACGACGGCGTCATCTCCTACAGCCTCGTCCAGAATGGCAGCGGCTGGTTCATCACGACCACGCTCAACGATGCCCCGCCCACGCCGCGGATGCTGCCGCGCTGCTTGCCCGCTCTACCGTGGCCGCCACTCTGGTCCCGACCGATCACGCCGGCTCCTGCGGCGACGGGGGCTGGATTCGCGGGCTGGGCAATGCCCAGACCGGCACCGTCTCCGGAACGCAGTCCAGCCTCGCCCTCGGTGGCATACAGGTCGGCGGCGACATTGCCTGCATCCCGATGGGCGACGGCGCGGTCTTCGGGATTGGCGCGACCGCTGGCGGTCTTGGCGGCGGCCTGTCGCTGGACTTCGGCGCGGGCGACCGGCTGAATGGCTCCTTCGGCGAAGGTTTCGGCGGCATCTATGGCGATCTCGCCGCCGGCCCGCTCCACGCCATGCTGCAGGGCCAGGTCGGGCTCGCCGGCCTCGGCATCACCGATCCGCAATCGGCCGTCGATCACGCCGGGCTGACCAGCACGCGCTACGACCTGAGCGGCGATGCGACTTACGAGTTTGCCTTCGGGCGTGTCAGCCTCGTGCCGGAGGCCGGATTCACGGCCGCCAACGTCTCGACCACGTCGAGCGATTTCGCCGACGTTGGTGCCATGAAGCTGACCAGCGATCCGACGGTCGACGCCTACGCCGGGGCGATCCTCAAGGCCCACATGGCCCTGCCGGATGGAGCGACCGCGTTCGTGCCCTACGTCAGCCTGCTGCTCCATGACGAACCGCTGGCGCCGGCTACCGCCTTGTTTACCGATCTGGCCGGCGGCAGTGCGGATGTGCCGCTCGACCGGCTGGGGTCATACGGCGCGCTCGGCATCGGTGCCGATTTCCTCCGCGCGCCCGGCCGGTCCGGCCGGACAATGCGCGCCGGCTTCAAGGCCGATTTCAAGTTCGGTTCCGATGTCAGCGAAGACAGCTACGGCGCCTATGCGCAGATGAAGTTCTAGTCGGCCGCAGACGTCACACCGCGATTGGCTTCGGCCCGCGCTCGATTGCGGGCCGCGCTGGCTGGGCCCGCTCGATTTTTGGTCGCTGCCAGGCCCGTTCGATCGCCGGCGGCGGTTCCGCCACGAGCGGAGCCTCGCTCTGCCGCAGTCGTCGCGCCGCGAGCTTCTCCGCCGCAATCACCCCCCACAGCACGCCGTAGATCAGGTAGACGTGCCGCCAGTGGTCGTTGTCGATCACGTTGTGAATGAACACGTGCCCGAGCAGCGCCACGTAGGCGCACTGCACGAACGCCTGCCACGGTCGCGGCCTGAACAGGAGCGGCCAGCCCGCCGCCAGCGTCCACAGCGCAAGGATGATGTACGAGAAGCCGCCGAGCCAGCCGTAGGTGGTGAAGCCCTTCAGCCACATCTCGTGCTCGTCCTCGCCGTACATCTTGGCGAAGACCAGCGGCCCCAGACCGAGCGGCTTCTCCTGCATCAGGAAGAAGCCCGCCTTCTGCCGCTCGAAGCGGCCGGCGCGGCCGTCGTCGTAGCTCTGCACGACGTGCGCGCGGATATCGAAAAGGTCGTGCACCTTCGGAATTGAGATCGCCGCCGCCGCCAGCAGCGCGATCGCTACCATCCCGCCCGCCAGCGCGCCGATGAGTTTCATGCGCGCCATGCGGCTCTGCTCGTTGATGAAGACGAGATAGGCGACCGCGATCATCTCGAAGGCGACGAGGCCCCACGCTGCACGCGAGAAGGAGAGCAGCACGCCGAACAGGATGACGAGCAGCGCCGCCGCCTGCCACAGCGTACGGCGAAGCGGTCGCGTGATGATGTCTTGAAACAGGAACGCCACTGGCAGCGCCAGGAACGGGCCGAATACGTTCGGATCCTTGAACGTGCCCTTGGCGCGCGAATAAAGCTTGAACAGGTCGGCGTGCGGGATCGCGTTGAAGTAGGCGAGGATCGCGATCAGCGCCACCACCACCGCCGCCGCCACATAGGCGCGGCGGATGACCGGCAGCCGCCGCTCCGGGTCGGCGGAGACCACCGCCGCGAAGAAGATCGCCGAGACCACGAGATAGCCCGTCGTGATCATGTAGTTGGCCGCGCGCGCCGTGATCGCCGGCATCTGGGTGAGCGCGATCAGTCCGCCGGCGAGGTAGAAAAGCATCAGGACTGCCAGCGGCAGCATGTAGCGGTTGAGCTTGAGGCCGCCCGCCACCCACACCGCGGCCGCCGCAATCAGTGAGACGTCGTAAGGCGACGGCTCGATCATCACGAAACCGCTGAGGAACACGATCGCGCCAAGGCCGGCACTCGCCAGGCGCGCGCCGCCGATCCGGAGCGGCTGCTCCGTCGTCGCCACCGTCGCGCTCAATACGCGCTCTCCGTGCTCATCAGCGCGAACGGTGTCATCGCCAGGATCTTGAGGTCGAACAGCACCGACCAGTTCTCGATGTAGGTGAGGTCGTGCTGCACGCGCTGCTGGATCTTCTCTTCCGTGTCGGTCTCGCCGCGCCAGCCATTCACCTGGGCCCAGCCGGTAATGCCCGGTTTGACGCGGTGGCGCGCGAAGTAGCCGTCGACCACCTCGCCGTAAAGCCGGTTGGAGGCCTTGGCCTGCACTGCATGCGGCCGCGGGCCGACCAGCGAAAGGTTGCCCTTGAACACCACGTTGACGAGCTGCGGCAGCTCGTCGAGGCTGGTCTTGCGGATGAAGCGGCCGACCCGCGTCACCCGCGGATCGCCGCGCGTCACCAGCGTGCTGGCGTTGATGTCGGCCACGTTGGCGTGCATCGAGCGGAACTTGTAGACCTCGATCAGCTCGTTGTTGAAACCGTAGCGCTTCTGCTTGAAGAAGATCGGCCCCGGACTGTCGAGCTTGATCGCGAGCGCCGTCAGCGCCATCACCGGCGCCGCCAGCGCCAGGATCAGGCCGCCGATCACGTGGTCGAATATCCACTTGGCGACGTAGTCCCAGTCGGCGATCGGCTTGTCGGCGACGGCCAGAAACGGCACGTTGCCGACGAACGAATACGTGCGTGGCCGGAAGTGCAGCCGGCTCATGTGCGCCGACAGGCGGATATCGACCGGCAGCACCCAGAGCTGCTTGAAAAACTGCAGCAGCCGGTTCTCGGCCGTCAGCGGCAGCGACACAATCAAAAGGTCGATGCGCGCGATACGGCCGAAGTCGACGAGTTCGGCGATGGTCCCGAGCTTCGGATAGCCCGCCACGCTCCGCGGCGAGCGCTGGTCCTTGCGATCGTCGAAGATGCCGCAGATGCGGATGTCGCTGTCGGTCTCCTTTTCCAGCGCACGGATGAGCTCCTCGGCGCGCTCGCCGCCACCGACGATCACCGCCCGTCGCTCGAGGGCGCCGATCGCCGTCCAGTGGCGGATGAGCTGGGCAAGGCTGACACGGAAGACGGTCAGTACCGCGAGGCCCGCGACGAACCAGCCGCCCGCCCAGACGCGCGAATAGTTGTCGCCGGCCTTCGCCAGGAAGACGGTGAGCGCAAAGGCGGCGAACACGCCCGCCCACGCCACGTAAACGCGGCCGAGCGTCATCAGCGGCCGGCGCAGCGCCGGCAGCGTGTAGGCGCCGCTCGTCTGGATCAGGAACACCGCCAGCAGCGGCCCGCCGAAGAGTGACAGCCGGTACCAGCCATCGACCGCGACCGACGAGGACAGATAGAGGGCAAAGACTGCGATCCCGCTGACGACCAGGAGACCGAATTCGAGCAGGCGCGCCAAGCCGGTGACCAGCACCGGCGATATCGCCGCCCGCTTCAGGTTGGCGGCGGCGTTGCGCGCAGCCTCGTTCAGCCCGGCCGGGCGGCGGACCGGCACCACCGTTACGGAAGTATCGAGCGAGGCCGCGCTGGCAGAAATCTGGCGCGCCCCGGAATCGGGGTTAACGTGTTCGTTCATGGATTCAGCTGTGCGCCCACCGAGTTGGCCTCAACATGGGGGAATGCGCTTAAAGTTCGCTTTCAGCGATCTACTAAATTCAGAGGCATCTGTGGGTTAAACCGCTCGTTAGCCTTAACGCCGTCCATGTCGGCATCAGGCGGAACCGGAGCGTCAGCGGGTGGCGGTCGCCGCGCGATAGACGCGCTCTACCCCGCGCGCCATCGCTTCGATGGTGAATTCCTGGCGGATGTGGTCGGAGAGCTTGCCGGCAAAGTCGGCCGCCGCGTCCGGCCAGCGCTTGACCTCGTTCATTGCCTCGGCGAGACGGGACGGGTCGTCCGCCGGCACCAGCCGCGCCGCGTAGCCGCCGAAGATTTCCGGTATGCCGCCGACGTTCGTGGCCACGATCGGTTTCTGTGCGGCGATCGCCTCGAGCACGACATAGGGCATCGATTCCGCCCGCGACGGCACCACCACCGCCCGCGCCAGCCGGAAGGCTTCGCGTGCCGGCATCGGCGAGCGGAACTCGATTGCCTCGCCGAGGCCAAGTTCGCGCACCACCGCGCGATATTTGGTGAGGTCGGGTCCGGAGCCGACGATCAGCGCCGTCGGCTGCGGCCCGGCATGGCGCGCGATCAGCGCGATCGCCGCAATGAGAGTGTCCGGCCCCTTGAGGTCGCGCACCTCGCCGATGAAGAGAAAGTCGCGCGCGTCGGCGTCCGGCTTCACCGGCGCGAATTCCTCCGGCCGCAATCCGTTGCGTACGACCGCCGTCGGTCGTCGTGTGTGGCCCACCTTGGCCAGATACGCGTCCGCCTCGTAGCGGCTGACGAAGATGAAGGCGTCGGTCATCCAGCCGAGCACGCGCTCGGACGCCATGTAGAGGCGCCCGGAGGCCGATTTCGCGTCGAAGTGCAGGCTGCCGCCGTGCGGAGTGTAAATGCGGGCTACGCGCTGACCAGATGCCCGCAAAAGTGTGCCGACCGCCCTGGCGTAGGCGCCGCCTTTGGCGCCATGTCCGTGCAGAACGTCGGGCATGAGTGGCCGCGCGCGGCGCGCCAGCGCCAGCGACGCGGAAAGATCGGCGGGCGCGATGTCGCGCCGCATCGGGATGCGGATGAGACCGAGCTCGAGCAGGGGAACGAGCTTCTTCTCGCCGCCGTCGCCGGTCGAGGAATCGCAGATGATGCCGACCTTGTGGCCGGCCCGCGCCTGCTCGGCCACGAGGTCCTGCACGTGGCGGAACAGTCCACCGACCGGCGAGCGCAGACAGTGGATGATGCGCATGGCGCCTTCCTCCTGCCGCGGCCGGCCGTTCGGCCCCGTGTGCTGCGCACGATCAGGCTGCATGTCTCAGATGAGACGCTCGCGTACCGTAATGGTGTCGCCCGGCAGCACCGGGTCGGAGAGCTGCAGCTCGCCGCTTTCCACCCGCCCGCCGATGCTGCGCGTCACCTCGACCGAGGTGGTGTCGGCGCGCGGGCTGAAGCCGCCGGCGACCGCCACCGCCTGTTGCACCGTCATGCCCGGCACGAAGGCATACTGGCCGGCGACGCCGACTTCGCCCATCGCGAAGAACGGCCGGTATTTGTCCACCTGCACCGAGACGTTCGGGCGCCGCAGGTAGCCGTTCTTGAGGCGCGTCTCGACGTTCGCCGCTATTTCGTTGGTGGTGCGGCCGCGCGCCGGGATCGTGCCGATCAGCGGCATCGTGATCGCACCGGCCTGATCGACGACATAGGTGTTCGACAGGTCGTCCTGTCCGAACACGATCACGCGCAACTGGTCGCCCGAATCGAGCTCGTAGGGTGCGACCAGCTCGCTGTGCACGGCGTCCGGCACATCCGGATGCGTGGCGCAGGCGGAAAGAACCAGACTGGTCGATATCAGCAGGATGGCGGATAGGCGCATCGGAAACTCGGCCGCGGGTTGGCAGGACGCTGTCCGAGACTATCCGGCGCTTATGGTTAATCCGCCGTAAAGGCGATGCGCGTCATCGCCGCTTTGGCAACTTCGTGATGCAATCGCATCGCTGTTAACCGGGTGCTTACTATAAACCGCAATCATTGCTGGCAGTTCAGTTCATCAGGTTTGAGTTCTCGCCATGGATCGTACACCAGCGTCCCGCGACGATGTCGAAGTCGATGTCCGCGCACTCTTCGCCAGTCTCTGGCGCCATCTCCCGCAGCTCATCGTCTTTATCCTGATCGTCGCCGTGGGGACGTTCGTCGGGCTTGGCCATATCGCGCCGAAGTACAAGTCGGAAGCCACCATCCTGATCGCTGAGGGCGAGTCCGATTTGACCCGCACCGGCCAGTCGCAGACCGATGCCACCGCGCTCGATCAGCAGGCGGTGACCAGCCAGGTCCAGCTCATCCGCTCGCGCGATCTCGCCGAGGCCGTCGCGGCGAAGCTCAATCTTGCCGAGCGCCCCGAGTTCGATCCGAATGCCGAACCCGGTCTGCTCGCGCGCCTGATGATCAGGCTGGGTCTCGCCCGCGATCCCGCGGTCACCACCACCGGGGACCGCATCCTCACCCGCTATTATTCGGCACTGTCGGTGTTCGCCGTCGACAACTCGCGCGTCATCAACGTCGACTTCGCCTCGACCGATCCCGAGCTTGCCGCCGCCGCCGCCAACGCTATCGCCGAAGAGTATCTGGCACGCGAGAGCGCCGCCAAGCGTGCCTCGACGGCGAGCGCCGCCACGTGGCTCTCCGGCCAGGTCGACGAGTTGCGCCAGAAGGTCCAGGCCGCCGAGCAGCGGGTGGAAGACTTCCGTACCAAGAACGATCTGTTCGACACCACCGGCACCGACGGCGCCACGGGTACCGGCACCGTGACCACACTGTCGCAGCAGCAGCTGTCCGACATCAGCACCGAGCTCTCGCGGGTTCGTGCCGACCGTGCCGCCGCCGAGGCCAAGGCCGCACAGATCCGCGCCGGCATTTCGTCGAACTCCATCCCGAACCTCACCGACGTCCTGAGTTCGCCGATCATCCAGAACCTGGTGACGCAGGAGGTCGCCCTCCGCAGCCAGATCGCGCAGTTGAGCGCGACGTTGCTCCCCAACCATCCCAAGATGCAGGAGCTGAACGCCGAACTCGCCGATCTCGATCGTCAGATCGCCGGCGAGGCGCAGCGTGTCCTCGCGTCGCTGGAGACGGACGCCAAGACCGCCGCCGGCCGCGAGACCGAACTCGATCGCACGCTCGACACCCTCAAGCAGCAGGCCAGCGTCGCCAATGATGCCGGGGTCGAGATGCGCGCGCTTCAGCGCGAGGCGGCCGCCGATCGCGACCTGCTCAACACCTATCTTGCCCGTTATCGCGAAGCCGCCGCGCGCGAGCAGGGCGATGCGCCGCCGGATGCCCGCATCGTGTCGCGCGCCGCCGTCGCCGGCACGCCCGACTTCCCGAAGAAGACGCCGATGACGCTCGCCGCGACCTTCGCCGCGCTCATTCTTGGCGGCGCGTTCCTGCTGCTGCGCGAGCTGGCCAGCGGCCGTCCCATGCGCCGTGTGCCGATGGGCGGTCGCGCCACGGCCGGCGCCGTGCCCGCCGGCGCCAGCGCCCGCTGGGAGGACGACCGTGCCGTGCGGCGCATGATGCCGACCGCGGCCGCCACGCCGCCAATGCCCGACCGCGTCGAGGAAACGCTCCAGGACGTCGCCCACCAGATCGTCGCTGCCGAGCTGAAGCGCGTGCTGGTGACGCTGGCCGAGGGCAGCGACACCGATGGCCGACCGCTCGGCGCTGTCGCGCTCGCCCGCACGCTCGCCCGCCGCGATTCGCGCGTCGTCCTGATCGATTTCCGCGGCGACGGGGCCGATGCCCAGTCGATGGGCGAGGGCGGCAATCTCCCCGGTTTCGCCGACCTACTCGAGGGCGATGCCTCGTTCGCGCAGGTCATCTTCCGCGATCGTAAGTCGCGCGTGCACTTCATTCCCGCCGGCCGCCGCGCCTTGATGCCGCGCCTGATGGACACCGATCACCTCGAGACCATTCTGGCCGCGCTGACGCTGACCTACGACTACGTCCTCATCGACGCCACCGACGACATGATTCCCGTGGTCGGCGCGTCCTGTGCCGCGGCAATGGTGGTCAGCGAATTCGGCACCGACGATCCGCGCACGGTTCGCGCCTTCGACCGCATCAACGCGGTCAGCGAGGCGCCGATCCTGCTCCTGACCGTCGAGCCCGCCGACACCTCGGCCGAGCCGGCGATGCCGTCGGCGGACGAAGCCGCGGCGTAGGCGCCGCACGATCCGTCACCCTGGCGAAGGCCGGGGGTCGAGATCGAATGGCGCTGGCTATGGAATTTAGTCTCCGCTCATTCCCGCGAAAGCGGGAATCCAGCCGACGCAAGGCAGGGTTCGCGGCGTGAGGGGATCGCGTGACACGCAGATGGATTCCCGGTTGCCGGCTTCGCCGGCCCCGGGAATGAGCGGGGTCAAACAGCTACCCTACGTACCGCCGGGCGTAGCGGCGGCCGAGCCCGGTAAGGAGTTCGTAGCCGATGGTGCCGGCGTGCGCGGCCACCTCGTCCACCGGCATGTTCGCTCCGAACAGCTCGGCCCAGTCGCCGCGTTCGACGCCGTCGATTTCGGTGACGTCGACCGCCATCAGGTCCATCGAGACGCGCCCGATGAGCGGCGCGAAGCGCCCGCGCAGGAAGACGCGCGCCCCTGTCTGCCCGTCGCGCGAGGATGCCGCGCGGTGATACCCGTCGGCGTAGCCGACGCCGAGCACGGCGATCCGCGCCGGGTCCGTCCGCAGCTCCGTCGCGCCGTAGCCGACGGTCTCGCCCGCCGCGATCTCGCGCACCTGCAGCACGCGCGCCTCCGCCGTGACGACCGGTTCGAGCGCCGGCATTTCCTCGCCCGCCGCCGCGCCGTAGAGCGCAATCCCCGGCCGCACGAGGTCGAAGTGATAATCCGGCCCGAGCGCAACGCCGGCTGAATTGGCGAGCGAGGCGGGAACGCCGGGAAACGCCCTGACCACGGTCCGGAATGCCGCGAGCTGCCGCGCGTTCAGCGGATGGTCCGGCGTGTCGGCGCAGGCAAGGTGGCTCATCACCAGGGCAGGGTTCAACCCCGCAACCCGCGCCGGGTCGGCGCCGAGCGCGAGCGCCTCGCCGGGCGCAAGGCCGAGCCGGTTCATCCCCGTGTCGACATGCACCGCAGCGCCGCCGGCCGCGCCCGCGCGCCGCGCCGAGAGCCACACGTCGATTTCGGCGAGGGTATTGATGACCGGTCGCAGGTCGTTCCCGGCAAACGTCTTCACCGAACCGGCGTCCAGTCCCGCCAGCACGTAGATTGCGGCCGAGGGGAGCGCCTGTCTCAGCCGCACGCCTTCCTCAGGCAGCGCCACGAAAAATGTGCTGCATCCTGCGTCAGCCAGCGCCTTGCCTGCTGCGGCGAGCCCGATGCCGTAGCCGTCGCCCTTCACCGCCGCGGCGGTCCGCTCCGGTACGCCGACCCATCCGGCGATGGTGCGCCAGTTGCCCGCCAGCGCGCCGAGATCGACGGTGAGTCGTCCGCCGGCCAGCGCTTCCGTCGGGCTGCTCGGGTCAGGTTGGTTGCTCATCGCGTCCGGTGACGTCTCGCTGTGCGCCGGCTTTGCGCGCGCCGCCGCCTCGCCTCGTCCTGCTCTTTCGCATAAGCTTGCCCGCATGACCACGTGGAAATGGCTGGCCGAGATGGTTCACGCCGGCGCCGGTGCCCTGGGTGGCGCGCTGGCATGGAGCGGCGGTATTTTTGCGCGCCTGTCCGATCCCGTCGCCCGCCGTGACGCCGCGTTCTCTGCCGCGCTGATTGCGCTTTCCGCCAAGATGGCCAAGGCCGACGGCGTCGTGACCGCCGCCGAGGTCGCCGCCTTCCGCCGCATTTTCAGCATGCCGGTCACCGAACAGGCGCGGGTTGCGAGCCTGTTCGATCTCGCTCGCCGCGATGTCGCCGGCTATGACGTCTACGCCGACCGCGTCGCGCGCCTCTATGCCGGCGACAGGCACGTGCTCGAGGACGTGCTGGATGGCCTGTTCGTCATCGCCAAGGCGGACGGCGCCGTGCACGAGGCCGAGTTCGCCTTTCTCGAAAACGTCGCTGCGATCTTCGGCTTCGAGGGCGCCGATTTCGAGCGTATCGCCGCCCGCCACGTCGTCGGCCCGGAGGGCGACCCCTACCGCGTGCTTGGTGTCTCGCGCGAGATGCCGCTTGCCGAAATCCGCACCCGTTATCGGAAGCTGGTTGTCGAGCATCACCCGGATCGCTTCATCGCCGAAGGCCGCCCGCCGGATTTCATCGCCATCGCCAACGATCGCCTGGCCGTGATCAACCGGGCATTCGAGGTCATCGAACGCGAGCACGCGGCTCGCCCCGCCGAAGCCGCCGATCCCGCATGGTCCTGAAGATCGTGCACCGCGCTTCGCCCAACCATGGCGAGCGCGCGCCGGGCAAGCCCGTCGACATGGTCATCCTGCATTATACCGGCATGGCCTCGGCCGAGCGCGCGGTGAGCTGGCTCTGCGACCCGGAATCCAACGTTTCCGCCCACTATGTCGTGTTCGAAGATGGCCGCATCGTCCAGCTGGTCGATGAAGGCCGCCGCGCCTGGCACGCCGGCAAGTCGTACTGGGGGGGCGAAACCGACATCAACTCCCGTTCCGTCGGCATAGAGATTGCCAACCCTGGTCACGAGTTCGGCTACCGGCCGTTCCCGGACGAGCAGATCCGCGCCGTCATCGCGCTTTGTCAGGAGATTTCGCTCCGCCATATCGTTCCGCCGCGGCATGTGCTCGCCCATTCCGATGTCGCGCCCTTCCGCAAGATCGACCCCGGCGAACTGTTCCCCTGGCAGACCCTTTACGAAGCCGGCGTCGGCCTCTGGGTGCCTCCGGCCCTCCTCTCGGAGGGGCCAAAATTGAAAATTGGTGAACGCGGAGAGGCAGTTAACGCGCTTCGCGCGGCGCTCCGCGCCTATGGTTACGAGCTCGCGCCCGGCGAGGAATATGACAGCGCGACGGAAACCATAGTTCGCGCCTTCCAGCGCCACTTTCGCCCCGGTCGTGTCGATGGTGTGGCCGACCCGTCGACCGTCGCCACATTGGAACGCATCGTGACCGCAATGCGACGGAAGTAGGCGAAATCGTCAACATTTTCTTACGGTTAAGAAAGGGTATTTGAACGAACGTGCCCTGTTCCCGCGGCTTTTCCCGGGACAAGGAGCGGGTCTCTGCAACGAAGGGAGACCCACTCCATGCGTCGTGTGTATCAAGTTGCGTCGGCGGTCGCTGTCGCCTTGCCGCTGCTGATCGCGGCCGGTCAGGTGTCCGCGGGTTCGCCGGAAGAGTTTGCGGAGCTCATCTCGAGCAACGCCTCCGACAACGGCGTTCCGGTAGAGCTGGCCAACGCCGTCATCCGCTATGAGAGCAACTACAATCCTCGGGTCACCGGCCTCGCCGGCGAGATCGGCCTCATGCAGATCAAGCTCGAGACCGCCCGCGGGATCGGCTACCGCGGCTCGCGCCGCGAACTTTACAATCCGGAAACCAACATCGCCTGGGGCATGCGCTATCTCGGCCAGGCCGTGCGGATGTCCGGCGGCTCCGATTGCGGCACCCTTTCGCGCTACAACGCCGGCCTGTTCACGCGCCGCCTGGTGCCGAGCTACTGCCGCCAGGTGCTTGCCCGCCGCGATGGCGGCTACCGTTCCGCCGGCCGTGAGATCCGCGTCGCCGACGCCGATCGCCCGGCTCGCGGTCGTCACCAGGAGCAGCAGCCGGCCAACCTGTTCGAGTTTCTGTTCGGCTCGTGATCGAAACCGGGGGCGGACCGCCGGCGCGGGTTGACCGCGCCCCGCCCGCCTGCCATGTCAGCCCGGTCAGTCGGCCGGACGGCCGCTCCGGCAAGGGTCGAAAGGCTGCCGGGGAGGAAAGTCC
>Ga0265313_10003749_pt1 | contig 12085 bp, 7 predicted proteins | sample 4123metaG_FD_203122 | JGI IMG/M metagenome (GOLD analysis project Ga0265313, IMG submission 203122) | Rhizosphere microbial communities from Carex aquatilis grown in University of Washington, Seatle, WA, United States - 4-1-23 metaG | ecosystem: Host-associated > Plants > Roots > Rhizosphere >...
CATTTAGAGGTCACAGAAAGAGTCCTATGGGACACACATCCGGCCTGGCGAAGGGATTCGCTATTCTGGCCCTCGTCGTTTTCGGCTGCGTCGCCGTTGTCGGTGGCATCGCTTTTGGCCTTGCCGCTTTCTTCCACAACCCGTACCTTTTCGCGGTTTTCACCGCAGTGGCAGCCACCGGGCTGGCCTACCTCTTCTACCAGACACGCGGAACCTGTTTCAAGGCAGGCTTTTCCGGACTGGTAGGCGGTGCGGTGGGCTCCTTTGTCACGGCGGCAGTGGGAGGCATTCTGGGAGTCTTCGCAGGCATGGCTGTCAGCACAGTCGTGCTTTTCGTGGTGCTATTCGCCATCCTTGCCTTTGGCCCCAAGTCGAAGCCGGGAACGCCGTCTGAAAGCTGGCGTCGCTCGAAAAGGTAACCAGACACTGACTTCGGTTCAGCACCTTTAGCTTCTACCGAAACCGCAAAGAGCGGGCTGGCTCTCCCAAGCGCCAGCCGCGCTCTTTCTTTGCAGCCATACTATTATCTAATTTAGTATTACTTAGCATAGTGTCACCATTGGCAAGGTGGTCTCCAGACATTGCCGCTTGAAAGACTGCAAATCAAGAATCAGCTGTGGGGATAAACTTATTTAGAGAACTTGGCGTTTGGAATGTTTTGAAATTGCTTCCTTTATCCAGTCACAAGATATTTGCAGGCGCCTGGGCGCTAGCTGCAGCTCTGGCTTGGAGCCTAGAGGCGGAAGCAAAAACAGGGCAACCGGCAGTCTTTCTCAAGGAGCATTCGGAGATGCAGGGCGACGTCGACTTTCTGGTCGGAAAAAACGGCTTCAGCCTTGTCTTTCGCAATGCAAAAATGGCGCTCTATATGCAGGCGCCGCTCTGGCACGTAGTTTATGCCAATTTGAAAAGCAAGGTTTATTGCGACTGCCGTCCGGAAAATTGGAAGGGAAATCCTTCTGTTCTTTCCGCACTGGTCAGGCCAAGTTCCCCAACTAGCCTGCGTTTGACTGGCTTTAAGCAGACAAACTATATGGGACTGCCTTGCCAGATTCATAGTATGGAAACCAAGGAAGCAAGCCGCGGCACCGATCGCGTCTGGAAAAGGTTGCTGCCAAAAGAAGGAAAGATCTGGCTTTATCCTCAACAGGGCTTCCCGCGCCAAGCCTATCAAATGGCTGCCAACCTGCTCGCCCTTCCTTGCGGGCCGGGCATTCCCATTGCCATGGAATTTTCCAAATTTGACGGGCAAACAACCAGAGAATTGAGACTTTATGGATTTGAAAACCGGCAGGTTACAATCGATGAATTCGCGCCGCCCAGAGGATTCAAGAAAGTGGCGGATCAGGCTGCGGTGCTAAACAATACTGTCGAATCAAAAGATTTTGCAGATTTTCTGGATGAAAAATAGAAAACTTGGCCCTAACCGGTAGCCACAGCCATGCTGCGGCTGAAACTTTCGACACGAATGACGGTTTCTTCTTCCGGAATACCGGCAAAATAAATCATATATTCGTTAACGGCAGCGACACCGTCATAGCATTCGGTGGTCGGCGTCAAGGGGATGCCGGCCGCTTTTGCCGAGGCGGCGATGCACTCTGCCGACCATTTTTCAGAAAACCGTCCGACCAGATGCAGCCCTGCTCCTTCGGCAAGAAAAGTGACGGAATGGCCGAAGCGCACGGTCATTTCGTGTATGAATGACTGGCGCCTGCGCCGTAAAACTTTCCAGACCTTGCGAATATGTCTTTCCAATTCGCCTTCGGAAATCAGCTCAGCAAGCGCCATGTGTTCGATCAATGGAATGGGAATGTCAAACATGTATTTGGCGGCGCGGAAAAGCGGCACCAGATCTTTGGGCAGGACAAGAAAACCGGTGGCGACAAGGGGAAACAGTGTTTTCCAGAAAGTGTAGAGATAAATGACGCAACCACGTTTGTCCAGTGAGAAAAGTGGTGGCGCCGGTGCGCCTGCGTAGTGAAAGTCAGTGTCCCAGGCGTCTTCGATAATGCAGGCATTATTGGCGTAGGCCCATTGCAAAACCTGCTGGCGGCGCGGCCCTGACAAAGTGGCCCCGGTGGGATCCTGATGGGCCGGAGTCAAATACAGAAAGCGGGCCGGTTTTCCTTGCGGCAGGCATTCAGGAATGATGCCGTCTTCATCAACAGGAACCGTCTCCACACGGGCACCTTTGAGACGAAACTGCTCTCTGACACCGGCATAACAAGGCTCTTCGCAGACAGCCAGATCGCCGGGAGTGACCAGCAGTGAAAACAAGTGATTGAGCGCACTTTGATTGCTCGAGAAGATGACGATTTGCTCGGGGTCGCAAACAATTCCTTGCGTGCGCCTGAGGAAAACCGAGATGCTCTGCCGCAAGGGCGGATATCCGAGCATGTCGATTTCATGGTGCGGCAGTGAATTCGATTCTTCCAAAAACTGATTGATGATCACCTTTCGCCACTGCCTGAGGGGCAAAAGATCGGGAGGCGAAGCGCCGTGATTCAAAGGGTCCCAATCACCAAGCACCTCCAGCTGGTTCGGCAAAGCCCTCAACCGTTCGGCATTATCGCTGCCCAGGCTGTTCCAATCGAATTGATCGATGGACGCAGGGGCAAGCTGTTTAGCCGCCTTTAAAGCCTTGCCTCCGGCCACAAATGTGCCCGAGCCTCTTTCTGCGTTTAAATATCCGCTGGCAATCAACTCATCGTAGGCCGCGACAACGGTGGCACGGGCGATACCAAGGAACAAGGAAAGATCGCGCGATGAAGGCATTCGATCGCCCACCACCAGCCGGCCCTCATCGATGGCGTTGGCTATGGCTGTGCTCAAACCGCGAGAACCGCCAGCTCGTCCTTCAGTCTGTTTCAGAAAAGAAAGATCCATTATTTACCTGTTTGCTTCTTTTTTGAACCGCCGGAAAGTCTACCGGGCATGACTTTAGCAGACCGGGCCTGACCTGGCAAAAGCTTGGCAGGAGAGGCCTTGAGTTCGGGCAATTTGGCCTTGGGTATAATCAAACCGGAAACATCAGTGCTCACCGTCGGCAGTGCCATACCGTCATCCATATCGGCAGCCAGACCGGCATTGGTCGAGCCCGAGCGTACCTTGCCGGAAACATCAGTGCCGGCAAGCTTTCCGGCCGCCGTCGCCTGCGCTCCTTCGGGCAGTTTCAATCCGGCACTGGTGCCTTTTGTGGCCAAGGTGGCTGATGTGCTTGTGGAACTTAGATTGGCACCCACCTGAGTGCCGGTCAACTTGCCGGCCACTGCCGCCTGCCCTGAGGGAGTGCGCAAGGCGGCATTTGTGTTTGTAGTCCTGAGTGTGGCAGTTGTAGTCGGCTCAGGCTCAGGCGCTCCGTAGTCATAGGTCATGGTGAAATTGAAGCCGGGAATCTGCGAGCCGGCCGGAAAACCAAGCCCCGGGTCGCCATCCAGTTTGCGAGTCGTGGCCAACATGGCATCGGTGAGATAAATAGGTGCGTCCGTATCGACAATGCGGCCGCGCAAACGCCCACTTTGACTGACGCTGAAAACCATGCGCGTCTTTCCGGAACGGCGGCGCATACCGGTGTATGTTTTCAACACATTGTTGAAAGCGTAGCGATACTTGAGAATCCAGTCGTCCCAGGCTCTGTTCATACCGTCTTTGCTTTCGGGAGCCGCTTTGAAAACATCTAAAGAACCGGAATGGCTCTCCATGGAGCGGCGCGCCTGCGAACTGTGTGTTTCAGCCAGGCGGTTCAGCTCTTGCACAGAACCGACGCTGTATGGATTCAAACCCGGCGCCGCCCGGCGGGCTCTGGGCGTGCGATGGGGAAGCGGCTGGCGGTAAGTTTCCAGAACCTTGGCACAATTGTCCAGCATCTCTCCTTCCATAGAATATTGAAATGCCCGAGAATATTCTTGCAGAGCATGCTCTTTGTGACCGATTGCCATATAGGCGTTGCCCAAAAAGTAATGAGCGGTGTCATTTTCAGGGTCTCGATTGAGAGCCGACTGCAGATTATTGATTGCCGATGGGTACTGGCGGGCATTGTAAGCCTGAATGCCACGCCGAATCAGGTCTTGCACCATTTGCGCCTGAACAGCGGTGGGGCAAACAGCCAGTAGCAGCGCCAATAAAAGCGCCTGGCGCCGGCAACTCGACAAGGTTTTCAGTTTTCTCTCAGCGGTCCGCACCATTACAATCCGGAGCCCTCAAAAGCATGCCGGTTCCCTTCATAAGATGTACCCATGGAGATCTGCTTTTCATTTGCGTGGTTTTTCGCCTTCCGGGCAAAGCCAATTTGCAGTCAAAAAGTGATACCACCGGCGATAGCATAAAGAGGTCCGTAATCGTCAGCTCAAATCCAGTTAATGACCAGTCTTGAGGCTAGCGAAACTGGCGCAATACCTGGTTTTTCAAAAGACAGCAAAGAGCCGCAGGCGGACATTTTACAGCCAAGCTTAAGCCAGGCTCACAGAGTCCATTAGCCGACGCTCACATATCGCGATAGCCGCACAAATGCCAAGAGGGTGAAATGTCTATCAGGGACTAAAAAGCACCTGGATTTCAAGGGGATCAAAAGGTAGGTTCAAAGCCTAACCTTTGCACACTTCTCTCATCACACAAACCTTAACGACCTCATCCACGCACAATCCATAAGGCATGCTCTTCGCTAAAAGCGTTGAGAGACAACAGCCGCGCGTTGAAAAAGGTCCTTTTCTGTGTCGAAGGTGTCTCCACTTCCTCCGTTGCATGCCGCACCGGAGTGAGCTGGCTGTAACTTCCAACAACTGAAATCTGAAGAGGGTAATACTATGTCATCAGGCACATTTACCCCCGGTGCGACCATGGTCGTACACTGGGAAGCTAATCCTTTGAGCGCCGTGCCCAATGCGGTCAAGTCCAATCGGACAGACGCCGGGCGGTCCAAGAAGATCATTCTCGTCGCCGACGTGGAAAGAGGCGTTCAGCCTCGTCCCGGCGAAGTTTGGGTCTGTCGAGTCGACCGTGTTTCCAGCCCCAAGGCTGAGAACAAAGGCGCTATCTTCGTTCGTCCCGTCTCGAGGAAACTCGAATATCAGTTCAAAGGCGTCTACGTCGACCCGGTCAAAGCTCAGCTGATCGCCACGATCCTCCAGGATCCGCGGCGCAATCTGATGCTCGAGGGCGACCAGGGCGTCGGTAAATCGACCATCGCCGCTGCCATCGCCAAGACACTCGGACTGGAATACCGCAAGGTTTCCGGCGGCTTGATCAAGAAGTTCGTCTTCATGCTGGGCCGTTACATCCCGACTTCCGACGGCGTCTCGCTCAACTTCCGCTGGGCCGACTCCAAGCTGGCCGAATGCCTGCGCGAAGCAGAGCGCAATCCGCGCCGCCGCTTCTTGATCATGGTCGATGAGTTCACGCGTATCGATGAGGATGCTCGCGATGCGCTCCTGGACGTCATCGAAGGCAGCGTGCGCGTGCTGCGTCTGCCCACCGGCGAGGAAATCACCATCGGCGACAATGTCGTCTTCATGGCCGCCGGCAACGTCGGCGAAGGATTCACCATCCGGCGCGAAGACGCTGCCGCCAAGTCGCGCTGGGTGATCGTCAAGATCACGGTCATGCCCCATGCTGAAGAGCTGGAGCACTGCCTGCGCCTCTACCCGACCTGCCCGCGCGCCGAAATGGACAGGGCTCTCACGATCGTCAACCAGGTGCGTGGCGCTCGCCGCGATCCGAAGATGCGACTCTCGAAAAACCCCTGCACTCGCAGCACGGAGTCCATCGCCATGTTCTTGAACGCCGGCGTGCCGCTCGAGCTGACGCTCGAGACCGCCGTCGTCAATCAGTACGCCGGCGCCGCCGACGACCAGAACTCGGAAGCAGGACGCGTCCACAAGCTGATCACGGATGCGCTGGCCAAGAAATAGTTCTGAACTATGTGAACTATGTAAGTTCGCCGCCTCCCTTCGGGAGACGGCTCTAACTCTGTATATAGGAGGCCAGCCATGGTCAACTTAGCTAAATTTGCTAGCGGCATCACGCTCGAGGAAATCGAGCGTGAGACCGGTAAGTTAGCGAGCGACCTGGCTTTCTATGCCAGGCGCCCGGTAAATATCCAGTTGGTGGCGGGAAAGCACATCGCTTTCACCTACGACACCGATAAGCTCAAACAGGCCATCCCTGTGGTGATGAATCCCAGCATTCTGGAGAAGATTCGCAACAAAGAAAGAGCAATTCTTGTCTGGTGGGCCATCGGTCGCCACGAGCTTCTGCACCACTTGAATCCGGCCGCCCCGCAGTACAAGCAGGCGCACAAAGAGGGCTTTCGCAGCCTATTCAACCTCGTCGACGACGAGCAAAACGAAAGGCGTGGACGCGCGCTCGACGCTTCCTGGGGTGCTTCATTCCAGAGTATGTGCGCGCTCATCTTCCCCAGCAAAGATCGCGACATCGTCTCCACAGGTATCGTGGATGGTGGCGCACAGGAGCGCAAGCCGGTCGGCATGGAAGCCGATATGGTGTACACCAAGCGCTGGGGCATCTTCGCTTATCACTTCCGCAGGCATATCCCCGACTGCCAGGACCCGGTCGTAGCAGAGGCGCTGGCTCTCGTGCCGGCCAACTTCAAAGATCTCGAAAAAGAAGATCTGCTCGCACTGGTTCGCAAAATCCATAAGACGCTCGCCAAGGGCATCTTTATGCCTCCGCATATCGAGCCCGAGCCGCTGGAGGAAGACGAAGAGAAAGAAGAGCCCAAGAAGAAGGAGCCGGAAGAAAAGCCGGAAGAAGACAAAGAAGACGAGCAGCCGCCTGTGGTCAATCGTCCTTCTGTCTGGTCGCTGAAGCGGCTGCTCAAAAACAAATGGATGTTCCTGCCTTTCGGTCTCTTTCTGGTCGGCTGGACCTTGCTTTTCCTGCGCCAGGGTGTGGACTTCTGGGTGCAGGTTGCGATCATGGGCGGCATCGCCCTTCTGGCCCTGAGCGTTTTCCTCTACCTGAGGCGCGCCTACATCAAGGCCATGCTCAAGGCTATTCAAGAATCGCTCAAACCGGGCGCCGGACCTCCGGTAAACCCGGCCAAAAGAAAAGCAGTTGTAGGCACAGCGATTCTGACCGTGGTGTTGGCGGCCGCACTCATCACCATGTGGAAGCTGAACCTGGCCAGAGAATGGTACTACCTGCTTGGTGCCTTCATCTGGTTCGGCGCCAGCATCGCCATCGGCAACTGGCTCTCTACACGGTCCGACGCCGCCAAAGAGCCGATGAACAAACTGGCCATCATAGGAATTATGGGCATGGGTCTCATGTCCATGGCCTCGATGGTCTGGATAGGCACGATGCTCGGCTTCAGCCATCTGCTGCTGACGATAGGCGGCGGTGGCTTGCTCTGTATTGTGTTTCTCTTCGGACTGGTGCTCCTGGGCTCCGGAAAAGGCAGCTCGGGCGGAGCCGCTTCCCTCAAGGAGCGCTTCGAACGCGGGGCCGGACCGGTCTGGGCAGGGCTGCTCGGATTGGGTCTGGCGATCATCCTCGGCATCTGGAAAATCATCGGCCCGCCGCTTACGGCAATAGCCAAAGCGGTCTGGTGGTTCGTCTCCACGGTGGCTATCTACGTCTGGGGCAAGTTCGTCGCTTTCTTTCAGTGGCTCTGGTACTGGATTCGCCGTGGTTACTGGAAGTTCAGCCCCTATGCCATCCGCCTCTGGAGAAATCCGTTTTTCCGGTTGGCGCTGATTGCCATGCCCATTGCTGCCATTGGCTGCATCTTGTATGCCATTGCAGTCAAAGCAGTAGCCGTGAGCTGGTGGCTGCTGGCGCTACTGATTGCGCTGCTCATCCTGCTTCTCATCCTGCTCTTCTTGTTCCGCAAGCAGATAAGCAAGTTCATCTTGAGCGAGCTTTTCATGCCCATGCCGGATTTGATGAGCTTCTTCATCCAGCCGCCCCTGGACATGACCACCGACTGGTTCGTCCAGATCGACAATGTCGTGCCGGTGGAGCCCGACCAGGCGGTTGTGGATGAGCTTCTACCTGAAACTTATGCTCTGGCTACGCAGTTGCGCAAGCATCTTGCAGAATGCGGCAGCGCGCTTGTCGACAAAGAAGATCAGCCTGACGGTCACGACCTGACCGATGAAGCTGAGCTTGCCCTCATAGGCGAGTCCAACATCTTTGTCGAAGACGAGCGTTATCCCAAAGCTTCCGTGCATCTGGAAGTAGCGCTCGACTGTTCCAGCTCGATGAACAGCGCCACGCTCACACTTTCGGCCGGTGAAAAATTCCGGCTCGGCAAGCTCTTCGCCATGGTGCTGGAGCAAGCCGTCATCAACCTTCCCGGCGTCTCCGCTCACTTCTGGGGTTTCACCTCGGACACCATCTTCGATTGCGGAGTGGCAGGTGAGCGCAGAGTATCGGGTCTGGTCTGCAACGGCGGCAACAACGACGCTGCCATGCTCTGGAAAATGGGTCAGTCGGCTCGGGACAGCGGCAAGGATGTGAAAATCCTGCTCATGCTCTCGGACGGTCAGCCCTCTGAATGCTCCTGGTTGGCGCTGCGTAACCTGGTCAACAAGTTCGAACAAGACGGGATGATTCCCTGGAATTTCGCTCTGGACGTGATTCGCACGCCCGCATTCGAGCGGTTTTTCACAGACTTGGTCGGACAGACGAAGGACGAAGCGGTGATGACCATGGGGCAAATTCTGGCTTCCATTGCCGAAGCCGGCAATGAATAAATAGAGAGGTGTGTTATGACTGATGAAACATCTGAAGTATCACAAGGCAGCCCACCGGAGAGCGCAGTCGCCGTGTCCGGTGGTGCCGCCTCTCTGACCGCCGCCATGAACGCAGTGCTGAAAGCGGTAAAGCCGCTGGATGGACTGGAGAAGGCGCAAGCTCAAGCGAGCGCCCGCCGCAACGCGCTGTGGGAAACGTTTACACCCATGTGCGCACTGCCGAACACTGAGGAGCGCGTGCTCATCGAACGTTTCGTGCAGAAGGCGGAAGTCGGCTATCTGGACTGGCTGGAAGCGTATGAGGCCGCAGAAGGCCACAAGCGCAATCTTCAACAGGCCGAGCAGGAATTGCAGGCTGCTAAGAAGGTCTTGAAAGAGTCCATCGAAGCGGCCGGGCAAATTCCTGAAAACAAGGGCGACGGCACTATGGCCGCTGCCCAGCATATGCTCTCTCTTCTCGAGCGCCGCCAGAGCCAGGTGGAAGGAGAGGTAAAGGCAGAACGGAAAGCCACCGAGCTGACTGCAGAAGATGAGATGGAGCTGACGAAACTGCGCAATGCGGCCGTCGACTACCTGATCACCGAAGTGGTCATCCAAAACCGCCATGCCACGCTCTCGCCGCTTGTCAGCGAAGTGGTTTCCGGGGCGCGGCTCAATAGCGTGCCCCTGCCTGTGCGCCCTCTGGAAGAGGAAATCGTCCGCTATCTGTCCAACCTGGAAAACAACCTGCAAAGGCAGCAGGAACACAACCGCAGAGCTCACCCTCTGCTCAAGGAGCGGCTCACTCTTCTGTCCAGGTACGCGGAATGGAATCAAGCCTGGGATACCGCTCTCAAGGCAATCGAAGCGCTCGAACACCCGGCTCTGCATCCACACATCTGGGCGCTCAAGAAAGTGATCGAGCTGGTCGGGCAAAAATCCGCCAAGCCCATCTTCGAAGGGCACTACACCTACGACTACAGCTGCAGCAAGAACCCGGATTCGCTCGAGATACACGACCGCGCCAAATCTACAGCCGTCGAAAAGGACGAGATCGAGTACCTGCGCAAGCAGATGCGCGTGGTGGCATTCGCGGTGGCACATCGCGAGGAAGCCACGTACACGCTCAAGAATTTCGTCGGCAAGGAAGTGACCGTCACTCCCTCAGGCGTTGAAGAATCCGGTAATTGGGCGGAGTGCCTTCAATGGTACGAAACCCTGAGAGCCGAGCGCGACGCTGCCGAACTCGAGACGCTGAGCCGCGCGACAAAGATCGATCTTCTCAAGAACACGGTCGAGCACTTCACCGAGAAGGCGACCGATGAAATGAAAACTCTCTACAAATCGTTCAACGCGATGATTCCGCGCAACGGACCGACGCCGTCCAACGAGCTGCGCAAGCTGCTCGACCAGGCGGCTTGGATCTGCAAACCGCTGGAAAAAGAGCGTGACCACGATCGCTACTAACCAAGGAGGCAACTCATGGCCACTGTGATACTCATAGTGTTCCTGGCTGTAGTCGTCATCCTTGGTGGATGGTGGCTAAAGCGAGAACGAATCAATCAAAAGAACGAGCTCATCCGTCAAGGCAAACTGGCCGCCGGCAAGTTTGACGAGGTGGTTCTGCCCAAGAAGAAGCCCGTTAAGCGCAAGCGCAAAAAGCGCGAGGGCAATTTCTGGGATCCTAAATATGTCCCGCCCGAGATTCCATCCCGGACTCAGCTTGACGGCTGGCTGGGCAGGGCGGCGGCAATCGTAGACAAGCTGATGCCGGCTGTGAATGAATACAGAGCCGCCAAAGCTGAGGACGCGCCCTCTCAACAGGCGCTCCACCAGGCTGAGCTCCAGCTCGTCAAATACTACAAGAGCGATTGCATCAGCGAAGCTGAAGCTCGCGAATGGTTCGATGTGCTGGAGGCAAAGTTGCGTGCCTACTACGATGCCCGGGCAACCGCTGAGGCGTCGGCGCGGGCTCTGCGCAAGCTCTACAATCCAGCCAAAGACCTGGCTTTCGAGCTGCGCAGTCTGATCCGGCAAGCACAAGCCTGGGAGCTCTACAAAGCACCCGAGCCGTTTCACGAGAAGCTCGAAATGGTGACTCTGCTCGAGCAAGCTCTCTGGGGCGAATTGGACATGTCCAACGCCCAGCCGGGTGTCTCCACCGACAGCTTCTCCCGGCGCGAGAGCGGTGGAAAAGATGATTTCAGCTGGCAGAAAGGCTCGACGCGCCGGCGCAGCAATAGATGGAACAGCTGGGCAACAGAACCTGAGCCTGAGCCGGTCGAGGACGTCCAAATCGCCATTCGTGCGCGGCAGACGCTCATCGACGCGCTGCCGCAAGTAGCAGCCCTGGCTGCTGCAGCGTACAGCGTGGGCGGATCAACCAAAAAGTACTCTGACGCCGGCAAACAGATTTCGCTCACACGGCCGGCCAAGCCGACCGATCTTGAAGTGGATGCGGTTCTCAATGGTGCTCTCACGTGGGCACAAACCTATCAGGCCTCCAAGGTGCTGGCGTACAGAGACGGCGTCAAGGTAAAACAGTGCCAGGAGAGCCTCAAGGTTCCTCTGGCGGCTGTGGGAAAAGCAGTGTCGGATCTCAAAGATGCTGTCATCCCCGAAACCGACCGCGTCGTCAAAGATGCTGTCGGCCGTGCTTACGACCAGCTGGTCGCCTTCGTCAAAAGCGTAGGCGAGACGACCGTGCAGGCTACGCACATGAGCCCGCCTTATGCGCTGGACACGCCAGAGACGCAACCGGACAGAGATACAGCCGCCAACCTGCGCAATCTCATGCGCAAGGCGACTTTCGCTCTGGCTCAATCGGAAGCGGCAAAGGCCAATCACGAATCAGCCAAGGGCGAGCACGTCCAACAAGCGGAAAGCGTACCGCCTGTGCTGACTCAATCGTCGGCGTCAGCCTTCGTCAATGCATTCTCACGAATGTCGGAAATAAACTCTCGCAACAGGCAAAAGATCGAGGCGCACAAAGCCAAGGTCCAGCAGTTGAAAGAGCAACACTCCGAAAGGGAAGAGCAGGCGATGCAAGCAGTGCGCGCGGTCAGCACCGCCCTCAATGGCTTGAGCAGCAGAAAACACGAGTGGTCCGCCGCTCTTGAAGCGATGCACTCAACTGCAACGCTCTTCTGCAGCGCCTTCAACAAGTAAGGTTCGTATCTGAACGATTGCCGGGTGGATGAAATCTCAATGCTTGACGCAAGTCGAGCGGGGTTTCTCCACCCGGCAACATCTTTTGCGACAGATTCGCAGCCATCAGAGAGTGCATTATCAAGTAATGCCTTCTCTCATGCCTGTGAAAACAGTCATGACCAGTGGTTCGCCACTGGAGTTGGGAACGGAACGCATCACATTTAGTGGGCTGCGCTCCGAGC
>Ga0265313_10003750_pt1 | contig 12077 bp, 9 predicted proteins | sample 4123metaG_FD_203122 | JGI IMG/M metagenome (GOLD analysis project Ga0265313, IMG submission 203122) | Rhizosphere microbial communities from Carex aquatilis grown in University of Washington, Seatle, WA, United States - 4-1-23 metaG | ecosystem: Host-associated > Plants > Roots > Rhizosphere >...
CGTCTGTCTCCTGGCAGTGTCCTTCATCGGCGGTTCCTTTCCGGTAAGCACCCCGATCATCCGATCGGGGCGGGTGGAACCGCCACCTCAACTTTCAACACGCGGCGGGACGTCGCCTCTCACTGAGCAGCTCCGCGATAGTGCGCAGGCCGTATCCCTTGGCCTGCATCGCTTGAACCTCCGAAGTCAGCATCCGGACTGCCTGCACGGTCGTGACTTCGTCGACGCGACTCTCCGGCACATTCTCGAGCGTGCGCCGCGGAGGCGCTCGATATTGGCTACGCGAATCCTCCTCGCGCATGTCTCCTCAGCTCCCGGTTCTGGGTCGACGACGTATCGCCAACGCTGAAAGGCAGTTGACATTGCACAACCTGGTGGTCAACGTGATTTCACCAACCCGGAGTGAATACGGAGGGCAAGATAAAGAGGGTGTGTCTGTTGGTATCTAAGTTCGTAATTAGACAGTTTATTTGTGGTGACGAAAAATCGAGGATTGTGCCTTCTCCAAGGCAACCAGCAGATAGGACAAAGGAAGTCCGGTGACAGAAATCGCGCACGACGACGAACTCCCTATTTTTTGGCCGCGGATGGGTGCAGGCGGCTCGCGCCGGTCGCCGGACGGAGCGCGCTCGTTCCGCAATGCGCTCCTAGCGCGCATCCGCGGAACGGCGCGGCGCAGCGCGGCGCGCGTTCACCCGCTTCAGGCCGGCGCGCGCCGCGTAATCATCAAGGCCCATCTGCTGCGCATGGGACCGACCGCCGCCAAGGCCGCCGCCTTGCACGTGCGCTACATCGAACGCGATGGGGTCGAAAAGGACGGCTCGAAGGGCACGCTGTACGACGCGCGAGGGGCGATGCGCGCGAGCGTCTTCGAGCAGCCGCGCCCGGGCGAGAAACACCAATTTCGGTTTATAGTCTCGCCGGAAGACGGTTCGGAGCTCGACCTCACGGTCTACGTGCGGCGCCTGATGGCGACGCTCGAGCGGGACCTCGGGCGCAAAGTGGAATGGGCGGCGGTGAACCATTTCGATACGAGCCACCCCCACGCCCACATCCTCGTCCGCGGCATCGACCGCGATGGGCGGGAGCTACGGATTGACCGGGGCTACATCTCGGCCGGCATGCGCTGGCGCGCCCAGGAGCTGGCCACCGAGGAACTCGGGCCGCGGCCGGAAAGGGATGTGCAGCGGGCGCAGGAGCGCGAGATCACCCAGCAGCGGTTTACGACGCTGGACCGGGAGCTCGAGCGCCGCGGCCCCGACCACCTCGTGGAGGTCCGAGGGCGGGCACGGAGCGGCCGGATCGACGAGTCCTTGCTCATCGCACGCCTCGAGCATCTCGAGGGCCTGCGGCTCGCCGAGCGCGTCTCGGGAACGTCGTGGAAGCTTGCCGAAGGTTGGCAGAAGCGGCTCCGTGAGCACGGCTCGCGCGGCGACATCCTGCAGCAGATCCACGCGGCCGTGCGAGGCGACCCTTCGCGCTACGACGCGATTCGGCCGGGAGAGGCGCTGCCGCCGGAGCCCGGAATGGCGCCAGCGGTCGTCACGGGGCGGGTGGCCGGCAAAGGCCTGTCCGATGAGCTCAAGGGCACGTTCTACGCGGTGGTCGAGACGCCGGCGGGGCGCGCGTACCACGTTCCGCTCGACGCGCGGAGTGCGCAGACGGTGGGAGTGGGGGATCTCGTTTCGCTCGCTACGCCGCCCGAGACGCCCGTCCGTCCCTTGGACCGGCAGATCGCCGAGACCGCCCGCGCGCGCGGCGGCGTCTTCGCCATCGATCCATCCGCTGGCAGCGACGCGCAGGGGCTCGCGCGGCGCCTACGCGACCTTGAACGAGCGGGGCTCGTGGCCATCGAGGGCCCAGCGCGCTGGAAGGTGCCGCCCGACCTCCTCGACCGGCTCGCCGAGCGGGCACGCGACGCGCCCACTCGCTACCGGCTCGTCGTTCGCAAGGAGTCCCTGTCGCTCAACGAGCAGGTCGTCCACCGGGGACCGGTCTGGCTCGACGGCGTCGAGACCAAGACGCTGGCCCACTGGGGGCTCGGGGCCGACGTGCGGCAAGCCGTCGTAGCCCGCAGCGAGGCGCTGCGTCGCCTCGGCATCGAGCCGGACGATCCGGACCGGGTAGCGAAGTTGCGAGACCTCGAGCGGCGCGCGCTCGGAGCCGAGATCGCCGCGCGCTCGGGCCTGACGTTCCTCGCGCGCGTACCGGAGGGTTTTCGGGGACGCATCCAGCCGGTCGAACGCGCCGGCCCACCGATCGCCTACGCCGTCGTGTCGGACGGGGAGCGCTTCGTCGTCTTGCGATCGACCCCCGCGCTGCGCGCACTGCAGGGTCAGTCCGTTGTCGTCGCGCGTGACGCCAAGGGACGGCTCGTCGTCCGTCCCGATCCCGACAAAGACCTCGGTCGGTGAGCGTGAGCCTCTCCGGCTCCGATGGGCCCTGACCCTCGGCCGCGTCGTCGTCTCGAGCGTTTCCTGTCTCCTTCTCCAGCGGAGCGCATTCGTCTCAGCTCGTTCGCGCGGACCCACCTTTGTCGCGCCTCGAGACGCGGGGCGCCCCGGGGGGGTGCCCGGCTTCTGCTTTCCCCGCATCCCGGGAGCGGGAGCCCACAGGGAATGCAGCCGAGCATCTCGAGTCAGCCGTGGGAGGGTAGCCAAGACGAGCGCGCCTCCGAGCGGTGCGGACTCAGAAGCACGAAAGACAGCCGCTGCGGCACCACGGAGCAGGCCATCGATGCTCGCCAACTGCCCAGCGCTCAGCCCGGAGACCGAAGGTATGGAAGAGCTGCCGGAAATAGAGCATCGAGGGCGTCCCAAAAGTGACGGCAAGTCGCTCGAACGGAGATCACCCTCGATGAAGAAAAAGCATACGTACCAGTCAGCGGATGTCGACGCCATCGATGTGGCGGCCTTGGTGGCGAGGGTTGTCGCCGCGTGCGCTGTGCCGGGGCCCGCGGTCCCGGGGATCTGTATCGTGGCAGTAGATGTTGCCAAGGAGACGTTCTTCGCGGCGTTGAGCAACGAGCGAGGCGAAGTGGTGCGCATTCTTCGGTTCCACCACCCGAAGCAGACGACGGCGTTCCTGAAACTTCTTCTGAAGCTTCGGAGCGAGAAGCTCGATGTGCAGGTCGTGCTCGAGCCGACGGGCACGTACGGCGACTCGGTCAAGCACCAGTGCCATCAGCGAGGCTTGGCGGTCTACGAGGTCTCGCCCAAAAGGACGCACGACATGGCCGAAGTGCTCGACGGCGTGCCGAGCATGCACGACGCCAAGTCGACGGTGGTGTTGGCGCAACTGCATGCCATGGGAAAGAGCCGCAAGTGGCAGCCGTACAGTGACACCAGACGGGACCTGCGTGCACTGGTGGACCGTCGAGTCCTCTACAGCGACCCGCTCGAACGACACTACGGGAGACTGGAAGCGCTATTGACACGCTTTTGGCCTGAATTCGGCCAGGTGATGGATGTGCGAATGTGCCGCTCGTGGATGTCGTTGCTGTCCAAATACCCTGGCCCCGAGGCGGTGCTGCACGGGAGCCTCGACGCCAGCGTAGTGCTTCGCGAAGCGGCAAGTGGGGCGCTCTCAATAGACCGAATCGACGAGATCATCGGGGCGGCGACTGGCTCGCTTGGGGTACCGATGACGAACGAGGAGCGGGTTCTGCTCAGTGAGCTGGTTCTCGAGATCCAGCGGCTGCAGACGAAGCTGGATGAGATCGATCGGCAACTTGCGTCGCACATCAAGTCCGACACCGTCATGAAGCCGATCGCGTGCGCCGTTGGGCCGGCAGCGACCGCCGCACTGTTCGCGTTCGTGGGGGCGCCCGGGCAATACGATTCCGCGTCGGCCTACGAGAAGGCATGCGGTTTGAATCTAAAAGTGCGCAGTAGCGGCACGCACGAGGGTCGCCTCACGATCACGAAACGCGGTCCTCCACGGGTACGCCAGTTGCTGTACTTGGCGGCTTTGCGTCTCTGCCGCTCGGATGCCGTCGTACGCGCTTGGTACCATCAGCGTGGGGGTCACAAGGCCAACGCCAAGACAAAGGCGGTCGTTGCAGTCATGCGCAAGCTGGTGCGCGCACTCTGGTGCATGGGTCGCGACGTCCAAGATCTACGAGAATTCGACAGTCTCAAGCTCTTCGACAGTCGTCGACTGGGAATCGGCCAGCACTCGACGGAGTCCGCATCGAGCCTATCGCAAAGCGCCGATGCATCCCCTCAAGCCGCCTCGTCGTCCAAATCGTGTTCAGCGCAGACCAAAACAAGGATCGATCGTAGCCCCCTGCAAAGAAAACCATCCGGCGCGGAGGATCGACCATAAGCCCCACTCGCGGGTAAAGAGTTACACCGACGGCTCGCCATCACCGGCTTGATGACGTTGGCAAAGAGGTTCGCCAGGTGACGTTCGGGAGCTCCAACCGGTCTCGGTTTCCGAAGCCGCTTCTCGAGTCATAACGCACCTGGTGACGTTGTCGCGGATTGAATACTCAACGAGGCTGATTCGGCGCCAGCGATGGACGCCCGACGACTAAGAGGTCCAGTCTACCCGCGCACGACTCACCCGAAGCTCCATGTCGACGCTGACGGCCTATCAGCGAAGAACGATCCCGCGCTGTCACCTGCGCGGGGGTGGGGGGGCGCTTCGCCCAAGAAGGGTGTGATCGGAGATCTAATGAAGAAAGAATCGAAGAAAAGGTTGCTTACAAGAGGAGCTCCGGCGGCCCTTGAGGAACGAGAGCCGACACGAAGCGGCCTCGCACAGGAGACCCCCCATGAATACGTATCTCGACCCGCAACCGACTTCACTCCCCGCCCTGGCGATTCCCGTCGCGCCTCCCCCTGACAGCACCGACCGGTCCGCTCGCTACCGCGCCATCCTTCAGCGACGCATCGACGATGGGGCGAAGCGCGCCGCCGAGATCCTCGCCTCGATTCAACGAGACCAGCCCCGCGATCAGATCGTCCCCATGCGCGTCGCGAACTTCCACGTCGCGACCTCCGGAGGCCTGCGCATCCAAGTCGGCGCCGATCAGTACGAGCCCACCGAGTACGCGCTTGGGCAAGTCGCCGCCAGAGCCGGCGTCCCGCTCGCCTACCTGCGCGAACTCGCCGCACCCACCGCCGCCGCCTGGCAACACGAGCTTGCGACCGAGATCCTCCGCCAGCACTACCACAATGCGCCCGACGGGCGGGTCCTCGTGCGGAGCGTTCGCGGTCAGATGCGCGGGTGGCTGAGCGACCGGTACCGCCGGCTCGACTCCCGACCCCTCTTCGAGGCTCTGGCCGAGGAGGCTGTCAGGACCGGAGCCGTCCCGGTGGACGGCGTCGTCACCGAGACCCGCGTCGCGCTCAAACTGGTACTCCCCGAGATCCTCGAGCCGATTCCCGGAGAGTTTCTCGTGATCGGTGGGGAGTGGAGTAACTCCGACTACGGAAACGGCACCCACTCCTTCCGCATGTACGCTTTGCGCGTTGCATGTCTCAACGGCCTAACCGCCGAGGACGTGCTTCGCCAAGTCCACCTCGGAGGCCGCCTAGGCGACGAGATCGAATTCTCCGACCGGACCCACGCCCTCGACACCGCCACAAGCGTTTCGGCTCTGCGCGACGTCATTCGCTCTTCCTTCGGCTCGAACCGCCGCGAGGCGCTGCTCGCAACCATCCGCGAGGCCAACGAGCGTCATGTGTCCAAACCCGCGCTCGCGCAAGTAACGCGCGCCCTTCCCAAGACGGTTCAGAAGACGATCGCCGACGCCTTCGACTCTTCCGACGTCATCAACCTTCCCGAGGGACCCACCGCCTGGCGCGCCTCGAACGCCATCTCGTGGATCGCTCGGCACACCGACAACCCCGAGACGCGCCTCGACCTCGAGCGCCTGGCCGGCACCGTCCTCTGACCCGCCTGGCCGTCCAACGTTGGCGGGCCCCGCGCGAAGGGGCTCGCCGCGTTCCATCCGGTTGATGGCGCGGACCATCGACACTCATCGCGCCAGGCAATTCCATGACCGCTCCCTGGAAACTGGCGCGCAGGTGCCTTCAGCGGGGTCGAGCGTGTTGAGGTGATCCAGCTTGCTCTCGATCAACTTGGCGCCGTCGGCGAGATCACGGACTTTTCACCCCAGCTCGAGGACGAGTGGGCTGTGGTCGCTCAGCTGTTGCGTCTCGGCGGTCGTGACGACCTCGCACTTTCGCACGAGGGCCGGGGTTGGGTCGTCCACGAAGAAGTGGTCGAGCTGGTACTCGCCCTTGCCCCAGAAGGTCCGCTCCTCCTTCTCGTGCAGGCCAAAGTGGCAGTCGTGGAGGCCCCGCTCGACGACGGAGGCGAAGAACTTCCCGTAGGTCTCCTCCTTGTAGACGACGTCGAAGCGACGGGCCGCGTTGATGTCTCCGCCGACGACGAGGCGGTGCCCCTTCATAGCCTCTTTCAGCTTGTCGAAGAGGACCGTGAGGTTCTCTTGGTGCGCCTTGCCGCTGTGCGGGTAGAGGTGCACGCTGACCGTTCGGAACACTGCCTCGGGTGTCGAGATGTCGGCGGCGGCGAGGAACGCGTGGGGCGAATGCAGCGGGATCGGGGTCGCGGCGAGTCCCTGCCGCACGAAGAGTGCTGCGCCGTTGTCAAGGTTCGTGTCGGCGCTCATGAGCAGCGTGCCCCGCCCCTCCACCCAAGCGGACGCGGCGATGAGCGCCTCCTGCACGAGAGCCACATCGGGGCGAAGCTCGCTCAACAGATACCCCCACGCAGCCTGGTGGGTCTTCCTGAACTTCGATGGCCCGCCGCACCCCATGTTCCAGGAAACGAATCGCATTGTTGATCCCCTGCGACGATAGCGCGAGCGGAGACCGAGTCGCCGACCGGAACTACGCTGTACATACCGCCGCTACCTCGAGGTACCGGCAGAACGCGTTCGCGAGCGCCATCTGCCTCTCGGTCTTGCACCGCAGTTCGAATAAGGCCGGATTGGCCACGAGAAACGCCGCACACCGCGCGCGAGATCGCGACGTTGAGGCGGTTCCGCTGTAGAGGAACTCGGGGCCGCGGGGGGCGTCCTCGGGGACGATGTGGCCATCGAGTAGATGACGACGGGGGCTTGTTGGCCCTGGAACTTGTCGACGGTGCCGACGTCCGCTCCGCGCACGTGCTTGCGCAGAAGGGCGACATGCGCGTTGTAGGGGGCTACGACCAGGATGTCCTCGCGCGTCAGCGGGTGTCTCGCCGTGGCGGTCGGTCCAGGTGAGGCGGTCGACGAGGCTTGCGACCGCGGCTGCTTCCTCGATCGAGTCGCTGCGGTTCCCCCGGTGCTGGACCGGGACGAAACGGAGCCCCGTGCCGCGCCACCCGCCTGATGCCCTCGACCCGTACGTCCGGGGGGAGCGTGCCGAACTCCGCCACCTTGTGCACGCCGGCAAGGTCGAGGGCCCGCCCCTGAGTGCCGCCGAGGCCAGCCACCCGCGACCGCGGTGGTCGTCGGCCCGCCACCGCGCGTCGCACTCGCCGTACCAGTCGCACCACGTCGCAGTGCTCGACGTGCTCCGGGGTGGCCCGCGCTAGATTCCTGGGGCCGGTGGGCGAGCGCGCCGATGGCAAGCCGGAAAGCGAGGAACGCCGAAAAGCACCGTACGAAACGGCCAAGCAGCAACGACAAAGGAGTTGACCAAATCGCCGTCTCGTTCGCTACGGTTGACAAAATGGGACAGATCGGCGACAAGGGTCGCGTAGCGCACGGAGTCAACCGCATGACTATTCCCGCCGTTTCGTCACCGTCGCAGTTGCTTCGCGTGATTAGCCTGGATATCGACGACGAATTGCGCCGCAAGATGGCGAGCATCATCGTCGATGCGTACTACGACGCGGAACTGCGATGCGAAGTCTTGCGGCCGATGACACGGCGGGACACGGTCGCGCATATGCGGCGCGGGCTGATGGAGACCAAGCTGGCAGAAGCGATGGCAGCCGCGGGCGCCACCGTCATCGACAAGCCCAACGACGGACGCACTTCGTACCATGTGCAAGTAACGATCGGTCGCTGCATTCTTACGGTTCATGCGGTCAACAACGCCGGAGAATTGCCACGGGACGCGGACTTCAGGTTCACCGCGGCGCAAAGCGCGCAGACGGAGATGTATGAGCAACAGGAGCCGCCACCTCCGGATGCGAAGATTTACCTTCAAGTGATTTACGGACCAAGATGCGGGTCTTTACCGACATTTGCGAGCATAGTCGTCCCGAACTCGGATTGTTCGGAGATCGTCGCCGTGATCCCCATGTACGAGGAGTTATGTGCTGCGCGTGCCGACCGTTCGGGCCGCGAGTCGCAGGCGGCGTTTGAAGCCGTGCCTGACGAAGTGAGCGTTACGATCAAGCCGGGGAGCCCGCCCGTCTATGAGACCGATTTCGACAAGGAGACGCCAGCCACCACGGAAGGAGTGAAGCAGTTCCAGTTGTCTCTTCTGAGCGATCTGACGGTCCAGAAACCAGCCAAGGAGGAGGGATCCGAATGAGCGAACGCGGCACGCCGGGATTCGTTCCCGAGCGCCTCACTCTGGCACGAGAGGCCCGAGGCCTTACAAGCACAGCCCTCGCGGATGTGCTCGACCTAAGTCGCGAGTCAATCTCTCGATACGAGCGCGGCGACGCTACGCCGGGGCCGGAGATCTTCTCCAGGATCTGCGAACGGTTGCGCATACCGAGGATGTATCTGGTGACCCAACTGGCGCCAACCGTCGGTTCGCCCAAGTTCTTCCGGTCCATGAGCAATACTGGCAAAGTAGCGCGTAGACGTGCACGCGCGCTGCACGAGTGGGTTCACGACATCGCAATGTCTCTCGTCGACAAGGTCGAGATGCCACACGTGTCTGTGCCGAACCTTGCTGTAAACACCAAGGCGACGTCTTTGTCGTTTGACGATGTCGAGGAATTGGCCACGCAACTGCGTAGGCATTGGGGAATGGGCGATGGTCCAATCAGCGATCTGACCCTTCTTCTTGAGAATCACGGCGCGATCGTCGCCTGCGCTCCGCTGGAGCTGGCCGGCCTTGATGGTCTATCTGGCTGGTTTGGCGAACGACCGGTGGTGCTTTTGAATTCTGACAAGGCAACCGCAGCCCGTGTGCGACTGGACGCGGCACACGAGCTTGGTCACCTTGTGCTTCATCGCAGCGTCACCGAAACCGAGATAAATACGGGCCAACAGTTCAAGCTGATCGAGACTCAAGCGTTTCGGTTCGGGGCTGCGTTTCTGTTCCCCGCCAGATCCTTCGTACTGGAAGCGCGCCCAATAACGCTCGACCATCTGTTGCAGCTCAAGAAGCGGTGGTCCGTGTCCGTCGCGATGATGATCCATCGCGCCAGGGATCTAGGCGTGCTGGATGAGGGGACCGCTCAGTCCATGTGGAAGAAGTACACGTATCATGGGTGGCGAGGACGCGAACCTCTGGACGACATCCTTCCGATTGAGCGGCCTAGGATGCTCGCGCGCGCGATCAACCTGCTGATCGACGCTGGGGCAGTGTCTCGCGGCGAGATTCCGTCACGCGCGAACCTGACGCCGTCGGACGTAGAACGCCTGGCCGGACTTCCGGACGGACATCTCAGCGGTGCACCGTCAACAGTTATCCCGATCGAACCAAAACTTCGCTCGCCTGCTCCCGGGGATGGGAAGGTTCTGACCTTTAGGCGGAGCTCATAGGTCGGGTCGTAGAAGTCCTTGATACTTAATGGCTTTTTCGATGGTGCGGCACGGTGCAAAGCCGGTACGCGTTGGTTGTTCACGCGCCGCTTCGTCCGATGGACCTGCCCGCGTCTCTCGACGTGACGCATCCCATGGCTGCGACCCGCGCTCATCAACCTCCCCGGTCGCCTCCTGCGATCGGGACGATGTTGGACTCTACGCGTGCCCCCCAATTCGAGCATCCGGCTCGACCTCCCGGACCTGGGGGAAAGGGGGACGTGTGCCCGCTCCACGATGAACCGCCGCTGCTTGGCGCACCGACCCGCCCGCGATTGGCGGCGCCCCGCTGATCGCCATCCATCCCGCGGATGCGAAATCCACGTTTAGGGAGCCGGGGATCAGAAGACCCGCCCTTCGATGCCGTGCGTTGCTTCGCACACCGACTCGAACAACCCAAGCCACCCGTCCATGAGCTGGGATGCGGTTGGTCGCTCACTCGGGTCCAGCGCTAGCATCCGGAACAGCAGCCTGGCGACCAGACCACTGAACTGTCCCGGACACGCTCTGAGCCCGTCGAGTTCGACCGGCGCAAGCATGTCGTCCCCGGCTGGGCGCTTTGCCGGGTTCCAGCCGGTGAAAAGCTCTGCGAGCACGAGTCCCAACTGGAAAACGTCGGTCCTCACGGTGAGCAGAGCCTCGTTCTTGGCATAGGCGACGAGGTCGGGCGTGCGGTAGAAGAACGGCATCCCGGGGCCGATGCTCTCCTTCAGAACCATCTTGTCCTCCTCGTCGACCCCGTCGAGCAGCTTCATTAAGCCGAAATCGCCCAAGACGCAGGAGCGGCCCTTCACGAAAATGTTCTGCGGCTTGATGTCGCGGTGCACGGCCTGCGGTTCACTGCGCTCCAAAAAGCAGAGGGCAGATAGGAGCTGCGTGGCGATCGTCAAGCGCTGTGCGACATCCGCCGTGCCAGTTCTGATCACGTGGTACAGGCTCTGCGGCAGGTACTCCGCAACGACGAACGGGTACTCGTTGAGCACGCCATCGACTCGGTACCTGAACAGCCCTTCGTCAAAGACGCGCATGATCGCGGGGTGGTCCTTCTCCTTGAGGAAGGCCACCTCCTTGAGGAAACTCTCGCGTCGCTCCGGCTTCGACAGCCGGCGGAATATCTTCAGAGCGAAGAGAATGCCCTTGTGTGGCCCGGAGGTGGACACGACGAGGTACGTCACCGCGTTTCCGCCTGCCCCGAGCCGCTGAACGATCCGATACCAAGACGCGGTTGCAGACTGAAGAGACTTTCCTGGCTCGAGGAACAGGGCGTCGGACATTCTCCGAGCATCGCCCGTTCCAAGGCTCGCCGGCCAGTCCGTCGCTCGCCGAACGTGCGCGCTGCCGATGTGCGGCGAGATGAGCGGAGGTCGGAAAGTGGAGGCATCTCCCCAATTGCCGAAACGGGACAGGCTGCCGCCCGTATTGCAAGCGAAAACTTCCGCACCTTTTGCATCGTTAGTCGTCGCGATATCGCCTGGCCCACTCGCTATTGAGCATTTCCTCTTTGACTACATTCTCGAAGCTTAGGGAGCACGCGGGATGGAACGGGTTTTCACGCAGAGCGAGCTCGAAGCGATCGCACAAGCGCTTGCTGACACGTCCGAGGGTCTCACCGGCGGGGAGATCGGCCACCTCCTCGCCACGCTCAAGATGAGCGACCCGATGCCGACGCTAACCAAATGGAAGCGGCTGCACAACGCCTTCGTGCAGCGGCAGAACCACAGCCAGAACCGCCGTGCCATCCTGGAATTCATCCGGCAGGCGATGAAGCCAGAGCGCTACGCGCGGGGCGCGGCGCGGTACGAGCCGATGCGCGCCAACGTGAACCGGGCGCTGGCGTTCGTGGGCCTAGCCGTCGACGACGCGGGCAAGGTGTCCGAGGTCGCGCAGGCGGAAACGCTCGGCGAAGCGACCCGGCGCGCGCAGGAACTCCGCGCAGATCTGAGCTCGCGTGGGGTACACCCCGACGTACTTCGCTTCTGTCGCGCTGAACTCGTCGCGGACAACTACTTTCACGCGGTGCTTGAGGCCACCAAGAGCATCGCGGACAAGCTCCGGACGCGCAGCGGCTTCACCGACGACGGCGGGGCGTTGGTCGACCGCACGCTGTGCGGTGAAACCCCCAAGATCAGCATCAACCCCCTGCTCACGGAGAGCCAGAAAAGTGAGCAGAAAGGCTTCGGCAATTTGGTCAGAGGCACGTTCGGCATGTTCCGGAACCCCTCGGCCCACGAGGCCCGGATTCTCTGGGCCATGACGAAGGAAGATGCTGAAGACCTGCTCTCGCTTGCGTCGATGATTCACCGTCGCCTGGACGCGGCAACCGTCCGTCCGTGATCCCGAGCCGATA
>Ga0265313_10003751_pt1 | contig 12076 bp, 11 predicted proteins | sample 4123metaG_FD_203122 | JGI IMG/M metagenome (GOLD analysis project Ga0265313, IMG submission 203122) | Rhizosphere microbial communities from Carex aquatilis grown in University of Washington, Seatle, WA, United States - 4-1-23 metaG | ecosystem: Host-associated > Plants > Roots > Rhizosphere >...
CCCGCATCCGGGCATTGAATTTTTCGAGGCCGAAATAAACCGCGTCCGCGCCGTTCTCGACCGCGGCCTGGACGCAATCCCAATCACCGGCAGGCGCGAGCAACTCCGGCAGCTTGCGGATTTTCGATTCCGCCCCCGGTCTGTCAGGCGTCGCCGATGGGACTGAAACACTCATTTCAACCCGTCAAATTTACCATGAAAGCGCGGGGGCACAAAGCCTCTTCGTCCGGTGGCATTTTTGAACTTGGCAATCCGGCTGAATCCGTCACCTTGAATTTGTGATACATCCAACGGCCATCGTTCACCCTCAGGCGAAGCTGGATTCCACGGTCCGGGTTGGGCCATATGCCGTGATTGACGGGGGCGTCGAGTTGGGCGCGGATTGTATCGTTGGGCCACAGGTATATCTCACGGGGCGGACCACGATCGGTGTGGGCAACCGTTTTCACGCCGGCTGTGTCATCGGCGACGCGCCACAGGACTTGAAATACCAGGACGAGCCGACGCGGTTGCGCATCGGCGACCACAATGTGTTTCGCGAACATTTTACGGCGCATCGTTCAACCAGGCCGGATACAGAAACCATCATCGGCTCGCACAATTTTTTCATGGCCACCGCGCACGTGGCGCATAATTGCATCGTCGGCGATCATGTCATCGTAGCCAATGGCGCGATGCTCGGCGGGTACGCGGTCGTGCAGGACCGTGCGTTCATTTCCGGCAACTCTTGTGTGCATCAGTTCTGCCGGGTCGGCACGCTGGCACTGATGCAGGGTCTCTCGGGCATCAGCAAGGATTTGCCGCCCTTCACCGTGGCGCTGCGCGTGAACGAAATCTGCGGGTTGAACAATGTCGGCTTGCGTCGCGCCGGATTCACCGCCGAGCAGCGCCTGGAACTGAAGCGGCTGTATCACCGGCTGTTTCGAAGTGGGAAGAATCTGCGCGCGGTGCTGGGCGACGCGCGGGAAAATTTTCCCGGCGCCGCGTCAAAAATTCTGCTGGATTTTGTGGCCGATGCGAAACGCGGGGTTTGCACGGATTTGGGACGTGGGACCGACAAAAGCGAAGAGGAATAGATGAGCCTGTATCAAATCGTTGGCGCGGATGGCCGGCAATACGGCCCGGTTTCCGCGGAACAGTTGCGGCAATGGATTGCCGAGGGCCGCGCGAACGCGCAGACGCAGGCATTCGGGGAAGGCTCGGCGGAATGGAAACCGCTCGGCGCGCTGCCGGAATTCGCGGGCCTTTTTGCGCCGCCAGTTCCACTGACGATCCGGCCGCCGGTTTCCGGGCCGGTCCGGAAAACCAATGCCTATGCGATGGCCGGGTTGATTTTTGGCGTGCTGGCATTTTTTTGCTGCTGCAAATTTCTCTTTGGTGTGCTGGGCATTATTTTCTCGCTCATCGGTCTTTCGCAGATCAACCGGCATCCTGAATTTTACGAAGGCCGCGGCTTGGCCATCATTGGGCTGGTGGTTTCCATTTTAAGCCTGTTGTTCGCCGCAGTTCTCATCCTGATTGCCGTGGCAACCGGCAACTTTCATTTCCATTGGAGCTTTAATCATTCCTGACTCGTATGCCGCCGGCCAAGCTGCAAACCGCTCCGCCCAAAATCTCAACGCCGCCATCGTTGACGTGGTTTGTGGGCGTCGTGATGGGCGTAACCATTGTCGGGGCGGGCGCGGTGTTGTATTTTTTCAATCCCAGCTCACATGGGTTTTATCCGGTCTGCGAATTTCACGCACTGACCGGGTTGAACTGTCCGGGCTGCGGCGGAACCCGTGCCGTCTATCAATTGTTGCACGGGCACGTTCTGCAGGCGTTGCATGACAATGCGTTGTTCGTATTATCGCTGGCGGCCCTGGCGGTGCGCGGCGCCTGGTTGGCGGCGCGCAAGCTTCGGAACCAACCCACTGCGGACTTTTTGCCGTCCCAGGCAGTATGGGCATTTCTGGTCATCGCCCTGGTTTTTACCGGGTTGCGAAATCTGCCGGCCTTTTCTTGGCTTTCGCCGTAAAGCGCAGGAACTTTTTCGCTTTTGCCGACGCGCGTTCTCGTGTTCAATCGTTGACCTATGAGTCTGACACATCCCTTAACCACCACGACCTTTGAGTTGCCCGGCTACCGGGTGATCAAGTCGTTTGGTGTGGTGCGCGGCATCATGGTGCGGTCGCGCTCGGTCATCGGCAATATCGGCGCGAGCATCCAGAGTATTTTCGGCGGGAACATCTCGCTGTACACCAATCTGTGCGAGCGCGCGCGCGAGGACACCTTCAACCTGATGTTGACCCATGCCGGCGAGCTCGGCGCCAACGCCGTCATCGGCGTCCGTTACGACGCGACGGAAATTGCGCCGGGCATCACCGAGGTGCTGTGTTACGGCACGGCGGTTTACGTGGAACCGTCACATTAGTTGATATGGCTGGGCACAGCAAATGGGCGAAGGTCAAGCATTTCAAGGGTGCGATCGACGCCAAGCGCGGCAAAATTTTTTCCAAATTGAGCCGGGAAATCACCATCGCGGCGAAAATCGGCGGCGGCGACCCGGACATGAACCCGCGCTTGCGCATGGTGCTGCTGAAGTGCCGCACCGCGAACATGCCGCGTGAGAACATCGAACGCGCCATCAAAAAGGGCACCGGCGGCGGCGAAGGCGCGAATTTCGAGGAATTGACCTACGAAGTTTATGGGCCGCAGGGTGTGGCGCTGCTGGTGGAAGTGAGCACGGACAATCGGAACCGCACGGCCTCCGACATTCGCAGCATCGTCACCAAAAGCGGCGGCAGCATTGCGACGCCGGGTTCGGTCAGCCGCTTGTTTCAACGCAAGGGACAGATCATTGTTTCCCGGGAAGCCGCGGACGAGGATCAACTGATGGAACTCGCGCTGGAAGCCGGCGCGGAAGATTTCAAGGCCGAGCCGCAGGGGTACGAAATCCTGACCGAGCCGGCGAATTTTGAAGCCGTCCACAAACAAATCGAAGCCAAGGGCATCAAATACGAAGCGGCGGAAATCACGTCGTTGCCCACCCTCGTGGCGTCACCCGCCGACGAAGCCGGGATGGCCGCCGTCAATAAATTGATCGAGACGCTGGAGGAACACGACGATGTAAAAGAGGTCTTTTCCAATGCCGACTTTCCCAATGAGGCGGTGAAGGCGTGAATTCTTTCCGGCCTGAAGTATGAAGGCGTTAAGTGCCGATTCTGTTCTGGCGCGGCTGCTGGGCAAGCTGACCGCGGCCATTCTTCGTCGACCCGGCTGGTTTATCTATCCGCAGGTGGTCCTGTTCGGGGTGTGCGTTCTTTACACCGTCGGGTTTTTAAAGGCGGACATGAACCGGGACAATCTGGTGGGTCCCAACCATAAAAACCACGAAAATTATCTTCGCCTACAGACGGAATTTCCCCAACAGGGGAACGATTTGGTGGTGGTGGTGGAAAGTGAAAACGTCGAAAAAAACCGGCAGTTCGTCGAACGCATCGCGGCGAAAATGTCGGCGGAAACCAACCTGTTTCGCGACGTTTTTTACGAGAAGGATCTGGCCGTCATGGGAGCGAAGGCGTTGCTGTTCGCCGACAAGGAGGATTTGGTTGAACTGAAAAAGAGCCTTAATGAGGATTTGCCATTCCTCCTCCAGTTCACGCGGACGACGAATCTCGTTTCGTTTTTCGACGAGGTCAACACGGCTTTTCGGACGGCGCCCCAGGAGACCAACGCCCAGACGGAATCACTGGTCCAGGCATTGCCGGCGCTCACCCGCATCGTGAACCAGGCCGCCACCGGCCTGCAAATGACCGGCACGCCGCCGTCCCCCGGGGTCTCGTCGCTGTTTAGCGCCGGTAGTGAAACGAACATTTACATCAATTACGCCCGGGGCCGGATTTTTCTGGTGACGACCCATGCGCCCACCAGCGACCTGAGCAGCGATGCCATCGAACGCCTGCGTCAGCTGGTCCGGGAAACGCAGGCGGAGGTGCCCGGCCTCAACGTGGGATTGATTGGCGAGCCGGTGCTGGACTATGACGAAATGAAGCAGTCGCAAACAGATGTCACTTTGGCAAGCATCGTATCACTCGTGCTCTGTGGATTGATCTTTATTTACGGTTACAATGAAACCGGGCGTCCGATCAAGGCCAACATCTGCCTGGTGATCGGGCTGGGTTACACCCTGGCCTTCGCCACCCTGGCCATCGGGCATTTGAACGTCCTGACGATCACGTTCGTGCCGATGCTCATCGGCCTGGCGATAGATTTTGGCGTGCATCTCATCACGCGCTACGAGGAGGAACTGCGTCATGGGAAATCGGCGGAAGCCGCGATGACCAAGGCCATGGTTTTCACAGGACAGGGCATTTTTACCGGCGCCTTGACCACGGCGGGGGCGTTTCTGGCCATGGCCTTCACCCACTTTCGGGGCATCCAGGAAATGGGGCTCATTTGCGGCGGCGGTTTGCTGCTCTGTTTCGTGCCGATGATGACCATGTTGCCCGCACTGTTGTTGCGCGGGCGGCAAAACGTCATGGACCACCAAACCACCGAGGACGAAACCCGCGCGCGCATTGAGAATATCTGGTTGCAACGTCCCCTGGTGGTAACGTCGATCACCGTGGCCCTTTGTTTGTTGGCGCTGGTGCTGGCCCGGAAGGTCTATTTCGATTACAATTTGCAGAAATTGCAGAGCATCGGATTATCGTCGGTCGTCTTTGAGGACAAGTTGTTCGCCGCCGCTGACAAATCCCTGCTCTATGCCGCCATCAGCGCCGATTCATTGACGAATGCCATCGACCTGGAGGAAAAACTGAGAACCATGCCGACCGTGGCCGACGTGGAACCACCGGCCAGCCTGCTGGAAGATTTTCTCAATCCTAGCAACACAGAAAAACTGGGATTGATTGGCGAGATCAAGCGGGAGCTGGCGCCCTTGAAGTTCGGCACGCCGGACCCAGGTCCCGTGGATGTGCCTGCGTTCAGCCGGACGCTCTATTCACTGTACGGCTACCTGGGCGCGGCATTGGATGCGGTCGGGGGCAGTGACCCGGAGCTGACCAAGCAATGTGTCTCATTGCGCCAGGCGATTGAAGAATTGCGCAAGGCGATGTTAAAGGGCGACGCCCTGGCGCTGACGGAGCACGCGGACAAACTGGCGCTCTTCCAGCAGGCGCTCTTCACCGACATGCGCAGCACGTTCCAGTTGCTGCAAAACCAGGATGATCGCGCGCCGTTGCATGTGGACGATTTGCCCCAGGCTTTCCGGGATCAATTTGTGGGCGTGACGGGAAAATATCTGTTGCAGGTCTTTCCCAAGGACGATGTCTGGCAACGCGATAATCAGGAAAAATTCATCGCCGACCTGCGGACCCTGGATCCGGACGTCACCGGAACGCCGGTGCAGCTTTACGAATTTGAAGAGCTGCTCAAGAACAGTTACATCCAGGCGGCCTGGTATTCCCTGATCGCCATCACGCTTTTGGTTTATTTCCACTTTCGCAGTTTCGGTTCGGTGGTTCTGGCGTTGCTGCCGGTTGGCATCGGCACGCTTTGGCTGGTGGGGGTGATGGGATGGCTCGGCATTCCCTTCAACCCGGCGAACATCATGACGTTGCCGTTGGTCATCGGGATTGGGGTGACGAATGGCATTCATGTTTTGAATCGTTTTGCGGAAGAGCGCACGCCGGGCATTCTCGCCCGCAGCACGGGCAAGGCGGTGTTGGTGTCCGGGTTGACGGCCATAGCCGGGTTTGGCAGTTTGATCCTGGCCAAAGATCGCGGCATCCACAGCCTGGGCTGCATCATGTCCATTGGCATCGCCACCTGTATGATCGCGGGATTGACCTTCTTGCCGGCACTGTTGAACTTGCTGGGGCGCTGGCGTCCGTTGATAAAAACAAATCAACCCAGTGCCGACAATTCAACGCCGACACTGGGTCAGGAGGAACCGAGGTCAAAAACCTCAAGTGGAAGGCAAAGTTAAAGCAATTCATCGAAATGTCAACCTCAATGTTAAAAATAGCTTTGAAATGATTAAAATCGCAGGATGCGAACGTCCAATAACGATAACGTAAAATGATTTCATGTTAATTGGTCTTTCAAGTTACAGAAAATTCGTAGCCTGCCGGCGAATTTGCGGGTTGTTGCTCGCCCTAAGTTTTTTCCCCAAGGGCCTTTTCGGTGCGGATAATTTTGTCGCCGGACCGCTATTCAGTCAATTTGCGCTGACACTTGATACCGGTTATCGCACCGAAATCATGGGACCGTTCTTTTACAACGAGAAACGGGATTCGGAACAGACCTGGGGCGTGGCGCCACTCTTTTCACACGGGACCGATCCCGGGGTTGAATCGGAAGAGGACGATTTGCTTTATCCGGTGTTCACCTACCGGCGTTTTGGCACGGAATATCGCTGGCAGCTGGGTCAACTGCTCAGCATCGCTGGTGGCGAGAGTCCGCAGGGGGGTGGGCAGAAACGATTCACCGTGTTCCCGCTCTACTTCCAGCAACGTTCGCCCATCAAGGAAGAAAACTACACGGCACTGGTACCCTTTTACGGCCATCTCCAGAACCGATTGTATCGTGATGAAATCTTCCTGGTGATGTTTCCGATCTTCAGCGAGACCCGTAAAAGGGATGTCATCACGGACAATTACCTATTTCCCTTCTTTGATTTGCGACATGGTGACGGGATGCACGGCTGGCAATTCTGGCCGCTGGTGGGCACCGAGCACAAGGATGTAACCGCGCAGACCAACGGCTTTGGCGAAATTGAAACGATCCCCGGTTACGACAATTTTTTCGCGCTCTGGCCGATTCATTTCCGCCAAAACACGGGCATCGGCACCGATGACCCGGCCAAATTCCGGGCCGATCTGCCGTTTTACAGCGTGGAACGTTCTCCCCAACGCGATTCGACCTCTGTGTTCTGGCCGTTCTTCACCTGGGTCGACGACCGCGGGGAACATTATCGCGAATGGGAGGGGCCATACCCGTTTGTGGTGGTCGCGCGCGGCACGGGTAAAACGGTTACCCGCTTCTGGCCGCTGTTCAACCGGGCGCACAGTGACACGCTGGAAAATGACTACTACCTCTGGCCGCTTTATCGATACGATCGTCTGTCTGGCAGCACATTGGATGAACGGCGTCTGCGCATCTTGTTGTATTTGTTTGTGAACGTGACGGAAAAGAACCTGGACGCTGGAACCCAGCGGCACCGGGTGGATTTGTGGCCTCTGTTTACCTATCAACGGGACTTCAACGGAAACAACCGGTTGCAAATTCTGGCCCTCATCGAGCCCATGCTGCCCGGCAACCGCAGTGTGGAATACAACTGGTCGCCGTTCTGGTCATTGTGGCGCTCGGAAAACAACCCCCGAACCAGGTCCGCCAGCCAGTCGTTGCTTTGGAATTTGTACCATCACGAGACGGCCCCCGCTGCCAAAGAATACTCGTTCATGTTTGGCCTTTTTCAGTATCATTCCAATGCGGCAGGTAAATCCGTGAGATTGTTTTACATTCCCGTCGTCAAAGCCAAACCCGTGATCAGCAGCCAATGAAGTCGGAAGCAAGCAAGGTGCAGAAAGGCGCATCCGCGACTGGTAATTGCTCCTGCCCCATTCTACCTTCTGCCTCTGCGAAACGTTATGTTTGAAAACATCGGCGAGATTATTCTGTTGTTCTGGCGCACGATGCTGGCGCTGCCGCTGGCCTGGCGGCAGCGTCAGAAAGTGATCGAGCAGTTTTTTGAAATCGGCAACGCGAGCCTGCTGATGGTCTGCGTGCTGTCGTTCTTCATTGGCGCCGTCATCGCGTTGCAAACCGGCCCGGTGCTGGTGGAACGCAGTCTTTCCAGTGCCGTGGGCGGCGTAGTCGGCATCGCCATCGCCAAGGAACTGGCACCGGTAATGATGGCGATCCTGATCGCCGGACGCATCGGTTCGGCCATGGCGGCGGAGATCGGCTCGATGCGCGTGTATCAGGAAATTGACGCCTTGCGAACGATGAACATTGACCCGATCCACTACCTGGTCTTGCCGCGCTTGGTGGCCATCGCGATTGGGCTGCCGATGCTGGTCGTCATTTCAATTCTCGTGGGCTGGTTTGGCGGCGCGGTCGTCGCCGACCTGAACAGCCACATGAACATTCCCTATCCGGTGTTTTTCTCGGACTTGCGGGAGATTGTCCAGCCGAAGGACGTGGCCAACGGCGTGTTCAAGAGCTTCTGCTTCGCGCTGATCATTGGCGCGGTCTCGTGCCACCAAGGCTTGGCGACCATCGGCGGGCCGCGCGGCATTGGCCGTTCAGTGACCAAGGCGGTGGTTAATTCCATCATCCTGATCGTGATTTTCGACTACGTGCTGACGCGCATGCTTTTGAAATGATAAACGACCCGACGAACCATGATTCCGGTGTGGGCCTTCAGGTGCGCCACCTGCGAAAAAGTTTCAACGGCGAGGAGGTGCTCCGGGGAATTGATTTCGAGGTCCAGCCTGGCGAAATTTTCGTCATAATGGGACCGAGCGGCAGCGGCAAGAGCGTTTTGCTCAAGCATCTCATCGGTCTGGAAGCGCCGGACGACGGGGAAATTCTCATCAACGGTGAATCCATACAGTCGTCCGAAGTCGCGGCCAAATACCGGATGGCGCTGGTCTTCCAGTCCGGCGCGCTGCTCAGTTCACTGACCGTGGGCGAAAATGTCGGCCTTTATCTGAGTGAACATCGCCTGAAGCCGCCTGAAGAAATCGCGCGCATTGTCGCTGAAAAGCTGGAAGCGGTCGGCCTCAAGGATACCGTGGACAAAATGCCGAACGAGCTTTCCGGCGGCATGAAAAAGCGCGTGGCCATCGCCCGCGCACTAGTCATTGACCCGCAATTGATTCTTTATGACGAGCCGACGAGCGAGCTTGACCCGCTCTCCGCGGCGGTCATCGGACGTGAAATTATGAAGCTCAAACAGCGTATTCACGTCACCTCGCTCGTGGTGTCCCACGACCGTGACCTGGCCTTTGGCATTGCCGACCGCATCGCGGTCATCAATGAAGGCCGCATTCTCACCATCGGCACGCCGGCGGAGGTAAAGCAGTTCAACGACCCGATCCTTCAGAAATTTTTGCACGCAGACTTTCAACACGAATCCCCATCAAGCTTATGAAAAATTCACTCGAAACCCGTCTGGGCGTTTTTGTCGTCTTTGTGGTCATTGCCGCCGTGGTCATTGTCGAAACGCTCAACGGCTGGCAATTTTACCAGCACGGCTACCGGGTCAGTGCCCTGTTTGACGCCGTGCAGGAATTGAAGGTGGGCGACAGCGTCAAAATGGCCGGTGTGGAAGTGGGGCGGGTCGAAAAAATCGCCCTCGAAAACGACAAGGTCCGCGTCACGATGAAGCTGAACAGCGGAACCGTGGTGAAGACGGACAGCCAGGGCACCATCCGGTTCACGGGATTGATGGGCCAAAATTTCGTCTCCCTGGATTTTGGTTCACCGGACGCTCCGAAGGCGGTGGACGGCACCGTGCTCACCACGATTGAACAACCGGACCTGAACGCCATCATGTCCAAGCTCAATGATGCCGCCACCGGCATTCAAAACCTGACCAAAAGTTTCACCGGCGACACCATCAACAATTTGCTGGGTCCCTTGACCGATTTCATCAGGCAAAACAGCGGTCACCTAAGCGGCTCCATCTCGAACATAGAATCCATTTCCGGCCAGATTGCCAGCGGACAGGGAACCGTCGGCAAACTGATTTATACGGACACGCTTTACAATTCCGCGCTGGCCACGGTCACCAATCTGCAAGACACCGTGGCGGCCGCACAACAGGTCATTAACGGTGTCAACGAGGGCCGGGGCACTATCGGCAAACTTGTGACGGATGAGACCCTCTACCAGGCCACCACGGCTTCCATGACGAACCTGAATCAAATCCTGCAGAAAATCAATCAGGGACAAGGTTCGGTGGGCAAACTGGTCAACGACAAGGAATTTTACAACAACGCTAAATTGACCCTGCAGAAGGTGGACAAGGCGGCCGACAGTCTGGAAGACCAGGGACCGTTGAGCGTTCTCGGCATCGTGGCGAGCAACTTGGGATTGTAAGAGAATTTACGATATGTGATTTACGAGCGGATTCCTAATGCTCTGCCGTCGCGTAAATCGGATATCGTAAATCAAAAATGGTCAAGCCAGGCCGAGATTTTTCACGACCTGTACGGTCGAGTGCGCCTTGTTGAGCGTGTAGAAGTGCAGCCCCGGCACACCGGCTTCAAGCAGTTCCTCACACTGGCGCGTCGCATACTCGATCCCAAACTCAATGGCCGCCGCATCATCGTTGCCCAGCCGGTCCAGTTGCACCCGCAACGGCGGCGGAATTTTCGCGCCGCAAAGCCGGGTGAACTTCGTGATCTGGGTTGCACTGAGAATCGGAATGATTCCGGCCACGAGCGGGACCTTCACGCCCAGCTCGCCGGCCACATAATCCCGGAATTCAAAGTAATCGGCATTGTCAAAAAACAACTGGGTGAGGACAAAATCCGCGCCGGCGTCCACCTTTTCCCGCAAGTGCCGCCAGTCGGCGTGTTTGCCTTCCTGGCAGGCCACGTGGCCTTCGGGAAATCCGGCGACGCCAACGGAAAAATCGCCGGCTTCCCGGATGAATTTGACCAGCTGTGAGGAAAATTCGAAACCACCGGGTGTGGGTACGAATTCGCCGCCCGCGGGCGGGTCGCCGCGCAACGCGAGGATGTTATTACAGCCCAGGGCGCGGATGCGTCCGAGCAGCTCCCGCACCTGTTCGCGGGTGTGGTTGACGCAGGTGAGATGCGCCAGCGCCGTCAGGCCATGCTGGCGCTGGATGCGGTCCACAATCATCAATGTCTTGTCACGCGTGCTGCCGCCCGCACCGTACGTCACGGAACAGAAATCCGGTTTGACCTGAAGCAGCGCGGGAATGTGCTTTTCAAGGAGGGCCAGGTCGCCTTCCTCCGTCCGGGGCGGGAAAAATTCAAAAGAAATGACCGGCTGCCGCGCGGCGTGTCGGGTCGCGTAAATGTCGCGGATGAATTGCATTATGGACGGCGGATTATGGCGCAGAAGCGGGAGCGATGCCAAGTTTTGTTACTGCCGCTGGAAGGTCCCGACTGGATCAGAACCGAAAAATCAGGTTCAATGCCAGCATGAAGTCGTTGGCGCGGTTGGCCGTGATCGGGGTCTGATTGGCACCGAAGGAGTTTCCATGCTCAACATGATCCCAACGGAATTCCACACGGCTCAAGACGTTCGCCCACAGTTTGTACTCGGCCGTGGCCGTGATTTCTTCCGCGGTGTTATCGCCGTAAAGGTTGACGGGTGAAAGCGGACCGGCGTCCGTGTTATTCAGGTATTCAGCGCGCAGGTTGAAAGACAGCTTGTCCGCGGCTTGATACGAGCTGTAAAGCGCGGCGGTCCAAATACTGTCGTTGCTGGGATTGCCATTGTAACCACCATTATGCTCGTCCACGTAATCAAACGCCGCACCAAACTTCAGGGTCGGAACCGGGGTGGGGAGCATGGCGCCGACATACCAGCCCGTTGAACCGGGGGTTAAGGTGGTATTATTGCCAGCGGCATCGATCACCCCCATGGTGAGCGTAGCGCCTTTCATGAAACCCGCGCTGTCCGGCGCTGTCAGTTGGAGCTCTCCCAAATAGGCCTTTTGGGATTCGAAGGAGGTTGGATTCACACCGACAGTGCCGAATCCGATATCTGAACTGTCCGCCACACCCGCTTGAACCGTTATAAGGTCATTTATTTTGTACGTGGCCAGAATGCCCGTAAGGGTTTTCGAATCGATGGTCCAGCCATAGGAACGGGTATAATTGGGATTGAGCGGGGCGCTTGACGATTCATAGCCGAGGATGGAATCCCAAACGCCAACTTTCCATTCCAGGCCATTGCCCACCGGCGTGCGCAATGTCAAATAGGCCTGGCGGACGCCGTCGGCACCAAATCCCTCCGTGGTGACGGCATCCGGACCGAGCATCAATTCCACATGATAGCCGGCAGCCCAAGGGCTTTCGTCTTCCGGTTTGTCCAGCGCGATATC
>Ga0265313_10003753_pt1 | contig 12072 bp, 8 predicted proteins | sample 4123metaG_FD_203122 | JGI IMG/M metagenome (GOLD analysis project Ga0265313, IMG submission 203122) | Rhizosphere microbial communities from Carex aquatilis grown in University of Washington, Seatle, WA, United States - 4-1-23 metaG | ecosystem: Host-associated > Plants > Roots > Rhizosphere >...
TAGAAGACGGTCTTGTCGGCATCGCTGCCGCCTTCGACCTCGATGGTGTGCAGCCGAGTGTTCCAGGCCGCTTGGGCCGCAGCGCGGACACCATCGAAGTTCCAGTCGGAGTTTTCGGCATCGAGGTTCGCCTGGGCATTGTCGATGCTGACGTAAGAGATGCCGACCTTGACCTGCACGACATTGCTCATGCTTGTGTCGAAGGTGAGGTAGGACCCGACGTGCGCGCCACTGGCGCTGGCAGCACCGGCGGTGAGCGTGGCGCCGTCGAAGACGCCAACCCCAGTCGGAGTCTGGTCGAGCTCGGCGGCAAAGTAGATGGTGTAAGGCTGGCTTCCGCAGCCAATCACGCTGGTGGCCGAGCCGCGCACGTGGCGCTGATCGGCGGAAATGCTGATGCTCGACGCCGACGTCCCATTGATGCTGCCGCCGGCATCCATCAGCAACGTGGCCTCGGTGGAAGGCGGATAGGTGAACCGCCCGAAGCCGGTTCGTGCCGTTACCGTGAGCTCGGCGGTGACCTGCGGTTCGTCGAGAAACACCTTGTAGTAGCCAGCCGTGGCCACCTCATTGTCATGCGAGAAGGAGGACCGATAGGTCGCGCCGTTCGTCGCAGGAGACACCGTCACTTTGCCGACGAACGGCAGCAAGGGAATGTCCTGATACACTTCGCAGCCCCGGCCACTGAAATGGGTCAGACTGAATTCCTTGATGACTGTATCGGCGTAGTCGTAGCCACCGGCTGGGTTCGATAAAGTGTCGGGGCTCCACTGCACCATTCCCAAAGGAAAGGTGGCGCCGGCAAAGGTGTCGCCCTCGAACCAACCACTACCGCCCGTGCCAATGTGCGGCTCGACGAATTCAGTAAGGTCCTCGGCAACAGCAGGAGATCCATCAGCATCGCCCGTCATGGAGGTCCCGTGACAACCGGTGACTGCGACCGCGATCCAGGCCATTCGCATGCCAAAATCTAGCACGTCGCTAGCGAGATGAGTGGCATGCCTGGGGCGTGGTGCACCCGTTGCCTGAAGGTAAGACGTGATGTCGCACACTCGCGGTCCATGGTTGTTTGAAACGTATCGAGATTTCGAGCATCGCCTAAAGATGACAAGTGGGGTCCGATTTGGTCTGAGCGCTGTGGTCCTGGCGGCGGCTTGTGGAGGTGGTGCCGCGAAAACGTCCGATGCGGCCGCGGGAGGAACGGTGGGCTCGGGAGGGCCGACGCCTTCGGGTGGCGTTGTTTCTACCGGCGGCGTTACCGCGAGCAGCACAGGGGCTCCGTTCGGCGCCGGTGGGAAGGTCGGTAGCGGAGGCAGCGTCGGTAGCGGAGGCAGCGTAGGGACCGGCCCAGGTGGTGCTGACGTGAGCGGAACGGGTGGGGCGAGCAGTACAGGTGGCGCGAGCGCGAGTGGCGATGCGAGTAGTACGGTCGACGGGAGCAGTACGGTCGACGGGAGCATCACCGGTGGAAAGGGCGGCGCCGGAGGAGGGATCACGACGGGCGGAAGCGGCGGGGCACAAGTCATCGACGGTGGGCTGGACGCGCCGATGACCGCAGGGGCAGCGTGCAGCGGAGCCGTGCATTCGGCGGCCGCAGCGGGTTCGGCGCAGCCTTCCGTGGCGCTCACCGTCCCGGGCGGCTTCACCTTGGCGACGATCGCCAAGGTTGGAAGCGCACGGGAGCTGGTGGCGCTACCGAACGGCGATCTCTTGGTGGCGACGAACGGCACGTCTGTCTATCTCGTGCCGAATGCTGACGCGACGGTCGCCCCAGGAGCGCCGGTCGTCTTTGCTACACCCAGCGAGACGCCAGCCCAAGGCATCGCCTTCGACGCGTCGTCGTGCACCCTCTACCTGAGCTCGCAGCACAACATTTACGCGACGGCGTATGCCGACGCTCAGCAGAGTGCCGTAACCGGCACGCCGATCGCCAACGTACGTAGCGGCAGCATCGCGCCGAATCGACCGGCCGGGGACACGGACAACCACACCTCGACTTCGCTCGCCTTCTCAAGCGGCGGCCTGTACGCGGGCGTCGGGTCGTCGTGCAACGCTTGCGTCGAGACCGATCCGACGCGCGCATCGATCCAGCGGATGGATCCGAGCGGCGCCAACATGACCACGCGCGCGACACGCTACCGAAACGCTATCGCATTGACGTCCAACCCAGCCACGGGAACGCTCTGGGCTGGTGGTGCGGGTCAAGATGGTTTGCCCGAAGGCCATCCCTACGAGTTCATCGACGCCGTCACCTTGCATTCGGGCGTGGCGGACTATGGCTGGCCAGCGTGCGAGGAGAACCACGTCGCGTACACCGCTGGCGCTGATTGCTCGGCGACCGTGGCGCCCCTCATCGAAATGCCGGCCTATTCGTCGATCATCGGTGCCGTGTTCTATCCTTCCGGGCAGACCGGCGTGCACGCTTTTCCGACGCCGTACAAGGGCGGCCTGTTCCTTACGGCGCACGGCTCGTGGCACAAGAAGGCGGACGGCACATATTTTTCGCCTCCGCAGGTGGTCTATGTGCCCATGAATGGCGATGCGCCGCAGACGCCGGTCGACTGGTCCGATCCCACCAAACAATGGGCCCAGTTCGTCGGTGGTTTCCAGCTCAGTGACGGGACGACTCGTGTCGCGCGGCCCACGGGGATTGCGGTGGGCGCCCTCGGGAGCCTTTTCATCGCCGACGATCAGAACGGCTACGTGTTCCGCGTCCGGCCGAATTAAGGCGATCGCGCTCCGCCAAAGAAAGGTGGCGGTGCGCACGGCTGGACGCTACGCTTCTTGCAGGTGTGGATCGCCGAGCGTGGCGCCTCTGCCCGAGGACATTAACGATCGTCGCGCTCGGTTGGAGGATCCCACGGGAAACATTCGCAGAATCGCGCTCTTGGGCAATCACGTGCCCAGACAATGCGGCATCGCCACGTTCACCACCGATCTAGGCGAGGCTCTAGCGCGTGAGTTTTCGGACCTCGACTGTTTCGTTATCGCGATGAACGACGCTGGCAAGCACTATCCGTATCCGTCGCGCGTCCGTTTCGAAATTGCCGAGAACGACACCGCTTCCTATCAGCGGGCTGCCGATTTTTTGAACGTGAACACGGTCGACGTTACCTGCGTGCAACACGAGTACGGGATCTTCGGTGGCAAGGCGGGCAGTCACGTTCTGCCCCTCTTGCGTGACCTGCGCATGCCCATCGTCAGCACCTTGCACACCATCTTGTCCGAGCCTACGCCCTTGCAGCGCGCGGTCTTGGGCGAGCTGGGCCGACTGTCCGAGCGGATCGTCGTCATGAGCAAACAGGGCGCATCTCTCTTGCAGAGTGTGTACGGCGTGCCGGAGCACAAGATCGACATGATCCATCACGGGATCCCCAATCTCGTGTCCGCACGACAGAGCAAGGATCGCCTGGGCGTCGAGGGGCGCTTGGTCATCCTCACCTTTGGACTGCTTTCGCCGGACAAGGGCATCGAGACGGTCATCGATGCGCTGCCGGCGATTCTCGAGCGCTTCCCGAAGGCCCTTTACATCGTGCTGGGCGCGACCCATCCGCACGTGCGCGAACACCACGGCGAAATGTACCGGCTGATGCTCGAAACGCGCGCGAAAAAGCTGGGCGTCGACTCGCACATGATTTTCCACAACCGATTCGTCAGCCAATCCGAGCTCACCGAGTTTCTCGCGGCTAGTGACGTCTACGTCACGCCCTACCTCAAGCCCGAACAGATCACCTCGGGCACGCTGGCCTATGCCGTTGGCTCGGGCAAGGCGACGATTTCGACACCGTATTGGTACGCACGCGAAATCCTCGCCGAGAACCGCGGCATTCTGGTGCCTTGGCGTGATCCCGGCGCGATCGCGCGCGAGGTGATATCGCTCTTCGCCGACGACGCTAAACGCCGCGAGCTGTGCAGTCGGGCAGCCGCTTTCGGGCGCGACATGAAGTGGCCGGTCGTGGCCGGTCGCTACCTCGAGACGTTCGAGCGGGCGAGCAGCGAACACGCCTCGCGTCTGAAGGCCGCCTTCCAGGCCAAGACGCTGGCCGCGCGACCCGCGGTGCTACCCGAGCTGAATCTCGGACACCTTAGCGCCATGACGGACGACACGGGCATTTTGCAGCACGCGACGTTTTCGGTTCCCAGCTACGCCGAGGGATATTGCCTGGATGACAATGCCAGGGGCCTTCTGCTCATGAGCAGGGTGGAAGATGCCGAGGTCGGAGAGCCCGGGACGGTTCGATCCTTGATTTCCCGCTACCTCGCCTTCGTCAACCACGCCTTCAGCGCAAAGCTTGGGCGGTTCCGGAACTTCATGACCTACGCGCGCCAGTGGACGGAAAGCTGTGGCTCGGAAGACAGCCACGGACGCGCCCTGTGGGCACTCGGCAGTGTGGTTGGGCATTGCAACGATCCGGGCAGGCACAGCCTTGCGAGCCAACTCTTCCACGCCGCTTTGCCAGCCACCGCCCAATTCACCAGCCCCCGCGCCTGGGCGTTCAGCTTGCTTGGCATCGACGAATACTTATGCGCCTTCAAAGGTGACATCAAGATTGAAGCTGTGCGCACGACTCTTGCCGAAAAGCTCCTCGACGTCTTTCGCCGTGCAAACCAGCCCGACTGGGTGTGGTTCGAGGAGAGTCTCACCTATTGCAATGCCCGCCTATCGCAGGCGCTGGTCGTGTCAGGAGCCCGAATGGACAATGAAGAAATGACCTCGGTCGGATTGCGGTCGCTCGAATGGTTATCGTCACTGGAGTTCTCCGAGGAGGGCTACTTCGCGCCGGTCGGCTCGGACGGTTTCTACCCCCGCCATGGGGCGCGGGCCGCTTTCGATCAGCAGCCAGTGGAGGCCTGCGCGATGATCTCAGCCTGTGTGGAGTCGTATCGGCGCACGGGCGAAAAGCGTTGGATGGAACGATCGCAGCGTGCGTTCAGTTGGTTCCTGGGACAAAACCAACTCCAGCAGTCGCTCTACGACGCCGCCACAGGCGGCTGCCGGGATGGACTGCACAAGGATCGGGTCAACGAGAACCAAGGTGCCGAATCGACCCTGTCGTTTCTGCTCGCGCTGTGCGAGATGCGATCTGGCCACCGCCCCGACGTCTCCACGCCTGCCGTGCAGGAGATCCAATCGTGATGGCTGGACGGGGGTACCCGACCCTGTTTCGCCGTCTCGACAAGAACCCCATTTTGACCAGTGCCGACTGGCCCTACCCCGTGCACAGTGTCTTCAACCCGGGGGCGGTTCGTTTGCCCGACGGGACGACCCTGCTTCTGTGCCGCGTGGAGGATCGCCGCGGCCACTCGCATCTCTGCGCAGCTCGATCACCCAACGGCGTGGACGGATGGGTCATCGATCCCGAGCCGACCCTGCGAGCAGACCCCAAGAACTATCCCGAGGAACTCTGGGGTATCGAAGACCCTCGCATCACGTTCGTCGAGGAATTGGGAAAGTACGCCGTCGTTTACACCGCGTACAGTCGGAGCGGTCCCGGCGTTGCCCTCGCTCTAACCCAAGATTTTCGCACGTTCGAGCGCTTTGGACTCATCATGCAACCCGACGACAAGGACGCCGCCTTGTTGCCACGTCGAATTGGCGGCAACTTCGCTCTTATCCATCGCCCGGTGGCCGATTCGGGTGCGCATGTTTGGATCTCGCTCTCGCCTGACCTGCACAACTGGGGAAGCCACAAGTTGGTGCTGCCAGCGCGACGCGGAGCTTGGTGGGACGCCAACAAGGTGGGGCTTTCGCCGCCGCTTATCGAGACGCCGCGCGGTTGGCTGATGCTCTATCACGGCGTGAAGCAAACCGCCTCGGGCAGCCTTTACCGTCTGGGCGCCGCGCTGCTAGCGCTCGACCAGCCGGAACATTGTCTCCTGCGCGGTGACGAATGGATCTTCGGTCCTGAAGCCGGCTACGAATGCGAAGGTGACGTCGCAAACGTCACCTTCCCTTGCGGCTACACCATTGCCGCGGACGGCGACACCATCAACTTGTACTACGGCGCCGCGGACACCAGTGTAGCGCTCGCGACCGGAAGTATCGCCGAGATTTTGCGCTGGCTCGATCAAGGCCAAACTGAATAGGCGCTTGGGCCTGAGCGAGTTGCGTGCCAAGCTAGCAACCGCGATGAAAAAGAACGCAACGATCGAGGGCGAAGCTTCTCGGCTGATCGACGCAAGGATCAAGGAGCTCGGCGACTGGAGGGGCAAAATGCTGTCCCAAGTCCGAGCGCTCATCAAGCAGGCTGATCCTGACGTGGTCGAGGAATGGAAATGGAGAGGAGTTCCGGTTTGGTCCGATCATGGACAGATCTGCACGGGCGAGACCTACAAGGCCGTCGTGAAACTGACTTTCGCCAAGGGCGCTTCGCTCAAGGACCCGTCAGGACTCTTCAACTCGAGCCTCGAGGGCAACACCAGGCGCGCTATCGATCTCCATGAAGGCGAGAAGCTGGACGAGAAGGCTCTCAAGGCCCTCATTCAGGCCGCCGTGGCCTTGAACAAGTCTTCAGTGCGCGGGTAGCGCTGCCCGAGCACTGTCGCGTTTGGCAAAGACGTCCCTACGGCTTGCCGAGCGGGGTGCCTTTTGCTGCTCCCTTGCGCTTCCGTACGACTCGATCCCAGACCTCCCGCAACGCTTCGTCGTTGACCGGGCCGTACGACCTCTGCTGGGCTTTGCCACGCCCGTCGAAGAGGAAGGACGCCGGGATATTCCCGCTCCATTCCGGATCGAGCGCGCGCATCAGCGTCCCGTCGTCCCCGCGTTTGATCCAGGTCGGGAAATCGACTCCTTGCGAGGCCAGGAAGGCGACCACTTGGTCGCGATTGGCCTCGTCGTCGACCGAGAGGAGAACCAGGCGCAGCCCCTCGGCGCGGTGCTCGCGGAAGAATTTCAGCAAGCTCGGCATCTCCTCACGACACGGCTCGCACCAGGTGGCCCACACGTTGACCAGGACCGCCTTGGCACCGGGCTTCTTGATTTCGGCCAAAATCGACTTGACGTCGGCGCCGCGAAGCGATGCCTCGGCGGCGTGCACGGACTGCCGGCTAGCGAGCAACGTAAACGCGATCAGATATCCAGCGAGCGCGAAGGCCGATTGGCCAAACGGTCGGGTACCTGTTGCTGTACGTCGCACGGATGGTCCTTTCGGACAGCTAACACGCGGCGGCCGCTTCGTCGGAGCGGACGGCAGCGTCCATTAGAAGAAGCGCCGTGGGTGCGCCGATCTCATCGACTGCGGACGGAAGCTCTTCCTGGGTAAAAGCGAAATGGCCGCTGTCCCAAGAGAGCAACTCGTAAATGGCCGCTCGATTGATCCGACGCGATCCTTCGATGCGCGCCGAGATGGCCTGACCAGCGCGAAGCCAGACGCGACCGAATTTTCCGCCGGCGACGATCAGGATCTGGCCGGAACGACGTTCGAGATCCAGGAAGCTGAGGACCGTCGCGAGACCGAATTGCTCCAACCGGCCGCGCAAGCCGGCGTTATTTCGCGGAGGCGCAGAGTTTTGTCGAAGGTTTGCCGGTACCATACGGCGAGTTGACCCCAATCGCTCATCCAGCGCAAAAAACCTCAACGACCTCGGGCGGCGGGGCCAAGTGGACGGGAGCCGAAAATGGGCGGCGGCGGCGCCGAAAACCGCGAGAGAAGACTAGCCACCCGTGCGTGGCAAGTACTGATAGAGCCAGGTCTCGCTGAGGGTTGCGTCGCCTAGGCGCAGGAAGCAGCGGAGATCCACCGGCTCGTCCCCCGTCGCCTCGAGGTCGAACTCTGCGCGCCACAAGTCGGTGCCCAGAATTTTAAGCACACGGGGGCTTGCCACGGTGCCGCGCGAGGCAGTGACGACCGCGCTCACGTCGAAGCGCTGGGGCATGTCGATCAGCGGCCCGCCAGAAAACTCGATGTCGAATTTGCGCCCCTGCTGGCGCTTCGATTCGGGTGCCCCGGGTTGGCCGGCGCGGCCGAGGCGGGTGGCAACGACCCGCGCTACGCTCGGCGGAAAAGGCTCCTTGGCCGCCCAGTGCAGCCGATACTCGAGAGTCCATTGAGTGCCAGCGCTCGCCGGTCGTTCGGGGCGCCAGAACGCGACCACATTGTCTTCGATTTCCGTGCTGGTCGGTAGCTCGACTAGGACGACGGCGCCGCGTCCCCAACCTTGGCTCGGCTCGACCCACGCCGAGGGACGGCGATCGTAGTAGACGCCGTCGTCGAGGTAGTGCTCGAAGTTCCGATCGCGCTGGAGCAGGCCGAACCCTTTCGGATTGTCGCTCAGAAAGCTGCTCGTTTGCGGGCGCGCCGGATTGTTGAGGGGCCGCCAAATGCGTTCACCGCTGCCTGTCCACATGGCCAGCCCATCCGAATCGTGAACTTCGGGGCGCCAGTCGGGTGCCTGACGGTGGTTGGTTTCGCTGTACCAGTACATGCTGGTCAGGGGCGCGATACCGAGCTGCGCAATTGCCGCTCGCTGAAAGAGCTCGGCGTGCACGTCCATCACGAAGTCCGCGCCTCTTCCGCATTCGAATCGGTAAGCGCCCGCGAGGCTCGGCCCGTCGAGCAAGGCGTAGATGGTGACATGCGGTTCGTCCGGCGCCTCGGCCAACCAAAACGCTACGAAGCGGGGAAACTCTTCTTTTCGGCCGGGAGCCGTGGTGTCGACGGCGATTCCGCGCGCCGAAAGTCCGTATTGATTCAGTGGCCCGGCGCTTCGGAAATACGAGGCGCCCTGGAACGCCAACCAGTCGTCCTTCATTTCGGCCGAGCTCGTCACGCGAAAACCCGAAAACCCGAGGTCGGCAGCGAGGCGGGCGCCGAGACCGCTCTTGCCGTAGTCGAAGTAGGCTGGAGAGTACAGCACGCGGCGGGCCGATCCACCCTGGACGATGGAGATGTCGACGGGTAGGGGAGCGTATCGGTTCACGTGAAACAGCTGGACTGGAAACGCGCCCCGCGGCCACGTCAGAGCGCGCTCGGGGCGAAAGCGAATCTGCCGAACGAGGTCGAAGTCGATGGTCTCGATCTGTCGCGCATGGTGGGAGATGCTCGGGAGAAACGGTTGCCGGGCGAGTTGCTGCGCGCGCGTGCGAAGCTGATCGAAGTCGAAGGGCTCGGGCAGCGCCAACAGGTCGGGCGCCGCTTTGGCAAAGGCGCCGCGTGCGTAGGGCAGCTCGGCAAGCACGCCACCGAGCAAGCCGCCGAGAAGGGTTTCGAGAAAACTTCGACGTGTGTGACGGATGCTCACCTAGCAACCACAGCTACAGCCACCACCGTTACGATTGGCGCCGCAACCGATGCCAGCGCGACAGCTGAAGAGTGCCATGACTGCCAAGAACGTGACCAACAGAACTCTCCGCATGAGCGTCTCCTTCGTCTTCGCACTTGGCGGCTTCCGGCCGCTCCGTGCATCCTGCGCCTGAGTGCACGGAGAGTGCCAGCTGGCGTGCTCTCGCCTGATGTCGCTGGCCGATGTGCTCCGTGACGGTCGACGGTAACCGGCAAGTGACGCCGCGCCGGCGGACGTGGTCGCAATGAACCGGCCGCGAAGCGACGAGGAGTCGAGGCACCCTCCATCGCCAGCAATGGCGCAGCAGGTCTTTCGCATGTATTCTAAGAAGACTGGCTTGGAGCGGCAGCGGCGCAATCACCGAGTCCGCGGAAGGAAACTATGGAGACGTCCGAAGGTTTTCTGGAACAGGATGAACGGCTGAAGCAGGTTCTCTTCAAACGCCAGATCACGGCGTTCTTGGTCTTTTCCGCGATTGTGCTTCCCGCAAGCTGGATCCGCATCTTTCAAACGGGATTCCGTCCTGTCTATGCCGTTCACGGAGCGGCCGTCTTGACCTTTTTGGTCATGTTGCTCTTGCGAAGGCATTTTAGCCCCAAGGTTCTCGTCGGTGCGGCGTCCGTTCTTTTGATTGTCGCAATTCTTGCGGGCGTCATCACGTTTGGCGTTCTAGCCGCTGGTCATGTCCTGATACCGACCATCATCATCCTCTCGTGCATGATCCTCGGACGCAAGGCTGCAGCCTGGTTGTTGCTAGGTACTGCGATCGGCCTTGTCTTCGTGGCTACCCTTCATCTGACCGGAACCATTCATTCCTCAGTGGATCTCCGGGAATACGCCCTTTCGTGGTCAGCCTGGCTCCTCGTACTACTCAGTCAGCTCACGGCCACGGCCTGGTACCTCTTCCTCTATCAGCCCATTGGCGAGATGCAACGCCGGGCCTCGGAATACCTGGCGGCTGTCTTTCAGGGAATCAACGACGCCCTCTTCATCCATGACAGGGATACGGGCGCCATTTTGAATGTGAATCAAAAGGGGATTGAAATGTACGGCTATTCCTCGGAAGAGGTGTGTCGCCTGCGAGTGGAGGATTTGAGCTCGCGCGTTTCACCCTACACGCAGGAGGATGCGGACGCGCGGATGCGCCTCGCAGCCCAAGGCACGCCCCAGCTCTTCGAATGGCAGGCCAGGCATCGCACCGGCAAGTTGTTCTGGGTCGAGGTGAGCATGCGGCTCGCCAATCTCGACGGGAAAGAGCGTATCTTAGTGGTGGTTCGCGATATCTCCGAACGCAAGCGCGCCGAGCAAGAATTGCAGTTGGAGCTTCGACTGAGTGGACTGCTGACCGAGATCGCCGCCACTTCTATCAACCTACCCTTGGATGCGGTCGGATCTGAGATTGTGGCTTCGCTCGGCAAGATGGCGGAACTCGTAGGGGCCGACCGGGCCTACATCTTCGACTACGCTTTCAAGGCAGACAGCGCCCGGATCACGCACGAATGGCACCGCGACGGGCTGACGGCACAAGCCCATCTGTATCAAGCGCTGCCGCTCAGCCGGATGCCCGCGGCAGATGCGCATCGCCGTGGCGAGGTGGACTTCATCCCGGATGTTTCGCTTCTGTCGGACAGCCGGAGGCGGATCGTCGCGGAGCAGGCGGGAACCGCCAGTAGACTTACCATGCCTCTCATGCGTTCGGGCGAGTGCCTCGGCTTCGTGGGCTTTAGCTGGGCGACGCCGCACGAGGCCTACTCCGTTCGCGAGATGCGCCTCCTGACCTTCTTCTCCAACATTCTGGTGAACCTCCGGCGCCGCAAGGAGGCTGACGACGACTTGCGTGCCAGTGTCAGACGCTACGAAACCTTGGTCGAAAACAGCCCGGACGTCATCGCGCGCTTTGACCTAGACCTTCGCTATCTTTTCGTGAATTCCTCGATAACCAAAGTAAGTCCGATCAAGCCCGAAGACTTCAAGGGCAAGACCATGCGCGATGTGGGATTCACCGAGGAACAGGCTGAAAAGCGCGAAGCGCGGATCCGCGAAGTCATCGCCAGCGGCGTGCCGGCGGAAGCGGAATTCGAGTTTACTGTGGAAGGCAAGCTGCGGATCTACGAGTGGCGCGCGTACCCCGAGCTGGACGAGGTCGGAGCTGTGCAATCCGTCCTCACTCTCAACCGCGACATCACCGCGCGTAAGCGTGGCGAAGAGGAGCATCGGCAGTTGCAAGCACGGCTCGGCCAAGCGCAAAAGATGGAGGCCATTGGGACGCTTGCGGGCGGTATTGCGCATGACTTCAACAACATTCTGTCCGCGATCCTGGGCTGCAACGATTTGGCAATCAAAAGATGTCAGGACGAGGAGCAGCTCGACGACTTAAAGATGGTGGCACAAGCGGCGCGGCGTGCGACTGAGCTGGTCAAGCAGATCCTCGACTTCAGCCGCATGTCCAATGAAGAGGCCAAACCTGTCCAGCCCCAGATCATCGTGCACGAGGCACTCAAACTGCTCCATGCTTCGATTCCGTCGACCATCGAAATCCGCGAAAACCTCGTGTCCAGGTCGCTGGTTCTGGCAGAACCTGGCGAGATCCACCGCATGGTCATCAACCTTTGCACCAATGCGGCCCTGGCCATCGCGGGAACCGATGGAGTCATCGACATCGGGCTCGACAACGTAGACTTGGATGCCCAGTTCGCTATCAGCCATCCGGGGGTCGCGCCGGGGCATTTCGTCCGGCTCACCGTCAAGGACAACGGACGCGGGATGACCGAAGAAGTAAAGGCACGA
>Ga0265313_10003754_pt1 | contig 12069 bp, 7 predicted proteins | sample 4123metaG_FD_203122 | JGI IMG/M metagenome (GOLD analysis project Ga0265313, IMG submission 203122) | Rhizosphere microbial communities from Carex aquatilis grown in University of Washington, Seatle, WA, United States - 4-1-23 metaG | ecosystem: Host-associated > Plants > Roots > Rhizosphere >...
AAAAACGACATCACCGCAGTTTTGGCCAGCGAAGATGAGTTCCCCAATTGGAACAACGGACACTCGGCGAAAGTTTACTACTCGACGGACGGCAGGAAGACCACTGATCAACTTGACGTTTCGCTCGCTCCCGGCACCTATATATTCGCCTTCAGCAACAAGTTCTCGACTTCGACGGACAAGTACGTAATGGCTGACATCGAACTTGATTACTCGCGATCTCAGAATTAAAGGTTTCGTGAGCCTGGTCGCTCGCCTCTCTCGGATCCGAGCCAGAAGTCGGGTTCTGGGAAGTAGCGGATCACTTGGACGAAAAAGTCGGAGACCCGTGGAAGTAATAACCTGATTTTTCGGGGCGAGCGCCCAACCGCATTCTACTATCTCCAACAAAGATAGCGTAGGATTGAACTGGCACTAGGAGCGCACCTCTTCACCGCGGGAGTGCTCACCTGGCGGAGGCTGGTTTGTGCCACGACAGCGAGCCCGGTCGCGCGCGGGCTTTCGGATTCCCTGTTCTCTGCCTCGGCAGCCGCACTGAGCGCGCGAACCGCACGACGCACCTAAAGATACCTACGAAATCGGATCTAGCACCGTCGCGCTCCGATCCAGATCGGCCGCGAACATTGCGACCGTCCGGCCGTTCCAATCTACCTGAACAGCCTTATCGCCATCAATGGGGCCGCATACGACTTCTACGATTGCTCCGGCAGGAACGGTCAGAAGTATACACTCTCCCGCGACAGTTTCAACCGCCCGCATAGCTGACGCCAGTTCGAATCGTTGACCAACTACCATAATTCCTCAAGTGACGACATAGCAGTTCTTCGCTTACTGCCCGCGGGTTCGCAATTCATGATTTGACGCGGGCACTCATGATTGATGAAAATATCCGACCGCAAGTTCGGGTTTGGCCTCGATCGCAAGTGTCCAATACGATCGCGCCTGGTCGTCACGACCCAACGCCTTGAGAACGTGCCCCAGGTTTAGAAGCGCTTCCGGAAACTCTGGCTGTTCGTTAAGAGCTGCGCGGTATAGTGCGGCTGCCTCTTCGTGTCTGCCGAGCCTATAAGATAGGAGCCCACTGTTATATAAGATTTCAGGACTTTTCTCGCCGAACTCCTGGAGGCGCTGGTGATAACCTAGTGCTTCTTCGGTGTAATCGCGATCGAGAGCGACTGCAGCCAGCCCTCGCACTGCTTCGATGCAATCGGGTTCGCGTTCTAGGAGTTGACTCAGGACAGTGCGGGCTGCGTCGTGCTCCTTCAGTTTCCAGTGGGCCATCGCGAGATTGATCTCGGCCTCGCGCCAATTGGGTCGCTTTTCCACGCACGCTCTGAATGCAGCGACACTCGAAGCATAATCTCCCGCAAGCAGCCGGAGATACCCATATCGGAATTCTGCTTCCACAAAAGTTGGATGTCCTGACACCAGCTTCTTGTAAAGCTTCTCAGCTTCATCAAGATCACCTTGCTGCTCGCGGATCCAAGCGAGTTGGTACTGAAGATCGCTCCGCTCAGGTGCTTGTTCCACCGCTCGCTCGAACGCGACGCGGGCGCTCGTAAGGTCGCCGATTTCCTGGTAAACAGCACCTAGCTGAATGTGAGCGTGGGAAAGCTCTGGCCGTAATGTGCGAGCGCGAACGTATGCTTGAATCGCGTCATTGAAATTTCCCTGGCGCTGGCATGCGAGTCCAAGATTGAACCAGTATTCGAATTCTTTGGGAGCAAGCTGGGTCAATTTCGTACAAAGACGTTGCGCCTGGTCCATATCATTCCGGGCGAAAGCGGCGGCTGCGAGGCTTTCAAGGGCCACTGGATGATCCCGGCGGAGGACCAAAAGGGCTTCGCCATATTTACGGACCGTGTCGTAGTCTTTGGTCTGCAGACCGAGACTAATCACGTTCAGGAGGGACGGCTCAGAGCCCGGTGTAACGTCCAGAATCTGGTCGTAGATTGCCTTCGCTTCGTCGAATCGCCAGGTTAACTGAAGCGAAACGGCCTTCCCGAAAAGTGCTGGTTGATAGGACGAATTGGACTCAAGGCATTCGTCGAATAGCCGGATTGCTTCGGAATATTCTTTCTGCTGAAGTGTGCAGACGCCTATAGACGCCTTCGCTTCGATCCAGTTCGGATTCGAGGATAGCGCCTTTTGAAAATGAGGGATCGCCTCTTCGGCGCGGCCGAGATTTTGCAAGGCGATGCCGGCATTGAATGACATGTTAGGATCGCCGGGTTCAAGCTCCAGAGCTTTTGAATAGCTCTGCCAGGCTTCCTCAAATCGGCCCAATTCGAGTTGAAGGTATCCACGGGCGGCAAAGATTTCAGGCGTGCGGCTGCCGCCTTCGATCGCAATGTCAAGGTCGGACAATGCGTTCTCAGCTTGTCCTGCAAGATGGTGCGTTACAGCCTTCGCAAGCGCACTCTGGATGCTCTTCGTGTTTAGCGTTTCCATCGTGCCGAGGTTCGCAGTACGCAGTTCTACTTCTGGCATGTCATTCTCCTTAAGCCTGCCCACAATTCGCAGCGGCTGTCATTTGTCCTAAGATCGGCGGAGTTCCCTTAGTACTTCAGGGCTGTATGGCCGTAATCCTCGCACGGTCATTAAAACTTCCCCGCGGGCCGGAGGCGCAGCGCATGTACAAGTCGGGTGTTTTCGCGGAATCGGGGTGCACAAGGATTCCGCCTTACATAGGAATTGAGGGGGTCGATCCACGCTAAGAATCCGGTCGAGAACGCCATCCCAGGTCGCGGCGCTCCGGCCGGTTGAGGTGCGGGTGGTATTTGTTTAACGTTTCTGATGAACGGGGATTCATCTGTCAAGTATGGTTCATCCCCCTGAAACGCGGAGGTCAACCCAGGCTGAAATGTGGCCATCGAGGCGACCGGCTTAACCAAAGGCAGCAATGTACGAGCACCCGCTTCGGTGGGCTCAGAATGCTTCAACCTCATTTGAGATTGCTCTAACAAAGCCAGTCCGGGAAAGTCACTATTGGTTCGGCTTCTCCACGGTTCGGAAGGCGCGGATTCGCTCATCATCACCACTGCAGAGGTGCTAGTGGGCGGTACTGCAAGGACGAAACCGTTGGGCGATTCGGAAAGCAGCGTCGAGGAATACCACGATCGATACGGTACCTGGTGTTCCCTTACTGGCAGGTGGCGACCCGGGAAGCGGGCGGGAGGCGCAATTCTGGGCGCGAACGAAATTGTTTCCGTCGAAGTCTCGTTTGGAGCAAAAGGCCTCCACGGGGTTGCGCGCCAAGATCCTATTTCCGTGCGAGCGATTGGATCGACATGGGATACCGGCGAAAGTTCCAGATCCGGAGGAAGCCCGGCGACCAACCCGGATTCAGACACAAAGTTAATCGCGGCCGGTCCACTGCTAGCCGGTCTCGTCAAGTTGCCAGGTTTCTTGCGTGAATCAACGGTGCAAAGGTCTTGTGCACGGAAAAATGGTGAGGCACTCAACTGTTGTCGCGGAATCCCCATGGGCCGAACTGCCAACGCGCGGGGGCCTGAGGAATGCCGGTGTATATTACTGACATACCCAGCAAGGCCGACACTCTCGACGACGCAGGAGCGTGGTGCGATGGATGGGGCATGCCGGCCAATGGCAAATCCCGCGGCGTCTGACTGGGTCGGTAAGGCCTCCCATGTCGGGATTGCTTTATAAGGTACGGTCGTCGCTTCGATAGAAATGACTTGTTTCATAGGAGGCTCTGCTCACCAGCGGCCTAGGGCGTTAATCGGAGGAAGGTTCGCTTTCCGATAGAATCCGGCCGGGCCGACGTCCACTATTTCCGGCTAAGGTATTTCTCCTATGTCGATAGCGGATAGCTACCGACGATGAAGCGTATGAATGGTTACGTCTCCTCAAAGCCCTCTGCTAGATGAACGCACGGACGTTCAAGCGGCAGTCCTTGGTTGTTATCTTTCCATCCTAGAAGCGATCGCGGAATCCATGGCAGTTATCTCTCCTGAGATTGCGAAATCATATAAGGAACGGATTCTACGCTTGCGGCAGGGCCTCATTTGTGAGTCAACGGCGAAAGAGCTTGATGAAAGCCATATTGCCATTCGCGCCGAACTGAGAGGCTTCAGTGAAGGTGTAGGCCAGTATCTTCACCATGCGACCCAAACGGCGACACTAATCAACGACCTGGCTCTGGCTTCATTCACCGCAATACGCGAACAAACCGAAGCCCAATGTCAGCTTATGCAAACCGTATGGGATCAGATTGCAACTAGCTGCGATCTGGACGACTCCGCAGCCTTTCGAACCATGCTGCAGCAGCAGATTATTGGGCTTCGAGCGAAGTCCGGGCGCATGCAGCGGGACAACGCCGAGTTGCTGGAGGACCTGACGAAAGAGATCCGCGCTTCCCAAGTCAAGATACAAATTCCAACCTCTCTTCCGTCGGCGGACGAAGTCGCAGGCGAGCGCCTGCAGAATCCGTGTGAGGAATCTTTGAGTCCCGTCTAGGCACCGACTTTCGATGATACTCTCAGAGCCGAAGAAACGCCGATGAGCTGCTTGTATTGCGGAAAAAAACGAGGCCTGGCTCTCTTCAAGAAGGACGGTTTTTGCTCCGCCGAGCATCGTCAGTTGTGGCAAGAGCGCGAAGCCTCAAACCTTGTACAGCGCTTAAATGAGGCGCGCGATGGGCGCGAACGTGAACCTCTCCGGCTGCCGCAACGACCCTCCGTTGACCCTGCGGCGGCGGACGTTTCTGCAGGGGAAATTGTGAGGCAGTTGGAGGGCGCACCTTCTGATCAGGCGCCCTCCCCCGACGTCAAAATAGTCATCTCTCGACAGGCCTATGTTGCGCCGGTCACGGAAATCCCAAGTGCTGCGCCGGCCGAGCGAAAAGCCGCCAACTTCGTACCCCCTGAAGGCGTCGAAATGCAACTCCCCGTTGCCCGAAAAGTTACCAGGGTGCAGCCAGGCAACAAGCAATTGGAAATCCCGCGAATCTCGCGCGATAACGTAGGTTTGCCTGCAAGTTCTGGCAGTGTACCGGCTGGCTCTACGGCCCCAGAAACTCAAGAGGATAGATGCCTATATTGCGGTAAAAAGCGGGGTTTTGGTCTGTTCCAGTGGGATGGTTTCTGCTCAGAGAAGCACCGTAAACTGTGGCAAGAGCGTGAATCCCTTGTTCAGCGCTTACTCGACGCACGAGACCTCGGCGAACGCAAACCTCTTCACATTCCGAAACGACCCTCGATTGATCCCGCTCCGGGAGGCACTTCGCCATCGGAAGTGCTACGCGAATTACAGGCTTCAATCGGTAAGCACACTGCGCCTCCCAACGACGAAATCGTTTCTCCTCCCCTAGCCGTTGAGCCGGCGACGGAAACAGCGCCGACCACGGCAGCCGACCCCGACGAAACCGTTTCTCCTCCCCCAGCCGTTGAGCCGGCGATGGAACCAGCGCGGACCACGACAGCCGACCCCATGGTTGCCGGTTTCGTGCTGGCTGCTACCATCCAGCTGGAACATCAAGTGGCGACTAAGAACCGCGCAATTTGGACGGCCGACGCACCATCGGACGCGCCAAGACTGGCGATATTCTTTCCGGCGAGCAGCGCCTTTCTCTCGACTGGTTTTGCCTGCTCACAAACTGGATTGCAAATCCACGCTTGCAATGTAGGATCGATTGCAAGCGCTAACAAGCGACTGAATGCCAGCTGGCCGGGTCGAGCACCGTTCGACACAGTCTTTCCAATTGAATCAAGAAAGCCTGGACCGCGCAATAGCACCAAAACGGCCATTCCCATTCAGGCTGTAACGCTGGATCAAACAACCTCTGCTGAGAACCCGCGTCATAATCTTGGTCACTCGGGTAGCAGTTTTTCTCGCATGCACGATGTGACTACATCGAGCCGCACCCCTGAACTCACACTTGCGATTGGCACCATTACTCCGGTGTTCTCAAACCTTACTCATTCGACTGCGACCATTGATATGCTTCCTGTCGCGGTTTGGCCGGTACGGAGACTCACTCTTCCCATCGACAGCGTCTCACCAGGGCTGACTGACGCACGGTTCATCAACCTTCCCAAGGCCTATAGTCGCGTCGGCGTTTCTGTCGGGCTTTTGCAGTCGTTCCGGCCGTCAGTCCCCTATCGCGTATTCGAACCGCAGCTTGTACTTGGAGATTACTCCAAGCTTCCGTCGAGTTTCATCGCTCCAGGAGCTTCAATATTCCTCGCTGTTCCCGCCCTTACGGGACGCGAAGTGAATATCGCGATAGACCATCGTAGCAGGCCAGCGCTGCGCGGATTGTGGGTAATTTCGCTGCCGTTCCAGGCACAGGTAACGGTCCCACATCGTTCAACAGTTTCAGCTATCGCGGCATCGCGCAGTGTTGCCTTACCCTCGCGGACGGCCGAACACAAGCTTGCGATCGCACAATTCACGGTAGGGACCTTACCGAGGTTAGCCCTCCAAGCTTCGTCAGCGTCCCCCGCGGTAACTCTGAACGTTCTTCGAGAGGTCGGGCGCTTGAGGTACACGCTACCTTGCGCGGCCTTCGTCAGCCTGTCCGCCGCCAAGCCCGCCGCAGTCGAAGCGACACGAGGCTCGGATGCGCGAGGCACCAAAGACACTTGGACCGTAGCGCTGCGCACGATGTTCAGGCGGCCTCGCTTCGCTCCGCCAGCAGCGATTTCATCGAAACAGAGCGAAGACCGAGTTTCCAATCTAAGCGGCGGTTCATTAGCTCTCGAAACATCCGAACGAGTGTGGGTAAAATCATTGCTCCTGCCAGTAGGGTCTCGATCCGATCTCACGCACCATGCTGCGAAACCACTCAAACTGGCCACGCGCGCGGTGGGAGCTGGACGAACTGGAACGAGCGAAAAGCGCCCACGTCCTAATCTGAAGCGCGGTGCGTGGTTCCCGGCTCCTTTGCTCGTAGAGCGACGGGAGCATGCATTACCCGCCCTTCTCAGCGCGTCCGATCGACAGATGGACGGTGTAGCGCTCGATCCAATGGCCGTTGTGCCGCAGCCTAATTCGCCTTGCACGCGGACCCTGTTCTCACAGTTCCAGCCCCTGCCTTTGGCGCAGCGCTCGATTGAACCCCAGCTTGCGATGGTATGCCATGCGCTGGCAGCCGTGGAATTAGGCTGGCAAAGTGATCCCCAGATGCCCGTGGTCTTCAGTGTGAAGGCTCCGCGCGTATACACTCCTCAAATTGATCGCGCAGGTGAAGGGAGGCGCAATGCGCAGTTTGTGCCTATCGTCGTCGAGCAGCAGTTAGAAATCGCCCCCGTCGGGATGACCGCGTCCGTTTCGCGCTTGCGACTGCCGGGGCTAGCGGGCCGTGGGTTTGAGCCCACGCTAGCCGCCGCCACCTATGAGCTGTATCCGGAGACGTTAAGTGTTGCCAATTTACGGGACGCCGGTGGCCATAGCAGTGGCACTTCGCGTTCGGCCAACCCCGCCATTGACAGCGTCCGACAAGGCCTCGCTAACCCAGGGTTCCTACCGTTCGATATTGAGCAGCCCCTGATGCAACAACAGACACAACCCACGCCTGCTTTGAGGCCGGCACCGAATCTCACATACATTCCGCTGCGCGACATCAGTAAGGACATTTGCCTCGCTGCTGCCGCTGAAACCTGGTGCGATCCGATCGAGTTATGCGATTCCAGTTTCTTGACACTGGAATCTTTGCTGCCGGCCAGTGCGACGAATAGCACTCTGCCAAGCTCGTGCATTTTGGGCCCATCGGACACTTCGTTCTCCTTCGGATTCAAGCATCTTCAAATCGCCGCGGCTACATCGACCTGGCAGGACGCGAGTCCATTGGAAGTGCCCAAGGTTCGCCTGCATGAACCCTTAATATCGCTAAGGGGCCCAAGTTGCAGGAGCCTTATTCCGTCGGACTCCAGGTCCTCTCGGAGTGATACGTCGTTCAAACTTGCACCGTTTTCTCATTGCGATTACCGCCCCGAAACTGTCAACCAGCCGCGCCCTGAGCTCACCTCGAACATCATCAGGAGCGATTTCACGGAAGACTCGGATCGGGAAATGCTCGAAGTGGTTGTCGCGACCGACGGTGCCGATTTCGAGCCAACCGAGACCGTCGAGCCCAACGAACCGCCGAACATTGCGGCGAGACCGTTGCCAGGCCTTTTCGTCGCTTCCTTGCAGGAACGGGTCTGCCCACTGTCTTTTTCGGTGCAGCGTAGCCTTCCTCAGTGGCTAAAGTGGAGCGCTACCAGCACTAACGACTGGATGTCAGATTCGGTCTATCAGCCGCTTCACAAAATTCCTGCTGACGGCAACTTCTGGAGCAGGGAGCTGATGCAATCGGGTGTGGGGGCGTTCGGACCCTTCCGCATGGAGATGAAAACGCAGCCCGAACTTCAGTGGTCACCGTGCAAAACATCGACCAGACGCTAATGGCAAAGATACTCGACGGAAGCCGTACCTGGGGAGTATTCGCACTTAAGCCGTAAAGTGAAACACAAACTATTCCGATATGTTAAGGGAGGTTCTATGGCTGACAAAGTCGCTCGAAGACAGAAAGACGCGCCCGTCAAACAAATTCGGCGGGAGCCGGCAAACGCCGCGGTCGTCACTCTTGGACAAGTAGTCGCCGACGATCTGAATGGCGATATCGCGGGTGCGCTCGCCAAGCTTGAAGCATCCGACTTCGAAAACACCAACGTCGATCTTCTCGCTGCGCTTGGCCATCTGTTGCTGCAAACCAAACGTTTCGAGGAAGCCCAAAAAGCGTTCTCACGACTGATATCAGTGGAACCGTCGTTGGAGACTGCGCACTTCCATTTAGGGGTTTGCCTGTACCAGCAGGGGAATTTCGAAGCAGCGTTGGCGGCGTTTGGAGAAAGCCAGAAACTTTCCCCGGATCGATTCGATACCGAGCTGGCCGCCGCGAACTGCTTGCTAAATCTCAATCGATTGGATGACGCTTACATACGGTTCGAAAAGTGTCACGAGACGCGCCCCGATGACGAAAAAGCCCTGCTGGGCAAAGCCGTGACGCTACAATTGAATGGGAATGCGGACGAGGCATCCGAAGTTTGCAAGCTGCTTCTTCAACGAGCGTCAGCATCTTCTGAATGCCTGACCAACTTGACCATCCTGGGTCTACAGAACAAAGATTTTGGATTAGTTCGCGTAGCCGCGGAGCGTGTGCGCAAGCTGGATCCGAATTCGGAAATCGCCCTGGAAGGTCTCGGCGCGGTAGCCTTCGCCGCGGATGAGTTTTTGGAAGCCGCGAAGTACTATGAACGGCTGGTTGAGCTTCATCCTGACAATTACGATCACTGGCTGAATCTAGGGGTCGCGCGGCATCGCCTGGGTCGCCTAGATAGCGCGACGGAGACCTATCAGAAGGCATTGCAAATTCGCCCAGATGGTACCGCCGCCTATGTAAATCTGGGACTGTTGTATCAAGAAACAGGTCAATCCGCCCAGGCCGCAGCCGCCTTAGAGCAAGCGCGCCGAATCGCTCCGGACCGCGACGATATCCGATATCACACCGCTGTGGCACTCGAGGAAACGGGCGAAGCGGAAAGAGCTGCCGCGATCTACGAAACATTGGTGCAAACAAACCCAGATATGACGGATGCTTGGTTCCGGCTCGGCGCCATCCGTTTAAAGACGGAAAATTTTCAACAAGCCGCCGACAGCTTCAAAAAATGTATTGATCTACGTCCGGACTGGATCGAGGCGGAAATTAACTTCGCCATTGCCTGCGGCAAGCAGGAGCAATATGAACAGGCGGAGCGGATCTTGGAAAGCGCACTCGTGCGCAAACCGGACTCCATCGAAGTTGTGCGCGCCTTGGCCATGTTTGCGCTCGACCAACGGCAGGCCGATCGCGCTTTGAAATATCATCTCCGTCTGATGGAACTCGGGGATAAATCAGCCGAAGTTCGGCACAATTTGGGCCTGCTCTACCACAACAGTGGGGATTTGAAGAAAGCGATGGCGGAGTATGAATACGCTTTACTTTCGAAACCCGATTTTGCAGAGGCACTCCTTAATTTGGGGAATGCGCTGAAGGCTACCGGCAAGGAAGAAGCCGCGCGCGATCACTGGGTGCGGGCGTTGGAAATCAAGCCCGAACTGGCACTCGGCTATTTTCTGCGATAGCACGGACGACTCCTCTTGTTCCATTGGATCTGCCCTGAATGCGGCCAGGAGAGTGTCCCGGAGGTGAAGGAATGCCCTATTTGTAAGCACCCGCCGACGGGGTTCTCCCGTCCGTTGAGTGACTCTTTAACTGTCGCCCTAACGCCGGAGGTGACCCCGGCTGGGTCTGTCGGTGAGCGAGCGGCGACGCAGAAAATGGCGGTGCCACCGAAAATCATTCTACCGCGTGACGTCGTCTTTCAGCCGAATGCCTTCCTCGGTTCCAAACGGCGCGTGGTTCTGGACGCCATCCCGGCGGCGACGCACTCTGCAATAAACGTGCACAGCCTGGGGCTGCGCACGACGCCCCTGGAGCTGCCGGATTTCGTTATGGACGATTTTCGCGAACCAAAAACATTCGCCAATCGGCTAGCCGATCTGGCCGGACTTCTGCAGGAGGAGCGCGTGGACTACACGGTCTCGCGCTCCTTCGATAGAGCTGTGTCGGGCCCTCGAGCTCGACCACCCCGGGACCGGCCGCCCACTATCATCGACGTTACTCCGGACAGCCCATTCTCCGATTTAGGAGACGATAAAGTAGCTGATCCCTAGCTATGCGACTTTCCGGTCCTGGAAGCGATCGAGCCTGAGGTTAAAGTCAGCTGTCTAGTAGAACAGAGAGTTATGTTTGGCGATCCGGCGGCGAAGATCACCTCGAAAGAAAATTAGGGAAGACTCCTCCGAGAGTCCTCTTAAGCATGTAGCATCCACAGATTCGTCAAGGGAGCCTGTGGATAACCCTTACTGGAGCTACATGAATGCTGAATCGTCGGAGAAACACCTCAAAGAGATCGAGCGAATCCTGGCTCGGTTGACGGGCGTTTGTTTGGGATGTGCGAGCGCTTTCTCGACCGTCGTGAACTACCTTTCGCACAGTTTCCTGCAAACCTGGGTGTCCGTCGCCAAAAGTCCACCACGCCACAGAATCAGGGACTTGGGGCCTGTGATACAACGTCAAGTTCATGCTCCGATTCGTCCTTAATCTGGTGACCCCTGTACGAGTCTTCTTCATGAGTCGAACCGACCTGGCTCTGGAGATTCTAGCCTTGCGCCAGCAGGTGGCAGTTCTGAAACGCAAGCGCCCCCGCCCCAAGCTGAGCCGGAGGGACAGGTTGTTCTGGACGGCGTTACGCAGTGTCTGGTCCCGCTGGGCCGAAGTGCTGCTGATCGTGAAGCCGGAGACTGTGGTGGGTTGGCATCGCGCAGGATTTCGGTTGTATTGGCGCTGGCGGTCTCACGGGCCAGCGGGTGGCAGGGCTAAAATCACGCCCGAAATCAGGGAACTTATCCGCAGGATGGCGCGCGAGAATCCATCCTGGGGCGCACCCAAGATCCACGGGGAGCTGCTGAAACTCGGCTTCATGGTTTCGGAACGATCCGTGTCTCGGTACCTGCGCGCGGTTCAGCGGCGCGGAGACCCCGGAAAGCGCTGGCTGGCTTTTCTGCGAAACCACCGCGAGGCCATCGTTGCGCTGGATTTCTTGACCATGCCGACGGTGAGCTTCCGCGTACTGTATTGCTTGTTCGTCATCGAGCATGCACGGCGCCGGATTCTGCATTTCCGCGTGACCGCTCACCCCGAACTCGGACTGGGTAGTCCAGCAATGGCACGAAGCTTTCCCGGACTCGACTCCATACCGATTCGTGATCCTGGATCGGGACACAAAGTTCGACGCCGAGGTTCTGAGCGTGCTGCGCTCCATTGGCCTAGACCCCAAGCGCACGAGCCGAAAATCACCCTGGCAAAACGGCGTGGCGGAACGATGGGTCGGAAGCTGCCGCCCGGAGTTGCTGAACCATGTGATTCCGCTGAACGAACAGCACCTGCGACGGCTGATTCAGGACTACGTTCGCTATTACCATTCGGACCGCACCCACGATGGGCTCGGCAAGGACACTCCT
>Ga0265313_10003755_pt1 | contig 12068 bp, 7 predicted proteins | sample 4123metaG_FD_203122 | JGI IMG/M metagenome (GOLD analysis project Ga0265313, IMG submission 203122) | Rhizosphere microbial communities from Carex aquatilis grown in University of Washington, Seatle, WA, United States - 4-1-23 metaG | ecosystem: Host-associated > Plants > Roots > Rhizosphere >...
CTCCGAGCGAGGCGAAGCCGACCGCGGAGTCGAAGAGCGCCGACGCGAGTTCATCCAAGGGGAGCGCGAAGGGCTCCCCGGCCGCGTCGGGCTCAGCCGGCAGCGCCAGCGGCGATTCGGAGCCCGGAGGCGGGGGCACGTACGACAAAGAAGCGGTGGAGGCTCAGCTCAAGCGCGCCGCCAAGCAAGTGCGGGCCAACTGCGGCTCCGCTTCGGACGAGGAAGGCGCGAAGACGGGTCCCTGGGGAAACACGAGTGCAACGATCGTCCTCGGACGAAACGGCCACGTGCGAGAGGTGACCTTGCCCGCCCCGTACAGCGGCAAGCCCGTCGGCGATTGCGTCGTCAACTCGTTCCGCAAGATCCAGTATCCGCCCTACAACGCCGCGAGCGACGCAAGCGTCAACTGGGACGTCCAGCTCGTCGAACCAAAGCAGAAGTAAGATCATTGGCTGCTCTTGGCGGGCGTCGATGCCGCCTCCGCAGCACCGGTCTCGCGCAGGACCCGTTCGCGGATGAGGGCCAGCGGGGGCGCTCCGTGGGAGAGAAGTGCGTCGTGGAATCGCTGCAGCGAGAACCGGTCGCCGAGCGTTCGCTTCGCCTCGTCGCGAAGCGAAAGAATCTGGAGCTTGCCGAGCGTGTAAGCGAAGTAACCGGGGTCGAACGTTCCTCGTACCGCCTGTTCGTGAGCCGTCGGGGCGTCCTGATGACAGTCCTCGACGAACCGCTTCGCAACTTCGTCCACAGTCATTCCTCGCGTATGGATTCCGACGGACGCGGCGAAGCGGCAGTTGCGAAGCAAGGCTCCCCGGCGCATCGCGAGCTCGTTGGCCTTGTCCTCCTTGCCGAGGCCTTGCTCGATCATCATTTGCTCCGAATAGTGCGCCCAGCCTTCCACGAAGGCGTAGTCCCCGAACGCCATCTGCACACGGGTCGGCGCGCGCTCCTGCCAGCGGCCCTGCACGAAGTGCCCCGGGTACACCTCGTGAATCGTCGTGCCGAGAAGGTCGCCGAGAGTCCCCAGATACGCCTGGCGCTCCTTTTGGGGCCATGATCGATCGGGGATCGTCAGATAGTAAAAGGCGCTCTTGGCCGAATCGAACGGCCCGCTCATCTCGAGCGAAGCCGCGTTCCATCTCATGTAGGGCGGCGTCTCGCGCACTTTGGCGTCGTCGTTCGACACGATCGTGACGATGCGTTTGGAAACGACGAACTGCCGCGCGTCCTGCATCATCCGCGTAGCGGTTGCGAAGTAATCGGCCTCGGTCGCGTGCTTGTCCTTGGTGACGGCGGCGAGCGCTTCAAACGCCTTCTTGTTCGCCGCGAGATCCGTTTCGTTCATCCGCTCGAACTCGGCGAGCGGCATCGTCAGACCCTCCTGAACGCGCAAGAGCTTCGCGTAGCGCTCCGCTCCGAGCACGTGGCTCTGATCGCCATGCGCGGCCTCCTTCTTCAGCCACGCCGCCAGTTCGCCGGCCGAAGCGGCCAGCGCCTCGTTGGCCTTCGCAAATCGAGCGCGCTGCGCGTCGTCGCCGAGTTTCCCCATGGTCTTTGCGACGTCCCCTCGCAGGTATGTCGCGAAACCCGCGAAGTTGCGGGCCGCCACTTCGGCCACGGGCGCCGACAGGGGCGGCTTGAGATTCTCGCGGACGTGCCCGACTTCGGCCAATGCCGCCTCTTCGTGCGCAAGCAGGCGCTTGGCCCGATCTTCGATAGGCGCGTACTCGCGGTCGACGAACGTATTGACCGAGAAGAGCGCTTCGTAAAATTGGGCGTACTTGTGGGGAGCGTCGACGTCGACGAGCCGGAACAGATGCGTTTGCACTTGGCACTCCAGCTCGGCGAGATCGAGCGCCTCGTCGTCGGAGAGCCGGGCGCCATTGACGCGCGCCAGTGCGCCGGCGGCCTCTTGGAGCCTCGCGATACGCGCGGCGAGTGCCTCCCCCGAAATCGGCGCAATCTTCCCGTCGTACTCGTGCAAGCCGAGGTCGCGCGCGCCGGTCGGGTCGTCGTCCAGAAGCTCACTCAAAGTCCGATCGCGCAGCGGGCCGAAGTCGGACCGCGCCTGCGCCGGGCCGTCGCCCCCCCCACGGACCTCGGGTGGCGCGGGGGGGACGGGAAGAACGAGCGTGGGGGGCACCGACGACGCGGGAGCCGCCGGGCTGCACGCGCAAACGAACCCGAGGACGAACACCGATCGGCTGGCGGGGACCATCGCCCGCCAGGCTACCATCCCTGCGGCGGGCGCTCGTTCGAACCGGATTCGCCCGGACGGAGGCGGCTTACTTCGCGCTGCCGCCGCACTGACCAGGAATGCCGCCGCCGCCGCACGTTTCACCGGCCGGACAGGGCCCGCAATCGAGCAGGTTGCCGCAGCCGTCGCCCGCCGCGCCGCAGCTGATGTTCAACTGGGCGCAGCTGAGCGGCGTGCAGCCGCCGCACTGACCCGGAGTGCCTCCACCGCCGCACGACTGGCCGGCCGCGCACTTTCCGCAGTCGAGCAGATTTCCGCACCCGTCACCGGCGGGTCCGCACATGATGTTCTGCTGCGCGCACGTGACCGGCATGCAGCCGGTGCTGCAGCATTGCCCCGGAACTCCGCAACCTCCGCAGGTCTGCGGCGGCGGGCACATCCCGCAATCGATCGATGCGCCGCACCCGTCGCCGGACGGACCGCACGCAACGCCCTGCTGCGCGCACGTCTGCGACTGGCACGTGGCGGCGTCGGGTATGGGGACGCACTGCCCGTACACCCCGTTGCCGCCGCACTGGTACCCGGCCGGACAAGGACCACAGTCGATCTGACCGCCGCACCCGTTTCCCGCCGGACCGCAACTGATGTTCTGTGCCAAGCACGTGGTTGGCGTGCAGTTTGGCGGCGGCGGCGGCGGGACGCACGAGGCGAGGTCCCAGATCATAAACTCGAGGATCTTTTCCTGAGGGCTGAAGGCCTTGTCGCATTCCGCCGGGAACATCTGGCCGTACGTTCCGTTCGTGCCGCCGGCGTTGAGCACGTGAAAATCGCTGAAGATGTCGTGCCCGCACTGGCTCGCAGCCCCAACCGGGGTGTTGAACGTGAAGTGCTCGACGAGCGCGGTCCCAGAGCCGGTGAAGTTTGCTGGCGTGCATCCGGTGCAACCGGCAGCGTTCCCTCGCTGATCGGTTCCGTCGATCCAGTCGACCGAACCGTTGGCCACCGCCGTCGCGTCATGCCGCGGTTCGGCGATGGCGACTTGCGGGTTGGCCGGAACGGTTGGCGCGGAGTTCGAAAGCGCCCCGACGAGATTCAGCCATTTCGCGAACGTTTCGCCGTTGGGGGCGGGCGGCGACGGGGGAACCACGGTGCTGACGTTGAGGGTCCAAGTCGTGTCCCCTGGGTTGTCGAAGTCGGGAACCCATTGCGCGACGTTGTTGAACTCGGCGTTGTTGACCAGCCAAGAGTAGCTGTAGTGGGTCGCGAAGAAGTGTCCGCCCGAGTCCGAGTACGTGACGAGATTCGCCAACTCGGCCGGTGGCTTGACCGCCGGGGCACCCCAGCACGGGAACATGATCTGGTCGTAGTTCATGTACGTCCCGCCCGTGCCCATGAGAGAAAGCTCCGTGCGGGCTCCCGGCACGGTCGCTCCGGGAGCACCCTTCGCGGGCAGACCGCCCCCTTTGGCGCCTGGATTACCCGCGTAGATCTGGACGCGGCCGGTGCCGCCCGCCCCTGTATCCGCGGTGAACTCGGCTTGGTCGACCCCCATCTTCAAGAGGACGCACTCGAGGGCGTCGACGCTGCCGGTCGAGATGGCCGTGAGCGGAATGTTCCCTTCGCTCTGGTTGCGCGGCAGGTTGAGCGTGCCGACCGACGTGGACGCGCAGGCCGGGACGTTGAATAGGAACTGGCGCCGCCAGCGACCGAGCTGGATGACGACCGGGATGCTGGTCCCCGCAGGGACATTGGCCAGCGTGAACGTCCCGTCGAAGTTCGTGTACGTCGATACGAGCGGCGAACCCGACACGTCGGCGCCGCACTGGCGGCACGACGCGCCCGGCGTGAAGACTTGGAGCGGCGCGTTGGGCACGAAGACGAGGACGTTTGGAACAGGGTCGGGAGCCAACCCCGTCCACGCGGAGACGCCGGCGGACACGGTCCCGGTGATCGTCGTCTTCGCCCCGCCGTCACAACTGACCTGACTCGTGCAGAGGTTCGTGCAAGGCGTTGCATTTCCGCAGGCGCCGGGCTTGCTGCCGCCGCCGCAGATGTCGGTGCCCGAGCAAGTGCCGCACTGGAGCGTTCCTCCGCAGCCGTCGCCGGCGGGGCCGCAGTTGAAGCCGAGCGACGTGCACGTCTCCGGCGTGCACACGATGCCCACCCCCCCGTCGGGAAGCGTCGGAGGCAGCATTCCCCCGCACGTATTGAACCCGCCGCCGCCACAGTACTGAGGCGGCATGCACGTTCCGCATTGCAGCGCTCCGCCACAGCCGTCCCCTGCCGCACCGCAGTTGTAATTGAGATCCGCACACGCCTTGGGGGTGCAGGCCGCGCCGCCATCCGGCGTTACGCCGGTTCCACACCGCGCAAACCCGCCGCCGCCGCAGAACTGGTTCGTCGGGCACGAACCGCAGTCGATCGTGCCGCCGCAGCCGTCGCTGTTCATCCCGCAGTTCACGCCCAGCGCCTGGCACGTGAGGGGCATGCACGAGCCCCCGTCCGCCCCACCCTCCGCCCCTCCGTCCGCACCGACGATGCCCGTACCGCATTTGCTATAGCCGCCGCCCCCGCAAAACGCGCCGCTGGCGCAGCTGCCGCAATCGACCTGCCCGCCGCAGCCGTCGTTGTTCATTCCGCAGTCGAGTCCCAGGTCTGCGCACGACTTCGGAACACAGGCAAAGCCCGCATCGGCCAGAAGCGTGGGGGCATCGTAGGCTTGCGGCGGCCCGTCGTCGCCCGTCGCCTCCACGGACGAATCGTGCAGGACGCCCGCATCGAACACGCTGGTGCTCGGCGAGCTGCCGCAGGAGAGGACGATCATGCCGGCCAGGGCCATCGTCCCGAGAAGGCAGGTCCACGAAACCACCGTACGCATCTTGAACTTCCTTCCACCGCGCGTGCAGCGAGAGCGGGCGTCGCGGCGAATATTTGGGTTGGTGTATAGCACGCAAGAAAGCGTTCTCAGTGGAATCGAGGACCCGTTGGTCGGATTGCGGACGGCGCATCCCCCCGAGTTCCAGCGGGAGTTCACGGCGCGTCTCGAGCGCAGCGCGCGCCGAGCATCGGAATCCGGAATCGGCCCGGATGATGGACGCGATTGGTCGCTCGCAGACCATCGGCGTCGTAGTTGTAGGCGCCGCCCCGTATCGAATGCTCGCACTCCTCGGGAATGGGATTGCTCCCCGTGTATCCTTGCTTATGGCCGCGCCGGAGCTCGTCTAGGGCTTCCATGATTTCGCTGCACTTGCCCGGCGTGCCCTGCCCCGCACTCGGCCTGCGGTAGGCGTACGGGTCGTATTCGTCTTGCATCCACTCCCAAACGTTCCCGGCCAAATCATCGTGCCCGTACGGTCCGCGGCCCGCCGGATGGGAGCCCACGTCCTCGGGGTGTCCCGTCGCGAACACCGTCCGCTGGTGGGTCGGCGGATCGTTGCCCCAGGCGAAACGGCGATCGTCGCTGTCCCTCGCGGCCTTTTCGAACTCCGCTTCGCGCGGAAGCCTCTTTCCGCGCCACTCGCAGTAGTTGCGCGCGCCGTCCCAGGAGATGCCCGTCACCGGCTGGTAGGGCCCGTTGAAATCGGGGTGCTCCGCCCGAACGGAATCCGATTTGGGAGGACACGCCTGAGCCGCGACGCATTCGCTCCATTGCGCGTTCGTGACCTCCGTGCGGTCGAGATAAAAGGCGGCGAGCGTCACCGCGTGCGCCGGATGCTCGTCCTCTTGTCCCCCGCTGTCCGTGCCCATCGTGAACGGGCCCGCGGGGACCAAGAGCATGTCGGAAGGCGCCGCTGACGCGGAGGCCACCGATCTTTGACCGGATTCTGCCGGGACCGACGTCACGATTGGCCCCGACGAAGCCGGCGGGTCCGGCGCGGGGTCGGCCACGCTCCCCGGCGGCTCGGGGGCCGCAGAGGTTCGGACAGGAGGCGGCGGTGCCAGAGGCGGGGGCGGCGCGAGCGATGCCCCAACCGGGGCTTCCGTTCGGCCGCAGCCTCCCGAGACGAGGAAAAACGCGGCGGTCGCGAGAGTTCGAGCGGGCGTCACCGTGAGGGGCACCGTACGACAGAAGGCGCAGCCGGGAGAATGGGGGAGCACGACGGGGTGCACTCGAGCGAACGGCGTGCCTGTGCCGATGCGCCGAGTTTCGTGGGCGTACGCGTCCGCTCCACGCGTGTCCTGGACGAAATGCGGCGTGTCCCCGGACACGGCCGACCACTGCCGCCGTATGACAGGGCAAGGGCGCCGGAGTACAAAGACCGCGCTTTGATCGCGGTCTCGCATCTCATCAAGCGCTACGGCGCGGCGATGGCCGTCGATGACGTGTCGTTCGAGGTCGGGCGGGGCGAGGTGGTCGGATTTCTCGGGCCGAACGGGGCCGGCAAGAGCACGACGCTCCGCATCCTCGCCGGATTCCTGGGCCCGACGTCGGGGAAGGTGACGATCGCCGGGCACGACGTGGTGGACGAGCCGTTCGAAGCGCGCCGATCGGTCGGCTACATGCCCGAAGGAGTCCCGCTCTATCCCGAAATGCGAGTCGTCGAGTATCTCCGTTTTCGTGCGGAACTGAAGCGCGTTCCGAGGGCCATTCGCCGGACCAACGTGGAGGAGGCCATGCGCAAGGCCGGCGTCGTCGAAGTCGCCACCAAGCGCATCGGGCACCTGTCCAAGGGATACCGGCAGCGCGTCGGGCTTGCGGACGCAATCGTCGCCAAGCCGCCCATCGTCGTCCTCGACGAGCCGACGGCCGGGCTCGATCCGAACCAGATCCGCGAGGCGAGGGCCCTCGTGCGCGAGCTCGGGCGCGACCACACCGTCGTTCTTTCCACGCACATTCTCGGCGAAGTCGAGACATGCGCCACGCGCGTTCTACTCCTGCACCGCGGCAAGCTGGTCGCGGAGGGCCCGACCGACCGCATCCGAGCAATGCGCAAGGAGGCGGCGGTGGAGCTCACGCTGCGCGGCGAGGCGCGCGCCGCCGAGACCGTTCTCGCGGCGGTCGAGGCGGTCGCGCAGGTGTCGCGCCTCCAGTCTGCGGACGGCGCTTGCCGAATCCGCCTGACTTTCGCCCCAGCCCTGCCCATCGACGAGCGCGCGCGGGCAACCGAGCGGTGCGTCGCGGCCCTCGTCGGGGCGGACATCGGCGTGCGCGAGGTTCGGGCCGCCGGCGGATCGCTCGAAGACGTGTTCGCCGCGCTGACCGCCTCGGGTTCGCCCTCGGAGGAGCCCGAGGCGTGAGGGGGTTCTGGCCCATTCTGAAGCGCGAGCTCTTCGCGTTCTTCGTCACGCCGCTGGCGTGGGTGCTCATCGTGAGCTTCCTCGTCGTGCAAGGGATGCACTTCTTTCTCCTCGTGGACCACTTCGCCCGGGAAGCGGACGTGACCGGCGACGAAACGCCTCTTTCGGCCTTCTTCGGGAACACGGTCCTCCTCTATCTGGTTCTCTTCGTGCTCGTCCCGCCGATGACCATGCGCCTCTTCGCCGAAGAACGGCGCAGCGGCACCATCGAAACGCTGATGACAGCCCCGGTGTCGAACGCGGCGGTCGTGCTCGCGAAGTATGCGGCCGCGCTCATCACGTACGTTGCGATGTGGATCCCGACCGTTCTCTACCTCGTCATCCTGGCAAGAACGGGCGACCTCGACTGGCGCGCGGCGATGAGCGCGTACCTGGGCGTACTCCTCGTAGGCGCCGGGTATCTCGCGGTCGGCCTTTGTGCGAGCGCCCTCACGCGGTCGCAGTTTTTGGCCATGGTGTGGACCGCGCTCGTCTTGCTGGTCCTCTTCATCCTGGGCATCGGCGAGTTCGTCACGCGCGACGGGACGCTGATGCACGAGGTGTGCACGCACGTGTCGGTCTGGTCCCACATGAACGACTTCGCGAGCGGCGTCGTCGATTCGCGGCGCCTCGTCTTCTATGGGACCCTCGTCGTGTTGCCGCTGTTCATCGCCACCCGCGCGGTCGACGCGTGGAGGTGGGGATGACGGCAAACGATCGGCGGCGCCCGCCATCCACCCGACGGCGTTCGGTCGACCTCGGGCATCTCCTGCAACTCGCCGGAGTGGTCGCCGCGATCGTGCTCGCCGCGATTACGAACGTGATCTCAGCCCGGCACTTCACGCGCTGGGACTGGACGGCGAGCAAGCGCTGGTCGCTCAGCCCGGCGACCGTGGAAACGCTTCAATCGCTCGAGCAACGGGTCGACGTGTGGGCGATCGCCGGTGCCGGCGATCCGCTCGAGCAGAGCCTCAAACAGCTGCTGGTTTCGTATCGATCGCGCTCCTCGCGCCTGGACGTCCACTGGGTCGACCCCGACCGCGACGCCGTTCAGCTCGTCGACTTGCAGCGCCGCTTCGGACTCGAGGCGGGCCGCACCGAGGACGGCCGCGTGGCCGCGGACGCCGTCGTCATCGTCGCGAGCGGCGACAAGCACTGGTTTCTCACGCCGCAAGACCTGTTCGAAGCGGCGTCCGACGACGTCCACGTCAAACCACGTGAGGAGCGCGCGCTCACCCAAGCCATCCGCAGCGTCCTCGGCGGAGGCAAATCGCGGCTCTGCTTCACGACAGGACACGGCGAGCTCTCGCTCGAGCCGGGCAAAGACGAACGCGAGTGGCTCGGCGGGCTGCGCGATCTGCTCGAGAAGGGCAACTACGAACTCGCGAGCGCCGACGCGACGGCCCCCGGGTTGCACGAGCCGTTCGCCGAATGCACGGTGGTCGTGATCGCCGGCGCGCGTTCGCCGTTCGCCCCCACGGAGGCGAACCGCCTGCGCACGTGGCTCCTGGAAGGCGGGAGCCTGCTCGCCGCGGTCGGTCCGATGGAAGCGGGTACCGATACAGGGATGGCTCTCTCCGGCCTCGACGAAGTCCTCTCGCCGTTTGGCATCGGCCTCGACGACGACCTCGTTCACGTGACTGACCCGAACTTCGTCGTCCCCGATACCCACGGCGAGGGCTTCTTGGTCTCCGCGCAGCCCCATCCCGTCACCGCGAGCCTTGTCCCCAGTGGCACCGACAGCCGGCCGCCGCGGGTCGCCGTGTTCTTCGCGCGCTCACTCCGCCACGTGTCGAAGCCCGGATCCGCGTCCGCGTCCGACCTCTTGGTGACCGGAGAAGGAGCGTTCGCAAAGAAGAGCATCGTCGGGGCGAGCGGCTGGACGGACGCGCCGACACGCGAACCGTCGGACCCGAGCGGGCCGTTCGTGCTCGCGATGGCGAGCGAGCGTCCGCCGCCGTCGGCGAGCGCGCCACACGGTCCGCGGGTCGTCGTCATCGGCAGCCGCTTCGCGCTTGCCGAAGACAACTGGCGGCAGCCGCGGCCGCTGCACGGCGCCGCGTTCTTCGTCGACAGTTCGCTCTCCTGGCTCGCGGCTCGGCCGGAGCTGGTCGATGTGCCGGACAAGGCGCAGGTCGCCGCCGGGATACGCGTGTCGGAGGGGGGGCGGGACGAAGTGCGTCGCTACGTGCTCGTCCTCATGCCGCTCGCCGCGATGCTGCTCGGAGTCGCCGTGTGGGCGTGGCGCCGCTCGTCGGAAAACAAGCCATACGAAGCGCGGCCGGAGTCCCCTTCGTGAAGCCGCGGGCCGCAGCGACACCGATCGCCCTCTTGGTGGTGGCGGCGGGTACCGTCGCGTACGCCTACTTCGTCGACCGCGGCACCGCGTCCGACGCGGACCGCGCCGGTCGTCGGCAAGACGTCTTCCCGAGCTTTCGCGTCGACCACGTCTCGCGCATGGAGATCGCGCAGGGAAGCGATGGGTTCGTTCTCGAGCGGGACCCCGACTCGGGTCCGGGCACGTCCGCTGCGTGGGTGCTCTCGCCGCGGGAGGAATACGCGGACCCCGTTGCCGTCGATGCGCTGCTGCGCGAGTTCGAGCTCGCGACCCGCCTTCGCGAAGTGACGCCGACCGCGGCCATGGGGCTCGATGCCCCTCGGGCCCGGGGCAAAGTGAAAATCGGAGCGCTCGAGTACCGGTTCGAAGTGGGCGCGGACGCCCCCCGTCCCGAAGGGAGCGCCTACATGCACGTGGACGGTGAACCGGCTTTCGTCGTGGGACGGTCGCTCAAAGTGCAGCTCCTCCGAGGCGCCGACGCCTACCGCGACCGCACGCTCGTCCCCCTGGGCGCGGCCGAGACCGCGCGCCTCGAGGTTCGCGGCGCAGACGGACGGCGGTTCGTGCTCGAGCGCCACGGCGCGTCGTTCGACGTCGCCGGCGCGGGGCTGCGGGTATCGCGCGGCGCGGCGGCCCGCATCTTCACGGCGCTCGCGGACGCGCGAGCGGAGTCGTTCCTGGACGACGCGACGGCGAACCGACTTGCGGCCGGCGGCATCGCGGTCACGCTCACCCCGCGCGACCAAAACCGGCCGACCCTCGAGCTGCGCATCGGCGGCGCCTGCCCGGGACAGCCCGACGACGTCGCCGTCGTCCGCGCGACCGGTCCGAGCCGCGGAGGCGCCGGCCCGGCGACCGGGGGAGTGGCTTCGCCGGCGGCGGCGTGCACGGCCAAAACACTCGTCGAAGCACTCGGCGCGCCGGCGGAGTCGCTCGTCGACTGGTCGCCTCTCTACGCGCACGCCGACGAGATCGAGCAGCTCCGCCTGGAAGCCGTGCCGGCCGGCCTCGTCGTCGATCTCGCGCGCAAAGCGAGCGGCTGGTACGAACGAGCGCCCGAGGCGCGCGACCTCGACCGCGACGAGAGCGACTCCGCGAACGGCCTGGCGCTCGCCCTCGCCGGCGCGCGCGCTCTCGACGGACGGCGTGGAACCTCGGCCGAAACGCTCGCGGTCCGAGCGCGGGTCACCGTCGTGCGAACCGGGGACGGCGCGAGCGAGGCAGTGGAGCTCGCCGGGCCGGCGGCTGACGGGACGACCCTCGCGCGGCGCGTCGACGACGGGGCCGTGCTTCGTCTATCCCGGAGCGTTGCGCGGCGCTTCGAGCCGCACGCTGTGGCGCTGCGATCGCGGTCCGTATGGCGCCCGGCGTTCGACGCCGGAGCGATCGTCGCAATCGACGACGGCTGTACGCCGGCGCCGGAGCGCATCGAGCTACGCGACGGGACGTGGTCGATGCGCACGCCCGCGGGGTTCGCGGCCGACGCCTCGTCGATCGTCGATCGAACCGGCGCGATCGCGCACGCGAAGGCCGACGCGTGGATCGCCGAACGAGACGACGGCACCTTCGGATTCGACGGCCCGGCGTCGTGCACGGTGACTCTCACGTTGGGCAGCGAGCCGAGGCGCGTCTCGCTCGTTTTCGGCGCGGAAGATGACGGCGGGGTGTACGCTCACGTGCTCGGCGATCCAGCGGTCTTCGTCGCCGCGAAGGTGCTTCGCGACCTCGTGTCTCGACCCGCGATCGATCGTGGTCCGATGCGACTCGATCCGAACGCCCTGGCCCGCGTCATTCTCGCGAGGGGCCCCGCTCGACTCGTCCTCGAGCGTTCGGGCAATCGTTGGCTGCGACTCGGCCGAGATCGGGACGCCGGCAGGGATGACGATCCACTGCCGGCCGCACTCGACGGCTTCTACGCGCTCGCGGCCGTGCACACGGGACCGCCGGCGCGCGAGGAAGGCATGGGCCGCCCGACACTCGAAATCGTCGCGAGGTCCTCGGACGGCGACGCGAGACCCCGTGAGATCCACATTTCGTTGGGCGCCGAAGGGCAGCTCGACGGGCAGGACGTTTACTTCGCCCGCGCCTCGGGGATCGACGCGACGTTTGCCGTTCCGCGACGCCCCGTGAACGCAATCCTCGACGCGTGGTGAGGGGGACGATCTAGAGCACCGAACGGTTTGACTCCCGTCGGCTTTGCCGCGATTTTCTTCGCATCGCTTCGTTGCTCCTCCTCAAATTACACCAGTAGTTCTCGTC
>Ga0265313_10003757_pt1 | contig 12067 bp, 16 predicted proteins | sample 4123metaG_FD_203122 | JGI IMG/M metagenome (GOLD analysis project Ga0265313, IMG submission 203122) | Rhizosphere microbial communities from Carex aquatilis grown in University of Washington, Seatle, WA, United States - 4-1-23 metaG | ecosystem: Host-associated > Plants > Roots > Rhizosphere >...
CATTTCGGTCACGAGCTGCGCGAGACCGACGAACAGCTCAGACTGCTCGACTGCTGCGATGACACCGCCCGTGCGCTCCCAAAGGCCGAGCGACTGCGCGAGCTTGCTCGCGAGCTGCACCTCGCCCGCCAGAAACACGCGGTCCCAGGGTACGAAGACATCGTCGAACACGACAAAGCCTTCCGGCATCGAGTGGTGCGCGCTCGCCGGGAAGTCGAACTCGTTGAGCTCGGCCGGTGCGAAGTTGCGGTTGATGATCGACACGCCCTTGGTGTTCACCGGGATCGAGAACGACACCGCATAGGCATTCTCATCCTGGCGCATGCCCTTTGTCGGCATGACGACGAGTTCATGGATCACCGAGGCCGCGGTGATGTGGAGCTTCGCCCCGCGCACCACGATGCCGTCGCTGCGCCGCTCCACAATGCGGACATAGAGGTCCGGATCGTCCTGCTCATGCGCGCGGCGCTTGCGGTCGCCTTTCGGATCGGTGATCACCTCCGCTGCGCGCAGATCGTTGTCGCGGCAATAGCGGTACATGCGTTCGATATTCTCGGCATAGCGCGGATTCACCAGCGCGACCTGATCCTTGACGCTCATCAGCGCCATGTAGACGCCCGAGACGGCCGTGCCGATCGAGGTGTGCATGAGAAGTTCGACGCGCTTGGCGAGATCCGCTTCCGTCCGCGGAACCTGGTAGATGCGGTGCGCATCGCTGCCGTCCTCCGCCTTGTAGCGGCGCAGCGCGCCCAGCTTGGGATCGTCATACTCATAGTCTTTCGCGGTCAGCGCGATCGGCACGCGGAAGCGCGGATGCCTGGTGATGTCGGGAATGTTCTCGCCGTCCCAATAGGTGACGCGGCCATCGTTCAGGCTCGCGACATAGTCCTCAGGTCTCTTCAGTCCCATCGCCGTTCCTCCTCGAACTTGCGCCGATGTTAGCCAAGCTGGGATTTTTCGGGAGTGGGATGCTTGCCGGTTGACGCAGCGGCGGCGCGGCTGTCCTAATCGGTGGCAATGAAAACCTTCTATTCGCCTGCACATCTGGAACATGCGCCGCCCGAGGAGTTCGAGGGCGGACGGCTCAATCCCGCGGTGGAGGTCCCTGCCCGCGCCGAAAAGGTGCGTGCGGAGGTCGAGCAGAGGAAGCTCGGACCCACTCTCGCGCCGGACGATTTCGGCATGGAACCGATCGCGCGCGTGCACGATGCGGGGCTGGTGCGCTTTCTTGGCGAGGCAAGCGAACTTTGGCGCAAGCACCATGGCGAGGATGCGCCGCCGGCGATTCCTTCGGCCTGGCCGGCGCGCGGTCTGCGGAGCAGGCCCGAAGGAGATATCGAGTCCCGTCTCGGCAACTATGCGTTCGACACCGCGACGCCGATCGTCAAGGGCACCTGGCGCGCAGCACTGTCGGCAGTGAACACTGCGCTCAGTGCGGCGCAGGCGATCAGGAACGGCGAACGCGCGGCGTTCGCGCTGGCGCGTCCGCCCGGCCATCATGCCAGCGCAGACGTGTTCGGCGGCTATTGCTATCTCAACAATGCGGCCATCGCGGCGCAGTGGTTCATCGACCAGGGCCTCAAGCCGGCGATTCTCGATGTCGACTATCATCACGGCAATGGCACGCAGAGCATCTTCTACCGCCGCAGCGATGTGCTGTTCTGCTCGCTGCACGGCGATCCGAGTTTCGCCTATCCGCACTTCCTCGGTTTCGCGGACGAGACCGGCGAAGGAAAAGGCGAAGGCGTCAATCTCAACCTGCCGATGCCCATGTACACCGATTGGAGCGGTTATTCCGCCTCGCTCGCCACCGCGCTGAATCGGATCAAGGCGTTCGGGCCGGACGTGCTGCTCGTCTCGCTTGGTCTCGACACGTTCGAGAACGATCCGATCTCGAAATTCAAGCTGACGCGGGAGGATTATCTGCGCATGGGCGCGATGATCGCCGGCGCAAGGCTGCCGACGCTCTTTTTGTTCGAAGGCGGTTACAATCTCGACGCCCTCGCCGAGATAACGGTCAATGTGCTCGAAGGATTCGAAAGCGCCTAGGTCGCGACGCGATGCGCGCGCACCGGCTCGGCAAACCCCTTGAGTGTGACGACTCCGTGATCCGTGATCGGCAGGGATTTGCCGCGGCACAGCTCGGCAACAGTGCTCGACATCAGGATCTGCTGCGGTTCGGCGTGGGCGCAGAGCCGAGCCGCGAGCTGCACCGCCACCCCGAAGAAATCGCGGTCCCGTTCGACCGGCTCGCCCGAAGCCGCGCCGATGCGTAGCTGGAACGCGCTCTCCGGATGCTCGACGGCGTACTGCCCGATGTCGTGCTGAATTTTCATCGCGCAGCGAATCGCGGACGCCGCGGAATGAAAGACCGACATGATGCCGTCGCCGGTGTGCTTCACCTCGCGCCCGCCCGTCGCGGCGAGCGCCTCGCGCACGATGCGGTCATGCGCCTCGACGATGGTCATCGCCGCCTCGTCTCCGAGCCGTCCGGTCATGTCGGTAGAGCCGACAATGTCGGTGAACAGCACGGTGCGGGTGCCGGTGTCATGCTCCCCGCTGCCGGGCAGAAGCGCCGCGCCGGATCCGTCGATCTCCGCCGCGCCCATGAAGGCGTCCGCCATCTCCGGCGTCACTTCCATGATCCGCGCGGCGCCCAACTGGTGCGCTGCCATGTGGACGGCATGCGCGGCCTCGGCGGTCGGCGCCGTGCACAGGCAGAAGACCTTGCCGTTTTTCTCGTTCAGCCAGTACTTGAAGTAGTTGACGCCGAACTTGTCCTGGATCTGGACGTCCAGGGCATGCGCCTGCGCGACGGCTTCGGGCGTGGCGCCGGGAATATCGTGGATGTCGATGAACATTGGCATGGACGACCCCGGCTGTCTGAATGCTTAGATAATATAACAAACCATTTTCGCGCTGCGCCACCCACATCACGCACAAAGTGCGCCGACCGACCGCTACCCGGGCCAGGTCTGCGCGCGGGCGCGCCGGTTGGCCGGCCGCGCCGCCAGGCGCTCGTTATAAGCAACCAGGGAAGGCAATGCCGGCAGGCGCTTGTTGTACATGGCGATGCCGAACAAGCCGCCCAGCGCCACGTCGGCGGCGGAGAAACTGTCGCCGAGCAGATAGGGCTCCCTGCTGAGTGCGGTGTCGAGAACGGCGATGACCGCGTCGCGATTGTCGAACTGCGGGCGGGGCTGGCTCATGTGATCCGGCCCGGCGAAGACGTCGATTGCCGGTTCGAACACCGAAGTCGCGAACACCATCCACTTCAGATACGCGCCGCGGATGGGATCTTCGATCTTCGGCGCGAGCATGCCGTAGGAATAGCGGTCGGCGAGATACATGCAGATCGCCGGGATTTCCGTCACGATCACGCCTTCATCGTCAATCGCCGGAACAAGGCCCAGCGGATTGATTTTCAGATATTCCGGCCGCTTCTGCAGGCCCTTGCGAATGTCGGTGTCCTGGATGCGGAACGCCACGCCGACCTCCTCGAGCATCCAGAGTGCGACGAAGGCGCGGCTGGCAACGGAGTGGTAGAGCGTGATCACGGCCTGTTGCCGAGATTCTGCACTTTCTCCTGCAGCTTCTCCGCCGCCGACTTGAGCGCATCCGACGCCTTCTCGGCGGCCGGCGCGGTTTTCGCGTGCATGCCGTCAAGCGCCTTGTCCACGGCCTCCTTCACGCTCGCGGCAGTGCCGCCCTTCTGATACTCGCGAACGATCACCTGTTCGATCCTGGAGACGACGGCGTCGATCGTATAGTTCTCGTTCAGCTTCTTTTCGCGGTGCGCGATGATGGAATAGATGTCGATGTGGTCATCGATGATCCGTCCCATCTCCACCATCTTGTAGAACCGCTCGCCCTCTTCCTTGCCCTTGATGAAAAGGTCGAAGACAGCGATCGCGATTGTCAGAGGAATCTGGAAAAAATTGTGGATGTTGTTGAGCGCAAGCTTGCCCTCGAACACCAGCACGTCTCGAAGGAATTTCCAGCGCGCATGCGGATCGACGTTGGACAGTGCCGGCGGCGGTTCCGGCGGCGGCAAATCGGGCGGCGGGACTTCGGTCATGGTGGGCCGGGCCTGTCTGTTTACAGGCTATCTTAGAAGCCGGCCCGGAACTGACAAGCCGCAAAGCCTAGAACGGCACCCCTTGCGTCTTGCAGAGAAACTTCATCAGCGGCGTCGCCGCGCTGAACGTTTCGGCCACGACGTCGACGAGTTTCGGCGATGCGGCGAGTTTGACATCGGCGTCGCGCGTCGCAAAGAAACTCTTGCGCTTGATGTCCTCGATCAGGGGATGCGCCGGATCATAGCCGCGCGGCGCGCGAGTCAGCACATCGTCTCCGCCGAGGCCGCCGAACACCTTGTGAAACGCCTTGTCGGCCTTCACCGCCTTCCACGCCGCCGGCTGCTTGACGATGGCGTCGCGGATGAGGCCGAGCGCCTTGGCATCGGGCATGTACATGCCGCCGCCGAAATAGACCTCGCCGGCGCCGAAATGCATGTAGAAGCCCGGCGCGTGCACATCCCTGGCGCCCGCGTGGCGGAAGTGGCAGGCGGCATGCTCCTTGTACGGACGTTTGTCGCGCGAGAAGCGCACATCGCGGTAGATGCGGAACATCGAGCCGCCATTGGGCCGCGCATCGGCAATGAAGTTCTTTGATATCTTCTTCAGCCGCGGCTCCATCGCCGCGATGAATTCGGACATCGGCGCCTGCACGCTGGCCCTGAAGCGCTGCTTGTTGGCCTCGAACCAGGGGCGCTCATTGTGCGCCTTGAGTTCGCGGAAAAAGGCGAAGAAGTCTTTCGGAAAGCCCTCGAATGCCATGTCGTCCCCGTTCTATGCCTCGCCGAACATCGACTCCGGCGTCGGGATCGTACCCATCGGTGCCGTGACCTTGAAGATCGCGCTCGCGCGCAGGCACAATACTCCGTCAGCAGTCGCGGTACCCTGCGCGAAAAACAGGCTCTTTCCCGCACGCAGGAACTCGGCCGTTCCCTCTACCCATGATCCGAGTTTGGCCGGGGCGAGGAAATCCAGCGTCAGGTTCACCGTGGGGGCGAAGCCGACATCCGCCTTGCTCTGCATGCGCGCGGCGATCGGGATGAACATGTCCGCGAAGGTCGCCATCATGCCGCCATGCGCGACCATGCCCGGATTGCAGTGCCGCTCCTCGACGCGAAATCCCATGAGAAGCCTGCTGCCGTCCCACTTGCCGTAGAGCGGACCGATGACGTCTAGGAATCCGACACTGAAACGAAAGGGCCGAAAACCCTCTGGGATATTGGCGGACATGGAAATCCTTCGGATGGCGGTTGGCAACGCTCTAGCGTCCGCCAGCGTGCCGCGCAAGCACTCGCCGATCAGGACTGCTGCCGGATAATTGGCTCGACAGCGTGCCGCGTAAACGCAATCGTTTGTTCAGCCAAATCAGAGACCATCGGGAAACGGAAGGGAAGAAAGGTCACGCAACCGAGAGAGGTTTCATGAGCAGTCTTTCGTTACAACTCCGCGGTTACCGCCTGACGACCGCGGAAATCCTGTACCGCCTGCCCGATCATCCGGTGATGCTGCAGAGCTTCATCTGGCAGGAAATGGACCTGGCGCCGAAATTTCCCGCGCTCAAGAAATTCCTGCACTTCTGGGAAACCAATCTGGACGGCAAGCTCTATTCGGTGCGCGTGGCGTCACGCCAGCTCATTGCCCAGTCCGAGCTGAAACTCGTCGGACGCGAATTATCGCTGCACTAGACGACGACGGACAGCACCGGTTTCGCCGCGTCGGCCGGCGTACGCCGGCGCTCGTCTCGCCGGGTATTCATCGCGATCCAGCGTTGCGCTTCCTTGCGCTGGCGAAAGGGCCCGAGATGGTGCCGGATTCCGTCCGATCCGACGACTTCAACGATGTATTCGCGCGCCGGGCGAGCGTCGCGCTTCAGTTGCGTTGTCATAAACTGCCTCTCCGTTGGTCTGCCTGACCACGCCGCGCCACCTCGGAACGCGCGAGGGCACATTCCGCTCCCTTCCGCTGCGGTAATCAATTCGGTTGAATGCGTAGTCGCAGCCCTTGACGCCCCCCGCCGCCCTCCCTAAATAGCCGCGTGGGAGTTGGCACTCTGTTCGCATGAGTGCTGCTATCCAAAAAATCCGCTGAATATTCAATTACTTAGGGAGCTATCGCATGAAATTCCGTCCGCTTGGCGACCGCGTCGTCGTCCGTCGCGTGAAAGAAGATCAGAAGACACCCGGAGGGATCATCATTCCCGACACCGTCCAGGAGAAGCCGCAGGAAGGCGAAGTCATCTCGGTCGGCCCCGGCGCCCTCGACGACAACGGCAAGCGAGTCGTTCCGGAAGTGAAGGCCGGCGACTTCGTTCTGTTCGGCAAGTGGTCGGGCACCGAAGTGAAGATCGACGGCGAGGACCTCCTGATCATGAAGGAGTCCGACATCATGGGCATTCTCGAAGGCCGCCCGGCCGCGAAGAAGAAGGCTGCTTAAGCAGCTTCTTCGGCGAAGAACATTCCACTCAGGAGATAATTCATCATGGCAGCCAAAGACGTAAAATTCGGCGCCGACGCGCGTGAGAGACTGCTCCGCGGCGTCGACATTCTTGCCGACGCAGTGCAGGTGACGCTCGGTCCCAAGGGCCGCAACGTCGTCATCGAGAAGAGCTTCGGCGCCCCGCGCACGACCAAGGACGGCGTGACGGTGGCCAAGGAGATCGAACTCGCAGACAAGTTCGAGAACATGGGCGCACAGATGGTGCGCGAAGTCGCCTCCAAGACCAACGACGCTGCCGGCGACGGCACGACGACGGCGACGGTTCTGGCCCGCGCGATCGTTCGCGAAGGCTCAAAGGCGGTTTCCGCCGGCATGAACCCGATGGACCTGAAGCGCGGCATCGAGAAGGCGGTTGAAATCGTCGTCGCCGACCTCAAGAAGCGCTCCAAGAAGGTCAAGTCGAACGAGGAAATCGGCCAGGTCGGCACGATCTCCGCGAATGGCGACGTCGAAGTCGGCAAGATGATCGCCGAAGCGATGGCCAAGGTCGGCAATGAAGGCGTGATCACGGTCGAGGAAGCCAAGAGCCTGCTCACCGAGCTCGACGTCGTCGAAGGCATGCAGTTCGATCGCGGCTACATCTCGCCCTACTTCATCACGAATGCGGACAAGATGGTTGCCGAGCTCGACGAGCCGCACATCCTCATCCACGAAAAGAAGCTCACCAGCCTGCAGCCGTTGCTGCCGATCCTGGAAGCGGTTGTGCAGTCGGGACGTCCGCTGCTCATCATCGCCGAAGAGATCGAAGGCGAAGCGCTGGCGACCCTCGTCGTCAACAAGCTGCGTGGCGGCCTCAAGGTGGCTGCCGTCAAGGCGCCCGGCTTCGGCGATCGTCGCAAGGCGATGCTCGAAGACATCGCCATCGTGACCGGAGGCCAGGTGATCAGCGAAGACCTCGGCATCAAGCTCGAGAACGTCAAGCTGAACATGCTGGGCACGGCCAAGAAGGTCCGCATCGACAAGGACAACACGACGATCATCGACGGCGCCGGCAAGAAGTCCGAGATCCAGGCCCGCGTCGGTCAGATCAAGACCCAGATCGAAGAGACCACGTCGGACTACGACAAGGAAAAGCTGCAGGAACGTCTGGCGAAGCTCGCCGGCGGCGTTGCGGTCATCCGCGTCGGCGGTGCGACGGAAGTCGAAGTGAAGGAAAAGAAGGATCGCGTCGACGACGCGCTCAACGCGACCAAGGCCGCGGTTGAGGAAGGCATCGTTCCGGGCGGCGGCGTCGCGCTGCTGTACGCAACGAAGTCCCTCGCGGGCGTCACTGGCGAGAACGAAGACCAGACGCAGGGCATCGCGATCGTCCGCAAGGCGATCCAGAGCCCGATCCGTCAGATCGTCGAGAACGCCGGCGTGGAAGCCTCCATCGTCGTCGGCAAGCTGCTCGAGCAGAAGTCGACCACGTTCGGCTTCAACGCGCAGACCGAAGCCTATGCCGACATGATCGACACCGGCATCGTCGACCCGACCAAGGTCGTGCGTACGGCCCTGCAGAACGCTTCGTCCGTTGCCTCGCTGCTGATCACGACCGAAGCGATGGTCGCGGATCGCCCGAAGAAGGAAGCGGCCGGCGCCGGCGGAATGCCCGGCGGCGGCATGGGCGGCATGGGTGACATGGACTTCTAAGTCCGCCCGTCCGACGCAAAGCAAAAAAAGGCCCGGTGGAAACACCGGGCCTTTTAGTTTGCGGAAGGCTGCGCGCTTTTCAGTACGGCTTCATCCGCCCCGCGCCTTTGCATCTTTGGCAATCCGGCACGGACAGTCTGATGACGTTCTTGGGGTGCGGCCGCACGGCCTTGCCGGTGCCGCCGCAGGACGGACAAATGTCCGCCACGATCATTGGCTTGGGTTTCTTCAAGATCATGTCTGCCTGCTCGTCTGGCTGCGTCTTCGAGAAAAACACGAGAGAGACCATGGCACCGCGGGGCATGGGGGAAACCAGAACGCGTCTGCGATACCATGGCATCTCTCTCGCGAGACCATTCAGACCGACGAGCGTTACCGAGTCCCTAAAGGGCTAAAAAATGTCACAAGAAAAAACGCAATAGCCCCTGCGCTGCAGCGATTTCCCACATTTTGCGCAAGCTGTCGCGCTCTGGTTGTGACCGGAGCGCGCGCGATACACGCAAACGAAAACGGCGGCACGACGGCCGCCGTTTTCTGCAAGGTAATCTGTGTCAGGCTTTGCGGGCCCTGCGCCGTCCGATCAAACCGATCGCTGTCAGGCCTGCGCCCAACAATGTGATCGTCATCGGCTCCGGCGTCGGCACCGGCGTATTTTGCGGTGGCGATGCGAACGTGCCGCCAAGCGAAATCACGCCCTGGTTGGTCTGTGTCAGGCTGATGTTTTCGCTGGCGCCCAGGGGAGCCGTGCTTCCAGACGGGAATAGCGTGCCAGGCGTGAACGTTCCGGTCAGGAAAATCGAGAGCGTCGTCGGGGTCTGGCCGAAAACCGAGATAGACGTCGGATTGAAATCGCCGAACGCCGCGTCGTTGAACGCAAACGTCGCCTTATTGGTCAGATCCAGCGTCGTGCCAGTGAGCGACACCATCGTGTCGATGGGGATGACGTTGAAGTCTCCCGCACCCACCGCCAGAAGCGAGAACGTCATGTTCGCACTGCTGAGCGTGATCGTCGTGCTCGTTCCAAGATTGCCGCCGGTCTCGTTTGTGCTTGATACAACCGCGCCAAGCGTGTCGGAACCGCTGATTGCGGTTGCGGCGGCCGGACTCAATGAAAGCAAGAGTGCCGCCGACAAGGCTGAGATGGCCAAGGGGTAGCGCATTGGTTCTCCTTTTCCGCGATGAGGCTTTCGCCGTCACCGCACATCTAAAGTTTCCCAACCGCACGCCAAGCTTCGCAAAACATGTGCCATGTCAGGCGGTTGCCCGCTTTTTCGAAAATCGATCTGACGCATATTTTTCAGGTGTAAACGTGGTTAACAACTTTTCCGGAGGCGCCGCGCGGCGAAAGTGCAAAAGCGGGAGAAACGCTGCGCTTATTCGCGCAGAGTCGATGCCGGTGAACTGCCAAATCCGATTACACACGATGCGAAGAATTTCCACTCGCGTGCGCAGAACGAAACTCAGGCGCGCAATCGATCAGTGGAATTATTCATGCGTGTGGAATTCGAACGCAGCGATGCGCAATGACCAAACTTTGTCACAACTGCCAACGCAAACACCGTGACAAGGTTTCTCCGATCCGAAGTGATCAGGGCCGCCGCGCCGAAGTCCGTGCCCCTCTCGGACCCCTAAGACCTCCGGCGCGGCGGTCCACTTTTCTTTTCATCGCGGTGCGTGTGCCTAGTGCTTGATGAAATCAGGCGGCGGCGGCAGATGGTCCGGCTTGTTCTGCGGAGCGATCGGCTGCGGACTCGCTGGTGCCTGCTGGTCGGGCGGCGGAATGTCGGCGCCGCCTGCCGGCTTGGTTTTTGTGACCGGAACATCGTTCGCACAGAGCTTCGGCGATTTCACCGCTACGCCTGTTTTCACATCGGTCCAGTTGCCGTCGCGCAGCGCGAAGGCCTGGCCGCTGGCATGGTTCGCTGCGTGCGTCGGATCGTGCGCATCCAGTTTTGCGCCAGGCGGCGGGCCAGGCGCAAACTGCCGCGCGGTTCCGACAGCGCTCGGCGCCGTGCTCTGCTTGTCCTTCGGCCCCGCGACGGCAACGCCGATCCACTGCCGCTTGCCGCAATCGAAATAGAAGACATAGGGAAGAAGCGTTCCGGCATGTTTGGGATCGGGAAGATTGCCAGTGGCCGTCGACGGGTTCGTCGGATCCGCCACCGCGCCTTCGGGCGGAAATTCCGCACGCGCCGGCAGCGCGCTGAACAGCGCCAGGCTGCATATGCCAAGACAGGAAGCGGCGAGCCGCCGCAATCGGACACCACGCATCACGCGCACCTCCCCATGCCAATTTTCAGGGGCCGCAGAATGCGCGTGGCGCACCGGTCCCCCAAAACCCAAGTGCCGGGGGACAATAGCACATGCCGCCGCGCCGAGTCGGCGGACTCTGCGGCGCGCAGCGCGAGGACGCGTTCAACTCTCGAATGTAGTTAATGCGTGAAGCTAGATGGAATGACCGTTCATGGCTTCCGCGTGCCGCTCGGGCGCCAAAATATCGGCGCGCTCGCTTTCAGCCGGCTCCTCGACTTCGCCCATGATGACGAAGTCCTGATGCGGATACCGCTTCTTCAGCCGCGTCATCTCCCAGCGCGCTTCATCGAGTGTCATTTCGAGGGCAACCGGCCCCCGGCTGGAATAGCCCCCAGCGGACTCGCGGCGGAAGATGGCGAACTTTGAAGTCATGGTGCGGCGTCCCTCTCTCCTGACTGGCCCCGGTGCGCGGCTTCGCGGGCGGCGTCCGCGCCGCGAAGGGCGCAAAAAACCACCGTATGGCGGGCGGCAGGATGAGCCGGATTCGAAAGTCCGGTTAAATGCGGGCAGCCCCCAAGGCGAACCACTTGTCAGAACGATAAGCAGCAAGTTCCAAAGCGGTTGTGACAAAACTGGGACAACCACGTTGGGGCATTGCACTTCATCCGCAGCGCGCCGCAGTGCGGACGTGGCACAGCCATTGCTACTGACCATTCGAGCCAGGACGGCAAGGACGGTTATGAGACAGCACACGTTTGCAATTCGAGACACCGCGACCTTTGAAAGCGCGCCCAAAGCGCCGCTTCCCGTCGCACCGATCAACGCTGTTCAGTTTGTCCAGTCGAGCACCAAGCCGGCGGCGCGTTCCGCCTTCGGCCGTCGCGGCACCTCTGCGCCGGAGAAAAGCTGGAAGCCGGAAACCAAGAAATCGCCGAACGCGATGGCCAAGGCCGTGTCCAATTTCTGGAACGCCGGTAAACCCGGCCGCCTGCGCCGCAGCTAGGCGATTCTACCCTTAACGCCGTCCCACGAGCTGAGTCCCGCACCGCGGCAGCATGCGCCCGAATTGGGACAGGCGCGCCTCCGCACCGCAGTTTTCCTCATCATTTTACGATGGCACGCAGTTTGCTCCGTTCCAGGCGAGACTTGAAACGGTGTTCGCCATGAGACGCTTAACGTTCCAGATTGAGCAGACCGCCACGCTCAACGGCGGCAGGGCAAAAGCAGAACCAAAGGCGCAGCCGCGCGACTTCAACGCGCGTCCGAACATGCTGCGCGCACAGGTCTTCCAGAAATATTCCGGCTCGAATCTTCCGGCACGCGGAGTCTTTGAAGACTTTGGGGTAGCAGCGAGATGATCGATCCGAACATCCTCGTCGGCAGCCAGTATGTGAGTCCCAAGGCATTGCGCTTCTCGCGCAATCAGGTTGAAGCGGGCATCGCGCATCTTCCCTGGGAAAGCCGTCTGAAGCCGCTGCGTCCGCTCTCGCGCGACATCGCGCTCACGATCGGCGTTGCTTCGACCATCGCGGCGGCCGTGTTTCTGGTCTGACGATCCGCCCCTGGCTACGCCTCAGCACAAATGAAAACGGCGGCCAGTGGCCGCCGTT
>Ga0265313_10003758_pt1 | contig 12065 bp, 10 predicted proteins | sample 4123metaG_FD_203122 | JGI IMG/M metagenome (GOLD analysis project Ga0265313, IMG submission 203122) | Rhizosphere microbial communities from Carex aquatilis grown in University of Washington, Seatle, WA, United States - 4-1-23 metaG | ecosystem: Host-associated > Plants > Roots > Rhizosphere >...
TGCCGCGGCGCCCAACGCGAGGCTCGAGAGACGCGAAGCTACACGGTGTTGCAGCCTTGGGGCTCACCGGCAATCGCGGGACTCGCATCGGGTCCCGCGCGCCTGGGGTCGCGCCGGTCTGGCGGATCAGGCGGCCTGCCGAAGCGCCGCCCTTGCGCCCGGGGCGCCAAACGGGACGACCTCGGCCGGGACCCGGACGGGCGCGAGCGTGCGGCCGTAGTCGGCCACGAGGACTGAGAGGAGCCCGGTCGACGTGAAGGCGATCGCGGCTGCGGCGGCTCCGACGGGTAACACGATGATGGCCACGAAGGTGGCGAGGAAGGCGGCGAAGAGAAGGGTGCTGTTTTTCATGTTCGAGTGGAATTCGTTGCTGCCAAGAGAACACGACCCCCGGCGAAAAGTTACGACCAACCTTGGATAGGCGGTCCCTATGGCCCAGCGGCGGCATCGGAGGGAGGTTTGCGCGGGGTGCCGCGGCAGGGTTGTGGTTGACAAATGGTAGATATCAATGTTGGTATATATCTACACACATGAAGCCCACCCACAAACCCCCCGCCTCGCCCATGCCCATGGCCGCCCCCGCGAAGTCCGTGGAGCGGGTCCAGACCGGCATCCGCCTCGAGAAGCGCATCCTGAAGGTCCTCAAGGGCGTCGCCGAGTACCACGACATGTACCTGGGCGACCTGCTGGAGGGGATATGCCTGCATGTGTTCGAGAACAAGGCGCCCTTCTCCGAGGCCACGCTCAAGCGCGTCCGGATGCTGAGGGAGGTCTATCACCTCGACCTCACGGCCGAGGACAGCCACCGCCTTGTGGAGAAGCCCTCCGGCTGAGGGTTCACCCGAGGCAGCGCCGCGGCTAGGCCCCTTCGCCGCCCGCCGCCGCCGGCTTGAAGGCCGAGCGGATGATCGCCTTCGCGTAGTCGCGGTTCATCCTCGCGATGAAGTCGTGGGAGATCAGCTTCGGGCACGCCGCGCTGCACTCGTACTGGTTCGTGCAGCTGCCGAACCCAAGGCCGTCCATCGTGCTGACCATCGCCATCACCCGGCGGTCGCGCTCGGGCTGGCCCTGCGGCAGCAGCCCCAGGTGGGACACCTTCGCCGCGACAAAGAGCATGGCGCTCGCGTTCTTGCACGCGGCGACGCACGCGCCGCACCCGATGCACTGCGCCGCGTCCATCGCCAGGTCGGCGACCTCCTTGGGAACCGGGATCGCGTTGGCGTCGGGCGCGGCGCCGGTGCGCACGGAGATGAAGCCGCCGGCCTGCTGGATCGCGTCAAACGCGCTCCGGTCGGTGATCAGGTCCTTGATGACGGGGAAGGGCCGGGCGCGGAACGGCTCCACGACGATCGTGTCGCCCTCCTTGTAGCTGCGCATGTAGGTCTGGCACGAGGCGACGCCGCGGTGCGGCCCGTGCGGCTTCCCGTCGATCGTTAGGGAGCACGTCCCGCAGATCCCCTCGCGGCAGTCGTGCGCGAACGCGATCGGCTCCTCGCCCTTCGCGGTCAGCTCGTCGTTCACGACGTCGAGCATCTCGAGGAACGACATGTCGGGGTTCACGCCCGCGGCGGGATACTCGACGAACGCGCCGGGTTTGCCGGGGCCCGGCTGGCGCCAGACGCGCAGGGTGACGCTGAAGGTCTTCGTGCTCATCACTTGTAGTTTCTGACGCTCATCTTCACCGCCTCGTAGACGAGCGGCTCGGTGTTGCGGACCGGGGCCTTGCCCTCGCCCGCGTATTCCCACGCGGCGACGTGCGCGAAGGCCGTGTCGTCGCGCTTGCACTCGCCGTCCGGGTACTGGTGCTCCTCGCGGAAGTGGCAGCCACAGCTCTCCTCGCGGGTGAGCGCGTCGCGGCACATGAGCTCGCCGAGCTCGAGGAAGTCGGCGACGCGGCCCGCGCGCTCGAGCGACTGGTTGAGCGAGTCGCCCGTGCCGGGGACGTTGACGTTCCCCCAGAACTCCTCGCGAAGCGCCGGGATCTCGCGGATCGCCAGCTCAAGGCCGGCCTTGTTGCGCGCCATCCCGCAGCCCTGCCAGAGAATGTGCCCCAGGCGCCTGTGGAAGTGGCTCACGGGCTTCCTGCCCTTGACCGACAGAAGCCTCGAGGTGAGGGACGCCACGTTCTCCTCGGCCTGCCTGAACTCGGCGCCGTCCGCCGGCGGTCTCGATCCCGGCTTCTGCGACGCGAGGTAGTCGCCGACCGTGTACGGGATCACGAAGTACCCGTCCGCCAGGCCCTGCATGAGAGCCGAGGCGCCGAGACGGTTCGCCCCGTGGTCCGAGAAGTTCGCCTCGCCGAGGACGAAGAGCCCCGGGACGTTGGACATGAGGTTGTAGTCCACCCAGAGCCCGCCCATCGTGTAGTGGACCGCGGGAAAGATCCTCATCGGGACCGCGTAGGCGTTCTCGTTGGTGATCTCGTGGTAGATGTCGAAGAGGTTGCCGTAGCGCTCGCGCACGCCGGCCTCGCCGAGGCGGCCGATGGCGTCGGCGAAGTCCAGGTAGACCCCGAGCCCGCTCTCCCCCACCCCGCGCCCCTCGTCGCAGACGCGCTTCGCCGCGCGCGACGCCACGTCGCGCGGACAGAGGTTCCCGAAGCTCGGGTAGATCCGCTCCAGGTAGTAGTCACGGTCCCCCTCGGCGATCGACGCCGGGGGCTTGAGCCGGTCCTCCTTCTTCTTCGGCACCCAGATGCGGCCGTCGTTGCGAAGCGACTCCGACATGAGGGTGAGCTTCGACTGGTACTCCCCCGAGACCGGGATGCACGTCGGGTGGATCTGCGTGAAGCACGGATTGGCGAAGCACGCCCCGCGCTTGTAGGCGCGCCAGATGGCCGTCGCATTCGAGCCGCGGGCGTAGGTGGAGAGATCGAAGACGTTGCCGTACCCGCCCGTCGCGAGGATGACGGCGTCGGCCGAATGCCGGGTGACCTCGCCCGTCACCAGGTCGCGGACGATGATGCCCTTCGCATGGCCGCCGACGACGACCAGGTCGAGCATCTCGGATTGCGTGTGGAGCTTGACCCCGCCGGAGGCCACCTCCCTGGAAAGCGCCGAATATGCCCCGAGGAGCAGCTGCTGGCCGGTCTGCCCGCGGGCGTAGAAGGTGCGGGAAACCTGGGCGCCCCCAAACGACCGGTTTGCGAGCAGGCCGCCGTACTCCCGCGCGAACGGGACGCCCTGCGCCACGCACTGGTCGATGATGTTGACCGACACCTCCGCGAGCCGGTGCACGTTCGCCTCGCGAGAGCGGTAGTCGCCGCCCTTGATCGTGTCGTAGAAGAGCCGGTGCACGCTGTCGCCGTCGTTCTGGTAGTTCTTGGCCGCGTTGATGCCGCCCTGGGCGGCGATGGAGTGGGCCCGCCTCGGGCTGTCGTGGAACACGAAGCAGCTCACCCGGTAGCCGAGCTCGCTCAGCGAGGCCGAGGCCGAGGCGCCCGCGAGCCCCGCGCCCACGACGATCACCTCGTACTTGCGCTTGTTTGACGGGTTGACGAGGCGGATGTCCGCCTTGTGCCGCTGCCATTTTCCGGCGAGCTCTCCCTTCGGGATCCTGGAGTCAAGTTGGGCCATGGTGCGACGGTTCTATTTGAGCATCCCGAGGAGCACGCCGCCGGGAATCGCAAGGTTGCCGAGGAAATACGCGGCGCACAGCAGCGTGACGACCACCCGCAGCCCGCGCTCCCACCGCTGACTGCGCCAGCCGAGCGTCTGGAAGAGGCTGTCGGCCCCGTGAAGGAGATGCAGCGAGAGGAGGCCCACCGCCACGATGTAGAAGATGGAGACGACGGGGTTCTCGAACCCGCGGATCACCATGGTGCGGACGTCGAGGACCTCCGTGCCCGCCCGGACGACGGTCACGCCCGCGATGTGGTAGTCGCCCACCATCGTGTAGGGGGCCAGGTTCGTCTTGAACGACGCCGGCTGCGCGACCCCGACCGTGAACTGGGCCAGGTGGTAGAGGATGAACGCCAGGACGACGTAGCCGGTGCCGCGCATGTAGCGGGACGAGACCGAGGCCCGGATCCAGCGGTTCACCGCGTAGGGCTCGTCGCCGCGTGCCCGCCGGCTCTCGAGCATCAGGACCGTGGCCGACCAGATGTGGAGCGTGACGCAGGCAAGCAGGAATGCCCTCACAGCCCAGAGCAGGGGACCGAGCGACTGGAGGAAATGCGCGTAGCCGTTGATCCGGTCGGGGTGCTCGTACACCTGGAGGTTGCCGACCAGGTGGCCGACGACGAACCCGATCAGGACCACGCCGGTGACGGCCATGATCAGTTTCCTGCCTATGGTGCTGCCGAAAAGGTTGCGGACGAGGTCCATTGAAGAGTCGCTGGCATCCAGTCCAACTGTCCCGGGCGCGCGAGTAAAGACCCGGCTTTGGGCATCGCCCGGAATTAGGGACCCTAACCCGCCCAAGAAGGGCTTAGCCCTTCGCAAGTGGCTTGAGCAGAGAGAACTTGCCGCTTGCGGCCGGCGCAAGCGACTTGCGCCGGAACGCGTTCACCCGGACGCCGGGACCCAGCAGCCCGGCGAGCGCGGCCTCGACGTCCTGGCCGTGGGCCGTCCGGTCGGCGACGTAGTGGAAGTCCCAGCGGTTCGCGCCCGTCTGGCTCAGGCAGTAGTGCCAGCAGGTGAAGGCCGCGGGAAGCGCGGCGTCGATGTCGCAGGGCGAGACAAGCGAGCCGTCGGGCCTGAAGTACAGGTCGCGCTCGCGGCCGAGGATCCTGAACCCGTCCGGCATCGCCTTCACGATATCCCCCGTGTGGTAGCGCAGCAGCGGCATCGCCTCTCGCCCGCGGGTCGTGACATGGATCTGGTGCACGCCCGGCATGTCGGGCCGCCAGGGCACCAGCTCGATGAACGCGTTCTCGTCGATGGCCCTGGAGTCGTCCCGGAACGCCTCGCCCACGAAGAGGTAGCCCGCCTCGGTGGAGCCGTAGAGGTCGACCTGCGGGGCGGGAAACGCCGCCGCGATCCGCCGGCCGTGCTGGGTGCTCGCCTTTCCGTACGTCAGGATGACCGCGCGGATGCTCGGGACCCGCACGCCGCGCCTGGCGGCTGCGCGAGCGAGGAGCGAGAGGTAGACGGGCTCGCCCTCGAGGATCTCGGGCTGTGTCGCCTGGAGCTCGACGACGATGCGGTCCCACTCCGCCTCGGAAAAGGCGAACGGGTCGCTCGAGAGGTTCAGATAGACGGTACCGTCAAAGTAGCGGTGCGGAAACGGGTGGTCCTCGTAGGGGCAGAGGTTGCTGGAGCAGCCCACCGGGGCCAGCACGCACTTGCGGTGCGGCCGGTCCGCGAACTCGCGCAGGATCGGCGAGGCGCGGTAGGCCCGGAGCGTCTGCGCGGTCCACCAGCCGTCCTCCATGATGACCGTCATCGGGGCGGCGGTGGTGCCCGACGTGTTCTCGTACTCGAAGCGGTGGTCCGCAAGGCCGCGCTCGATCTCCCGGTAGTCCGGGAAGAAGGACTGGTGGCCCTTCTCGACGATCTCCCGCTTGGAGAGCGCCGGGATCTCCCGGTAGCAGGACCACCGCAGCGCCTCGTGGTGCAGGGGGAACCGGCGCCCGTAGATCGGGCTCCTCGAGTAGATGCTCCGGATCTCCCGCTCCAGCAGCTGCGGGAGGGCGCCCGGGGCGCCCGGCTCGCCGAGTGCGGCGGGGTTGTTTGCGAATTGGGAGGCGGTCATGCCGGAGTGGAAACGGGGGCCACGGGAAAAGGTGACGGCTAACTAATGCCGGTGCCGCGCTTAGTCAAACGGCCCGGACGCCCCCGTAGAAAAGGAGCGCCGCGACCGTGAGGCTGTGGGTGATGCCCCCGCCGCGCGCCAGCGCCAGCACCTCGGGCACGCCCTGCGCCGACACCTGGATCTCCTCGTCGTGGTCCCACTTCGTCGGGCCGGTGGGCACCGCGCCGTCGACCAGCACGAAGTGGCAGCGGTTGTCCTGGATCGCGGGATTGGGGTGGACGCTTCCCATCAGGCTCACCCTGCCCCCTCCGTAGCCTGTCTCCTCGGACAACTCGCGGACGCCGGCCGCGATCGGGTCCTCCCCCTGCTCTATCACGCCGCCCGGAATCTCGAGCGAGAGGGCGTTCGAGCCGAAGCGGAACTGCCTCACCAGGATGATCTTGTCCTCAGGGGTGACCGCGACGACGTTCACCCAGTCCGGAGCGCGCGCCACGACAAAGTCCTTCTCCGTGCCCCTCAGGGGGTGGCGGTACCGCAGGCTCCAGACGTCCAACACACGCGTCGAGAGGAGCAGTCGCTCGCCCTCGCGCACCCACCGGGAAGGCTCCCCAGTGATCACTTCTTCTCTGGCAGCTTCAGCTTCTCTCCGACCTTCAGATGGGTCCAGCTGACACCCGAGTTGACCGACGTCAGGTCCGCAAGGGAACAGCCGCTCGCCCGCGCGATCTTCGCACCCGTGTCGCCCGGCTTCACGATGTACTCGCCAGGTCCGGCAACCGCGGGCTCGCCCTTCGGCCCCTTGGCGGCCTTTGCCACGTGGGACTCCTCGACGTGCTTGACCTTCTCGTCGAGCGTCGCGAGTTCGGTGCCGAGCTGGTTGACGGCGGCCTGCGTCGAGTTCTGGAGCGTGGTGATGTCCCGCGCGGCCTTGTCGCTTGCCTGCGAGGCGGAGGCGACCTGCGACGCAATGTCGTCGATCTTCGCGACTTTATCGCCTTGGGCTGCGACGGTGTGGCTCAACGTGTTGAGCTTGATGGCCGCAAAGCCGCCTATGATGAGCGCGACAGCTCCAATGATGACGCCGCCCATCGGGAGCAGGCTGTTATTTTCGCGAGAAATAGTGTCCATGGATTAGTGTTGTAGGAGGTGTCAGGAAAGAGGGAAAATCCATGGCAGGCAAGCAGATTGCGCTCTCTGAGACATCGTGTCTTGACTCCCGCTGGAAAGGGTCCTGCGTTGGCCCCTCACCCCGGGGTGTAGCTTAGCCTGGTAGAGCGCCTGGTTTGGGACCAGGAGGTCGTTGGTTCGAATCCAATCGCCCCGACCATCTTCCGCTTGCGCGGTGACGCGACCCAAGCCGCGCCCGAATACATGCATACGGATGGACTTAAGGCTCCCCATGCGAAACGGACCTTCAGGCCTCCCGTCGGTGCACACGTTGAGTCGCGGCTTTCCCCCGGTGCTTCGCCATTCACCTCCTGGTGCCTGGGGCCCTCGATAGGAGGCCAAATCGCGCGGCGATCCGCGGAAGACCCGAACTCTAATTCGACCGCCGCGCGGTGCGCGCAGAAACCCACCTCGAATTCGATTCCCCGCAGACAGGTGAAGGAACCCGCCGCGGTGAACTTGAATGCTCACTCACCGCCCCACAGGGGAGGCCGTCTCCGCTCGACTTCCCCGGGGGCGCATCGCGTAATGGCGATTTCCCGATGAAACACGCCATCCTGCCGGCCCTCCTTTTGGTGTTCGCCTGCGAGGCGACTCCCGCCGGGCAGCCTGCCGGCGTCCCTCGTCCCGCACCGATGCCGCCCGCGATCGCCGCACCGCAAGACGTGGATTATCACGGGACCGTTCAGCTTCGGGTCGACGCGACTGATCTCGACCGCAAGATCTTCAGGGTCCGAGAGAGCATCCCGGTCTCGGGCGCCGGGCGGATTGACCTCCTGTATCCAAAATGGCTGCCGGGGACTCATGGCCCGGGGGGCCCGGTCGCGAGCCTTGCCGGCCTGGTGATCACCGCCGCTGGCCAGCCGGTTGAATGGGTGAGGGATACCGTCGAAATGACGGCCTTCCATTTGGTCATCCCGGAGGGGGCGACCTCCCTCGAACTGGAGTTCCAGTTCCTCACCGCGGTGAACGCAAAGGGAGGAGACGTCGCCGTCTCACCGGACATCCTGGACCTCGAGTGGAACACGGTGGTGCTCTATCCCGCGGGCTACTACGTCAGCCGGATACAGGTGGAGCCGAGCATCAAGCTGCCCGACGGGTGGCGATTCGCCACGGCGCTGGAGACGGCTTCCTTGTCCGGGGGTGAGGCCCGCTTCAAGCCGGTGTCCCTGGAAACCCTGGTGGATTCTCCGATCCTCGCCGGCCGCTATTACAACCAGGTGGATCTCGATCCCGGTGCCGAGTTTCCGGTTCGGCTCAACGTGTTTGCCGACGATCCGAAGTACCTGGAGATGGGACCCGGGGCGCTTGCCGCATACCGTGCGCTTGTGCCGCAGGTGCTCAAGGTCTTCGGCTCGCGCCATTACAACCACTACGACTTCCTGCTGGGGCTTTCGGACAACCTTGCCGGCGTCGGCCTTGAGCACCACCGCTCGAGCGAGAATGTTACCTTGCCCGCGTATTTCACGGACTGGGACAAATCCGTCATCACCCGCGACCTCCTGCCGCACGAGTACATCCATTCGTGGAACGGGAAGTTTCGCCGGCCCGCCGACCTCTGGACTCCCGACTTCAACGTCCCGATGCGCGACAGCCTGCTTTGGGTCTACGAGGGTCAGACCGACTTCTGGGGCAAGGTCCTGGAAACGCGCTCCGGGTTCCTTTCCAAGCAGCAGGCGCTTGACCTGCTCGCGTTTGAGGCCGCCACGTTCGATAACCGCCCGGGCCGTTCCTGGCGGGCGCTGCAGGACACCACGAACGGCCCGGTCATCCTCGCCGTTCAGTCCGGTTCAAGCCAGCCGATCCAATGGGGCTCCTGGGAGCGAAATCAGGACTACTACTGGGAAGGCGTGTTGATCTGGCTGGATGCCGACACGATGATACGCGAGCGGACAGACGGCAAGAGGTCGCTCGATGACTTCGCCCGGGCGTTCTTCGGGATCGACGACGGCAGCTTCGGGACCGTGACCTACACCTTCGATGATGTCGTGAAGGCATTGAACGACGTCATGGCCTACGATTGGGCGGGCTTCCTGCATTCGCGGCTGGAGGGCCACGGCCCCGGGGCGCCCCTGGATGGAATCACGCGTGGCGGCTACCGGCTGGTCTACACGGACAAGGAGTCCACGTTCTACCATAGCGGCGAGAAGCCCAGGAAGGTCGCCGATTTCGACTTTTCACTGGGGTTTGTCATCGAAGCCGACGCCACGCTTAGCGACGTCGTCTGGAACAGCCCCGCCTTTGCCGTGGGTCTGACCGACGGGAACCAGATCGTAGCCGTCAACGGCATTGCCTACGACGACGACAGACTAAGGGACGCGATCAGGGAGGCGGCCAAGCCAGGCGCTGCGCCGATAAGCCTGCTCGTAAGGAAAGGCAACCGCTTCTCCACCGTGAGCCTAGACTATCACGGGGGCCTGCGCTACCCGCATTTGGAGCGCGTAGCCGGCACACCGGCGCTCCTGGATGACGTCCTGGCCCCCCGGAATTAGTCCGTCTGGGATCTTGGGGAGGCCGGCTGTCGGCCAGCGCGGCGGGGCAGTTAGGGATGCCTCGGGTGGGACCCTGGCCCAGCCTGGCCCCGGCAGCCTTTCGGAAGCGCTGCAATGGCGGCGCCGTCCACGTCGTTGACCCTACGGCTTTGCTCGCCGAAGCAGACAAGCTGAAGAGCAGACACCGGCTCAACGGCCCGCTCGGGGACGCGGTAAGCACCGTCGTGAGCGTGGCTGATATGAACTTCCAGAAGCTCCAGGGTCTCTATATTGGTACTTCCTGTTGCGTCCCCTGGATCAGCTTCAGCTCGTGATCGCTCCACACCTTATCGCGTTAGCCGTCTGAGAGGCGTTCCTCAGGACCGGCCTGATTGACAGTGGCTAATTAACCCGATCCCCGATTATCGTCGCATTCTCATGACGTGGAACCCCAACAAACCAATCATGAAGCTTCTCTGCGGTATTCTACTGGCGGAAGTGTTGATCGCCAAGGGTGTGGCGGCTGAGACGACGCTTTCGGTCGACTTTTCCCACACGACGGGCGCTCTCGATTCCAATCTCTGGAGCTCGTCGGGCCAGGACCAGGGAAAGGGGACCCGCGCGTTGGACCAGGACCTGCAGCATGTCGGCTCGGTGCCTTACGGCGGCGGCCGCTGGTTCCGGACCCACGACCAGCTCAATATGGTGCGGGCCACCGGACTTGGGACCGATAAGGCGGTCTACGACTGGACGGATCTCGACCACATGCAGGATACGATCCGTGCCGCCGGCCTGACACCGACCTTCGCGGTGATGGGAAATCCCTCGAGCTATTTCACGAGCTTCCTCGACCGCGCGCAGCTCTATGCCTGGAAGCGCCTGGTTACCGACCTTGCGCTCCATCTGGAACAACGCTACGGCCAATCTGAAGTCCGCTCATGGCTCTTCGAATCTTGGAACGAGCCTGATGGAAACTACGAGTGGAAATGGCACACTCCGGCCGAACTGAACAATTATTACGACGCCTGCTCCGAGGGTCTGAAAGCTGCTGATCCCGCGCTGCGTTTCGGCGGTCCCGCAATAGCCGAACACCCCATAGGGTACGGCGGCCTTTTTCGGACCTTCATGGACCACTGCGACAATGGCACCAATTTTTTCACCGGCGAGAAAGGCGTGCGACTCGACTTCATTTCGTTCCATCGCAAACGCAAGCCGAAGGAAATGGTGGATATCGAGGCTCCAATAATCAATGTCATCCTCCGCGAGCACCCGCGATTCAGCTCGTTGCCGATATTGGACAACGAGGCCGACAGCGAGGTGGGCTGGAACACGCCGCGCGACCACCGTGCCACCCCTTGGTACGCGGCCTTCATCGCCCGCAGCGTCAATGAGCACCTTGTTCGCATCATAGACGGAGCCAGCATCACAGGCGGCCGGCACATCGACTATCGCCTATCAAATGACGATTCGTGCTGGGGCCCATGGGAATTCCGGGCGCAGCTGACGCGCTTCGGAACTGACGAGCAATTCGCGTTCATAAAGAAACCTTCGCATACCGTGCGCACCGCCTTAGCTCTTCTCGGCAATGAGCGCTGCCTCGTAACGGGTTGGAAATTGGAGGACGGCGTCGGCGCAATCGCGACCACGCGCGGTTCCAATCAGGTCGCGGTGCTGGTCTACAACTATAGCGACCAGACGGATGCCGTCGGAACGACAAGGATAAGGCTTAATCTGAGGAATATTCCATTCTCGAAGGGAAAGTACGCGCACTATCGCATCGATTCGAAGCACGGCGACACGTTTCAGCAGTGGCTGGCCTTGGGCGCCCCAATGGCCCCGACAGATGAGGAGATCCAAATGCTGCGCCTTCACCAGGAGCTGGACGTGTGCGAGCCGATCGACGACGTCTCCGGGTCCTCCCTTTCACGGGACTTCGACCTTCCCCTGCCGGGGGTGAGCTTGGTTCTGATCAGCGCCGACCCGGGCTCGGGCGCCGAGCCGATCACCGGCATCTACTCGCAGTGCTATCCGTCCCTTTCGGGCAAGCACGAGGACGTCATGATCAAATGGAGCAGCGCCTCGCGTTTTGTTAAGACCTATGAGGTATTATATGCGCCGGCGAAAACAGGACCTTTCTTGCGTGTGAACGCCGCCGACCAAATCGAGACGGGATTTGTCTATCAGCGGCCAATCGGCGAGCGCGGCTATGCCACGGTAAGGGCGACCGATTATTGGGGACGGACAGTCGGGGAAAGCGAAATCATAACGATACCCTGATCCCGTCCCGCGAGCCCGGCTCCTTTTCTGCGGACACGCTCGGTTGGAATTTGCGCCAACCTCGTTCCTTTGAGGCTCCTCCCCATCCTCAGCGGACGGCCAGCTCACATGCGGGGAAGGCGCCTGGTCAGATTCCCGGCCTCGTGTGGCGCCTCGTCGTACTATCCTTCGGCTGAAGTGGCCACCTACTTTGGGGTAGTGATCGGGCCGATATAGGAAGTGGCGGCGACCACATCGTCGATCCACTTCTGATTCGCGCGTCTCGTGTTTTTGGCAATATAGACGTCGAAACCGATGCGATCTATCTCGAGGGCTGCGGTATCTCGCAACCTCATGTTCGGGAAGTCCGCGATGAGTTTGCCATCCACCCACATTGCGATGCGTCCGTCGCGGTTGCCCGGCGTGTTGACCTTGACCATGTACTCGTAGCAGTACCATCGATCGAGAGCAGGCGAA
>Ga0265313_10003762_pt1 | contig 12047 bp, 9 predicted proteins | sample 4123metaG_FD_203122 | JGI IMG/M metagenome (GOLD analysis project Ga0265313, IMG submission 203122) | Rhizosphere microbial communities from Carex aquatilis grown in University of Washington, Seatle, WA, United States - 4-1-23 metaG | ecosystem: Host-associated > Plants > Roots > Rhizosphere >...
GGTATGGACGAAGATCCCGGCTCGAACCTGGTCGAGGTTCACCTCAGCCGGCTTCGCGACAAGCTCGGTGCCGACGCACGGATGGTTGATACCGTGCGGGGTGCCGGATACCGATTGCGAGAGGCGTGAGGCTCGATCCAATGAGCTCCTAACGCGCCGACAAGTACGAAGCTAGACTCCGCCCGTGCGCAGTCTCGCGTTTGCGACAGTGGTCGGGGCGCTCGTTTTCTCCTGCCCTTCCCCCGCGCTCGGCAACGGGCGCTACCCGGCCGCCAATCAACTCGCCTTCTCGCCGAGCGACCCCGACTTCGTGGTCTTGCGAACGACCTTCGGCATTCTCCTTTCGCATGACGCCGGCGCCACCTGGCGCTGGCTCTGCGAAGACGTAGTGGGCGTTCTTTCGACCTCGATTTCCGATCCGGTCCTTGCTCTCACCGCCACTGGCATCGTTGCCGCTCCTGGCACCACGAACGGGCTGGCCGTCTCTTCGGATTCGGGTTGCGACTGGAACATGGCCGTCGGTCCGCTCAGCGGCGCGCTGGTCCGAGACCTCGTCGTGAGGCCGGGCGCCTCCGACGACGTGATGGCGTTGACGTCGACATACGGCTCGATGACCGGAGCCGACGGCGGGTCCGGGTATTTGCAGCAGATCTACGAGAGCAAGGACGACGGCGGCCACTGGTCGTCCCTCGGTTCTCCGATCGACCCGACCGCGCTCGTGACGAGCATCGAGCTCGCTGCGTCGGACCCTGCCCGGGTATACGTCTCCGCGGTCCGCGGTGCGAATGCCACGCGCAGGGCGTCGCTCTTCGTTTCGACGGACTCCGGCGCGAGCTGGTCCGAGAGGCCCGTTCCGATCGACTCCACCCTCGAGTCGGAGATTTTCATCGGCGCCGTCGACCCGGCGAATGCCGATCGCGTCTACGTGCGGACCTTGGGCCAGCCATCGAGGTTGCTCGTGACATCGGACGCCGGTCAGACCTATACGTCCACGCTGTCGCTCTCGGGTCAGATGCTGGGGTTCGCGTTGTCCGAGGACGGGGCCACGATTTATGCGGGGAGCGTCGAAGACGGTCTATTCGCCGGATCGCGCGACAGCCTCGCCTTTCAGCACGTGTCGGCGGTCCACGTGCAGTGCCTCGCGACCCACGGCGCCGACGTCTGGGCGTGCTCCGACGTGCCCAGCGGCTTCATCGCCGGAATGTCCAGTGACGACGGCGCCACGTTTGCGGCGAAGGCACAATTGGTCGCGCAGCCTCTGCTCGCCTGCGCGTCCGGATCGAGCGCCGCTCTCCAGTGCAGCGGCGCCCCTTGGCAGATGCTATGCGCAGCGCTGCCCGGTTGCCCGTCCGACGCCGGGGCGACGGCTCCGCGGACCGTCGGCGCCCCTAGGACCGCGCCCTCCTCGAGCGCCCGCGCGCACGGTTGCGCTGCCTCGGGTCGCGAAGCGGGAGCGGCCGCATTCGCCGCGGCGGGCGTTCTCGTCGCGATGGCCGCGTGGGCTCGCCGCCGCGCGCCGTGAGCGGGTGGCCCCGCGCGCGTTGAGCCTGTGCTACTCAAGAGGCGGCTGTCGTGGACCTTCTGTATTTCGTCCTTCTCGTCAGCTCGCTCATCTTCATCCACGAGTCGGGACATTTCGCGTTCGCCAAGATTTTCGGCGTGAAGGTGCTGACGTTCTCGATTGGATTCGGGCCCCGGTTGGTCCGCATTCGCGGCAAGGAAACGGAGTACTGTCTGGGGCTCTTGCCGTTCGGCGGCTTCGTCAAGATGCTCGAAGAGAGCAAGCGCGCGGCACCGATTCTCCCCGAGGAGCGCGGCAGAACCTTCGAGGCGCAAGCCCTTTGGAAGCGCGTCGTCATCGTCCTGGCGGGCCCGGCGATGAACCTGCTTTTTCCGGTCGCTCTCTATACGTCGGTATTCCTCGAAGACGACCAGTTTCTTCCGCCCACCGTGGGCGTGGTCGATGCCGGCAAACCGGCAGATGGCAAGCTCCAGCCGAACGACCGCATCTTGAGCGTGGACGGTCAATCCGTGACGAGCTTCCCCGAAGTGCAGCACGTCATCGCCCGGCGGGCCGGTCAACCAGTGAAGCTCGGCGTCGAGCGCGACGGAAGAGCCATCGACGTGACCGTGTCTCCCGTCGACCAGGCGGAAGTGGGCGAGCTCGACATCGTGGAGCACCGGGGGCGCATCGGCATCGATCCACGTTTTCCGGCGGCTGTCATCGGCGTGGCGCGCCGCGACGCTCCGGCCGCGGTGGGGTTGCGCACGTTCGACCTCGTGACCGCCGTCAACGGGCGGCGTATCGAGCGGTTCGTCGACTTGGTCGATGCGCTCGCGCAGAACCGGGGCGACCAAGTCGTGATCAGCTACTTGCGTCCCGTCGACGTCCCGCGTGCCCTCGGCGGCCTATGCGAGTTGGCGGTTCTCGAACCCGGTGCGGCGACGGTGACGCCGCTGCCCCGAGAGCCCGGAAGCATTCCACCCGCCGACGAGAACGCCCGAGCTGCCGACGTGCTCGACCGCACCGGGATCGAGAGCGCGGACATGTACGTGGCGTTCGTTCCCCAGGCATCCAGCGAGTGGCGCGCGGGCCTCCGCCCAGGCGACCGGATTACGACGCTCGACGGTGCGGCGCAGCGACTCTGGCGTGCGATGGAAGGCGAGCTCGTTGCCGGAGCCGATCGGATGCACGAGCTCCAATGGACGCGCGACGGCGCTCCCATGCGCGGCTTCTTCCAGCTGCGCAAGGAGCAGTGGGACGATCAATTCGGGCAGCACTACGAGCGGTACGTGTTCCGAACCGATGACTGGCTGCCAACTGCGCCGGACCGGCTCGTTCCCAATCCTCATCCGCTTGCGTACGCCCTTCGGCGAGGCGTGGAAGAAACGGTCAGCGTCATCAAGTTCATCAGTGTCGGAATGCTTCGTCTGCTCGAAGGACGCGTTTCGCTCGCCAACGTCAGCGGGCCCATCACGATGTATGACATCGCGGGACAGGCGGGCGCCCGGGGAGCGGAGTACTTCGTCTGGGCGATGGCGCTCATCTCGGTCAACCTCGGTCTCATCAACCTCTTGCCGATCCCCGTGCTCGATGGCGGGCAACTCCTTTTCTTCCTCTTCGAAGCAGCGCGACAGCGGCCCCTGCCGCTTCGCATTCGTGAGGTGGCGAGCCTTGTCGGCATGGTGATGCTCGTGCTGCTCATGCTCGTGGCCTTCAAGAACGACGTGGAGCGACGCTGGGACGTGATCCTGACGCAGGTTCGCGAGCTCTGGTCGTGAATCGGCGGCCGCAGTCGCGGCACAAGCCGGGCGCGCGCGACCTGGTCGCCCTCGTGCTCGCGCGCGTCGAGAAGAGCGGTGCGTTTGCTTCCGCCGCGCTGGACGCCGAACTCGCGCGCGCTGTGCAGCTCGACGCGCGCGATCGCGCGTTCGCCACGGAGCTCGTGTACGGCACCCTGCGCGTGCTGCCGTGGCTCGAGCGCGAGATTGCTCGGTTCGCGCCGCGAGGAATCGATGCCTTGGACGCGCGCGTTCGCGGGCACCTACTCGCAGCCGCCTACCAGCTCTACTTCACCAGGGTCCCCGCGTTCGCTGCCGTCAGCGAGGCCGTCGATGCGATCCGGTTTGGCCGCGGTCCGCAGCTGGCTTCGTTCGCCAACGCCGTGCTTCGCAAGCTAGCCGAACGCGCCGAGTCGCTCGATGAAGCCGCGAGGCAAGACGCCATCATTTCTTCGGCGCCTGCGTGGCTGCGCGAAGCCCTGGAGCGGTCCCTTTCTCCCGCGGACGCGCGCGCGTTGCTCCAATGTGGGGCGCAGCCGCCGGCGGTCGCTTTGCGCGTCGAACGCGCCGGCGAACGGGATGTCTGGGTCGAGCGGCTTCGCGCCGCAGCGCCCGAAGCGAGCATCGAAGCGGGGCGCATCTCCCCGCGCGCCATTCTGGTGCGGGGGGCCGGCAAGCCGCAACGGCTTCCGGGGTGGGACGAAGGCGCGTGGACGGTCCAGGAGGAGGGGTCCCAATTCGCGGCGCTTGCCGTGGGTGCCCGTGACGGCGAGTCCGTCCTCGACGCGTGCGCGGGACGAGGCAACAAGACGGCGGTGCTCGTCCGCGCCGTGGGCGAGCGAGGTGCGGTCGATGCGAGCGACGCAAACCCCGCCAAGCTGGAACGACTTCGCGAAGAGCTCGCCCGTCTCGGGCTCGCCGTGCGCACGGCGTTCGCAGTCGACTGGACGGTCGGTTCGGGCGACGTCACCGGGATGTACGACCGGGTGCTCGTCGACGCACCGTGTTCGGGGGTCGGTACGCTCCGCCGCCGTCCGGAGATTGGCCTCCGTCGGGCGGCGCCCGACCTCGTGTCGATGGCTCGCGGCCAGATCGCCATCGCTTCGGCGGCGGCTGCGCACGTGCGGCCCGGGGGGGTCCTCGTCTACGTCGTCTGCAGCGTCCTGCGGGAAGAAGGGGAGGATGTCTTGGACGCGATCTTGCTGGCACGTCCCGAGTTCGGGATGTCGCCGTTCGAAGAACCGGAAATTCGTGCGCAGTTCGGCGAGACGCCCTTCTTTCGGCTTTTGCCCCAGGTGCACGGAACCGACGGCTATTTCGTCGCCCGTCTCCGCCGTCGCGGCCTTTGATCGGCGATTGCGGTCTGGAGCGGCAAGGCTATACGCTAGCGACAACTCAGCCGGGACCAGTGGTATCCATGCTCATCGACGTGACCCTTCCCCAGCTCGGCGAAAGCGTCGCCGAAGGGACCATTTCAAAGTGGCTCGTGCGCGAAGGAGACGTCGTTAAGAAAGACCAGCCCATAGTCTCCATCGCCACGGACAAAGCCGACAGCGATTTGCCCGCGCCGACGGGAGGCCGCGTCGCCAAGCTTCTCGCATCGGAAGGCCAAGTCGTCCCGGTCAAAGCGGTGATCGCGCAGATCGAAGAGGGGACGGGCGCTTCGCTGTCCGTTTCGCCGGGCCCGCCGGTCTCGATTCCCCCACCGGCCGCCGCGCCGCCGCAGGCGCCGGTCGCGCAGGCGCCGGTCGCGCAGGCGCCGGTCGCGAGCGCCCGCGGAACGATGGGCGCCCTGGCGACGCCCACCGTTCGCAAAGTGGCGCTCGAGCACGACGTCGATCTGTCGAGCGTACAGGGTACGGGGGAACGCGGGCGGGTGACGAAGGACGACGTCATGCGTGCCGCCGGAAACCACGAGCCCGCGGCGCCTCCCGCCGCCGACGTACGGGCGCCCGCTACTCCAGCGGCGCGCGCGCAGCAGCTCGCTCAGCTCATCAATAGCAGCGGCGGCTTCGTTCCCCCCATCCCGGGCGTGGGCTTCGGCGCCTTCAAAGTGCCCGCGTATCGCCCGAACGCGGACGACAAGGTCGTCCCGTTCACGCGTCGGCGGCGCATCACCGCCGATCACATGATCTACTCGAAGTTCGCCTCTCCCCACGTCGTCACCGTGGCCGAGGTGGACTTGCAGAAGGCGAGCAAGCTGCGAGATCGCCACAAGGAGCGCTACAAGGCCGAGGGCATGAGCCTGACGATGCTGGCCTTCGTCGTTGTCGCGGCGGCGCGCGCAGTCCGGGAGAACCCGTCGATAAACGCGCGGGTGCTCGACGACGCGTACGTCATTTTCCACGACATCAACATCGGCGTCGCGGTCGACTCGCCCGACGGTCTCGTCGTGCCGGTCGTCCGGCGGGCGGACGAACTCGGAGTCCGTGGCATCGTCCGGGCGATCGACGATCTCGCGAAGCGAGCGAAGAGCGGAAAGATCACGATCGACGACCTGAGCGGCGCGACCTTCAGTGTGTCCAACCCCGGCCTCAAAGGGAACCTCTTCGGCGGAGCCATCATCAATCAGCCGAACGTCGGCATCTTGCGGATGGGGGAAATCCAGAAGCGCGTCGTGGTCGTAGAATCGCCCGATGGCGAGGACCAAATCGCGGTTCACCCCGTGATGTACATGGCACTGTCCTACGACCACCGAGTCGTCGACGGCGTAGCGGCGAACGGCTTTCTGTGGCGGGTTACCGAGATTCTCGAGAAGGCCGAGTTCGAGGTCTAGAGGACCGAACGGTTTGGCGGACCGAGCTCCAGCAGGGGAGAGATGAACCGCCCCGGGCGCCATGGACGCCAGGAAGCAGTTCTCACGGTTCCTTCGTGTAATCGAGGAAGTTCGCGGTCATCATCAAGAGCGACATGACCGTCCACGACTCTTCGTAGTACGTACCTCCGGCGAAGAGCGTGTCGGTGGCGACCGCGGCGTACGCGTCGTTCAGGAAGGGCTGATAGGTCGACGCGCTCATCGCGCCGACGCCCGCCGGGCCGATGAACGCAGCCGATTGTTTGCCCGGATTCTGCGGCTGCGGGGTCCCGTCGAGCTTGTAGCCGTCCACGATGTTGTTGGCGCCGATGCCGCTGAAAAAGCCGCTGGTCTTGCCGACGTACGCCTTTGCGCGTGGCTCGGCGTTCCAGCACCAGTCGAGCCCTATGCGAAACGGCGTCCGGCAGGAATCGTACTGATAGTTCGTCGGGTTCCCCGACTGAAGCGCGCTCCCATTGGGCGATCCGGCGCTGGTGCACCACGCCGGTACGAGGCCGTTGCTCTGGTTCCCGTTCGCCGCGCTGACGGCGTTGTTGATGGTCGTGTAGCTCGTGTTGATGGTCGAATCCCAATCCGGATTCCAGCTCCCGCCGCCGCTCATCGGAAGAGTACCGCCGTATGCTTTGAAGACTCGGTAGTAGGCTGGGGCGAAGTACGACACATTGACCGTGCTGTTGTCGCCCCAGGTCCCCGGCTTGATGAGATTGCTCTGATAGACTTCGAGCACCCATATTGCGGTGATCTGGTCGATCGCGGTCTGTTTGTACGTCTTGGAAAGTGACCCCTGGCCGCCCCATTGCCGGTCGGCCATGATGAGGGCAAACGCCATGTCTTCGTCCGCGTCGGTGGCACCCCCGGTGCCGAGCGCCGACGAACCGTCCGCCGAGATGTACCAGTTCATGAGCTCCATGGGGGGGCACGTGCTCGACGGACACTGTCCGAGATGCAATTGCTCGTATTTCCAGAGGTCGTCGAAAAGCTGCTGATCGTTCATGTACACGGCGATCAGCATTCCGTAGCCAATTCCCTCGGAGACCGTCGAACCGACTTGAAGCCCGGGATCGCTCGCCAGGCGCTGCACGCGGCGAAAACCTCCCGCCCCCGACGACGTGATTAGGTCATTCTTCCATTTCGCGTATGCAGCCTGCACGTCTTGGTTCAGATACCCAGTCGGGTAGACGCAGTTGCTACTCTCGCGGTTCTGCGGAAATGGGAAGTTCACGCCGGGGGTCGCGGCTGTCGGCCCGCGCGTGGGCGGCGGACGGTTGGCGTCGGGGATCTTGCCGCCGTCCCCGCTGACGTTCGGGCCCGCGGAGGCGTCGGTCCCCCCACCACCGGGAGAGGGAGGCGAGGAGCCGATCGTCGCGCTCGCCGTGGGCGCGCTGTTCCCCGATGCCGTACCGACCCCCGAGTCGGTGTCGATGGTGGCTGTCGAAGCGTCGTCGGACGGGCTGTCGACCGACGGATTCAGGAAGTCGAAGACGGAACAGGCGGCGGAGGTCGACAGAAACGCGACAGCCGCCAGGACCCGCAGCGCGGTTCGTGACACGCTGAGCACATTACGATGCTCTCCGGTCTAGACAACAGCGCTCCAAGGTTGGCGCCGGCGTCTTCCGTTCGCGACGGAAAAATGTGTCACCCGCGCAACTGGCGGCGAGCAATTCTCCGTGCTTAGGACGAGCGTTGCCGAGTAAACGGAGGGCAAGATGGTAAGCCCGGCCTCAGTCCTTTTCGTCGCGTCGGAGTGCGCTCATTTCATCAAGGCCGGCGGCCTCGGCGACGTGGTCGGTGCCCTTCCCCGCGCTCTCCGCGCCCTCGGTCACGACGCCCGCATCGTCATTCCTCGCTACGATGCCATCCCGATGGCGGGACTCACTGCCCGTCCCGAGCCGATGGGCGTTCCGCTCGGCGCGGGCAATGCTTGGTCGGCCGTTCTCGAGACACGTCTTCCGGGGAGTGACGTTCCGGTTTACCTGCTCGACCACGAACGCCTGTTCGGTCGCGGGTACCTCTACGATCCGCCAGGCGCTTTCGCCGCCGACAACCTCGTCCGGTTCGCCTACTTGTGTCGCGGTGCGCTGCAGCTTTGCCGGCACCTTCGCTGGACTCCCGACGTTTTTCACGTCCACGATTGGCCGACCGCGCTCCTCCCCGTCTACCTCAATACCATCGAGGCTTCCGGTCCTCTTGGGCGGTCGGCGACCGTACTGACGATTCACAACCTTGCCCACCAGGCGAAGTTTCCCGCGGCGGATCTACCCGCCACGCACATTCCTTGGAGCGAGTTCCGGCCGGACTCGCTCGAGGACTTCGGCGCCATCAATCCACTCAAGGGCGGCCTCTATCACGCGACGAAACTGACGACGGTCTCGCCGCGCTATGCGCAAGAGATTCGCACGCGGGAAGGCGGGGCCGGCCTCGACGCCCTGACGCGCTTCCGAGGTGCGGACCTCGTCGGCATCCTCAACGGCATCGACGAAGAGGTGTGGAACCCGAGCTCGGATCCAGAAATTGCGGCGCCGTTCGACGCCGAGGATCTCTCCGGGAAGGCCGCGTGCAAGAGCGCCCTTCAGCGTGAACTCGGCCTCGCCGAGAGCGCCGACGTGCCGCTCATCGGCGTCGTGTCGCGTCTGAGCGAGCAGAAGGGAACGGACGTCGTCCTGGCCGCCCTTTCGCGCATTCTCGAACTCGACACGCAGGTGGTCATCCTCGGCTCTGGAGACCGAGCCGCCGAGGGGTACCTGATGATTCGGTCTCACCACGGTGGGGATCGCTTCCGCGCCTGGATCGGCTTCAGCGAAGGACTCGCGCATCGAATCGAGGCGGGGGCGGATTTCTTCTTGATGCCGTCGCGGTTCGAGCCCTGCGGGCTCAATCAGATGTATAGCCAGCGCTACGGGACCCTGCCGATCGTGCGGGCAACGGGCGGGTTGGACGATACGGTCGAGAACTTCGACCCGGTGACCGGAGCGGGCACGGGGTTCAAGCTCTGGGACCTCGACGTGGACTCGCTCGTGACGACCGTACGGTGGGCGGTGCAAACCTATCGGGAGACGCCCGAGCAGTTCCGGAGCATGCAGCGGCGGGCGATGCGAAAACGCTTCGGTTGGGACCTTGCGGCGCGCCGCTACGCGCAGGTGTACGACTGGGCGGTTCGCGACCGCCAATCGATCGTCTGATTCCGCGATTTGTCGGGGCCGAGAGGCCTCCTATTTCCCGAGCTCCTCTTCCACGGTGCCCGCGAGCGCGCAGTTGTTCGCTTGTCGCTGCATGGCGGCGCGCGTCTCGGCGTCGGTAACCACCCTCTCGCCCGCGGGGATCAGACGCCCCTCGCCCGATCGTCGCAGCCTCAGGATCTCCTTGCCGCCGGGCAGCTCGAAGAGGTGAACCCTCGCGGGGTGCGAGACGAGTTGCAATTGCTCCTCCGTAGGCGCACCGCCGTCGCCCGACGCCGCTGCCTCCGGGACGTCCTCGTCGAGCACCAGCAGGAAAAACCGGGCGCGCTTGACCACGTCCACCGCCAGAGGAATCTCGTCACGCACCGCCTTGTCGTACTGTTCTTGGAACACCCGAAGGCGGAGCTCGTCGTCGGCCGACTTCACCGACTGCACCCAGTCGTCACTGAGGACGCGCGTCGCCCCGTACGCTTGCGCCAAGTTCCAAGGCTGCTCGGCGAAAGCAGCGACCTCGCCATGGGCCCCGTGTTCGCTCGGTTCGCGGAGCAAGCAACTGGCGAACGCGTCCTTCCGCGAGTCGGCCGCCGCGCCGCGCACCGAGGCCGGGTCCTTGGCGTCGGCTACGCGAATCCTCAGGTACAACCCCGGCTGCGAACGCCAGTCGCGCCGGCGAGCACGCGAGTCGACCAGGTCGCCTGCGTAGTCCTTCGCGGCTGCGACGATCCCGCTCTCCAGCTCGCCGCGCATCGGATACCACTCGGCTCCCAGCGTGGCTGCCACGGCCCGCTGCTTGGCGAGCAGCGCCTCCTTGCCGGAGGAAAGCTCGTGCGCGCTAACCACTTTGTACGCGATGACGCTTCCAATGACCGCGGCGGCAGCAATGGATCCCGCCTGGCTCCCCCAGCGGACGCGCCCCCGTGACCTGTCGTCACGCGCCCGTTCGATTGCCGCCAGACCGCGCGTCGCTCTCTTCACTAATTGTGCGACTTGGGGAGATTGTTCACCATGAAGCTGACGTTCGGAAAGCCCGCGAACGCAGCCGTCTGGAAGACGCTCTTCACGACGACGGCCTTCACGTTTTGGTCGATCTGAAGAAGGACGACGCCCGGGAAGTCCTTGTTCGGGTGCGTCTGCTTCCAGAGCTCGCGCTTGGCCTTGAGGACGTTGAAGAGCTCGTCCATGCGCTGCATGCGATCGGACTCTTCGACCGCGCGGGTGTTGCCGGCAGGGGAGCCGTCCACGAGCACCTGGCTCCCGACGATGGCCGCCATGGGTGCGTCCATCATGTCGACGGTATTCTCCGCCTTGGGCATGTTGAGCCCCTTGGCAATCGGGGTCTCGCCGCTCGCGCTGAACGTCATCAAAAGAAAGACGACGGTCACGACGAGAAAGTCGATCATGCTCGTCAGCGACAGGCTCGCGTTCGTGGACCGATGTCCGCCGCCGGCGACCTTCTTCGCGACGAACTCGAGGCCGATGTGGCCCATCAAGCGACGACCGGGTTCTGCAATAGCCATGGCTAGTTCACCGCGAACGTAATGTTGAACGCGGGGAGCTTCTCGGTCTTGCCGCCGAGCTGCATCTCGCGATGGACCTGATAAATCGCGTCGATGACGCCGATGATGTACTTGAACTCGGTCTTGTTGTCCGTGTGCAAGATCGCCTGATCGAGCTTCTTGTCGGTCGGGTTCGAGTGTTGTCCCTTGGCCCGCCACTCGGTCTCGCACTTGGCCGCGAGATCGGGGAAGCGAACGACCTCGACCGGTCCCTGCTGGGTGACGACGTCTTTGCGCGGTACGTCGATCGAGTCGACGGTCGTGCTGCCCTGCTTCCAGACAAGCACGAACTTGTCCTCGCCTTGCATCATGACGTGCAGTTGCTTCTCGGGCTCGATCTTCTCTTGCTCCACGTCGGGCCGCGGGGGTCCCGGCACTTGCGCGTCCGCATTGATGCGCGCCATGTGCGTCCAGACGGCCGTGATGAGAAGAAACGAGATCGTGACCATCAGCAGGTCGATCATCGGGATCATGTTGATCTCCGAGTCGAGCGACTTGCGCTTGCCTTTGCCGCCTCCACCAACGTCTACGCCACCCATGCTTCTTCTCCTCTTCCGTGCGCTACGCGAATCGAGTCCACGACACGTCGTGGGGGGGGGGGGGGGGGCCCCCCCCCCCCGCGGCTCGCTAGCGCGACCGCTCCCCCCGCCGCCTCCGGCGACCTCGCTCGCGCTCGGGAGCTGGAGCAACTGGTTTCGTCCATCCCACGTCGCGCCCCGTCGTTTCCCGATACTCGATATGCAATATTAGTCGGCCGCGGATGTCCCTGCTTCGCTTGACGGTCGGCTCGGTCTTTGCCCGCGACTACCAGATCGTGGCCCCGCTCGCGGAGGGCGGGATGGGGTCGGTCTACATCGCGAAGCAGCTCTCGACGGGCAAGGAGCGAGCGCTCAAGATCCTGCAAGGGCAGTTCGTCCGGGACGAGCGGACGCGGGAGCGGTTCGCACAGGAGGCACGCGCCGGGTCTCAGGTCGACAGCGAGCACGTCGTGGAGGTCGTCGGGGCCGGCATCGACGCAGAGACGGGGTTGCCCTGGCTCGCGATGGAGCTCCTGAAGGGCGAGGATCTCGAGAGCTACGCCGAGCGCATCGGGCCGCTCTCGCCGTCGCAGGTGCTCGAGATCTTCCGGCAGCTCTGCCACGGCCTCGGAGGCGCGCACGCCGCGGGGCTCGTCCACCGGGACCTCAAACCCGAGAACGTCTTCCTCCAGACGGCGCG
>Ga0265313_10003764_pt1 | contig 12042 bp, 8 predicted proteins | sample 4123metaG_FD_203122 | JGI IMG/M metagenome (GOLD analysis project Ga0265313, IMG submission 203122) | Rhizosphere microbial communities from Carex aquatilis grown in University of Washington, Seatle, WA, United States - 4-1-23 metaG | ecosystem: Host-associated > Plants > Roots > Rhizosphere >...
CAGGTAGGTGGATCCCAGCGGCTGCAACTTGATGCCGTTAAATGTCAGCGTCAGGACGGGATACATCGCCACCAGCATGGCCGAAAACCAGGGCGCATAACTATCCGGATAGAACAATGCAGCTATGCGATAAGCCAAGAGAATCGTCGCAAGCCACAGCAGGACGTTCATGAGCCAAAAGACCGACCAGATATTCACCGAGACGCCCGTCAGATGCAGCAGCCCGTAGACGAGGAAGGATACATCCAGGCGCTCAGTTCCAGGATATCCCTGGACGCGATACTGTGCCTGTTTCGCCGACAATGTCTCCTGTAGCGCAAAAATATTCCAATAATTGCCCAGCCCCTCCTTTTGCACCGTTCTATACCCCCGCGGCGTTTCAGTAATTTGCCATCCAAAGCCGCCGTAGTACCAATCCGTCGCCGACCAGTAATGCTTGGTGGCGAGGATCTCCCAATCGGTCTCGGGAACGGCGCACCTCACGAAAACTGCGAAAATGATCGCCAAAAGCAGGCCAAAGAGAAGACGCTCGACCGCGCACCCCGGCTTGCCCTTTTCGTCCATCAAGCTGACGCGTGGGGCCATGGGCTTCTCGACTCGATCGGAAGTCATTTTGGATTTATTTCATTCCAGATTGTGCGCAATCAACCTACCTCCAAAGACTTAAAGAACTAGCAATTGTCAAGATTTAGGGTATTTCACCAGACATGTGCGGAATCGATGGTTTTGTAGGCCAAGGCTCCACCGCCGACCTGCGTCGCATGACCGACGCCCTGGCTCATCGTGGACCCGACGCCGCAGGCTATTGGGAGGATCCGGATCATGGGATATATCTGGGACATCGCAGGCTTTCCATCCTCGACCTCGGCGGCGGACGGCAGCCCATGGCCACCTCCGACGGCGATCTCATCATCATCTTCAATGGTGAAATCTACAATTTTGCCGAATTGCGCGCCGAGCTGGTCGCGCGCGGGCACCGGTTTGTCACCGATCATTCCGACACCGAGGTCCTGCTTCATGGTTTCCGGGAATGGGGCGCCGACCTGCCGCGCCGGCTCAATGGCATGTGGGCGTTCGTCATCCATGACCGGGCGACCCGACGTCTTTTCGGCAGCCGTGACCGCTTCGGGAAGAAGCCCATCTATTACACGACGCAAAACGGCTCATTTGTCTTCGCCTCGGAACTTTCGGCGCTCCGGCTCCACCCTTCGGTCCGATCGGGGGTATCGAAGCGCGCGCTGCAGAAATATTTTGGCTACGGCTACATACCCGCGCCCAATTCGATACTGGAAAACGTCTTCAAACTTCCAGGCGGGCACTCGTTCTGGCTCGATGTCGATTCTCTGGCGCTGCGCGTTGAAAAATATTGGGATTTTGCGCTGGAACCGTTCGAGGATGCGCCAGGGCCCGGCGCGTCGGATGCGGATGTCGCAAGGGCCGAGGAAGCCTGGGGCGAAGAGCTGCGCACGCGCCTCGAAGCGGCCGTGAAGTGCCGGCTCGTGGCCGATGTTCCCGTAGGGGTATTCCTCAGCGGAGGCATCGATTCGTCCGCCGTGACCGCGTTTGCCTCTAGGCACGTGCCGCCCGGCCGCCTGAAGACGTTCAGCATTGGATTCGAGGAGGCGAGCTTCGACGAATCGGCATATGCCCGCCGAGTCGCCGGGCTGTTCAAGACGGACCACTATCTTGAGACTCTCTCCATCGCAAAGGCTCACGGGCTCCTGCCCCTGATTGCGGCCAAGCTTGATGAGCCGATGGGCGACAGCTCCCTCCTGCCCTGCTACCTGCTGAGCGAATTCACACGGCGCCACGTCACCGTCGCCCTGGGCGGCGATGCCGGCGACGAGTTGTTTGCCGGCTACGATCCCTTCCAGGTCCTGCACCAGGCGGAGATGTATCAAAAGCTCGTGCCGCGCCCCGTGCACCAGGCCATCCGTCTGATCGCGGCCCGCCTGCCAGTCTCGCATCGCAGCATGAGCTTCGATTTCAGGCTCAAGCGCACTCTCCGCGGACTAAGTCATCCGCCAAAATTATGGCTGCCCACGTGGATGGCATCGCTCGATGCCGGCGAACTCGGCGAGCTTTTCAACGAGCCGGCTGATCTGGAAGATGTCTTCTCCGAGGCCATCACGGCGTGGGAGAGCTGCGCGCAGCCCGATGTGATCGACCGGACGCTGCAATTTTTTACCAAGCTCTATCTGCAGGACGACATCCTGGTGAAGGTAGACCGCGCCACGATGATGCACGGCTTGGAGGCGCGCGCGCCCTTCCTCGACATCAATTTCGTGGATTTTGCCCGCCGCATCCCGGCGGCATGGAAATACCGCCACGGCCAGACCAAATACATCCTGAAGAAGGCGCTGGAGCCAATTCTCCCCCATGACGTGCTCTACCGGAAAAAAAAGGGATTCGGCGTGCCGATCGGGGCCTGGTTCAAGGATGGCCAGCTCGACCTCGCCGCCACCCCACCCTTCCCGGGGCTGAACCCAGCCTTTGTCCAGGCAAAGCTCGCCGCCCACCGGGCCGGCCTCGCTGACGAGCGCGCGTTTCTCTGGAATACGTGGCTTCTGCAGGCTTGGGCAGCCCGCCCTGCAGCATAAACCCAGCATGGCCGAAGATACCAAGACCGCCGCCGCGTTCGCGTCTTCCTGGAATAATCTTCCGCCGGGCTCTGTCTATACCCGCGCCCAATTCGAGGATTGGCTGGCGCCCTTGGCACAGTCGGATGTCGAGGGCCGCTCTGTGCTGGAACTCGGCTGCGGCAACGGGAGCCTGCTCTTTCACATGGCCGGCTGGTTTCCCGCTCGCCTCGAAGGCATCGACCTCGGGGAATCGGTCCTTTCCGCGCGCCGCAACCTGGGCTCCCAGGACAATCCCCATTGGGTCGTGAACCAGGGCGACCTCACCACTTATCGCGGCGAACCCCGCGATGTCGTTTACAGCATCGGCGTGCTGCATCACCTGAAAAAACCGCGTATCGGTTTCGAATCGGTCGTGGCCAACACCAAGGCCGGCGGACGATTTCATTGCTGGGTCTATGCCCGCGAGGGGAACGGCGTGATCATTTGGATCGTCGACCCCATCCGTCGGGTCGTCTCCCATCTGCCCTGGTGGTTCACGAAGTATCTCGTGGCTACTCCCCTGACGGTGCCCTACTATTTTTACGCCGGGCTGCTCCAGCGTTTCCGCAATGTCGGCTGGCTGCGCAAGCTTCCGCTCTACGACTACAGTCAGTGGATCGCCGGGCGGGAGTTTTTGTTCTATCGACACGTGGCCTTCGACCAGCTGGTGACCCCCCAAACCGTTTATATCGATCGCACGACCATCGAGCAATGGCTCCGGGAAAATCCACGCGTGCTGCCGGACACAACCTACGTCATTTTTCGCAATGGCAATTCGTGGAAATTTGGGGGCATGACCCAGTGAACATCCTGCTGGTAAACTACGAATACCCGCCCGTCGGCGGTGGCGCCGCAAATGCCACCCAATGTCTGGGGCGGGAATTCCATAAGCTCGGCCACAGCGTCGATGTGCTTACCTCGGGGTTGTGCGGAATGGCGGGCGTGAGCGTCGATGAAGGCCTGCGGGTGCATCGGTTGCCAATCGATCGGGCGCATGCCGATCGGGCGACCCAATGGGAGATGGTTTCGTTCCTCTGGCGAAGCCGCCAAGCTATCACGCGCCTGCAGCGGGAGCATCATTTCGAAGCCGCCATCGCCTTCTTCACCATCCCAAGCGGGCCGGCCGTGCTGCGGCTCAATCGCGCCGACCGCGTGCCGTATGTCATATCCCTGCGCGGAGGGGATGTGCCGGGCCACGTGCCGGGCCTGGGCGGGATGCATCGCCTGACACGTTCCTTGCGGCGCGCCGTGCTCCACGAAGCCGCGGCAATTGTCGCCAACTCAGACGGACTCGCCGCGACGAGCCGGGCCGCGGATCCCTTCCCGGTCCGGGTCATCCCCAACGGGGTCGACAGCGTCCTCTTCCATCCCGCGGCCGACGCTGAACATCCCCGCGCCGGCCGGAGACTGCGGCTCCTCTTCGTGGGGCGGGTGCACAAGGAGAAGAACCTGGGCACCGTGCTTCGGCAGCTCGCAGCGCTGCCGCCTGAGGCGCGCGAATGTTTCGAGCTGCTTGTTGCCGGGGATGGCGCGCAGCAGCCCGAGCTGAAAATGCTCGCAGTCCGGACGGGGCTTTCCGACCAGGTGCGCTGGCTCGGATGGCAGCCCAAGGATGCCGTGCCCGCCCTCTATCGCTCGGCCGACGCGCTGGTCAACCCTTCGCAGTATGAGGGGATGCCCAACGCAGTCCTGGAGGCGATGGCGAGCGGGCTGCCGATCCTTGCGAGCGACGTGCCCGGAAACCGCTCCGCGGTGCGGTCCGGCGAGAACGGCATCCTCTTTCCCCTCGATAGCCCCGACCAGCTCGGCGCCGCGCTGGCCCGGTTCGCGACGGACCCCTCATGGGGGCGGGCCATGGGCCAGGCCGGCCGCAGGCGCGTCGAAGCGGAGTTTTCGTGGCTAAGGACCGCGCAGAGTTATCTTGAGCTCCTGCCGTCTGTCAGGGCAGGCTTGGGGTCTTCATGACCGAGAAGTTCGCGATCATCGGCTTGGGCTATGTGGGGCTTCCCGTGGCCATGGCTTTTGCGGAGAAGTTCGGCGATGTCGTCGGCTTTGACATCGATAGCCGTAAGATAGCGGGCTTCCATGTGGGGCGCGATACGACCGGGCAATTCACCGGGAAAGAGCTGACTGGCTCCAAACTGACATTCACAGAAGATGTTGCCAAATTGAGTGATAGGACATTTTTCATCGTCACTGTCCCCACTCCGATCGACGAACACAAACGGCCCGACTTGCGCCCCTTGGTATCAGCATCTGAAACCGTGGGAAAGGCCATTGTCCGTGGCGCCGTGGTTGTCTATGAATCGACCGTCTATCCGGGCGTTACCGAGGAGGTCTGCGCCCCCATCATCGAAAGGGCCTCCGGACTGAAGGCAGGTATCGACTTTTCCCTTGGCTACTCCCCGGAGCGGATCAATCCCGGCGATCGCGAGCACACATTCACACGGATTGTGAAGGTGGTTTCCGGCGATTCTCCGGCAACGCTGGAGCGGGTGGCTTCGGCCTACGGCGCCGTGGTCGGCGCCGGGATCCACCGCGCCCCAAGCATCAAGGTCGCCGAGGCAGCCAAGGTGATCGAGAACACCCAGCGCGATCTGAATATCGCCCTGATGAACGAGCTCGCGCTGATTTGCGACCGATTGGGCATCGCGACGAGGGACGTGCTTCAGGCCGCCGGCACCAAGTGGAACTTCCTGCCATTCGCACCCGGCCTGGTCGGGGGACATTGCATAGGGGTTGATCCTTACTATCTGACAGCCAAGGCGGAGCAGCTTGGGCTTCATCCGGAGGTCATCCTCGCCGGACGCCGGATCAATGACAGCATGGGCGCGTTCATCGCCCAAAAGACCATCAAGCTGCTCGTGGACCAGGCGCTCCCCGTGAAAGGTGCGCGCGTCGGCATCCTGGGCCTCACCTTCAAGGAAAATGTGCCGGATCTGCGGAACAGCCGCATTCCGGACATCGTCGACGAGTTAAAGGCCTTCGGAGTCGAAGTCCTGGTTCACGATCCCCTGGGCGATGCGGCGGAGGCCATGCACGAATATAACCTCGCGCTCAGCCCCTTGGACGGCTTCCGGCAGCTCGACGGCCTAATCCTTGCGGTGCCGCATCGGGAGTACCTGGCCGCCGGTACGTCGAGCATGCGCGCCCGGCTAAAATCCAACGGAATCCTCGTTGATGTGAAATCCGTGCTGGCGCCAGCCGATTTTCCCCCGCCCCTCGCCTATTGGCGCCTCTAGGCAAGGCCGCTCCCATTTTCCCACCACTTCCATGATTTTGGTTACCGGCGCAGCCGGCTTTGTCGGTTTTCACGTCGCCATGCGGCTCCTGCGCGACGGTCACGTCGTGCACGGCCTCGACAACCTGAGCGACTACTACGATGTGGGCCTCAAGGAGGCCCGTCTGCGGCTCCTGCGCGAGCACTCCAATTTCACCTTCCATCAGGCCGATCTCGGGGATCAGGCGGCGATCGCCGGCTTTTTCGCCCGGCACAAGCCGGAATATGTAGTGAATCTCGCAGCCCAGGCCGGGGTGCGCTATTCGCTCGTGAATCCGCGCGCGTACACGGACAGCAATATCACCGGCTTCCTCCACATCCTCGAGGGCTGCAGGCATCACGGGGTGAAGCACCTCGTGTTTGCGTCGTCGAGTTCCGTCTATGGGCTAAACACGGCCATGCCCTTTTCGGTGCATCACAACGTGGACCATCCCATCAGCCTCTACGCGGCCACGAAGAAGGCCAATGAGCTGATGGCGCATAGTTACAGCCATCTTTACCGACTGCCGACGACCGGGTTGCGTTTCTTTACCGTTTACGGCCCATGGGGGCGCCCGGACATGGCGCTGTTCCTCTTCACCAAGGCGATTCTCGAGGGCAAACCCATCGACGTCTACAACGAGGGCCGCATGCGGCGCGACTTCACCTATGTCGACGACATCGTCGAGGGCGTGGTGCGTTTGATCCACCGTCCGGCCGCACCCAACGAGAACTGGCGCGCGGACGCCCCGGACGCCGCCACGAGCTGTGCGCCCTACCGCCTTTACAACATCGGCAATCATTCCCCGGTGGAGCTTTCACGCTTCATCGAGATCATCGAGGAATGCCTCGGCAAGAAGGCGGTGAAACGCCTGCTGCCACTTCAAGCGGGCGATGTCCCGACATCGTTCGCCGATGTCGAGGATCTGGCCCGCGACGTCGGCTTTGCCCCGGCCACTCCGATAGAAACGGGCATTCGCCGATTCATCGATTGGTACCGCAGCTACTATCGGGCATGAAGCCGGCTCCTTCCCTGCCCGCAGAGCAGCACAACATTGAGATCGAGCTCAACCGGACAATCTGGGGAAGGAAGCCGGTGCTGCGTGCAATCTACCGTGGATTTTATGAGGAGATTGCCGCCGCGACCACGGGGAGCGTTGCAGGCGAGACGATAGAACTGGGTTCGGGAATGGGCAACATCAAGCAGGTTCTCCCGCACTGCATGACGACCGATATTTTCAACAATGCCTGGCTTGACCGTGTGGAAACCGCCTATGCCCTGTCCTTCCCGAATTCGTCCGTAGGCAACCTCATCATGTTTGATGTCTTTCATCATCTTGAGTTTGCCGGCCGAGCCCTCGAGGAAGCCGCGCGCGTGGTCGTGCCAGGCGGCCGACTGATCATCTTTGACCACGATATGGGCCTTGTGCCGCACGGCGTCTGCCGCGCCTTTCATCACGAGCCAGTCGGCATGGGGGAGCGCATGCGCTGGGACCCGCCCGCCGAATTTTCCGCGCCCGGCGGCGGGTACTATGCGGCGACGGGCAATGCCCATCGCTGCTTTGTCCGCGGCGAACTGTCCAACCGGTGGGCGGCGCAGTGGAGGCCGCTCGAGGTCCGCCGGATGAGCAGCTTTGCGTGGCTTGCCTCCGGGGGTTTTCGGGGCCGGCAACTTTTTCCAACGATCACCCTTCCCCTGGTCCAGGCCATGGACCGGCTGCTGTCGCGTCTGCCGGGCATCTTTTCAGCCCGGCTGCTTGTCGTGCTGGAACGTAGAGCTTGAGTCGTCCCGCCGAGACAAGACGTGAACGAACCACCCCAATCGGGCCCCGAGGCCCTGGAAACCCGCCGGAAGGCAATCCGGCTGTTGCAGGCAAAAGTCGCTCCAACACGCAAATCGTGGATCGACCGGAATCCATACTTCTACAAGGGCATAAACGGCCTGTATCGCTTCCTGGTCGAACCCGGCAAGCGCGTGCTGGCGGTCCGTTGCAACCTCGGGCATCAGCTGTCCGCGGTGAATCCTAGCGTCGGCCTCGGCGTTGAGCTGACGCCTGAACTGGTCGCCGAGGCCAGGCGGGCGAATCCCAAATGGGACTACCTCGTCGCTGATCCCGAGCAATTTGTCCCGGAGAGAAAATTTGACTACATCATTGTCGGCGACACCGCTGATCTGGTGGATGCCCAGCGGGTATTCCAGAACCTACGGGCGGGCTGCGAGAGGCATACCCGCGTGCTTGTGTACACCTACAACCACCTGTGGGAGCCCATCGTCAAGTTTGCCACGCGTTTCGGGCTGATGGCGCCCCGGGAGGAACAAAACTGGCTATCGGAAGCCGATCTCAGGGGACTGTTGCTCCTCTCCGGATACGAATGGCTGAAGACCCAGCGCATCTTCCTTCTGCCCCGCCGAATCCCGGTAATTTCTTCGCTGCTCAATCGCATCGTGGGCGTCCTGCCCTTCGTCAATCGCCTTTCCTTCGTTTCGGTGCTTGTCGCGCGGCCACTGGGCTTCACCCGCGATCCCTCCGGCATCAGCGTCTCAATCGTCATCCCGTGCAAAAATGAATTTGGCAACATCCGCCCGGCGGTCGAGAGAATCCCCGATCTCGGTCGCCACACCGAGATCATTTTTTGCGATGACAAAAGCACCGACGGCACCGCCGGGGAGATCGAGAGAATGCGGGCTCTGTACCCGCACAAGGACATAAAACTGATCCGGGGCCCCGGCATCTGCAAGGCCAGGAATGTCTACGCGGGGTTTGCCGCCGCGACCGGGGACATCCTCATGATCCTGGACGCCGATCTCGCGGTCATGCCCGAGGAGCTCCCTTATTTCTTCGACGCCCTCGTCCGCAACCACGCGGAGTTCGCCAACGGGAGCCGGATGATTTACCCCATTCCAAAGGCGGCGATGAAGCTCGCCAATCTGATCGGCAACCACTTCTTCAGCCTTGTCTTCACGTTCCTGCTCGGGGAGAGAATCAAGGACACCCTGTGCGGCACCAAGGCCCTGTGGCGGGCGGATTGGCGGCGCATCCTGCCGCTGATCGACAGCTGGGGCAGGGAGGATCGCTGGGGCGACTACGAGCTTCTTTTCGGAGCCTCCAAGCTCAACCTCCGCATCGTGGATATTCCTGTTCATTACCAGGAGCGCATCCATGGTGATTCCAAGATGACCAAGCGCGCCAAGAACGGCACCATCATGCTTCAATTCTGCTGGGCCGGCTTCAAGAAATTGAAGTTGCGGCTCGGAGCGTAAGCTCGTTTTACGCCAGACCGTCATGAGCGTCGAAAAACCCACCCTGATCGGCGCGCATCTGGAAAAGATGCGCGAGCTGTTTGACCGTGCCCCGACTGCCGCAAATTGGGGGGCGCGCGGATACCGCGCGATGCTCGCCCACTACTACAATCTGCTCATACCGTCCGATGCCAGCGTTCTGGAGATCGGCTGCGGTTCCGGCGACCTTCTCTTCGGGCTGAACGCCGCCCGCAAGACGGGCGTCGACCTGTCGGGGACTTGCATCGAAAGGGCGCGCCGTCGCATGCCGTCCTCCGCCTTCCACGTGGGATCGGGCGAGCTTTTGGAAATCGGGGGCCCGTTCGACTACATCATCATCTCGGACACGCTCAATCTGGCCGCCGACGTCCAGCAACTCCTCGCCCGGCTCCATCGGGTCTCAAATGCGAAAACGCGGCTCATCCTCAACTTCCATTCATCCCTGTGGCGGCCGATATTTTCGCTGGCGGCCCTGGTCGGCGCCAGGTCGGCGCAGCCGCAAAGCAACTGGCTTTCCACCGCCGACATCCTCAATCTGCTTGAGCTGGCGGACTGGAGCCCGGTGTCCATCCAGTCGCGCATTTTGCTGCCGATCAGATTTCTAGGCGTTGAAAAGATCGTCAATCGCTGGATCGCCCCGCTCCTGCAGTGGCTTTGTCTCACCGTGTTCGTCGTGGCGCGGCCTCTGAGCGCCGCCACGATGAAGCCGATGTCGGTCTCGGTCATCATTCCCGCCCGCAACGAGGCCGGAAACATAGCGGACGCTGTGAACCGCACGCCAGACATGGGCGCGAGCACCGAGCTCATCTTTGTCGAGGGCCACTCGCGGGACGCCACCTGGGCACAAATTCAGCGCGTTCAACGGGAATTTCCCCAGCGAAAAATCAAGGTCATGCAGCAGACCGGCCAGGGGAAGGGGGACGCCGTCCAGATGGGCTTTGCCGCCGCGGAAGGTGACATCCTGATGATCCTGGATGCGGACCTGACGATGCCCCCCGAGGAACTGCCAAAGTTCTATGACATCATCGTCCGCGGCCGTGCCGAGTTCGCCAACGGCGTGAGGCTCGTCTATCCGATGGATGAGAAGGCGATGCAGTTCCTCAACCTCTGCGCAAACAAGGCTTTTGGAATAATCTTCACGTGGCTCCTTGGCCAGCCGGTCAAGGACACCCTGTGCGGCACCAAGGTGCTGGCGCGCTCCCATTATGAGAAGATCGCCGCCAATCGGGCCTACTTTGGCAATTTTGACCCGTTTGGCGACTTCGACCTGCTCTTCGGCGCCGCCAAGCTCAACCTGAAGATTGCGGACGTTCCCATCCGCTATCGCGAGCGCACCTACGGAACTACCAACATCCAGCGCTGGCGTCATGGATGGCTTCTGCTGCGCATGGTTGTTTTTGCCGCTCGCAAGCTGAAGTTTGTCTAGGGCAGGCTGTACGGGGAACTCACCATGGATTTTTGCGCACCTGTCACCCACTGCCCGATCTGCCGAAGCCGGCGTATCTACTACGCCTTCGCCATCGCCGACAATCGCGTGGTCCAATGCCACGAGTGCAATTTCCTATTCCTGAATCCGCAGCCAACGGACGAGCGCCTGGCCCAGATTTACAGCGCCAACTATTCCTTCGCGTCCTATGACCTTCGCATCGCGGAACATGCGACCGCCCTGAAGGCGGCGACCTCCTCGGATTACCTTGATCTCGCGGAGACCCGGATCAGGCAAGGAGGCGGCGCGAAGACCCTCCTCGAGGTTGGATGCGGCGACGGGCAACTGCTGCACATGGCGGAGCAGCGGGGCTACTCGGTGGTCGGGGTCGAGTTCTCCCCCCACGCCGCGGCCCGCGCCCAGAGCCAGTTGAAGCACGGCCGGGTGCTGGTCGGCGACCTGACGCAGCTGGAGCTTCCGGACGACGCCTTCGATATTTGCGTTCTCGCCGACGTGATCGAGCATGTCCACGATCCCCGGGCGCTCCTTGAGACCGTGTGGCGAAAGCTGCGGCCTGGCGGCCTCGTGCTTGTCGCCACCCCCACGCGCGATTCCTGGAGCGCCCGCCTCATGCGGCGCAACTGGCTGGAGTACAAGATCGAGCATCTGTCCTATTTTAACCGGCAGACGATGGAAGCGCTCCTGTGGCGGACAAACTTCGAGCTCATCGCCACCAGCAGCGGCAGCAAATGGATATCCTTCGACTACGTCACGGTTCACTTTGAGAGATTCCCTGTCGGAGTCTGGACGTCATCCCTGAAGGCGCTCCAGAGGGTGCTCCCCCACGCGCTGCGGCAGACGCCTTTCCGCATGGCCGGCAGCGGGATGGTTTCGCTTGCGCGCAAGGCTGAGCACAGGAAGCGCCCCCTCGTGTCCATCATAGTCCCGGCTTTCAATGAAAGGGCAACCGTGGCCGAACTGCTGGCCCTGCTCGACAAAAAGGAACTCCATGGCGCCGACAAGGAGATCATCATTGTGGAGAGCAATTCCACCGACGGCACCCGGGAATTGGTTCGCACCTACGAAGACCGGGCGGGGTACAGCGTCATCCTCGAGGAGAAGCCCGGCGGCAAGGGCGCCGCCGTCCGCCGCGGCTTGGCGGCTGCGCGCGGCGACATCATCATGATCCAGGACGCCGACCTCGAATACGATCTCGACGACTATGATGCGCTGCTCGAGCCGATCCTCAGCGGCCGGCACCCCTTCGTCCTGGGCGCCCGTCACGGCGGATCATTCTGGAAAATGCGGCAGTTCCATGGCGCCCAAGGGGTCAGCGTGGTGATGAATTTTGCCCACTGGATTTTCACCATGATGATCAATGTCTGCTTCCTGGTGTGGCTCCGCGATCCATTCACGATGTTCAAGGTGTTCCGCCGCGACTGCATCGCCGGCCTCA
>Ga0265313_10003765_pt1 | contig 12042 bp, 13 predicted proteins | sample 4123metaG_FD_203122 | JGI IMG/M metagenome (GOLD analysis project Ga0265313, IMG submission 203122) | Rhizosphere microbial communities from Carex aquatilis grown in University of Washington, Seatle, WA, United States - 4-1-23 metaG | ecosystem: Host-associated > Plants > Roots > Rhizosphere >...
TAGGCCGCGCGCTTCTCCGGATCCTTCAGCACCTCGTAGGCATGGGAGATTTTCTTGAACATCTCCTCCGCCTCCTTGTTGCCGGGATTTTTGTCCGGGTGGTATTGCACCGCCTTCTTGCGGTAGGCCTTTTTCAATTCCTCCTCGGTCGCGCCTTTCTGCACGCCGAGCAATTCGTAGTAGTCTTCTTTCGCCATGTTTGTAGTTCGCGAACGCCCCCGCGTCGGCGGGCGACGCGGCCGGCTGTAGCTGGATGCGTTCGCGTTACTCCTTCGCCCTCTTCGGCGCTCCGCTCGACACGACAACCGAGGCCGGGCGCAACAACCGGCCGTTGAGCGAAAAACCCGTGCGCACCACCGCCGTCACACTGCCCTCCGGCACGTCCGCGCTCGGCTGCGCCGAAATCGATTCGTGCAGGTTCGCATCGAACGCCTGCCCTGCCGGGTTGATCTCCTTCAACCCGTGGCTCGCGAGTGCCGACTTGAGCTGGCTCAACACCATCTCCACGCCACCGGCAAGATTCTTGAGATCCGCCTCGGGCTTCTTCGCCGCCGCCAGCGCGAAGCCGAGATTGTCCATCGCCGGCAGCAAATCCTCCAGCACGCGCGACGCCGCAAATTGCCGCAGCTCCTCCTTCTCCCGCACCGTGCGCCGCCGGAAATTTTCCAGGTCCGCCACCGCGCGCAGGTAGCGGTCGTAATTTTCGGCCGCGTCCTTTTTTGCCGAGGCCAGCTCGTCGGCGGCGGGCGTCAATTCGTGCGCGATCGGAACCGCCTCCTTCGCCTCGGCGGCGCTGGCGGGCTGGTTGGTCGTGCTGAGGGTGTCAGTGGATTCGGAAGAGGACATAAGACGAAACGAACGGTCACTTAACTACGGCTTTCCGCATTCTTCAAGTGCGGCGGTGCCTGATCGCGCTCACGCGAAATTTTCCGTCACCAGCAAAATCGCCGTGCTCGCCGCCGCAAACGTGAACGCCCCCGCGAACGGCAGCAGCACGTTCTCGCCCGCCGCCAGCAACTGCCCGAACGGCGCCCGGCTGCTGCCGCTGCCATTCGCGCCCGCGCGCACCGACCCGCTCGCCACGCTCACCAGCCGCGGCTGCTCGCCCGCCGCGACCGACATCCGCTCGCCCGCCCCGAGCACCACGCGCCGGATCGTGAACTCCGCGCAATCCGCGATCACGCCCGAGGTCGGCGCGCCGCGCACCGGCACCGGCTCGAAATCGTTCCAGTCGATCGAACGCAGCGATTGCTCGATGTGGAGCTGCCGCGGCCTGCCGTCGAGCCCGACACGCCCCCAGTCATAAACGCGATACGTCGTGTCCGAATTTTGCTGAATCTCCAAAATCAAATTTCCCGCGTCGATCGCGTGCACCTGCCCGCTCTGCACCAGAATCGAATCGCCCGCCGCCACGCAAAAATGATGGATGCACTTCTCCAGCGTGTTGTCCGCGATGGCTCGCTCGAACTGCTCGCGCGTCACGCCGCGCTTCAACCCGACCAGCAGTTGCGCGCCAGCCGTCGAGTGCGCGATATACCAGTTCTCCGTCTTCGGCTCGCCCTTGAGTTCGCCCGCGACCGACGCCGGCGGATGCACCTGCAGGCTCAACCGCTCGCGGCAATCCAGCCATTTCACCAAAATCGGAAACGGCCGCACCCGCGGCCACTTCGGCCCCATGACGTCGGCGCCGTGCTTTTCGATCAGCGCGCGCAACGTCTCGCCCTTCAAGGCGCCCGCACTCACGACCGACTGCGCCTCGGGCCGATCCACGATCTCCCAGCTCTCGCCGATGGGCCGCTCCGGCGGCAGCGTCCGCGCAAAAGCCGACTCGAGCACGCGCCCGCCCCACACGCGCTCCTGATAAATGGGTTCAAACCGTAGAAGTTCTCGCATGAAAAATTTGTGAGTGTCGCCAGAAAGGCCCGCAGGGTGGTTTACATTTGACCGACCGAACTGTTAGCGTGGACTTCGATCTAATTTTCGGTCGGCCCACACAAATGCCCAAGTCCGAGACTTCAAACTCAAACGGCGGCCCGTCTTTCCAAGCCCCGCGCTACCGGCCCAACTGGCTGGCGGCCGTCGCCTGCTTCGTGCTCGGCCCTTCGCTCACCGTCGCGCTGGTCGATTACACGCCAAGCCAGGTCACGCTCAACACCACCCACGCGGTCGCCACCAACATCGTCGGCACGATCGGCGCCGACACCGTCTGGTGCATGCTTTACACCGTGGGCGTCAGCACGTGGCTCTTCCCCGTTTTTCTTTTCTGGATGCTCTACGTCGCCATCCGCAATGCCCGCCGGCTCACCGGCGCGCGGCTGATCGCGATGCTGGTCTGCATCATCGCGCTGGCCGGCCTCGCCGCGATGTTCACGAGCATCAAATCCGGCGCGTATTTCCCGCGCGGGCCGGGCGGCTTCATCGGCGTGCTCCTTTACAACCGCGCCCTCGAGGACGCCGTCGGGCCGTTCGGCTCCGGCCTGCTGCTCGCCACGGTCTATCTCTCCGGACTCGTATTTATTTTTTCGAAAGACCTCGGCGCCGAGCTCGACCGCCACCTCGCCGGGTTCCACGCCTGGCGCGACGCGCGCGCCAAACGCAAGGCCGAACTCGCGGAAGCGCGGCAAAAAGCCAGGAGCACCGAAGCGAAACAAAAAACCGCCGCCGTCGTGTCCGCCGCGCTCCCGCCGCCCGCGTCGATCGGCCCCGCCGCAAAAAAAATCGTTCTGCCCAAACCCCAAGACGACCCGCTCGCCAAGCCTCTCCCCGCGCCGCCCACCACCGCACCCGCGCTCAAACTCGCTCCGCCGCCCGTGCGTCCGCCCGCCGCGACCACGCCGGTGATTCATAAACCCGTCGCCACCGCCAAGGCCGCCCCCGAGCCGCCGGCGAATGAAGAGGACTACACGCGTTTCCCGCTGACACTCCTGAAAGAACAAGTCCATCCGCCCGACGACAGCGACGAGGAGCACATGCGCAACATGGCCGATCTCGTGCGCATCCTCGGCGAGTTCGGCGTCGAGGTCACGCCCGGCGAAATTCAGGTCGGCCCCGTCATCACGTGCTATGAAGTCGTGCCCGCCGCCGGCGTGCGCGTCGAAAAAATCGCCGGCCTCGACAAGAACATCGCCCTCGGCATGCGCGCCCAATCCGTCCGCATCCTCGCCCCGATTCCGGGCAAGGCCGCCGTCGGCGTCGAGATTCCGAATCGCCAGCCCACCGCGGTCGGCATCCGCGAAATTCTCGAGTCGCAGGAGTGGAGCAGCGTTCGCACCGAAATTCCGATCGCGCTCGGCAAGGATGTTTCCGGCACGCCACTGATCTCCGACCTCACGAAAATGCCGCACCTGCTCATCGCGGGCGCGACCGGCTCGGGCAAATCCGTCTGCATCAATTCCATCATCGCTTCCATCGTCTATCGCAAGGGCCCGCGCGACGTGCGGCTGATCATGGTCGATCCGAAAGTCGTCGAGCTGAAACTTTTCAACGTTCTCCCGCACATGCTCATTCCCGTCGTGACCGAGCCGAAGAAAGTGCCCGGCGCGCTGAAATGGCTGCTCGGAGAGATGGAGCGGCGCTACCAGCAATTCGCCAAAGTCGGCGTGCGCAACATCACCAGCTTCAACCATCGCAAGAAAAACGCCCCCGCCGATTTCCCGCCGCCCGCGGTCGTGCAGGGCGAAATTCCCCTCACACCGGACGACGACATCGAAATCCCCGACCACCTGCCCTACATCGTCGTCGTCATCGACGAACTCGCCGACCTCATGATGGTCGCGCCCGCCGAAATCGAAACGAGCATCGCGCGCCTCGCCCAGCTCGCCCGCGCCGCCGGAATCCACCTTATCATCGCCACCCAGCGCCCCTCGGTGAACGTCATCACCGGCGTCATCAAGGCGAACCTCCCCTCGCGCATCGCCTTCCAGGTCGCCTCGCAAGTCGATTCGCGCACGATCCTCGATGTCAAGGGCGCCGACACGCTCATCGGCCGCGGCGACATGCTCTTCTCGCCGCCCGGCACCTCGCGGCTCGTCCGCGCGCAGGGCGCGTTCGTCTCCGACGAGGAGGTGCAGGCGCTCCTGAAATTCCTCAAGGAAAACAACCAGCCTCCGGTTTATGCGCAGGAAGTGCAGGCGCACATCGACCGCGCTGCTTCCGAGGACGACGAAGAAGCGACCGACGGCGACGACACCGACCTCGGCGACGACGAGGAACTCTACCAGCAAGCGATTGACGTATTGAAATCCTCCAAACGCGCCTCGACCTCGATGCTCCAGCGCCGCCTGCGCATCGGCTACAACCGCGCCGCCCGCATCATGGAAATCATGGAGGAGAAAGGCATCGTCGGCCCGGAGAACGGCTCCAGCCCGCGCGAAATCCTCGTCGATTTGGACAGTCTCTGAAATCCTTCTTTCACTTCGCCCACAAACCCCCTAACTCAACCCCATGCAGACCATCGGCGAGCGCCTCGAGGAAGCCCGGAAGAAAAAAGGCATTTCCATCCGCGAAGCCGCGGAGGCCACAAAGATTCGCGGCGATTACCTGAGCAAATTCGAGAACAACCAGTTCGACATCAACCTCACCGAACTCTACGTGCGCGGCTTCCTGCGCACCTACGCTACGTTCCTCCGCCTGCCCGCCGACCGCATTCTCAACGACTACTCCGCCCTCGGCCGTGGCGACGCCAAGCCGCGCCAGCCCAGCCGCGAAATCTACGGCCGCATGGACGTCTCGATCGCCTCCGCCGACGAGCGCGGCGAAGCCGCCACCGCCACAACCGTATCCGAGGAAAGCGCACCCACCGCGCCGCCGCCCGCGCGCCGCGTGCCGCACGTGCCGCGTCGCGGAGCCCCCGCCTCGACCAATGGCATCGATCCCGCCCTCGTCTTCAAGATCGGCAAATGGGCCGGCGGCGCGCTCATCGCGGTGGTCGTGATCTGGGGTGCCGTCTCGCTTTTCAAGGGCACGCCCGGCGAGCGCGCGCCCAAGCCGGCAGCCGCGGTTGCCGCCCTGGCCAGCGCGCCGACCCCGGTCGCCGAACCAACCATCACGCTGGTCGCATTGGATACCGTGCGCATCACCGTGGATCGGAAAAATCCGGACGCGAGCCATGGCGACGTTCTCTTTCAAGGCACCCTGCTCCGCGGCCAAACCCAAATCGTTTCGAAGCCCGGCGCGATCTACATCACCGCGAGCGCCGCGGAAAACGTGGAGATCGAATATCGCGGCAAGCGCTACCCGACCGGATTCGCCGGCTACAAAACGGTCCAGATGCAGTAAACGCGCGCGCCCGGCTACCTCAGCCCCACCGGCGCGCCCAGCACTTCGCGCAACACGATCGCCCGCCGCAGCGCCCGCGGATCGTGCAAATCTCCGCGCAAATCCTTCCACGCCGCCACCGCGCGGTCGCCCGCCGGACGCTCCGCTTTTTTTGCCGCCGCGATTTCCGAGGCGCGGCGTTGTTGCGCCAGTCGCGCCGCGTCGAGCGCGCGCATTTCCTCGGCGAGTTTCTCCTGCCGCTCCAGCACCGCCTGCGTCGCCGCCTCGTCCGCCGGCCTGAGCCACGGTTCGGCCATCTCCTCGATTTTTCTGCCGACCCGTTGCATCGGCCCGCCAAACGGATCGAGCGGCGGCACGCGCGGCGGTCGCACCAGCGACGGGATGCGCTCCGCAACTTTGCGCGTCACACCACTGCGGCGCTCGGCGATTTTTCGGCGAATCTCCTCCTGCACGCGCCGCGTGCGTTCCGCCGCGGCGGAATCCTCGCCCGTCGGCTGGCGCGCCGTGTCGTCGCTCCCCGCGCGCAGGATTCGCGCGATCCCGCGTAGGATCGAAATCCCCACGATGAGGACGATAAACAGCCCGAAGTGATCCAGCAGCCAGCCCACGGTGCGCGTTTCGTTATTTCTTCGGTTCGCCACCCTCGGGCCGCCCGATCGACGAGCGCATCGCGGTGTCGGCCTGAATGTTTTCCATCCGGTAATAGTCCATCACGCCGAGCCGGCCGGAGCGAAACGCCTCCGCCATCGCGAGCGGCACCTGCGCCTGCGCCTCGACAACCTTTGCCTGCATCTCCTGCACGCGCGCCTTCATTTCCTGCTCGACCGCGACCGCCGCCGCACGGCGGATTTCCGCCTGCGCCTGCGCGATCGACTTGTTGGCCTCGGCCTGCGCCTCCTGCAACTTCGCACCGACGTTTTCGCCAACATCGACGTCGGCGATATCGATCGATAAAATTTCAAACGCCGAGCCCACATCGAGCCCGCGCGCCAGCACCGTTTTGGAAATACTGTCCGGCGATTCGAGCACGACCTTGTAGCTCTCCGCCGAACCGATCGTGGACACGATGCCTTCGCCCACGCGCGCGATGATCGTCTCCTCCTTCGCGCCGCCGACGAAACGGTCGAGGTGCGTCCTCACCGTCACGCGCGCCTTCACTTTGACTTGAATCCCGTCCTTCGCCACGCCGTCGATCGTCGTGCGGCCGCTGTCGGGATTCGGGCAGTCGATCACCTTCGGATCGACCGAAGTGCGCACCGCCTCCTCCACGGATTTGCCCGAGCCCTTCGTCGCGAGGTCGATCGCGCACGCGCGCTGCCAGTCGAGCTGAATGCCCGCCTTCTGCGCCGCGATCAATGCGTGGACGCACGCGATCACGTTGCCGCCGGCGAGATATTGCGCCTCGACCTCGTCGATCGAAAGCTTGATGCCGGCCTTCGTGGCCTTGATGCGCGTATCCACCATCACGCTATAGGGCACGCCGCGCAGCTTCATGGCCACCAGATTGAGCGGGCCGACCCACGCTCCCGCCAGCCAGGCGCGCAGCCAGACGTTGAAGAACGAAAATGCAATCCCCGCCAGCACCACGACGATGACGACAAGAATGAGATAAATGAGGGTTGTAGGGGTCATAATTTTGAAACGGTGAGAGAAAAGTTTTGCGCGCCCGTGACCTTGAGCCGCGCGCCCTTCGCGACGTGGCCGTCGAGCGACAGCGCTTCATGGCGGCGGCCGTCGATCTCCACCTGCCCCGTCGGCATGAGTGGCGTGAGCGCCACGCACTCGCGGCCCGTGAGCGCCGCGATTTCGGCCGGCGGCGTGGACTGGCTGGTGCCTTCGACGGCGGCGTGAAGGAAAAATTTCTTTCCAAACCGCGTCTTCGGCAACACGCCGTATTCGACGTAGAGCGCGAGCGCCAGCAGCGCCATGCCAATGGCGAACGCCAGCAACCCGCCGCCCATGCCGAACTGGACGAACGCCTGCCGCGTGCCGGCGAGAAAGGCCAGCGTGCCAAAAACGCTGAGGATGATGCCCGGCACGAACAAATCGAGGACGAGCAAAACAATTCCGAGCACGAATAGCAGAAGGATGGTCGTCATGGCGTCCGGTGATTTTCCGAATCGCCGCAATCCTCGCACCTTCGCCGCGCCGCCACAAGCGCTAAGCCGCTGGAAACCGCCGCGCCGTTTCCAGCCTGTAACCTTCGCCCGCGCGAAAAAACTTTGCGCCGCCCGCCCGCCCGCGCTAATCGCCCACCGTGGAGAAGATTTCCTATCTCGGCCAAACGATCGTGCGCTGGCGCGTCGGCCAATCGACTTTTCTCGCGCTGCCCGAGCGCGGCGCGCGGCTCATGAACTGGAATCTCACGCTCGGCGACGGCTCGGTGCGCGACGTGATCTACTGGCCGGAGCTGACCTCGCTCGAGGAGTTTTACCGTATTCGCGGCGGCAATCCGATCCTGTTCCCGTTTTGCGCCCGCACCTTCGACCGCGGCGACATCAACTTCTGGCGCGCCGCCGACGGCGTGCGCCGGCCGATGCCGCAGCACGGGCTCGCGCGGCAGGGCGACTTCAAGGTCACCTGGCTCGACGCGCGCGGCTTCGCCGCGCAGTTCGTGCCCGGCGACGAGGCGCGCGCCGCCTATCCGTTCGACTACGAGTTCACCGTGACCTATCGCTTCGAGTCCTTCGGCTTCGCCTGCGAGCTCACGCTGAACAACCTCGGCGACGTGCCGCTGCCGTGGTGCGCCGGCCACCATTTTTATTTCACGCTGCCGTGGAGCGAGGGCACGGCCCGCGGCGACTACCTCATCCGCATCCCCGCAACGAGGCGCCTGAAACAGGACGCCACCGGCCAGCTCGTGCCCGGCCCGGCACTCAACGTCGATGAAAGCGTCGCGAACCCCGCGCTGATCGACACGTTTCACACCGGGCTGCGCGGCAGCGAGGTCGTGTTCGGCGAAAAGGGCCGACCCGGCGACGTCACCGTGCGCATCGGCACCAAAAAAGTGCCACCGCCCGACGCCACGTTTGTCACGTGGACCGCCGACGACAAAGCGCCTTATTACTGCGTCGAACCGTGGATGGGGCCGGCCAACGCGCCCGAGCACAAACGCGGCTTGCAGCTCATTCCGCCGCGCGAGTCGGCCACGTTCACCGTGAGCGCGCAGGTAAAGTGAGCCGGCGCGGCTAAATTATCTTTGCCCTTACGTTTTCCTGAAATCGGCATCTTATTCCCGCATGTCGCCCGTCCTTCTTCCCCTCGGTTTGCTGCCGGATTTCGGCGGCGGGGAAATGTTGCTGGTCGTTTTCGTCGTGCTGCTGCTCTTCGGCGGCGACAAGATGCCGCAACTCGCCAAAAGCATCGGCAAATCGCTGCGCGAATTCAAAAAGGCGGCGAACGAGGTCGAGCGCGAGATCAAGCGCGCGATCGACGAGGTGCCCGACACGCCCAGCCTCCAGGACGCTTTTCGGAAGGCGATCGAGAACAAACCCAAGACGCTGCCGCCCGCGCCCGCCCCGGCGCCCCCACCGCCGATCGTCGCCGAAAATCTTCCGTCCGTCGGCGAGCCGCCATCGCCGCCGCCCGCCCCGCCAACGTCGTGAGCGCGCACCTCGAGCCGGAGCCGACGCCCGTGCCGCTCCCGATCACGGGCGAACTCGATCTGCACACGTTTCGTCCCGGCGATCTCGGCGAACTGATTCCCGCCTACCTCGCCGAGTGCGCGGCGCGCGGGCTGCGCGAAGTGCGGATCGTCCACGGCAAGGGCACCGGCACGCTGCGCGCGACGGTTCACGCGCTGCTGCGGCGTTCGCCGCTCGTGCAATCGTTCCGTCTCGGCAACGAGCACACCGGTTCATGGGGCGCGACGCTCGTGACCCTCCAACGATGAAATTTTCCCCGCGCATCCGCGCCGCGGCGACAACGCTTCTCCTCGTTTTGTCCGCATGCGCCGGCTGCGCCGAAGATTCGCCGCCGCTGCTGCTGGTTTCGATGGACGCATTTCGCTGGGACTACTGCGCCCTGCATCCAGCGGAAACGCCACATCTGCGCCAGCTCGCGCGCGAGGGCATCTCGGCGCATGCGCTCATCCCGGTTTATCCGTCGAACACGTTTCCCAACCACTACTCGATCGTCACCGGCCTGTATCCGTCGCACCACGGCATCATCAACAACTACATGTTCGATCCGGCGCTCGGCCTGTTTTTTCACTACAATCAGGCCGTGTCGGTTCACGACGACCGCTGGTGGGGCGGCGAGCCGATCTGGATCACGGCGGTCAAGCAGGGCCGCGCGAGCGCGTGCTCGTTCTGGGTCGGCTCCGAGGCGGCCGTCGAAGGCTTGCGGCCGACGTTCTGGAAAAAATACGACTACAGCATCCCGTTCGAAAAGCGTCTCGCCGAACTCGTCGGCTGGCTGACGTTGCCGGCGCCGCAGCGGCCGGCGATCGTCACGTTTTACCTCGAGGAAACGAATAGCGCCGGCCATCGCTACGGCCCGGATTCGCCCGAACTCACGGCGGCAGTAAAACTGCTCGACGATCGGATCGGCATGATCATGGAACGACTCGCCGCCGAAAAGCTGTCCGTGAATCTTGTCGTCGTTTCTGACCACGGCATGACCAACTGCGGACCCGACCGCGTCATCCTGCTCGACGACTATCTCGACCTGAACAAGGTGCAGGTCGATTTCGACGAAACGTCCGTCGGCCTGCGACCGCTCGCCGGCAGCGACGTCGCCGCGATCATGCGCGCGCTCGAAAAACTTCCGACACACGCGAAGGCGTATCGCGCCGGGGAAATGCCCGCGCGCTTTCACATCGACCCGCGCAACCCACGCGTGCCGCCGGTCTGGATCATGCCGGACGAAGGTTGGCACGTCATGCGGCGCGGCCTGTTCGAGTCGGTGAAAAACAAATTTCTCAAGGGCCAGCACGGCTACGATTCCGCGCTGCCGTCGATGCACGGCATCCTGATCGCCCACGGCCCGTCGTTCAAAACCGGCGGCGCCGTGATCGACGACGTGGAGAACATCCACATCTACAATCTGCTCTGCGCCGCGCTCCACCTCGCGCCCGCGGCCAACGACGGCGACGACCGGCTCGTGCGCGCGATGCTGCGCTAGCCCGGCGATCGACAACGCGCCGTTTTGCCGCGCGTGAAAAGCGACATTCCGCGCGCCGCTCATCCCGCTTCGTGCCCGTTCGTCAAAACGTCACGTGAACCGGTGTAACTTTTCCCCGAAGCCGGTGTTCTTAGCGCAATCACCCACATCAATGTCCGCCATCCTTCCCTCCATGAAACTTGTCACCCTCCTTTCCCGCGCGACCGCCCTCTCGGCCGCCGCCTTCGCCCTCGCGCTGATCTTCAACGAATACGCCGGCGTGTTCTACACCGTCGCCGCCAGCGCCTTTCTCCTGCTGATCGCAGCCCGCGACTACGCGCCCCGCGCCCGCCGCTGGGAGCCGCGCACAGGCACATCACCCGTCGCGCCGCACCCGCGCACCGTCCAAGCGCTGCGTCTCGCCGCCTGATTTGCGAGTGGAGCGCCACTCCGCCGCCCATCCTTAACGTCACCCGCCGGTCACGGAGGGATTGTTTTCCTCGCGCCGCGCACCATGCTCGGCGGTGCATGAAAACTTACCTCACCTATGGCTTCATCATGGCGCTCGCGGGAGCGCTGCTTACCCTGGCGCTATTCTTCCTCGGCTTTCACTCGGACGCGGCGAAGTTAAGCACCGCGCAATGGATCGGCAGCGTCGGCGGTTTGATCATTGGCGTGGTCACGATCGCGCTCGGCACCAAGGCGCGGCGGGCCGAGGTGCCTGCTGCGGAAGCGTTCGGCTACGGCCGCGCGCTCGGCGCCGGCGTGATGATCGCGCTCTTCGCCGCGCTCTTCGGCATTGTGACCAACTACGTTTACATGCAGCTGATCAACCCCGGACTGGCCGACATCATCGTTCAGGCGCAGATCGACAAGATGGAGGCCAAGGGCCTCAGTGGCGCGCAACTCGAACAGGCGGAGAAAATGACGCGCATGATGACGGGACCGGTCATCTCAAGCTGCTTCGGTTTCATCGGTGGAATATTTTTCGGCACGCTCATTTCGCTGGTTACCGCCGCATTCCTGAAGCGCCCGGTCACCACCGAGCCGCCGGTCGTCGCGTAAGCTCAGAAAACCGCCGGCGGTGGCGCCTCGCGCTCCGCCGGATCTCGCGGCGGGATCGGCAGGGCGATTTTAGTCGCAGGGTGCATGACTTTCACGTCGCCCTGAAAATCGCCGTCGGTCTGAAAACTGAAGTCCTGCATGCCTTCGAGTTTGTCGAGCCGCTCGCGCACTTCGATGGGCAGGGCCTTGCGCTGCTCGGGCGTGTCGATCGAACCGGCGAAGAACTGTTCGCCCTTCGCGTTCTTTGCGACGAGCGTTTTCTTGCCGTCCTTGATCGTCAGGTCGAGCGAGCCGCGTTCGTCGCTGAAAACCATGTCGCTGTTGTCCGGACTGACCGTGAGCGCGCGGAAGCCGGGGTCGTGCTGCACGAAAACACTGGGGTGGTGCGGTCCGGGGCCGTCGGGCCGGCGGTCGAGTAACGAAAGCACCCGATTCATCGCCTCATCGTGCATCCGCGAATCGTCCGGGTTGGCGAAGTCTTCAACATTTTCCGGCCCGTCCGCCGGGGTGTCGAAAAACGCCAGCTTCGGCACATCGTGCTTGGCGAGCTTCACCCTTGCCGTGGCTTCCTTGCCGCCGCGGATGTAAGTGAGCGTG
>Ga0265313_10003766_pt1 | contig 12035 bp, 9 predicted proteins | sample 4123metaG_FD_203122 | JGI IMG/M metagenome (GOLD analysis project Ga0265313, IMG submission 203122) | Rhizosphere microbial communities from Carex aquatilis grown in University of Washington, Seatle, WA, United States - 4-1-23 metaG | ecosystem: Host-associated > Plants > Roots > Rhizosphere >...
TGAAGATCAACCGGGCCATGGGAGGCGACCATTAACAAATGGCCACAGGGGCGCAAGCGCTAAATTTGAAAATATTTTGCGCCTGACGAGATGCCGGAATCTCAGGCGTTACTGAGGCTTGGGAACGGCAGGGGCCTTCGTCGCAGGAGCCAGAGGCTTGGCCGGAGAAGTGCCGACCGGCGTGTCCAGGATCGAGGCGTTCGATTCGGGGCGGCCCTTGAGGGCGATGACGTTCAGCCCCAGGCAGATGACGATGAAAAGGAAGGCCAGGATGCTGGTGGTGCGGGTGAGCGCGTCGGCCGCGCCGCGGGCGCTGAACAGGCCGCCGGCAGTGGAGCCGCCGCCCATCCCTAGGCCGCCGCCCTCGGAACGCTGCAGCAGCACGATGATGATCAGCGCCACCGCGACAAGCACTTCGGCGGTGATAAGGACGGTCTGCATGGGGGGCTGTTTCCGGAAGTTCAGGCGGGCGGGATGTAATGCATCCCCCGGCGGTTTGAAAGCTTTTGTCCCGAAAATAGCCCTAATCATTGCAGGGATTTTAACGCCGCCGGAGCCAAAAATGCTGTATCCTCAAGGCTCTTTGGAGGGGCCCGGCGTTTAAGGGAATCCAAGGAGCCGTTCGATGACCGCTTTCCGGCCCGCCCTGGCGGGACTTTGCCTTCTGGCCGCATCCATCGCCGCTTCGGCTGGCCCCAGGCCTGTGGGCATCGCCTTGCCCGACCGCATCGGCTGGGGCGGCGGCCCGCCGGTGGCCGATCCCGCCCGCTACCTGCAGGAACAGCTTCACCCTTCCAGCGATGACGGTCTGCCGCCGGCGATCCAGGCCCAGATCGACGCCATGCCGATCAGCCACCTGCCCCTGAGCGAAATCGCCGCCGATGTCGGAATGGCCCGCCAGGCCGTGCAGCAACAGCGTCGGATGGCGGCCGATGCGACGGCGCAGGGACAGGACAATCCGCAGCGCAATCCCGCCCAGATGCAGTACCGCCAGACGCTGACGGACTATGCCCGCCAGGCGGCGTCCCGCGCCCTGCTGCGCGACATCTATTCGAAGAACCAGTTGCGCGAGCAGCTGGTGTGGTTCTGGTTCAACCATTTCAATGTCAGCCAGCGCAAGGGCGTGATCGCCGCCATGGTCGGCGATTATGAGGAGCACGCCATCCGTCCGCATGTGCTGGGCAAGTTCCGCGATCTGCTGATGGCCACGGCCTTCCATCCGGCGATGCTGCAATATCTCGACAACCAGCAGAACGCCGTCGGCCACATCAACGAAAATTTCGCCCGCGAGATCATGGAGCTGCACACCATGGGAGTCGGCTCCGGCTACACCCAGAAGGATGTGCAGGAACTGGCGCGTATTCTCACCGGCGTGGGCGCCAATTTCGCGGCGCAGGGGCGGCCTCTGCTGGCGGCGCGGGCCGTGCGGGCCCGGGAGGACGGCATCGCCTTCGCGCCCGCGCGGCATGATGCCGGCGACAAGCAGTTTCTCGGCCAGACCATCCGGGGCAGCGGCGTGGAAGAAGCAGTGACGGCCCTCACCATGCTGAGTCGCCAGCCCGCCACGGCGCGCCATGTTTCTCACGAGCTTGCCGAGTTCTTCTGCTGCGACGCCCCGTCAGACCGGCTGATCGCCGCCATGGCCGCCACTTTCCAAAAAACCGACGGCGACATCACGGCTGTGCTGACCACGCTGTTCAACGCGCCGGAATTCACCGCCAGTCTTGAGAACGGTTCGGGCGGCAAGTTCAAGGACCCCCTGCACTATGCCGTCTCGGCGGTGCGCGCCGGGTATGGCGAGACGCCGGTGCAGAATCTCACGCCGGTGATCAACTGGCTGGCGCGCATGGGCGAGCCGCTTTACGGCCATGAGACGCCGGACGGCTATGCCATGAGCGCCGATGCCTGGAACGGCCCCGGCGGAATGGAAACCCGCTTCGAGATCGCCACCGTGGCGGGGGCGGGACGGCCCAGCCTGTTGCTGCCCGACACCACGCCGCAGGCCCGCGGCGGCCGTGCCGGCCGCGGCGCGATACCGACCGACGCGGCGCTGGCGCGCGCGCCGCAGACGCCGCCGCCTGACCTGAGAGACACGCCCTATGCCGAGGCGCTCCTGGTGAGCATGGCACCGGCGACGCGTGACGCGCTCGCCAAGGCCAGCAGCCCTGCCGACTGGAACATGCTGTTCCTGTCGTCGCCCGAATTCATGTATCGCTAAGGGAGGTCACAATGGACCGCCGCTCACTTCTCAAATCCGCTCTTTATACCGCTCCGCTGTTCACTGCGGGGCGCCTTTACGCCCTGCCCGCCAAGACCGCGCCGCGCCTGCTGGTGGTGTTCCTGCGCGGCGCCTATGACGCCGCCAATATCGTGGTGCCGGTCGCCAGCGACTTCTATTATGCCTCGCGTCCCAATCTGGCTGTGCCGAAGGACAAGACCCTGGCGCTGACCAGCGAGTGGGGCCTGCATCCGGCGCTGGCGGATTCCATCTATCCGCTCTGGCAGAAGAAACAGATCGCCTTCGTGCCCTTCGCCGGCACTGACGATGTCTCGCGTTCGCATTTCGAAACCCAGGACACGATCGAACTGGGCCAGCCCATCGACGGCACGCGCAATTACCGTTCCGGTTTCCTCAGCCGCGCGGCGCAGGTGGTAGCGGGCAACACCTCCATCGCCTTCACCGCCCAGCTTCCGCTTTCCTTCCGCGGCGGCGCGCCGGTGCCCAACATCGCGCTGAATTTCGCGGGGCGCCCCGGCCTGGCGGCGCGCAACGCCGACCTGATCCAGACCATGTATCAGGGCCAGGCGTTGGCGCCCGCCGTGGCCCAGGGCTTCGCGGTGCAAAGCCAGGTCTATGAAGCCTTGAGCCAGGAAATGCAGGCCGCCAGCCGCGATGCGGTCAGCCCCCGGGGCTTTGAGCAATCCGCCCAGCGCATCGGCGTGCTGATGCGCGACAAGTACAATCTCGGCTTTGTCGATATCGGCGGCTGGGACACGCATGTGAACCAGGGCGGCGCCGAAGGTTACCTAGCGGGCCGTATCGGCGAGCTGGGGCGCGGGCTGGCGCTGCTGGCGTCCACTCTGGGCGAACGCTGGAACGACACCATCGTCATCGTGGTCAGCGAATTCGGCCGCACCTTCCGCGAGAATGGCAACCGCGGCACCGACCACGGCCATGGCAGCACCTATTGGGTGCTGGGCGGCAGCATCAATGGCGGCCGCTTCGCCGGGCGGCAAAGCCAGATCGCGCAGGCCAACCTGTTCCAGGACCGCGACCTGCCGGTGCTGAACGATTATCGCGGCCTGATCGGCGGCGTGCTGCAAAAGGCCTATGGCCTGTCGCAGGCGCAGGCAACGACGGTGTTTCCGTCAGCGCCGCCGCAGGATCTTGCGCTGATTTAAACCGCTATCGCCTGGGCCTGGCTGCGGGCGCGGATGATGGCGATGGTGGCGTCGATCTCGGAAAGCTGGTCCGCCGAGGATTTCTCGGGATGGAAGACATGATGCAGGCTGAGCGCCGCATGGCCCAGCAGGTGCATCGAAGCGTTGCGGTCCACGCCCAGTTTCAGCCCGTCGCAGGCGGCTACCATCTGGTCGCACCAATCCACCCCCGCCGGAATGTCCTGCTCGCGGCTGCGCCGGCCGATTGAGGCCGCCAGCTCGGCCAACCGGCCGACTTCCCTCGGCGCCTCGCGGGCCGGCAGCATCTCCTGCATCAGCCGCCACAGAATGCAGGCCTGGAAGGAATCGCGCCGCAGCTTCTCGCCCTGCAGCATTTCGCGCGCCGTTTTCAGCTCGGTGTCCAGGAGCTTGCTGACGACATCGGGCGGCAGCTTGTCCTTGGCCTTGAGCTTGAGCGAATTGGGCGGGGAGAAGAGTTCGGCGCTGTTGGCGCGGCTGCTATCCTCCTTGCGGCGGTCAGGACCGACATAGTCGCTGGTGATGACAAAGCCCTTGCGCCGCTCGATATGGGTTTCGATGCGCTGGCCCAGCAGGCCGGTGGAGAAGGGCCGCAGCAGCAGATCGTCGGCGCCGGAGGACAGCACGCGGTTGATCAGCCCGGTATTCTTCTCCCAGGCGGTAACGATCATGACGATGAAGGGATTGTGCCCCGTGCCGCCCTGGCGCAGCCCCTGGATGGTGCCGCAAAGCTCCTCGACGGCGCCCTGCGCCTCGGCAAGCGCGATATCCGGCGGCGCCTTCTGGATATTGGCAACAAAGGCCTCCAGCGTGGAGACGGTGGTGGTGCGGCGGAAGCCGAGCGCGTAAAGCGCAGCGCGCGTCGCGGTGCGGTTGGCCGACACCGGATCGTAGATAAGCGCTTCGACTGTGTCGAAGGACAGTCGTCCCATAACCCCACGCAACCTTTCTGGTTGTTTGAGGCGAAGAATGCGGCGCGGCCTGTTAAGGAAGGGTCGAAAGGCTTGGTTAACAACCCCTAATAAATGTGAAACCTTGTCTCAACCGCGCTTGGGCGCGGCCGCGATAATCCCCATAAAATCCGCCACCTTCAGGCTCGCGCCGCCCACAAGCGCCCCGCCGACATCGGGCAGTGCCAGGATGGTCGCGGCATTGTCGGGCTTAACCGAGCCGCCATAGAGGATCAGCATTTCGTTGCCCGCGCCGCCGCAGCGCTCCTTCAGGCAACCGCGCAGATGGGTATGCATGGCGACGATGTCGTCCAGGCTGGGAGTCTTGCCGGTGCCGATGGCCCAGACCGGCTCATAGGCCAGCACACTGTTGGCGGCGGTGGCGCCGTCCGGAACGCTGCCGCCGATCTGGCTGTGGCAGACATGGTTCGCGTTGCCCGCCTCTCGTTCTTCAAGCGTCTCGCCGATGCAGATGACGGCGATCAGGCCGGCGCGCCAAGCCGCCTTGGCCTTGGCCGCGACATCGGCATCCTTTTCGCCATGATACTGGCGGCGCTCGGAATGACCGACAAGACAATAGGAGGCGCCGGAAGCCTTGAGCATTTCAGCGCTGATATCGCCGGTGAAGGCGCCGGAGGGCTGGGCATGGCAGTCCTGCCCGCCGATGGCGAAGGCGCCCTTGGTGACCCAGGCCGCCTGGGCAATCATGGTGGCAGGCGGACAGACCAGCACGTCGCAGGGTGCCCCACTTCCATTGGATAAGTCGGCCAGCGCCGCCTTCAGGGCGCCGAACTTGGCCAGGTCAGCCTCCCCCGCCCCATTCATCTTCCAGTTTCCGGCGACCAGCGAACGCATTATTTCCTCCCATTTTTCCCCGTTTTACGCCAAAAGCGCGGCTTGCCGGAAGCAGCCCCCCTCCTTATCATCCGCGGCCTTTTATCCGCCTAGGACTTATTTCCATGATCGAGTGGTTTCACCGCGTTTCCAAATCCTTCGTCGCCACCATCCTGATGGGCGGGCTGGCGCTCAGCTTCGTGGTCTGGGGCGTGGCCGACGTCTTCATGGGCCAGTCCTCCACCGCGGTGGCCACCGTGGGCAGCCATGAGATCGACCGCAAGACCTTCAGCCGCGTCTACCACAGCACGGTGCGCGACGAGGGCCAGCGTCTGGGCGTGGATATCAGCCCCGACATGGCGCAGAAGATGGGCCTGGGCATGACGGTGGTGCAGCAGATGGTCACCCGCACCGCGCTTGACAATTACGCCGACAAGCTGGGCCTGACCACTTCCGACGCGCAAGTCGCGGCGGCGGTGCGCGCCCTGCCCGCCTTCCGCGGCCCTACCGGCCAGTTCGACCGCAACACCTTCCTGGCCGCGATGCAGGCCAATAGCTATGACGGCGAGAGCGACTTCCTCACCGAAGTACGCGCCGACATGACCCGTGCCCAGTTGAGCTCGGCGGCGGAAAGCTTTTTCGGCCTGCCGCCGGAATACAGCCTGGCGCTGTTCCTCTACATCAACGAAAAGCGCGCCGCCGATTTTGTCGTGGTGCCGCCCGAGGCCGCCGGCGCCATCGCCCCGCCCGACGACAAGACGCTTGCCGCCTTCGTCAAGGACAATGCGGCGCATTTCTCCACCCCGGAATATCGCGACCTGCAATATGCCTGGGCCTCGCCGGCCGATGTGCCGGTGACGATCACCGACAAGATGATCGCCGACGAATTCGCCGCCCGCCAATCCGTCTATAATGTGCCGGAGAAGCGCGAGCTCTATCAGCTCAACTTCAAGGACGAGGCCGCCGCCCGCGCCGCCCGCGCCAAGCTGGATTCCGGCACGAGTTTCGAGCAGCTCGCCGCCGCTCAGGGCCTCAAGCCCGCCGACGCCGCGCTGGGGGCGAAGACCAAGACCGATCTGGGCGACGCGCCCGTCGCCGCGGCCGCCTTCGCGGTGAAGGAAGGCGAAACCAGCCAGCCGGTGAACGGCGCCTTCGGCTGGGTGCTGGTCAAGACCGGCAAGATCACCGTGCCGGGCCAGAATCACACCCTGGACGAGGTCAAGGACCAGGTCCGCGCCACCGTCCAGACCCAGCTCGCCGGCGACAAGCTGGTCGACATGCTCAACGCCTTTGACGACGCGCGCAAGAATGGCGACGACCTTGCAACCGCGGCGAAGAAGGCCGGGCTGAAGATCGGCCATGCCGCGGCGGTGGACGCCCAGGGCAAAGCGCCCGACGGCAGCAAGGCGGACGTGCCCGCCGATCCGGACTTTCTCACTCTCGCCTTCAAGGCCGAGACCGGCCAGGACAATGACCCGGTCCAGGCCAAGAGCGGCACTTATTATGTGGTGAAGGTGGTGGGCGCCACCCCGCCCAAGCTCAAGCCGCTGGATCAGGTGCGCGACGAGGCCGTGAAGAAATGGACGGCGCAGAAGCGCAGTCAATTGCTGGCCGCCAAGGCCCAGGCGCTGACGGCGCAGGCGCAGAAGGAGAAGTCGCTGGCCGGAATCGCCGCCGCCCTCAAGGCCGCGGTGCAGAAAAGCGCCGCGCTTTCCCGCAACGGCGATGACGCCACCATCCCTGCCGCCCTGACGCAGAAAATCTTCGACGCCTCGCAGGGCGGCATCGTTTCGGCGCCGCGCGGCGATTCCTATGTCATCGCCCAGGTCACCGGCATCGTCCATCCCCGCCCTGCCCCCACGGACCAGCAGTTCCAGGGCCATGCCAGGCAGCTGGCGGGCAGCGTCTCGGGCGACTTCACCGTGACCATGGCCAGCGCCCAGCGCGCCGCCCAGCGGGTGAAAGTCGACCAGAAGGTGGTAGATTCCGTCACGGGCGATGGATCGTGACGGATTTCGAGAGTTTCGCCCGCGGCTTTGCCGCCGGGCGGCCTCAGCTTGTCACCACCCGCCTTGTCGCCGATCTTGAGACGCCGGTTTCCGCCTACCTCAAGCTGGGCGAAGGGCGTGAAAACACCTTCCTGCTGGAAAGCGTGCAGGGCGGCGAGGCGCGCGGGCGCTATTCCATCATCGGCCTCAAGCCCGATCTGATCTGGCGCTGCCGCGGTAACGTCGCCGAGATCAACCGCAACGCCCGGAATGGCGGCGCCTTCGTGGCGGAAAAAGCCAGGCCGCTGGAAAGCCTGCGCGCCCTGCTGCGCGAAATCCGCATGGACGTGCCGCATGGCATTCCGCCCATGGCGGCGGGCCTGTTCGGCACCCTGGGCTATGACATGGCGCGGCAGGTGGAAGACCTGCCCAACGCCCCGCCCGACACGCTGGGCCTGCCCGATGCGATCCTGCTGCGCCCCACCATCGTGGCGATCTTCGACACGGTGAAGGACGAAATCATCCTCGCCACGCCGGTATGGCCCGATGCGAAGACCGACGCCAAGGCAGCGTTCGCGCGGGCGCAGGAACGGCTGGCGGAAACGGTGGCGGAGCTGGAGCGTCCGGCCCCGGCCGCGCCGCCCGCGCCCACCGACCTGCCGGTCAATGTGCCGGTCGAATCCAACATGACCAAGGCGGAATATCTGGAGGTGGTGCGCCGCGCCAAGGAATATATCGCTGCCGGCGACGTTTTCCAGGTGGTGCCGTCGCAGCGTTTCCGCCGCCCCTTCACCCTGCCGCCTTTCGCGCTGTATCGTGCCCTGCGGCGGCTGAACCCCTCGCCTTTTCTTTATTTCCTGTCGATGCCCGGCTTCCAGATCGCCGGATCGAGCCCGGAAGTTCTGGTGCGGCTGCGCGACAACAAGGTCACCATCCGCCCCATCGCCGGGACGCGCTGGAGGGGCAAGACCCCGGCCGAGGACGCGGCGCTGGCCGAGGAATTGCTGGCCGACCCCAAGGAGCGGGCTGAGCATCTGATGCTGATCGATCTGGGCCGCAACGATGTCGGCCGGGTGGCCAAGACCGGCGCGGTGAAGGTGACGGACAGCTTCTTCATCGAACGCTACAGCCATGTCATGCACATCGTCTCCAATGTTGAAGGCGAATTGCGCGAAGGGCTGGATGCGGTGGACGCGCTGGCGGCGGGGCTGCCCGCCGGCACCCTGACCGGCGCGCCGAAAATCCGCGCCATGGAAATCATTGACGAGTTCGAGAAGGAAAAGCGCGGCCTGGCCTATGCCGGAGCGATCGGCTATTTCGCCGCTGACGGCACCATGGACACCTGCATCGTGCTGCGTACCGCTTTGCTCAAGGACGGCATGATGTATGTCCAGGCCGGCGGCGGCATCGTTGCCGACAGCGTGCCTGAGGCCGAGTATCAGGAGACGGTGAACAAGTCGAAAGCGCTATTGGCCGCCGCAGAGGAAGCCGTGCGCTTCGCCAGCGCCTCGAAAAAAGGTCAGTAGCGCGCCACCATTTCGCGCCCCGCCCGCGCCCGCATCGCCTCCGGCAGCGTCACCAGCCTGATGCCGTGATCTTCCGCCAGCCACGCTTTCAATAAGCGCAGCGTCGCGGCATGGGGATGGCCGATGGCCACCGCCACGCCCTGGCGCTTCGCGGTGGCGACCAGCGCATTGAGTTGCGCCCTGACTGCCGCCTCGCTCTGGTCGTCATCCAGGAAAATGTCGCGGCCGATGCTGGCCACCCCCGCCGCGTGCGCCGCCGCTTCGCCGCGTGAACCGCCGCTGGTGCGGGAGTCGAAGAAGAACAGCCCGCGCGCCTTCAGCATCGCCATCACCGGCGCCAGCGCCGCCATGTCCGAAGTGAAGCGGCTGCCTTCGTGATTGTTCACCGCCACGGCGCCCGGCACCCGTTCCAGCGACCAATTGAGACGGCGCGCGATTTCGTCTGGCATCATGCCGATCTCCAGCGCCATCGGGCCGGGATTGGTCCCGCCCAGCGCCTGCATCGGCACATGCGCCAGCACGACATGGCCTTCCTCCTTCGCCCGCGCCGCGAAGCCCGGGGTGGTCGGGGCATAAGGCAGGAAGGAAAGTGCCACCGGCTTGGGCAGGCGCATCGCCTCTTCGGTGGCCGCGATGTCCTCGCCCAGATCGTCAATGCAGAGCGCGACCAGCGCCGGTACGGCGGGCGCGGGGCGCAGCCAGGCGGGCAAGCCGCGCGGCACCACGGGGTAAAGCACCTGCGGCGCATAGCGGCTGACCGCGAAGCCGGGCAACGCCACGGCCATCACATCACCATGAGGAGCGCCTTCGGCCTGCGCTTCCAGCCCGGGCGTCATGGCGGCGACAAAGACCGGCACGCCTTCCACCGCCGCGCCGCCGCCCAGCGCCAGCGCGACGATGGCAAAGACGGCAAAGCAGAGTTCACGTGCATAACGGCGAATCAGAAGCCCCATGCGGGGGAGTTTAACTCAGTCTGCTGCGACGGGGCCGCCGCCCGAGACAGCCCGGCGGCAGAGCCAGACGATCCCCACCAGCACCAGGCAGATCCAGCCCGAGGCCCAGAAGATGTCGTCCGCCGCCATCAGATAGGCCTGGCCTACGATGGTGCGCGCCACCGCCGCCTTGGCGCCCAGTTCGGGCAGGCCGAGATGCTGCAGATTGGCCAGCGCCCCCTTGAAGGCGGGCGAGAAAGCGGTCGTGCCGTCGGCCAGCCGGCTCTGGTGCAGCGCCTCGCGCCGGTCCCACACCGTTGTCACCAGCGAGGCGGCGAAACCGCCGGAAGTGATGCGGGCGAAGTTGGACAGGCCCGAAGCCAGCGGAATGCGCGGCGCCGGCACGCCGTCGAGCAGGATGGTGATCATGGCGAGGAAGAAGGTCGCCATGGCGACGCCCTGCACCAGCAGCGGCAGCACGAAGTCAATGAACGCAGCGTCGGCGGTGAAATTGGCGCGCATCAGATAGGAGATGGCGAAAGCGATAAAGGCAACCGTGGCGATAATGCGGGCGTCGATTTTCGTCATCAGCTTGGCCGACATCGGCGTCAGCAGCACGGCGATGACGCCGGTGGGGGCCGCCACCAGCCCCGCCCAAGTGGCGGTGTAGCCGATCTGGGTCTGCAGCCAGAGCGGCAGCAGCAGGGTGTTGCCGAAAAAGACGGCATAGCCCAGGCAGAAAGCGAGCGTACCGAGCGCGAAGTTGCGGTTCTTGAACAGCGACAGATCGACGATGGGATGCTCGTCGGTCAGTTCCCAGATCAGCCAGGCGGCAAAGCCGATGACGGTGGCGGCCGCCAGAGCGACGATTTCGCCGGACTGGAACCAGTCCAGGTCCTTGCCTTGGTCCAGCATCACTTGCAGCGCGCCGACCCAGACGATCAGCAGGCCCAGGCCCACCGTATCTATCGGCAGCTTGCGGGTGGGGGTCTCGCGGTCGGCCAAATTGGCCCAGGACAAGGCGCAGACCAGAAGTCCCACCGGCACATTGATCAGGAAAATCCAGCCCCAATGGTAATTATCGGAGATAAAGCCGCCCAGGATGGGGCCGCAGATCGGCGCCACCAGAGTGGTGATGGACCAGATGCCAAGCGCCGTGCCGCGCTTGTTCGCGGGGAAGATGGAGATCAGCAGCGCCTGCGAGCCCGGAATCATCGGGCCGGAAACGCCGCCTTGCAGGATGCGGAAGAATATCAGCGACGGCAGGCTCCAGGCGATGCCGCACAGCAGCGACGCCACCGTGAAGGCGAAGACCGAGAAGACGAAGGTCTTGACCACGCCATAGCGGCCCATCAGCCAGCCCGTCAGCGGCACACCGATGCCATTGGCGACGGCGAAAGCCGTGATCACCCAGGTGCCCTGGCTGGTGGAGACACCGAGATTGCCGGAGATGGTGGGCAGCGAGACGTTGGCGATGGTGGAATCCAGCACCTGCATGAAGGTGCCCGCCGCCAGGACCAGCGCCGTCACCGCCAGCTTGCCGCCCTTCAGACACCCGGCTTCGCCGGGCGCGTTCATTAGCGGGCTCCGCTATTGGCGCGGACGATCTGTCCGATCAGCGCATCCACCGCCGCCCTGTCGCCGTCACCGGCTTCGGCGCTGGTCTGGCCGGACGGGATGTTGTCGGTCATCAGCGAACCGGACTGGTCGCGCATGTCGGCTTTCGCCTTGACCGAGAGACCGACCCTGAGCGGGTGCTGCTGCAATTCGCGCGGATCCAGCGCGATGCGCACCGGCACCCGCTGCACGATCTTGATCCAGTTGCCGCTGGCATTCTGCGGTGGCAGCAGCGCGAAGGCGCTGCCCGAACCGGCGCCCAGGCCCTCGATGCGGCCATGAAACACCACATCGTCGCCATACATGTCCGTGGTGACGTCCACCGGCTGGCCAACCCGCATCCGCGCCAACTGCACTTCCTTGAAATTGGCGTCGATCCAGACGCTCTGCAGCGGCACCACCGCCATGATCGGCGCGCCGGCGGCGATCTGCTGGCCCACCTGCACCGTGCGCTGGGCCACGACGCCGTCGACCGGCGCCACGATCCGCATATGGCTTTCGGAAATGGCGGCGTTGCGCAACTGCGCCTCGGCCGCCAGCACATCGGGATTGCGGGCAACGTCGCTGCCCGCGATGGCCGCGCGACTCTGCGCCAGCCCGCCCTCGGCGGCGGCCACCGCCGCCTGCGCCGCGCGCACCTGATCACGGGCATGCTGCAATTCCTCGCCGGCGACCACGCCTTCCGGCGCGTTCTGCCGCCGCGCCAGATCGGCCTCGGCCGCCGTCAACTGCACCCGCGCCTGCGCCGCTTGGGCGTTGAAACGATCA
>Ga0265313_10003767_pt1 | contig 12033 bp, 10 predicted proteins | sample 4123metaG_FD_203122 | JGI IMG/M metagenome (GOLD analysis project Ga0265313, IMG submission 203122) | Rhizosphere microbial communities from Carex aquatilis grown in University of Washington, Seatle, WA, United States - 4-1-23 metaG | ecosystem: Host-associated > Plants > Roots > Rhizosphere >...
TCAGCGTCATGCCGCACCCTCGCCGCACTTTTATCAACAAATGGCCGTCAGTTGCTTTGCGGTGACCGGCTACAAGACGATCGCCACCCAGCTGCCCGAGTGGCTTGAATTCCTGCGGTCCAACTTTGTGTCGCCGAGACCATAGCGGGCGCAGGCAGAACATCCCTCAACCCATTACAGAAATACTACCAACATCGAACATTCAACATTCAATGTCCGATGGAGAAAAAAGAGGCAAGGCTGCCGTCGTGGATGGCAGCCTTTGCCTTGAATGGACAATTACCGGCGATATCCGTCGCGGTCGCGATAATGCCCATCACGGTCGTGTCCGTCGTGAGGATACCGGTCGTGGTCGTAGTCACGGTCGTAGTCAGCCGCACGATAATGCCAGGCGCTGGAAACCCAAACCCGGCCCGTCGGGAGATATGACCAATAACCGGGCGCCCAGACGTAATCCACACCCGGGCAGGGCAGGATGGTTTGGACCACGGTCACGGGTGCGGGTGCGTAAACCACCGGACTGGAAACGACAACCGGCAGTGGCAACCCGACGGAGATGCCGAAGCGGACTCCGGCGTTGGCCGACATGGCAGCCACACTGAGCAGCGCGGCGAGGATGAATATTTTCGTTTTCATTTGTTTTTGTCTTTTTCAGAGGGCGTGATTGCCTACACCCCTCCAGACGACAAAGTAACCATATAGTTACATCAGCCGTGGAATTGTATTCCGCCGCAAATCAGGGACTTGCGATGAACCGGGTGCCGGCTGTTAAAACCGGGTTGGGAAGTTTTTGGTCACCGCGCAAAAGCTGCGCACTGGGAGGGTGGCGAGTGACAGGTCACTGGTGACGAAACGGAGGGCCGGGGACAGAAGCCCGAAGACCGAGGGTAGGGCGCCATTTATTTTGACCGGAATGCTAATTTTGCCTTGTCCGCCGGGGGATGCTTCTGATAGGGTGCGTACACTCGGGAAAGAAGAAACATGCACCGCAACACTTCAGCAAACTCACCTAAGGAATTCAGGCTTGTGAAATCACCGCTTCATTGTTTTATGACCGCGATTTCGCTTTTCGTTGTCACCAACCCCATTCGGGCCGATATCGTGATTGGCAATCTTAACGATGCCTGGAACCAGCCGGGCATTGGAGATATTGAAGCGATTACTCCCAATCAAAAATTTGGGGCCGCTTTCATCACCGGCAACACGGCCTCCACCCTCGACTCGATTACGTTGGAACATATCCAATACCCGGGCGCGCTCCAGAGTTTTCAGGTCCGGCTTTACCGCTTTGGTCCGCCGGGAAGCGTGCCCATTCCGGCGTGGCCCCTGATACCCTGTGGTCAGTTGGGAAACGCGACCGTTGATCCGCAGCCCACCCAATGGCCCGGTCAGACAACATACGTCACCTATACCCCGCTTGCCCCGATTCTGCTGGACCCCAATTCCTCCTACATGTTGGGTGCCGTCGAACCCGCCAACGGTTTGAACGAGACGGGCCTGCTCTTTGCTCCCAACGAGAACTACACCGTGGCGGATGGATGGTCCATGAATCCTAACTGGCAGCAATGGGCGGATTTCTCCACCAGCGACTCCGGCTGGCAACCCTACTTCGGAACACTTTACGGCTTGAAGTTTCAGCTCGCGGCGACCCCGGTTCCGGAACCCGGTGCGGTGTCGTTCGTGGCGATGGGATTGGCGGGAGCGTATCTTTGCCGCCGCAATACCAGGATTCAATAACCGCAAGGGCCTAGGTTTAAATTTCTCTCAGCCCTCAGCCTTCAACCTGCTTTGGCATTACGGTGGCCAGCCGACTGCCAGCGGTGCAACGGGATTGACCAACCATCGGACGCGACCTGCGGTCTGAATTGAAGAATCCCGCCCAAAACCCCTTCCGATTGCATTTTATCGCGTTGGCATGCCGTGCGCTAAACTGTGCCTTACAAAACGGATTGGCAAATCGCGGTGATGTTCCGCGAGAAAAATGAAAACAACCATGTAACAAGGAGAACGCATTATGAATGCAACGTTTGAAGCATCCGAGCCGATGATGAAATGGAAAACCGCGCCGCCGGCCAAACGCAAAATCCTGCTGGTGGACGATGACCCCGCCATGCGCCGGGTCCTGTGCCGGCTGTTGGCCGCAGAGGATTATCTGGTATTGACCGCGGTCGACGGCGCCAAGGCACTTGAATTGGTTAATATCACACGGTTTGACCTCGTGCTGCTGGATTTGAAGGTGCAGGCCGGGCAGGGGTGGGAAACGTTCGGGCAACTTTCGGCGCAACATCCGCTGTTGCCGGTCATCCTGATCACCGACCAGCCCAACCAGTTTTTCCACGCCGTGGCGTCGGGCGTCGGTGCCTTGCTCGAAAAGCCGCTTAATTTCACACGACTTTTCCACACGATTCACGATCTTTTGGAAGAACCGGCGCAAGAACGCCGGGCGCGTTTCATGGGGCAATCCGCGGCGTTTCATTACATCCCGTCGACGGCTGTCGCCCCTCAAAAGGTCTGGAGGGTCAATTGAAATTCAACGACTTCAACGACACGAGGACGCGGTTGCAAACGGTAAATAAATGCCTGCGGGCGCAACCCCCAATTGGCCCGGCCTCTTCAAACGGCAAACCGGTAGTTTCTTCAACCACGACCAATAATAACGACCGGTTTGCCATTCTTTTACCAACTGCCATTGATTTTGCCGTGCGGTTCACGCTGAAACCAACGGTGGTCCCGGTAAGCATCTGTTGGTTTTAAGGAACACAGCAAACCAGAAACGAAAGGAACAACATGAAAACGACCAGATTAAAAAACTGGATGGCAGTTTGGGTGGCAATTCTGACAGCGACCGCGGGATGCCGCGTGTTGGCGGACGAGGCTGCAGCGAACGCCCCGGCCGCAAAACCGGAAAAGACGTACACGGGCATGGTTGTTTCCGTTGATCCGAAGGAGAGGCTGCTGGACGTGAATGGATTTCTGTTCAGCCACAAACAATTCAACCTGGGCGACACCTGTACCTACATGATCGTGGGCCAGGACAGCGGTGCGGTGGACGACCTGCGGCCCGGTCAACGGGTGACGGTGGGTTATCAGGACGCCAACGGCGTGCTCGTGGCCGACCGGGTGACGCAACAAGCACTGCGGGACGGGGGGATGGTCAAGGCGATCGACGCCAAGGCGCAGACGCTGACGTTGCATGCGGGGATGATCGACAAGACGTTCCAGTTACCCGCGAATTGTACGGTGACGTTGCGGGGAGACAAAACCGGGACGGTGGGGGACATCCAGGCGGGCGATCACGTGACGGTGACGTATGAAGTGCCAGAGGGGAAAGCGACGGTCCGGGAGATGGCGCAGGCCAGTGCGACGTTCACGGGTGATCTGACGGCGATTGACCTGGACCAGAAAACGATCAAGGCCAAGGCCACGTTCAGCGCGAAGAAATTCAACGTGGGCGATTATTGCGCAATCATGGTAAACGGCAGACCGGACGGGAAATTGACGGATCTGCGGCCCGGGGAAAGCCTCGCGATCAGTTACGACGAAGTGAACGGCGTGAATATTGTGAACCGCATTGCGCCGGGAGACGACCGGAAGAGTTCCGTGGCATCGTCTGCGCCAACGCAGATGGGCTATTAACCATTTGGCCCGTTCATACTCCGGGCCAATGTCGGGCACGTCCTGAATCTGGGCTATATTTCAGGGCGTGCTCTTTTTACGGGTGTAAACGTTTCGGCTTTACTTTTGCGGCGTTACCAACAAACAGGGTGCCTCGATTTCCATAAAAGGCGCGAACCATGGAACTGGATTGCGCCACAACACAGGGTCGAATCCGCCGGCGCGCGGATTTTATTGAAATGGAAGGGCACCTGACATGCGACTGACGAAAGAACATTTTATTTGTGTGATGAAGATCGCCGTTGGGTGCGCCCTGTTGTTGGCGTTTTCCGCGCCGGCAGCCACGCCCGACCTGGGAACCGCCGTCAACCTCCCGTGGGACTGGTCGGGAGTCATCGGCACCGGACAAAGCCTGGCCGTCGGCGAGCAGGGCAGACCGGTCCTCTCCTCGAGGCAGCCGTACCATAATCTCAAGCTCTCGACCGGGCATCGACCGTGGCCGATTGATCCGAACGACACCAATCTCGCCCTGGTGCCGCTGGTCGAACCCATCGGCCGGCCATCCACGAATTATCCGAGCTCATGGCCGGATAATATTGCGGGCGAGACACCGCATTCGGCCATGGCGAACGAAATCACCGCCCTGGTCCGAGCTGCTTCGGGCTGTGACTTCGTCGGGGTTCATACGGAAGTGGGTGAAAACGGGCAGTGCATGATTTACCTGAAAAAGAATGCCGGGCAGGTAGGCGTCAATGGCCGTTCCTACGAAGGGGCCATGATTGAAACCAAAGCTATCGCCCGCCTGGCAAAGGCCGCCGGCAAAACCTATGGCGTCGGCGCGATTACCGTCACCCATGGCGAATGCGACGCGGGCAATGAAAATTATGAGAACGATCTGTATCAGTTGTGGTCCGATTACAACACCGACCTCCCGGCCATCACGGGACAGAAGCAGAAGATCCAGATGATTGTGTCGCAACAGGATTCGTGCGCCGACCGCTCCGCCTCCACGCTGGCGCAATGGAAGGTGGGGGTTGACCATCCCGCGGACATCGTCTGCTCGGGTCCAAAATACCAATACCCATCCGCGGAGGGAATTCACCTGACGGCCAACGGATACCGGCAACTTGGCGAGAAATACGGGCAGATCTATTACGAGCGGGTGATTCTCGGTCGGAACTGGCAACCGCTCCACCCTACCACGGTGGAACGCCAGGGCGCGGTCATCACGGTTCACTTTCATGTGCCGGTCGCACCCTTGGTGTGGGATACGACTCTTGAGCCCCCGCACCCGTCCGTGGTGGAATGGAGAAACGGCAAGGGCTTTGAGGTCAGCACGGCGGCGGGAGGCAAGGTGGCCATCGTGTCCACAGCCATTTCTGGCGATGCAGTCATAATCACCTGCGCGTCGGATCCCGGACCGGGCGCGCGCGTAAGTTACGCCATGATCGGGGAAAAGCTCCGGATGGATGCTCCGTTTGAAGGGACCTATCGCTGGGGTTTGTTGCGGGATTCCGATCCTTTTATCGGTGCCGGCACGGGAAAGGCGCAGCCCAATTACAGCGTGGCCTTCGAGATGCCGGGGCCTTGAGCCGCGGGCAGGATGTGGGGAGGTTCCGGCCGAACCAACCGTCCCGCCATTTTATACTTTAAACTCGCGCTGGTTACCGCAAGGGCACCGCGCCTCACTTCCCTTTCCACCACGTTCTGATGTCATCGGCGGCTTGATGCGCGATGGCAGGAATGCCGTGGATCGCATCGCGCAATTCCGGGAAATAGTGGGCGGCCAGCCACAGCAGGGCGGCGGCCACGGCGAGCCACACCAGCGCATCCAGAAGAAACACGATGGGCCAGGTCCATCCCGGCCGGCCCGAACCCCAAAAACACATGCGTCGCGCCACTTTCAAGGGCCCCGCGATGATGCCATAGACGATAAACAGCAGCAGCACGGCGACCCACACGGGTACGTTGGCCGGCAGCGCCAGTCCGAACACGGTGCTGGTCGCGAGCAGCGAGATCAGGGCACAAATCCACAGGACCGTCGCCGCGCCGTGCAGCAACGACAGCACGGGCAGCGTGAAGCCCATCCCGGGATGAAGGGGGGCATGTTCCGCCCAATAGCTTTGCCAGTTACATCGCCACTGGTCCGCGTTCGCGCGCATTTCCCGCTTGAACCGGCGCTTCCATTCACGGCGCGCCTTGCGGTCCGGAAAGCCCTTCACTGCCTCGTAATACCCTTCCTTCGCGCGCCGGATGAATTCCTGCGCCGTCGATGGGTTGCCGGACGCCGCCGCCTTTTCTTCCGGCGACCTCGCTTCGGGCACCACGAACGCCATGACCACATAAACGAGCAACCCGGTGCCCCAAAATATCGTCAACAGGACGAAAGCCAGCCGCACGAAGGTTGGATCAATGTTCAGGTGGGCGGCGATTCCGTTGCAGACGCCGGAAATCATCGCGCCCTCGTGGATCCGATAAAGCCGCCGGGGCGGCCCGCCTTGTCCCGTTGCCCGTTCGGCTCCCGCCGCTTCGGGCCCGCTCGCATTGCCCGGGGTGCTGGCGCCGCTGGTGCCCGGGTCCGTGGCCTTGCCCGGGTCCGCCTCGATCGGCCCCATTTCCGCCAGGACCGCCGTAACCTCCTTTGCCTCCACCACCGTCTTGTGGCTGGCCAACAGCGCACGGAACTTCTCCCCGATCGCGCCCTCGATGTCCGAGAGGATTTCATCCCGGTCCGGGTTGCCGTGCAGTTGTGCGGCCGCGGTTTCCAGATAGGCGCGCAAGGCATCATAGCCGCCTTCTTCGAGTTGATACGCATTGCCGCCCAGATTAATTGTGATGACCTTGTTCATGGCAGGGTTGTCTCCGTTCTATTTTTGTCCCAGTTTTTTCACCGTCCCGTGGATCTCGCTCCAGTACTCCAGGGTTTCGCGCAGTTGCTCCCGCCCCTTCGCGGTCAGCTCGTAATATTTGCGGGGCGGTCCGGCCTCGGATTCCTTCCATTCGTAATCCAGCAGCCCTTCGCGGCGCATCTTGCTCAGCAACGGATACAGCGTGCCTTCCTGGGTTGCGAATTCGGTCGCGCTCAACCGTTTCAAGATGTCCGCCACGTAAACCTTTTCCGCCGCGATGATTTGCAGGACGAGCAACTCGAGCAGACCCTTCCGGATCGCGGAAAATTTTTCATTCACACTCATGGCTAAACATTCAGAAAGCTACCTTTTTGTTTAAAGGTAGCTGGACTTGAGATTGGAGTCAAGGGGAAATGTTTCCGGCAAATTGATCGGGGGTTTGGCGAACCGGGGGCGGTTCGACGGTGAGGCGTCCCGCTCAGAACGGGAAGGTTGAAGGTGCACTCCTTCACGCGGTGCCAATTTCACATGTTCCCGCAGGGGTTTCACCCTTACGCGGCTGGGAAGTTGGAGGTTGGGCGTATTTTTGTGGCAGCGTGGCAAACAACAGGCGCGCAACTTTTCATGGGTGGTCAGTTGCGCTAAGGCGCGCAATCTGCGCAAACGGCCGTCCAGTTATCGCGTGGCCGACCAAGAACGATTGCCGCGCGGGATCATCCGGCTCCGGCATTGTATTCTTCGCCGCCGCAGTACAAATGCCGGACGGTCGTACCGTATCTGGACAGCCTGAGAGTTGCTTGAGGCCAGTGGCATCCAAAGACCCCACCAAAACCGATTGGCAGGGGATTAGCTCTTACCCGGCTCGATGGACGCAATGATGTGGATTATTCTTATCGCAGCCCCGATTCTGGCGGCACGCAGCGTGGCGTCCTTTGGAGTGACATCGCGTCGCAACCAGTTTTCACAACCCTCCGAGTCATCGCTCGTCCGGCGGGATGTGAACAGCGAAGCAGAACAAAAGGCGCAACCGGCGTCGGTTAATACTCCGGCACCAGTTGAGGTTGCGCTGATTTCAGCGGCTTTCCCGCGCTGCGAAACCGGGCAAGGTCTGAGTTGAACGACGTTTCATAATCTGCACCACTAACCTGATCTTAACACCCCGGAGTTTTTATTCCGGAATTTTTCAAGACGCACCCCAGTCGTACCACCCCCTTAAGCATTTCGTTGTACCTCCACGCATAATCTCATGAACGCAGCATTTAACAAGGCAAGCCGGGTTGATGCGTATTCTCTCTTACCCCGCATGCTCCCTTTGGGGCGGGTATCGGAGGCTGATGTTGACATCCCGGGCCGGCCAAACCGCGTCCGGTGGATCGCGCGTCCGGTGGGGATTATAATGTTAAGCGCATTCCTGGAAATCTTCGCCTTGCAATCTCAGGCACAATCTTATGCGGCACTGCTTGAATTCACAGGCGATACCAACTTGCCGGTCAGGCCCGTTTCGGCATGGCATAGTAACACCAATTCAGTGGTTGCAGTATTGACATGGACCCGCCCGGCGGAGGAGGGGACAAAACCGGAGCTAAAACTGGTTTTTGAGCGCATGGATGAGAAGAGCCTTTCCTCCATTCTTGAAAAGGTGGGAACCGAACGGGCCGAATCAACTCTGGTGTCGGCCAGGGTGCTTACCGAGGATATGATGTCGTCCCTGAATCGTGATCCTTCGGCCCCGGGAAGCCCCGTCGAGTTGCTCGACCATCACATCGCATCTGTCTTTAGAAAGACCGCGAGGGATTCCCTCGGAGATTACGTAAAGGACAATTACCGTCCCAGCGGCGTCGTTGAAATTCTTCGGGAAACGTTTCTGGATGATTCTTTTGACAAAAGAATTGTCTCTCCGTTTTCCCCGGCTGACGCGGGAAATCCTGGAACCGCCTATGCCAAAAAAGACGGCATCCACATCGGATTACGAGATGTCTTGAGTGACAACCCCAGAGGATTCGTCACCTTCAGCGACAAGGCGGAAATTGATGTGACGCCGAGCCACCCGTCGATCACCCTGCGAGATCCCCTGTATCTTGACTACAGTCACAACCGAAAAGCATTGATCACCGCGTTGGCTGTGAATTATACCGACTGGCAGGTGGACAAGTGGTCCATCCCCAGTGTCGGCGGAACACTCTCCTATGTTTACGACAACGAAAGCGTCAACCTGACGGCTGGCGCCGGCCGGTGCAATTTCGAATCAAGTCATGGTGGCGTCGAAAGCCGATATGGCGAACAAGTCATGCTCTACGCGCAGTGCACATTCTGAATTTAACCTGCCTCGTGCGGTCAATCGCCGCTGTTCCCACGATACGGGAGTTTTGACCACTGCCACTGGTGATGGCTGGTGACAGCTTGAAGGTTGTCTTGCATAGCCCCGCTGGGACTACCACCACCGCCACCGATGCCGCCGAGGGCTGATTCGTGTTGGTGGTCACACCGGAAGTAGTTTCCACGCTGCGAGTGAAGACCACGTTCTGTTTTAACGCCTGGTCCATTCCCACTACACGGGAGAGAACAACCAGGCGTCACATTTCACTTCGGTGCATCCCATTGCTTCCCGGATTCTGGAACTTTGCCGTGAAGGAAATCCCTTGTTCACTTTTCGCGGCGATGGAAAATCAGCAGCATACCAGCTAGCCCGGCCAGCCCGAATGTCGGTGGTTCAGGAACGCTGACTAGAAATACCCCCACCTCATCCAGATCGACAAAAGAGAAAGGACTATCGGCAGTAAAATACAGCTGCGTCGAACTCGCCGGCGCGGCCACATAGACTTGATTAATTTCCCATCCTGGCAAACCGCTTACAGAAGGAAAGTATCCCAGATCCTCAGATCCCCAGTAAACGTGAGCCAGCGGGGTTGCGCTTTGGGTCCAGAACTGTAGCAGGTATGTACTACCCGGCTGCGTTGGTACATCCTGATAAGCATAGTTTTGAAACGAAATATACCCTCCACTTTCCCCGCCAGTTTGCGGGGACCACGCATACCCATAGATAGTCCAACCAGCAAGCTCACCAAAGCCTCCATTCTCAACGAGGTTTGGACCGAGGGTGTCGTAAGTATAAATGCCTTGTGCGTCAATGTGAAGGACCGTACCCAATATAGCCCACAAACAAGCGCATATCGCAGTGATTTTCGCTTTTGACCTTGATTCCATTGCCTACGGCGAACCGTACTGAAAGACGCGGTAGAATCTCGCCATATCACTGAAAGGCACGGTTAGAGTGCCTGGCGGGCCGGTATCGGTCCAGCCTGCGACGGCATTCGTAGCGGTCACTTCCCCGGTCGGCGAGGTAAACCAGGAGACCAAGTTGGTCGAGTATTCCACTTGATAAGTCCGGTTTGAAGTGGCCGCCCAGGTCAAAGTGACGGTGCTTTGAGCCGGTTGCGCCTGCGCGGTCAGCGGCATAAAGGGCAGCGAAACAAAGCCGGCCCGTTGCAGACCGGTTTGAATCTCCGTATTTTGCATGAACAACCGGCAGACGTTTTGGTTCCGATAGTTCTCGGCCATGATGACAATGGGGCCCTGGTCAATGCCCAGTTCGGCGTTATCGTACCACGCGGCGCTCAGGTTAAACGCGTCGATAAAACCGTATTGTGTCCAGAACTTCCGCCGGCCATTGGTGTAAAAATTTTTCAAAGCCGGTAACGATATCTCGGGAGCGAAGGCCATGGAGCCGCCCGAAGCGGTGAAGGCGATCGTACCGTTATCATTTTCGGCCGGAGGGGCGCCGTGCGCCGAATAACCGCTTGGATCATCCGAAGCGGTCAATCCCCAAATCAAGCTGTTATACCCCGCCCAGCCACCCGGGTCGGCAATACAATAAGCCTGCTGGGCCAGCGCCGCCCGATGCGAGTTCTCAAAGTAGGTGCTGTTCGCATTATTCATGTAGGCGTCCCCGACATGGCGGAAGTCCACCCAACAGTGGGAATATTCGTGCCCGAACAAGGGAGGGAACGTGACAAACGAATAGCCATAGTAGGTGGCCCAGATATAACCGCTCGTCCAATAGTTCCAGCAGGAAGCCGGGATTGAATTGCTCGTGGCTCCGATGCCGAGCAAATAAATCAGCATCCCTTCGTCGTAGCCGATCCAGTCGCCAAAAGTACTGAAGCCGCTATTGGGCAGCCAGCCCATCCGCACTCCGTTGGTGCCCGGTATGTCTGGCGCCATCCAGGACCAATTCACCCGGTTGAAGATCGCACTCGCCGTTGTCTGAATGCTGGTTTCAGTGGCGTTGGTGCCATTGAAGTATTGTTTGACGTAGAGAATTCCCCCCAGCAACAAGCTGGTGTCAATCGATGACAACTCCGAGCTGCCTGAGCGTGTCGCCGAGTTCATGTCCAGAAAGTGATAGAACCAGCCGTTGTAGCCGATATCGCCGGAGGCATTAGGGCCTTGCGGCCCGTTCCAAAAGGTGTTTAACGTGGTCAGGACCCGCGCGGCGCCCTGATCCCGTGTAATCCACCCGTGATCAACGGCAATCCCGATGGCGGTCAGCCCAAAACCGACCGATGCAATGCTGCAAGCCGAGCCGGTCGTGGAACGGTCGGGGATAAGGCCGTTGGCGGGGTTCGCCGTGTACCAGAAGTAATCAAAATTGGCCTCCTGCAGGTAATTCAGGAAGGCGTCATCATTGGGAAAGGGATTGGGCGAAGTGGAAACGGTGGCTGAAGGCGGGCTGGTCTGCGACGTCGCATTCACCGCCGTGACCTGATAATAATACGTCAGGCCGTCGCTGACATTGATATCACAATAACCCAAAGTCGTCAGCAAGCCGGGATTCAGCTGTGTGAAGGGGCCGCCGCTGCTGAGTGAGCGATACACATTATAGCCCGCCAGATTGGGACCCGGGTCCAAGTCCCAGTGCACAATAGCACTTTGGTCGCCTGAGAACACCACCACGTTGGTTGGGGCGGCGGGCTGAGCGGTAGCGACAAAGGCAACTACCAGGAATGGAATTTGGAGAGCCAGAATTCGGCGCATACGAATGAGGGTGGCTATAATATTCATCGTATCATCCAATAAGTCAGGGTCAAGACAAATCATGGCGACAGAGATGTCACAACCGGGTCGCAAGAGAATTTGCTCCGGCAATAGGGCGGGGCTTTGACGACCAGGTTTGCAATTTTAAAGAATTATTCTCACTGGCTGACTGGAAACCATATGGGGTGAATACCCCATGGTTCGGATTGCAAAAAGATGTTGACAATTTCGGACCCCCTTGCAAAAGTGTTATGTACCCGCTGCCTGTAATTGTGAGGGAGATTTTTGGCAAGCGGTAAACAGCAAACCTTATGAAAAATATCATAAACTCTTCAGAGACGAATCTTAATGTGCTTCAGAACCTAAAGGAAAGAGCCAAACACGCCCTCTTGGCCCTTCCAGTCTGGGTTCTGGTAACAGGCTTGGTGCTGGCCGCCTGCCCGGCTCAAGCCTTAAATCTGCTTCAGAATCCGAGTTTTGAGGCTAACTCGGGGCACTCCATTCCGACCAGCTGGACGCGTTTTGCGCCATCGAC
>Ga0265313_10003770_pt1 | contig 12027 bp, 14 predicted proteins | sample 4123metaG_FD_203122 | JGI IMG/M metagenome (GOLD analysis project Ga0265313, IMG submission 203122) | Rhizosphere microbial communities from Carex aquatilis grown in University of Washington, Seatle, WA, United States - 4-1-23 metaG | ecosystem: Host-associated > Plants > Roots > Rhizosphere >...
CGCGCCGCTCGGCAAGGCTTTGCGATGGCGCCGCCGCGCCGGCGTGGTCAATCACGTCTTCACCCATTTCCCACTGGCGCTGACGGTGTTCACCGCGCAAGTCCCACGCTCGACCGCGGCTCCCGATGGCTGCCGCTGGGTCAGGCTCGGCCACCTTGCCGGAGAGGCCTTGCCGAATGTGATGCGGAAGGTCATTGCTCATGGCCTCCAAGATCCTGCCTTCCAATCTCATGCCTTCAAAGATCATGCCGTTCAAAATCCGCCGGGAGGGGACAATGGCCGAGCCAAACGATAGCGCGGGCGACTGGGCGCCGAGCCTGCGCTATCCCGATCCGTCGATCACCGCGCTCGACAAGCGCTTCGGCAAATATCATCTGGCGCTGTCGAGCGTCGAGCGGCTCTACACCGGCACGCGCTGGGGCGAGGGCCCGATCTGGTTCGGCGACGGCCGCTATCTCTTGTGGAGCGACATCCCAAACAATCGCGTGCTGAAGTGGGAAGAGGAGACCGGCGCGGTCTCGATCTTCCGCAAGCCGTCCAACAACGCCAACGGCCACACCCGCGACCGGGAGGGCCGGCTGATCGCCTGCGAGCATCTCGGCCGGCGCGTCGTGCGCTTCGAATATGACGGCGCCATCACCGTGATCGCCGACCGCTTCGAGGGCAAGCGGCTCAATTCGCCGAACGACGTGGTGGTGAAGTCGGATGGCTCGATCTGGTTCACCGATCCGAAGTTCGGGCTGCTCAGCCATTACGAAGGCGAAGTCGCCGAGCCCGAGCTGCCGCTCAATGTCTATCGCGTTGACGGCAAGACCGGCGCGATCACCGTGGTCGCCGGCGAGATCAACGCGCCGAACGGACTCGCCTTCTCGCCCGACGAGAAGAAGCTCTACATCGTGGAGTCGCGCAGCGAGCCGCGCACCATCCTCGCTTACGATGTCTCGTCGAGCGGCGACAAGATCTCAAATCGAAAAGTGCTGATCGACGCCGGCCCGCAGGGCACGCCGGACGGCTTCCGCGTCGACGTCGACGGCAATTTGTGGTGCGGCTGGGGCATGGCGGGCGAGCTCGACGGCGTGCGGGTGTTTTCGCCGCAGGGCGAGCCGCTCGGCCATATCGCGCTGCCGGAGCGCTGCGCCAATGTCTGCTTCGGCGGCCGCCACCGCAACCGGCTGTTCATGGCGGCGGCGCATTCGCTTTACGCGCTTTACGTCAATACCCAGGGCGTCAAGGGCGGGTGAACTGGCCGTTCGACTCAATTCCGCATCGTCATGCCCGCGAAAGCGGGCATCCAGTATTCAATGAGTCGGCGATCAGCAACCACCGTTCACCTTTACTGGATCACCCGCTTTCGCGGGTGATGACGGCCGGTTGAAGCGGGACGGCCGAATACGGCTAGATCGACGGAATCCCGGCGGCCGCGGCCATCATGGCTTCGGCCTGTCGGTTGCTGATCCGTTTCGGCTTGCGCGCCACCGCCTTGCGGTTGACCTTGCGCTTGGCGATGCCGTTGAGCTTCTTGTCGGTCGCCTTCTCTTCCTTGAGGTTCATGTTGAACAGCCGGGCGATGTCGGAACGGCCGAGCGCCCGCGCCCAGGCCACCAGAGTGCCGTAGCGGGTGATCTCGTAATGCTCGACCGCCTGCGCCGCTGCGATCAGCGCGGCGTTGAGGACGACCTTGTCGGAGACTTCGCCGGCCACCTCATTGGCCTCGTCGATGATGCCGTCGATCGCCGGGCACTTGGTGCCTTTCGGCTTCTCCTTGAGCGCCTTGAAGGCCCGGTCCAGCCGCTTGATCTGGCCGCGGGTCTGCTTCAGGTGCATCTGGAAGCCCCTTTTGAGCTCCGGATCGCTGGCCTTCTTGATCATGTCAGGGAGCGCCTTTTCGATCTGGTGCTCGGCGTAGTAGATGTCCTGCAAGGTGTGCAGGAACAGATCGTCCATCGTCGCGATATCTTCGGAAAACCATCCCATTTGCGCATCTCCCGGGTCTGTAGGTGGCCTGGACCATTAAGTTCAACGCGCGCGCAAGGTTCCGGCGCGACCAGTCAGGGAGGCAAGTCATGAAAGTCGAACGCCATGAAGTCGGCGCCCGCATGAGCAAATGCGTGGTGCACGGCGACACCGTCTATCTCGCCGGCGTGGTCGCGGATAAGGCCAAGGGCAAGAGCACGACCGAGCAGACCAAGGACATTCTCGGCCAGATCGACGGCCTTTTGGCCAAGGCCGGCACCGACAAGACCCGGCTGCTGTCGGCCAATATCTGGATCACCGACATGGCCAATTTCGCCGAAATGAACGCGGTGTGGGACGGCTGGGTGTCGGCCGGCAATACCCCGGCGCGCGCCACGGTCGAGGCCAAGCTCGCCGCGCCCGACTACAAGGTCGAGATCATGGTGGTGGCGGCGAGGTAACGAGCGCAGCGGCGACCGAGCCGGTGCGGCGGCTAGTTGTAGGTTATGCGTGCGCCGTAAAACCCATCGGTGAAGCCGATACAGACGCCGAAGCCGTAGCTAAAGTGCAAGTTGTTCACCACCGCGAGCGTGGGCTTGAGCACGAGGTTGGCGCTGGTTCGCGTGCCTGTATCATTCGGAACGCTTAACGCCGCGACCTGCCCGGTTGCGCCGTCCGAGTACCGGTGGCGGTAGAGATGAAAATCGGGATCGAAATAGGTTCCGCTATGGTAGTACACCGTGACTGCGGTGATCGTAGCGCCATCGGGAAGATGGATCGCCGCGTTGAAGCAGCGGTTTAAGCCGCCAACATAGAGGGTGCCGCTCGGCCGATCGATGTGAAAATCGCCGGCCGACTGGTAGTCGGTCGGCGTCATCGCCATCGAATCGATACTGTAATAGAACTTCGTCGCCGCCCTCTGATTGAGAGGATCCGCGCCGGCCGGTCCGCCCAACACCAACGCACCAATGGCCGCGCCGCCGGCCGCAAACGCGAGCGGGCGAACCGTACGATATTTGTGCATGTGAGACCCCTGTTACAGAGAGCACGGCCACCATAGCGACTGTGCGTGTCGGCGGACAGAGGCCGTGCGCCGCTCCGCGCAACGCGCCGCCGATGATAAAACTCAGCGCCGTCCCAAGCCATGAGTTACATTCTTCGAGACCCCGCTATCGCGCGACTCCTCAGGATAAGGCAGAAACACGCGGACAGTTTGCTCAAGCAAGGATTCCCATGCTCTTCGATTTTACCCCGCTGGTTCCAGCTGGCTCGCCGCCGCCGGCGGTCAAATGGACCGGCACAGCGAAATACAATTTCACCTTCGGCAATAACGATCCGGACGGAATGGCGGTCGAGGACCTGAAAGCCGCGGCGCAGGCGGTGCTGTCGAGCGACGGCCGGCGGCTGTCGGATTATCGCCTGCTCACCGGGCCGCAGGGCTACCGGCCGTTGCGCGATTTCCTCGTCAAGAAGCTCAAGCGCGATGCCGGGATCGAGTGCACTGCGGAGGACATTGTCCTGGTGTCGGGCTCGCTGCAGGCGCTTGACCTGATCAACGGCGCGCTGCTCGAGCGCGGCGACGCCATCATCTGCGAGCGCGATTGCTATGAGGGCACGCTCAATCGCTACACCCGGCGCGGCGTTAATGTGATCAGCATTCCGCTCGATGGCGGCGGCATGCGCATGGATGCGCTCGAAGCGGCGCTCGCCAAGCTCAAGCAAGACGGCGTGCGGCCGAAATTCATCTACACGATCCCGACGGTGCAGAACCCGACCGCGACCATCCTCGACCTGGACCGGCGCAAGAAGCTGCTGGCGCTGGCCGAGCATTATGGCGTGCCGATCTTCGAGGACGACTGCTATTCGGACCTGACCTGGAGCGGCCAGCGGCCGCCCGCGCTCTACGCCATGAGCAAGACACAGAACGTCATCCACATCGGTTCGTTCTCGAAGACCATCGCGCCGGCGCTGCGGGTCGGCTTCGTGGTGGCGCCGTGGGGAATTCTGTCTCGCATTCTGGCGCTGAAGACCGACGCCGGGTCGGGCGGGCTCGAGCAGATGCTGCTCGCCGAATATTGCGAAGCGCATTTCGCCGACCACCTGCCGCAATTGCGCGAGCGCTTTCGCGCCAAGCTCGACACTCTGGTCGCCGCGCTCAACGAGCAGTTCGGCACCGCGGCGGAGTTCGATTATCCGCCCGGCGGCATATTCCTGTGGCTCAAGCTGCCGGACAATGTCGATGCGATGAAGCTCCGCGACAAGGCGCTGGCTGCCGGCGTCGTCATCAATCCCGGGCCGGAATGGTCGACCGACAAGGCGCACAGCAGGAGCCGGATTCGATTGTGCTTCGCCAGCCCGTCGCATGACGAGATCCGCGACGGCATCGCGATCCTGGCCGATGTCTGCCGCAAGGAATTCGGCGTGCCAGCGCGCAGCGCCAATGTCGAGCGCCGCAGCGGGACCTGACGATGGCGGAGCAGGGCATCCTGGCGATCTGGAACGACGTTCGGGCGGGGGACGAGGCGGTGTTCGAGGCCTGGTTCCAAAGCGAGCATTTGCAGGAACGGTTGGGCGTGCCGGGCTTCCTGTTCGGGCGGCGGCATCAGGCGATTTCCGGCGGCTCCGGCTATTTCAATTTCTACGTGGTGCAGTCACCGGACGTGCTGACCTCGAGGCCCTATCTGGAACGGCTCGACAATCCGACGCCGCTGACGCGCCGCGTCATGTCCGGCATCTTCATCAATATGAGCCGCACGCTTTGCCACCGCGCGGCGCGCCGCGGCGCGTTTCGCGGCGCCTACGCGGTGACGGCGCGCTTCAATGACGCGCCGGACACGACGGCGCTTGCCGCGCTGCTCGATGAACTGGTCAAGGAGCCCGTCATCGCCGCCGGCGAATTGTGGATCGCCACCGATTCGGCCGGCCAGCCGGTGTCGATGGAGGAAAAGCTGCGCGGCGGCGACAAGAAGATCAGAGCGTGCCTGATGATCGATACGCTGCGCGAGCGCGATGCCGAACAGTTCGGCGCGCGCTTCGCGAAGGATTTTCCCGGCGCCGATGTCGGCGTATTCCGGGTGCTGTGCCAGTTGGGGAACGGCGATGCCTGACATAAGCGACCGAATGAGTGATCTAGCCGCACAGATCGCCGGGCGCCTGATCGAGCGCAAGCAGACCATCGCGGTCGCGGAATCCTCGACCGGCGGCGCTGCTGGCGGTGCCCGGCGCGTCGGCATTCTTTCTCGGCGGCGCGGTGGTCTATACGCGGGCCGCGCGCAAGGCGCTGCTCAATGTCGGCGACGACGAGATGAAGAATTTGCGGCCTGCCACCGAGGCCTATTCGCTGATGATCGCCAAACGGATTTGCGACAGCCATGGCGCGACCTGGGGCGTCGGCGAAACCGGCGCTACCGGCCCGATCGGCAATCGCTATGGCGATCCGGCCGGCCACACCTGCATCGCAATCGCCGGGCCGAGCGAGAAAGCGATCACCGTGCGCACCGGCAGCGCCGATCGGCCGGCCAATATGCAGGTGTTCACCGCGCGGGCGCTGGAGCTGATGGCTGAGGTTTTGGAAGCGAAATAAGCCACCACATCCGGCGATGACAGCAAATCAACGCGTCAATGAAAAGCTAATCCATCTCCGCGCGCACCTTGGCGCGCAGCTCGTCGATCAGCGTCAGGCCCTTCGGCGTTTCGACGTGCCAGAAGGTCCAGCCATTGCAGGCGTCGAGGCCCTGCGCCATGGCGCCGATCTTGTGGATCGAGCCGACGCTGTCGCCGATCGACACGGCGCCGTCGGCGCGCACCAGCGCGCGGTGGCGCTTCTTGACGTCGACCAGCTTGGTGCCGGGGGAAATCATGCCGCGCTCGATCAGCGAGGCAAACGCCACGCGCGGCGCGTCGCGCGCGGTCATGAACGGCACCAAGGTCGGCGCTTCCAGCGGCTCGACCGCGGCGATGCGTTTCTCGGCGGCCTTGGCATAGGCGGCGTCGCGCTCGAAGCCGACAAAGCGACGGCCGAGATGTTTCGCCACCGCGCCGGTGGTGCCGGTGCCGCTGAACGGATCGAGCACCAGGTCGTCGACCCGAGAGCTCGACAATATCACGCGCGCCAGCAGCGCTTCCGGCTTCTGGGTCGGATGCAGCTTCTTGCCGTCCTTGCCCTTGAGCCGCTCCTCGCCGGTGCAGAGCGGAATGGTCCAGTCGGAACGGACCTGGACGTCCTCATTGCCGGCCTTGAGCTGGTCGTAGTTGAACGTATAGCCCTTGCCGCCGGCCTCGCGCGCCGCCCAGATCAGGGTCTCGTGCGCATTGGTGAAACGGCGGCCGCGGAAATTCGGCATCGGATTTGATTTGCGCCAGATCACGTCATTGAGGATCCAGAACCCGAGATCCTGCATGATGGCGCCGACGCGGAAAATGTTGTGATAGGAGCCGATCACCCAGATCGTGCCGGCCGGCTTCAGAACGCGCCGGCAGGCCTGCAACCAAGCGCGCGTGAAGGCGTCATAATCGGCAAAGCTAGCGAACTTGTCCCAATCGTCGGTCACCGCATCGACGTGGCTATCGTCGGGGCGCTTGAGATCGCCTTGCAGTTGGAGATTGTAGGGAGGGTCGGCGAAAATGAGATCGACGGAGTCCGCGGGCAGCTTCGACATTTCGGCGACACAGTCGCCGACGACGATGCGGGCTTTCGGCGACTCTGAAACTCCACGGGGCGCCCGTGAGGGCGCCCCGCGACGCGACACAACCATGACTCAAAACTCTGACTCAGGCGACGCGGTCGGCAGACGCGGGACCTACAACCGACAGGCTTGGACTATGGGGTGTTGTGGTTGAGATTTCGTTTATGGCCACTAGGCAAAAAATGCCTATTCGCTCGTAGAATCAGTAGTTTATGCGCATGCCCCGGGCCGTCGTTGGACGGGGCCAAAGGCTTACGCAATGATCGTTGCAACGGCACCGGGAGACTAAGTGATGCGTTGGGATGACTTTCGCCGCAGCGACAATATCGACGACGACCGCGACGGCGGCGGTGGATTCGGCTTTCCCGGCGGCGGCATGGGCGGCCCGGGTGGCGGCGGGTTCGGCATCCCGATCGGCGGCGGCGGGCTCGGCATCGGCGCCATCATCGTGCTCGGCATCATCGGTTACGCGCTTGGCATCGATCCGTCGGTGCTGATCGGCGGCGCCGAGATCGTCACCGGCGGCGGTGGCTATAACCAGCCCTATCAGCAGCCGCAGCAGCGGCGCTCGACCCGCGCCGCGCCGACCGACCCGGCGGGGCAGTTCATCGCCGCGGTGCTCGGCAACACCGAGGATACCTGGACCGAGATTTTCAAGGGGAGCGGGCGGCAATACCGCGCGCCGCGGCTCGTTCTATTCAACCGCTACGACCAGGGCGGCTGTGGCACCGCGCAGTCGGCGACCGGACCGTTCTATTGCCCGAACGACCAGCGCATCTACATCGACACGTCGTTCTTCAAGGACATCGAGCAGCGCTTCAAGGGTTGCAGCGGCAAGGCTTGCGAATTTTCGCGTGCCTATGTGATCGCGCACGAGGTCGGCCATCACGTCCAGAACCTCACCGGCATCCTGCCGCGCGCGACGCAGGCGCAGCATTCCGCAGGCAATCAGGCTGCGGCGAACCGCATCCAGGTGCGCATCGAATTGCAGGCCGATTGCTACGCCGGCGTCTGGGCCAACCGCTCGAACCAGAAATGGAAGTTCATCGAGCCCGGCGACATCGAAGCCGCGCTGCAGACCGCGGCGGCGATCGGCGACGACCGGCTGCAGAAGCAGATGCGCGGCACGGTGGTGCCCGACAGCTTCACGCACGGCTCATCGGCGCAGCGCCAGCGCTGGTTCTCGGCCGGCTACAAGGACGGCAAGACCTCGGCCTGCGATACGTTTGCGGCGGGGGCGAATTTGTAATTCTTCGTCATGGCCGGGCTTGTCCCGGCCATCCACGCCTTGCTTTACTCACGTAAGACAAGGCGTGGATGGCCGGCATAAAGCCAGGCATGACGGTAGCGAGGCATTTCATGCCGGGCATCGACGACAGCCGACAGTTCATCCCGCTGCGCATCGCGGTGCTCACCGTATCCGACACCCGCGACATCGCCGGCGACAAGTCCGGCGGCATCTTGGTCGAGCGGCTGGAGCGGGCAGGGCATACGCTGGCTGCGCGCGCCATCGTCACCGACGACGTGCGCAAGATCCGCGCCCAAGTGAAGAAGTGGATCGCCGACAAGGCGGTCGACGTGGTGATCTCGACCGGCGGCACCGGCTTCACCGGCCGCGACGTCACGCCGGAGGCGATCGAGCCGCTGTTCGAGAAACACATGGACGGCTTCGCGTCGATGTTTCTCCTGGTCAGCGAGCGCAAGATCGGCACCTCGGCGATCCAGACCCGCGCCACCGCCGGCGTCGCCAAGGCGACCTATATTTTCTGCCTGCCCGGCTCGCCCGGCGCCTGCAAGGATGGCTGGGACGAGATCCTGGTGCACCAGCTCGACTACCGCTACCGGCCGTGCAATTTCGTCGAGATCCTGCCGCGGCTCGACGAGCATTTACGGCGGGCGAAGGCGCGCCCGTAATCAGACTGGGCTTTGTCTTGTTGCATTGGGCTTTGTCTTGTTGCATGCCGCCTTGAGTTGCGGAATGATCGGGCGAACGCGAGGAGAACCGGGATGCGTTTTTTGGTCGGAGGCATGTGTGCAGTCGCGGTGCTCGCCTCGTCGTGGGGTGCGCGCGCAGGCGCCATAAACTGCAGCCCCACGGAGCTCAGGATTCTCAGCGCCGCGGGCGTTCGTAACGATAAAGCGTCGACCACCTTTGGAAATTTGCCCCATGCAGCAATCACGTTCACCCAAGGCGGTCGCAGGGCGACCTGCGTCGTCGTTCAATTTTCGGCCGTCGCACAATCAGGCGTCGATCGTCTGGAAATCCGGGCTGTGCTTGACGGTAACGTCATCGCGACACCTCCCACCACCGATTTTGCCAGCACCACGACCCCCCCGGCGGCCAATTCCTATTCTTTCGTTTTTGCCAGCGTCGAGCCCGGCATGCACACGGTTCAGATGCAATACTCCAGTCTCGATGGGGGAGTGGTGACCGTCAAAGACCACGTCACGATCGTGCAATTTGTAAAATAGCGGGGCGGGCGCGGCCGTCGCCTCAGTGCTATAGATCGAGATCCCAATATTCCGCCACGACGTCCTGGCTCCAGCTCCGGCGCTTCTCGCTGCCGGTTAACGTGAAGCCGGCCTTCTCGTAGATGTGCCGCGCCGCCGACAGGATGCTGTGGGTCCACAAAGTGATGCCGCGATAGCCGGCCTTGCGCGCGAACTTGACGCATTCATCGACCAGCCGCGCGCCGACGCCAAGCCCGCGCGCCTTCGGATCGACGATCAGCAGCCGGATGCGGGCAATGCCGGGCTTGTCGTCCTTGACCAGCATGATCGAGCCGACATTCTCGCCGTCCATTTCGGCGATCCAGCACCGCTCTTTCTTGGCATCGTAGTTGTTGACGAAGTCGGCGACGATCTGCGCGCACAGGCCCTCGAACGGCTCGACCCATTTATATTCCTTGGCGTAGAGCTCGGCGTGGCGCGTCACGATCCAGCCGAAGTCGCCATGACGCGGGGCGCGCAGCCGATATGTGCGCGCGCCGTTGCTGCCGTTCTCCGGCGCCGCGCCAAGCAAATGTTCGATCGTGTGCATGGCGCCGACCAGCCGCGCCTGATCGCCAGGCTCGAGCGGGCACAGCATGGCGCCGGCGTCCGCTTGCGAGCGCCGCTCCAGCGGCGCGAAGGCGCTCCGGCCTTTCGGCGTCAACGACAAATGGCTCTGCCGTGCATCGGCCGCCGACGTGGTGCGCCTGATCAGCCCGCGCTTCTCGAAGCTGCGCAGCACGCGGCTGAGATAGCCCTGGTCGAGATCGAGCGCCGAGGCGATCTCGCTCGCGGTCAGCGAGCGGCGGCGCATCAGCTCGTACAGCACGCGCGCTTCGGCGAGCGAGAACGCGCTGCCGAGAAAGCCTTTGCGCAGCACGCCGATCTGCCGCGTATAGAAGCGATTGAACTGGCGCACCGCGTCGATGCGCGCCGGCAGCGTCCTTGTATTGGCCATTGTGGCAGGGTCGGATAATTACTTGACTAAGTCAAGTATCTCGCCGGGCCGCGGCGCTGCTCAGGATCGCGATGCGGCGGCGGCCGAGTTTTCGCAGCAGCGCCGCATCGGCGCCGTCGCCGTCGCCATGGCCGCCGAGCGCGTCGTAAAACTGCCGCGCGATCAGCAGGCCCTGCTCGGGCTTGGGCGTGCCGCCGAGCGCGTGCACGAACAGCGCCGCGATCTCGGCCAGCGTCGGGCGCAGCAGATCGGCGGCCGGCGGCGGCCGGAAGCTCGCCGCCCGCTGCTCGGCGCGGCCGAGCCGCTTGGCCTCCTCGATGAAGCGGCCGGCGGTCTCGGTCCAGTCGCTGGCCGGCACCGAGCCGGCCGGCAGGAACAACAGCCAGGCCCCTTTGGCGTCGCGCGCTGCCGCCTTGAGGCGGGGGCCCAGCGGCGCGTCGGAGACGACAAAGCGGCAGCCGGCAATGTCGGCGACCTCGCGCGTCGCGTCGCGCGAACCGCCATCGGCCACGATGACGTCGCTCAGCAGCCCGGAAGTCACCCCCGGCACCAGCGCTGCAAGCGTCGGCACCAGGCTGCGTTCCGATTCGTGCGTGGCGATGATGGCGCTGAGCATGGAACCTATGCGGGCCTGAGTACTTGCACCATATCATGTGGCGTCACATTTCCGGCCCACGAGATGAAGGGCGGCAATGCCCATAATGTGGACGAATTTTATTGTTCTTGTTTCGTTCACGTTCCGGTATTAGCTTTCAACCATGGCGAAGTCATCGATGACAGCCGTCAAACGCCCGCCGGCGCAGTCCCCCAAGCTCTCCCAAGAGCTGCCCTCCTCGCCGGCGGGCGGTGTTGACGCGGCCAATGCGCAAGACGCCAGTGGGCTGCTGGGCGTCGCGGTCGACTTCGAGCGCCGCCGCGGCCGCGGCGCGGTCTCCAATGCGTCCGGGCGCTACGAGCCTTTGGCCCGCATCGCCTTCGACGATGGCTGGCGCAGTCTCGATGAATTGCCGCCGTTCAAGACCACGGTGACGGTCGACTCGACCCGCAAGATCATCACCCGCAACCAGTCGCCCGATATCGGCTTCGACCGCTCGATCAATCCGTATCGCGGCTGCGAGCACGGCTGCGTCTATTGCTTCGCGCGGCCGACCCACGCCTATCTCGGCATGTCGCCGGGGCTCGATTTCGAATCCAAATTGTTCGTCAAGCCGGAAGCCGCCGAGCTGTTGGAAAAGGAACTGGCCGATCCGAAATATTCGCCGCGGGTGATCGCGATCGGCACCAACACCGATCCCTATCAGCCGATCGAGCGCCGCTACCAGGTGATGCGCCGCATCCTCGAAGTGCTCGACAAGTGCTCGCACCCGGTCGGCATCGTCACCAAATCGGCTCTGGTGCTGCGCGACCTCGACATTCTGGCGCGAATGGCCGAGCGCAATCTGGTCAAGGTCGCGCTGTCGGTGACGACGCTCGATCCCGAGCTTGCCCGCAAGATGGAGCCGCGCGCGGCGACGCCGATGCGCCGGCTCGAGACGCTGCGGCGGCTGTCGCAGGCCGGCATTCCGACCACGGTGATGGTGGCGCCGATCATCCCGGCGATCAACGACATGGACATCGAGCGCATCCTCGACGCCGCCAAGGTGGCGGGCGTCAAGGAGGCCGGCTATGTGCTGCTGCGGCTGCCGCTCGAAGTGCGCGACCTGTTCCAGGAATGGGTGCGCACGCATTATCCCGACCGTGCCGAGAAGGTGTTCAAGCTGATCCGCGAGACCCGCGGCGGCAAGGATTACGATTCCAAATGGTTCACCCGGCAGAAGGGCAAGGGGCCTTACGCCTGGCTGATCGGCCGGCGCTTTCAACTGGCCTGCGAGAAGCTCGGCCTCAACGAGCGCAAGCTGTCGCTCGACGCGAGCCGGTTCGTGGCGCCGAAGCCGGGATCGG
>Ga0265313_10003771_pt1 | contig 12027 bp, 6 predicted proteins | sample 4123metaG_FD_203122 | JGI IMG/M metagenome (GOLD analysis project Ga0265313, IMG submission 203122) | Rhizosphere microbial communities from Carex aquatilis grown in University of Washington, Seatle, WA, United States - 4-1-23 metaG | ecosystem: Host-associated > Plants > Roots > Rhizosphere >...
TTGTGCGCATCGACGATCAGGTGGAACCCGCCAATGCCTTTAGCGGCGACGATCTTTCCGGCGCGGATCGCCTCCGCCGCCGCAAGCAGCGCTGCGTGGTCGCGCGCCAATGCCGTTCCGCCCTCGTCCCACGAGGCGATACGCGGCCCGCAATCCGGGCAGGCATTGGGCTCGGCGTGGAAGCGGCGGTTCAGCGGGTCCTCATATTCCGCGCGGCAGGCGGGGCACATCGGAAAATGCCGCATCGAGGTTCGGGCGCGGTCGTAGGGAACATCCTCGACGATGCTGTAGCGCGGCCCGCAATGGGTGCAGTTGATAAATGGATAGAGGTAGCGGCGATCCTTGGGATCGAACAATTCTTTGAGACAGTCCGGGCAGGTCGCGAGATCGGGCAGGATCTGCGCGATGCGCGCGCCTTGCGAAGCGCTTTCCCGGATGACGAATGTGTCTTCGCCGCGCGGCTCCAAGTCCTCCACATCGAGGGAAACGACGCGGGCGTTGGGCGGCGGCGACTTTTCGATCAGGCCGATGAGTTCGGCGACGCCCTCGCCTTCCGCCTCAAGGCGCACGCCGAACGTCGTGTTCTCGACCCAGCCCTTTAGAGCGAGCTTCATCGCACATTGATAGACGAACGGGCGGAAGCCGACGCCCTGCACCGCCCCGCAGACCTCGATGCGAATCCGGCGGATCACGTCTTACCCCTGGCGCTCTGCACGAGAACCTCCTGGGCGTTCGCGCGCTGCGGATCGTTCAGCTTCGAACGCTATTCAAATCGAGAATCCGCAGCCTTGTCGCGTGCAGGCGCTGGATCAGGATGGGCATGAAGCGCTTCATCATCTCGTAGCCGAGATCGTGATCGCCTTCGCATTTGCCGCGCAGGCACGCCGCATCCATCGCGATGGCGCGCGTCAACTCCAGCGCCTTGGCGTCGAAACCCCAGCGATGGGGAGGCACCAGCCAGGAGGCGCCGACGATTTCGTCTTCGCCCATCGTCTGAACCGTGACCGTGCGCTCGGGCGTGTTGATCTGAAGCGCCACGCGGCCGCTGCGCAGCAGATAGAATTGGTCCGCCGTCTCGCCCTCGTGGAAAAGATGCTGACCCGGTTCGAAACGGACATTCTTGGCGCATTCGGAAATGATCTCGGAGAACTCCGTCTTGAGCCCGGTGAAGAACGGGTGCTCCCGCACAATGCGCTCCAAACCTTCCATGACAATCTCCCGGCGCCGTCGCAGCGCGCTCACCTGTGATATAGCGCCGCCAAACGGTGGCAGCAAGAACAGAGCGACAAAAGGCGCATTCCGACTGCGTCATTTCGCGCGTTCGACCGCGATGGTCGTCAGCGCCTTTTTCACCGCCGCGTCGTTAAGCAACACATCGGTCGTGCGCGCCTGCCGCCGGCGCCAGTTCGGATACTGAGTCGTGCTGCCCGGCAGATTGGTCTGATGCGCCTCCAACGCCAGATCGTCGAGCTGCGCCAAAAACAACAGGCTCGGCGAGCGCGCGAGATAGGCGTGCACGGCCAAGGCGAGCGCCGCGCTCCACGCGACGCTTTCCGCCTCCGCCGGCGAAACGCCCTCAGGCAGCAGCGCTTCGTCGGCCAGTGCCTGCAACAGTTGGCGTTTGTCGGCCAGGCGTATCGCGCGGGCCTCGCCCTTGTCGCCCGCCGATTTGAACAGGCCGAGCTTCGCCTTTGCTGTGATGTCACAGCCGTTCCAAAAGCCGCTGAGCGTCGCGATGTCGTGCGTCGCCGCGGCCACGGCGGCGAGTGGGGGATATTCGCCCGGCCGGCGAAAGCGGCCGTTTTCGCGCTCGAAGGCGAAGATGCGGCAGGAAAGAACATTCGCCTTCGCCATGCGCTCGCGAAAGCCGGCCGGAACCGTGCCCAGATCCTCGCCGATGACCGTGCAGCGGTTGCGCTGACTCTCCAACGCCGCAATCGCCAGAAGATCTTCGAGCGGATAGGAGACATAGGCGCCGGATGCCGGTTTGGCGCCGTTGGGAATGAGGAACAGGCGCTGCCAGCCCATCACATGATCGATCCGCAATGCGCCGGCATGGCGCATGTTCGCGCGCAACAGTGCGATGAAGGGCTCGTAGGCGGCGGCGCGCAACGCCGACGGATTGAGAGGCACCACGCCCCACTCTTGTCCGGTCTCGTTGAACGGATCGGGCGGGGCGCCGACCCGTGCGCCGCCGACGAACAAGGATTGGTGCGCCCAACGGTCGGCGCTGGAGCCATCCACGCCGACGGCCAGATCGTTATAGAGCCCGATCGCCATGCCACGCGCTTGCGCCAGTTCGGCCGCCGCGGAGATTTGCTCCTCGCACAACCATTGCAGATATTTGAAGAACAGCACGCGATCGGAATGGCGGGCGCGCAAATCGGCGACCAGATCGCCGTCCGGGTCGCGGCAGGCGGCTGGCCAGCGCGGCCAGTCGTGCGTTCCGAAATGCTCGCTCAGCATCTGAAAGGTCGCGAAGCACTCGAGATTGCGCCCGGAGCGCTCCATGAAGGTGCGAAACGCCGTCCAGCGTCCGTCCGTAACGTGACTGGCCGCGAAGCTGCCGTAGAGACCGTCGAGCACCGCCAGCTTGACGGCGGCGACAGTCTTGTAATCGACAAACTCCCCATCGCGAGCGCGCCGCAACAGCCTCGCGACCTCGGCCGATTCCGCGAGGGCGCGCGCCTCGCCCGATTCGGCAAAGCCGGGCGCGGCCGTCACATCCAGATAGAGCGGATTGCGGAACAGCCGGCTATTGGGCGCATAGGGACTGACATTCTCCGGCTCGTTCAGGAACAGAGCGTGCAGCGGATTAAGGCCCAGCGCGTCCGCCCCATGATTGGCCAGCCGATCGATCAACGATTGCAGCTGGCCGAAGTCCCCGATGCCCCAATCGTCCGCCGACTTGACGGCGTAAAGTTGCGCCGACACGCCCCAGCATTTCCGGCTGGAGAATTTGGGCGGCAGATAGCAGCGCTCGGGCGCCACGATCAGCCGCGCGCTCGCCTCCTCGCCCGCCGAAAGATGGAGATCGTGATAGCCGAGCGGCAGCGGCGCCAGCTTCAGCTTGCGCAGCGCGACCGGCGCATCCCCGCGCCGCCCCACGCCCTCGACCGGCAAATCCGCGAGGCTGCATTCGCCCGTCCGCGTTCCGCCGGTTTCGAGGCGGACGGTCCAGCGCACGGTCCTTGCGCTACCCTCCGGCAAGCGAAACGGCACTTCGATCTCGTTCGCTTCCCGCGCGACGATCACCGGCGGCAGCGCCGTGCGCCACGGCTCCTCGGCCAACTGGTTGAGACCCGATTCGACATCCGCCTGGGTTTGCGCGGCAATGCCGAGCGCTCCGAGCAAAGCGCACATGGTCTCAGGCGAGGTCTCGTGCAGCTGGCCATGAATATCCCAATAGCGCGGCTCGATCCCCGCCGCTTGCGCCAGATGCTTCAGGGATTCGTCCGCGTCCATGGCCGCCTCAGGCTTCGCTGACGAAAAGAACGAGGGCATGCGGCGCGAGAGGAAATTCGCTTCCCGGCGCGAAGCGCGCCTTGGGCGCGTCGCCGTCCAGCGAGGTTTCGATCAGGCGGCGCCACGCCCGCTCGGTTCCGCTATCGGGAAGCACAAAAGGCACACCCTGCGGAGCGGCATTCATCAACAGCAGAAAAGCGTGCGGATCGAGTCGCCTGGTATAGGTCTCGGAATCCATCTCCGACGTCGCGGCATAGCGCACACCCAGACAGCGGCCTTGCGGCGCGTTCCAATCGGACTGCGCCATTTCCCGCCCGTCTGGCGCCAGCCAGATGATATCCTTGATGTCGCTTTCCTCGGTCCGGTCGCCGAGAAAGAACGAGGAGCGGCGGAACACCGGATGGTCCGCGCGAAGCTCAATCAGGCGTTGGACGAAAACGAAGAAATCGCGATGGCGGTCGAGGTCCGACCAGTCGACCCAGCCGATCTCGTTATCCTGGCAATAGGCGTTGTTGTTGCCCTCTTGGCTGCGTCCGAATTCGTCGCCTGCGACGATCATCGGTATGCCGAGCGACAACAGGAGCGTCGCCATCAGATTGCGCTTCTGGCGTTCGCGCAGCCGATTGATGTCGGGATCGCTGCTCGGCCCTTCCGCGCCGCAGTTCCAGCTGAGATTGTTGTTCGAGCCGTCGAGGTTGTTTTCCTTGTTGGTCTCGTTGTGCTTGACGTTGTAGCTCACGAAGTCGGCGAGGGTGAAGCCGTCATGGGCGGTCACGAAGTTCAGGCTGGCCGTCGGCCTGCGCCGATGCAGCCCGAACAGGTCGTTCGAGCCGGACAGCCGGGACGCCAGATCGCCGACGTGCCCGGGATCGCCGCGCCAGAATTTACGCACATCGTCGCGGAACTTGTCGTTCCATTCGCTCCAGCGCGGTGGAAAGCTGCCGAGCCGGTAGCCATCCGGTCCCAGATCCCATGGCTCGGCGATGAGCTTCGTCCTGGCGAGCGCCGGTTCCTGCAGGATGCTTGCGAGCAACGACGACGACGGCGAGAATTCGCCCTCCTGCCGCGCCGGGCTGACGGCGAGATCGAAGCGGAACCCGTCGACATGCAGATCCTCGACGCCGTAGCGCAGGGAATCCATCACCATCTGCAGAACGCGCGGATGCCCGACGTTCAGCGTGTTGCCGCAGCCCGTGGTGTCGCGGTATTTCCGCTTATCGTCGTCGAGGCAATAATAAGAGGCGTTGTCGAGCCCGCGAAACGACAGCGTCGGCCCCAGTTCGCCGATCTCGCCCGTGTGGTTGAAGACCATGTCGAGGATGACCTCGATCCCCGCTTCGTGGAAGGTGCGAACGGTGCGGCGGAAATCGTCGGCCTCGGCCAGATAGCGCGGCTCGATCGCGAAGAAGTTGACCGGATTGTAGCCCCAGAATTCGCGAAGCCCGTTCGTCGCCAGCGCCCGCGTCGTCGAATAGGGATGAATCGGCAGCAGCTCCACCGCGGTGATGCCGAGTTCGCGCAAATAGCGCACGATTCTGGGATGCCTAAGCCCCGCCATGGTGCCGCGCAGCGGGGCGTCGACGGCGGGATGGCGCATGGTAAAACCGCGCACGTTCAATTCGTAGATCACGCTATGCGAGCGCGGCGTGTGCGGGAGTTCGTCCTCCCACACCGGCGTCGGCGCCACGACTCGGCACTTGGGCATGAACGCGGCGCTGTCGCGCGTATCGAACGAAAGATCGCCGCGCGGATCTCCGACAATGTATCCGCATTGAATCTCGTTCCATTCGAGCGGCGCCGTGAGCACGCGCGCGTAGGGATCGATCAGCAGCTTGTTCGGATTAAAGCGATGGCCGTTCTGGGGATCGTATGGCCCGTGCACGCGGTAGCCGTAGGCCAGGCCCGGCGCCGCGCCGGGCAGATAGCCGTGCCAGACATCGTCGGTACATTCGGGCAGCGCGAGGCGGGCGCGCTCTCGCAGATCGCTTCCCTCGAACAGGCAAAGCTCGACCTTCCTGGCGTGCGCCGAAAACAAGGCGAAATTGACGCCGTGTCCGTTAAAGGTGGAGCCGAGCGGATAGGGACGCCCCTGCTTGAGCCGGTGTTCCAAGGCTAGATTTCCTCGGGCGCCAGTACCAGGACGCCGAGCGGCGGCAGCGTCAGGGACAAGGAGGCGGCCATGCCGTGCGAGGCCCAGTCCTGGGTCATCACCGCGCCCGCATTGCCGATATTGCCGCCGCCGTAGGAGGCTGAATCCGTGTTGAGGATTTCGCGGTAGCGCCCGGCACGCGGCACGCCGATGCGGTAGTTGTGGCGTACCACCGGCGTGAAATTGCAGACCACGGCGACGAAATCGTTGGGATCGGCGCCGCGGCGGATATAGGAAATCACGCTGGCGTCGGAGTCGTTGCAGTCGATCCAGGAAAAGCCTTCGCTCTCGCAATCGCGTTGGTGGAGCGCGCCTCTGCCGCGATAAAGCCAATTGAGATCGCGCACCAGCGTCTGCACGCCCGCATGCAGAGGATCGTTGGTCAGATGCCAATCCAGGCTGGCGTCGTGGTTCCATTCGTTCGCTTGAGCGAACTCCCCGCCCATGAACAGCAGCTTCTTGCCCGGCTGCGTGAACATGAAGGCGTAATAGGCGCGCAGATTGGCGAACTTCTGCCAGCGGTCGCCCGGCATCTTGCCGAGCAGGGAACCTTTGCCGTGCACCACCTCGTCGTGGGAGAGCGGCAGGATGAAGTTCTCGGTGAAGGCGTAGAGCAGGCCGAAGGTCAAATTGTTGTGGTGGAACTTGCGGTGGATCGGCTCCTTCGACATGTAGAGCAGCGTGTCGTGCATCCAGCCCATGTTCCATTTGTAGCCGAAGCCGAGACCGCCGAGATAAGTGGGGCGCGACACCATCGGCCAGGCCGTCGATTCCTCGGCGATGGTGACGGCGCCGGGGCAGTTGGCATAGACCAACTCGTTCATGCGGCGCACGAATTCGATGGCCTCGAGATTCTCCACGCCGCCATGGACGTTGGGAATCCACTCGCCTTCCTTGCGGCTATAGTTGCGGTAGATCATCGAGGCGACCGCATCGACTCTCAGCGCATCGACGCCGTATTGCTCGAGCCAGAATAGCGCGTTTGACAACAGGAAGCCGCGCACTTCATTGCGGCCGAAATTGTAGATGTAGCTTTTCCAATCCGGGTGATAGCCCTCTTTGGGATCGGCGTGCTCGTAGAGGTGGGTTCCGTCGAACCAGGCCAGGCCGTGCGAATCGCCGGGAAAATGTCCGGCGGCCCAATCCAGGATCAGGCCGATGCCCTCCGCGTGGCAGCGCTTGACGAATTTGCGGAATTCTTCCGGCGAGCCGTAGCGGCTGGTGGGGGCGAACAGAGCCGTCGGCTGATAGCCCCACGAGCCGGTGAAGGGATGCTCGTTGATCGGCATCAGCTCCAGATGGGTGAAGCCCATCTCTTTGACATAGGGGATCAGCCGGTCGGCCAGCTCGCCATAGCTGAGCGAGCGGTGCCCCTCCTCGGGCACGCGCTGCCAGGAGCCCAGATGAACCTCGTAGATCGAAACCGGTGCGTGGCGGTCGGCGCGCGGGACGGTTTCTTTGGTGCGCGGCGAAACTTCGGACGAAACCATTGAGGCGGTGAGCGGCGGCGGTTCCGCGGCGAAGGCGAAGGGGTCGGCCTTGAGAAGCAAGGCTCCATTGCGGGCCTTGATCTCGTATTTGTAGCGCGCGCCTGGAGCGACGCCGGGAAGGAAGATCTCCCAGATGCCGGCACCGGGATGCAATCGCATGCAATGGCGGCGCCCGTCCCAGGCATTGAAGTCTCCCACGACGCTGACTCGGCGCGCGTTCGGCGCCCAGACCGCGAAACTCGTTCCCGCGACGCCATCAATCGCAATGGGGTGCGCACCCATCTTCTCGAACGCGCGCAGATAGCTCCCCTCGGCGTGGAGATACAGGTCAAGCTCGCCGAGGACCGGACCAAAGGAATAGGGATCGTCAAGCTCGATTTCAGTTGCGCCGTAGGATACGCGCAACCTGTAGGGGGGGCGATCGCTATTGCTGGTGATCGGTCCGGCAAAGAACCCTGCGACATGAGTTCGCGGGAGGTCCGCGAGCTCCGCCCCGGTCTCGCGATGGAGGACAACAACGCGTGCGGCGCCAGGCAGGAAAGCGCGCACTTCGAGCGCACCCGAATCCTCGTCCTTGTGCAGGCCGAGATACGAAAACGGGTTGTGGTCATCCCCGGCGAGGATTGCCGAAATTCGATGCATATGCCTCTCACGCGCGCAGGCCGCGCGGTCTTGTGCCGGTCGTCCGGCGGACACCTTTGCTTCCGGCAAGAGAGAGGACACGACAACTCCCATACATCGGTGAACACTAAAATCTACTTATGGACCCAGACGCACTCGGATAGGTTTCTACTCTTACTAGTAACAATAGTTTTACCTAAATAGGATGTTATGGTCTTTGAAGATAGAACGGTTTTTGGTTTGCGGCCATCAAGCGACGCCTGGTCTAAACACCGCCAAGGGTCGCACTAAGGTATCTCAATGCGGGTGCTCTTCGTTACGGCTGAAGCCTATCCCCTGGCGAAAACCGGGGGTCTGGCGGACGTTTCCCGCGCTCTGCCGATCGCGCTCGCGCGACGCGGTGTCGATGTCCGCCTGTTGCTGCCCGGTTATCCGCGCGCTTATACCCGAATCGAAAAGCCGCGCATCGTCGCCAAGCTCGACCCCATGCTCGGAATCGCCGATGCCACGCTTGTTTCAGGCATGTTTCCGGACACGGAACTGCCGGTCTGGCTTATCGATTCGCCGACCCTTTTCCGTCGCGAGGGTGGCCTCTACCAGGACGAAGAAGGCCGCGATTGGCCCGACAACGCGCTGCGCTTCGCCTTCCTGTCCCATGTCGCCGCAAGACTGGCGATGGGCCAAACGCGGATCGCCTGGAAGCCCGACGTCGTGCACGCCAACGACTGGCACGCGGGCCTGTTGCCCTTGCTCCTGGCAGAGGAAAAAGCACCGAGACCCAGTTCGGTGTTCACGACGCATAATATGGCCTTCCAGGGAAATTTCCCGCCCGAGACCCTGCCCGCCATCGGAGTTCCCGAGGCGGCGTTCGCCTCCGGCGCCATCGAATTCTACGGGCAGGTGTCGTTCCTGAAGGCAGGCCTCAACTTTGCCGACCGGGTGACGACGGTGAGCCCGACCTATGCCCGGGAAATTCTCACCCCGGCGTTCGGTTGCGGCATGGACGGCGTCCTCAAATCGCGCTCCGACAGCTTCACCGGCATTCTCAACGGCATAGACGATGCCTTGTGGGATCCCGCCAGCGATCCCAACCTGCCCCAGACCTATCGGGCGATCGACATTTCGGGCAAGCGGGTCTGCAAGACCAGCCTGCAGAACGAACTTGGCCTACCGGCGAACCCGGACGTCCCGCTCATCGGCTTCGTCAGCCGGTTGACCCAGCAAAAGATGGCCGACGTGATCCTGGACGCCCTGCCATGGATCGCCGAGCAAGGGGCGCAAGTCGCCCTCGTCGGCGAAGGCGATCCGGCGCTGGAAGCGGCGTTCAAGGAAATTCAGGCGCTCCATCCCGAGCATGTCGCCGTCACCATCGGATATGACGAACCGCTGGCCCACCGGCTTCAGGCCGGTTGTGACATTTTGCTGGCGCCCGCCCGCTTCGAACCTTGCGGCCTAACCCAGCTTTATGCCCTGCGCTATGGGACATTGCCCGTCGTGCGGCGGACCGGCGGATTGGCCGACACGGTGGTCGATGCGACGCCTGACACCATCGCCGAACGCACCGCCACCGGATTCGTGTTCGACGAGGCCGGCGTCGAGGGCCTGACCTCGGCCATCGGCCGGGCTTTGTCGCTCTATCGCGAGCCGCTGGCCTGGCGCCGCTCGCAGCTGCATGCCATGGCCCAGGATTTCAGTTGGGACGCCAGCGCGGCGAAATACGCCGACCTCTATCACGCGGTATGCGGCGTGCCGGTGACGGAACAAGCAGCGCCGCTTGAGGAAGTTTCGCGAGAAACCGCAAGACAAATCGCAGTTTGAAGCGCTATCATCGCTGTGCCCATCGTGACTGGCTTAAGGACTCGTTTTCCAATCATGAACATTGGAGTCATGCTCCAGACATGAATGGAATATGACCGCTGGTGCAGGCGACGGGCGGGAGAATGCCATGGCCCACGAAAATCAGATCAATCCTTCCGAAGACGAAATCCGCACGCGCAGCTACCTGATCTGGGAGCGCGAAGGCCGTCCCGATGGGAAAGACGCGGAACATTGGCTGCGGGCAAAGGCGGAGCTCGACGCGGAATTCGAGGCGGAGTGCCGTGCCGCCTCCCTCGAAGGCGAGTCGACGACATTCGTTCTGCCATTGCTGCCGATTTCCTCGCCGCCGAGCCGAAGCGTCTCCGCCAAGATCGCCCGCGAGGCGGACCCTGCTCCGGCTAGTGCTGCCAGGCGATAATCGGCAGTTCGGCCGGCAAGAACGCTTGCGCATGATAGGGCACGACGCGAACCGTGAAGTCCTTTAACGGGCGGGAAGAAGCGACCGCGCCGGCATAGATGAAGCCGTTGGTCGAGCCCGCAATCGCCTGCTCCTGATGGAGCATGATGACCTCGGGCGCAAATTCCTCCGTGGCGTCGGCAAACAGCTCGACGCGCACGGAATCCGGCGAGACCTCCCCCATGTAAACCGGCACCGACAGATGCCATGTCGAATCTGTCTGGCTGACGATCGCGCTGCCGATATGCAGGCTCTGCCAGCGGGCGTGCAGGGTTCTCGCCCATTGGTTCATGGATTTAGCCAGGGCGCAGCCGTCCTTCATGCGCGAGCGCACCGCCTTGGACAGCGGCATATAGGTTTCGACATAGTCGCGCATCATGCGCGCGCCGCCGAAAACCGGCGTCAGTTTACCCATACTGTCGCGTATCCGGCTCAGCCAAGCGCGCGGCAGGCCTTGGACATCGCGATCGTAGAACTCCGGAATGATCTTGTTCTCGAGGACATCGTAGAGGCTTGCCACGTCGCGGACATCGACCTCCTCTGCAGCGCCGCCGCTGCCGTCGCCGATCGACCAGCCGACGGAGGGTTCATAGGCTTCGTCCCACCAACCATCCAGCGTCGAGCAATTGAGGCCGCCATTGACCAGCACTTTCATGCCGCTGGTGCCGCAAGCCTCCCAGGGCCGGCGCGGCGTGTTGATCCAGACGTCGACGCCCTGCACCAACTCCTGCGCCAGTGAGATGTCGTAATCCTCCAGGAACACAACATGGCGCCGGTAACGTGGCTGGCGCGCCAGGTTGATCCATTCCTGGATCATCTCCTTGCCGACGGTATCGGCCGGATGCGCCTTGCCGGCGACGACAATCTGAACCGGCCGCATATCGTTGTGCAGCAGATCGTCGAGGCGGTTGCGGTCGCGCAACAGCAGATTGGGCCGCTTGTACTCCGTGAAGCGGCGCGCAAAACCGAGCGTCAGGACGTTGGGATCGAGCACGCTGTCGGCAGCGTGAATGTCCGCCAATTCGGCGCCGCGTTCCCTCAGTTGCCGCGCCAAGTGCAGGCGCGCATTGTGCACGACGCGCTGGCGTCCTTCGCCGCGCATGGCCCAAAGCTCATCGTCCGAGACAACTTCGATCCGTTCGCCGCGATCGACGGCCCCCGAACGCCACCGTTCCTTTCCAAAGGCCTTGGTCCAAATCCCGTCCGCGCCGGCCGAGTCCCAAGTCGGGATGTGTACGCCGTTGGTGACGTGCGTCACCGGCACCTCGCAGGAAGGCCAACGGGGAAAGAGCGGCTGGAAGATGCGCCGGCTGACTTCGCCATGTAGGCGGCTGACGGCGATGCTCACCGCCGAGCCGCGCTGCGCCAGAAACGCCATGTTGAAAGGCTCGTCGGGATCCTTGGGATTAGCGCGGCCGAGCGCCAGAACGTCTTCCAGCTTGACCCCGCGTCCGGCCAGCGCGCCCTCGACATAAGGCAGGTACTTGCGCAGCAGATCAGCGGGAAACCGGTCGAAGCCGGCCGCTACGGGCGTATGGGTGGTGAAAACGTTCCCCGCCCTGGTGGCCCACAGAGCCGTCCAGAAATCGAGATTGGCCTTGAGCGCTAGATGACGCGCGCGCTCGATGATCGCGAAGGCCGCGTGACCTTCGTTGACATGGCAGATCTCGATTTCCGGATGCAGGGCTTCGACCACGCGCCAGCCGCCGACGCCGAGAACGATCTCCTGCATCAGGCGCATTTCCTCGCCGCCGCCGTAAAGCTTCGCCGTGATGCCGCGGTCCAGGGGACTGTTGAGCGCGTCATTGCTGTCCAGCAGGTAGAGCTTCACGCGGCCGACATTCGCCTGCCAGACGCGCAACTGCACGGTACGGCCGGGCATTTCGAGCCCGATGCGCAGCCAGCCGTCTTCCGGCAGGACGACCGGTTCGACGGGCATCGCCGCCGGTTCGTTATAGGGATAGAATTCCTGCTGCATGCCGTTGGCATCGACGAGCTGCCGGAAATAGCCTTCCTGATAGAGCAGG